>OLVZ01002780.1_pt1 | contig 12317 bp, 10 predicted proteins | sample 1673341 | NCBI WGS metagenome assembly OLVZ01 (sample SAMEA3178944, study PRJEB25190) | human gut metagenome | biome: human gut; feature: human-associated habitat; material: faeces | place: Austria | collected 2013 | reverse complement strand
AATAAAAACTGATATAATAGGTACTGGTATTTGGAAACAGACATGACAGAAACAGAAAAGAGGGAAACAAAATGGAAAACAAAATGGAAAACAAAATGGAAGAAATCAGTTCACAGCGGAAGCTGGAAGCTCTGGAGGAAAATGGCACACTCATAAGAAAAGACGGAAAGACATTTTTGCAGTTGGACTGCGAAAATGCCAAAGAGCTCTCCATGAAGTGGGGAGAAAAGCTGTATCCGTTTACGAAAACAGGGAAAAAGTGGATTTTGGAACTGCCATTTTCTACGCCTGTGAATTATGTGCAGATCTGTGTAGATGGTCAGGAGGTTCTCAGCCCGGAGCTTCCCATCGCACATGGCTACGGTCGTCCGTATAACTATATTGAGCTGCCGGATGAAGACGGATTATTTGAGCTTCGGGATGTTCCCCACGGAACACTGACCCGGGAATTTTATAAATCCAAAATTTCTGATAACTGGGAAAAGCTGATCGTATATCTTCCGCCATGTGTACCGTCTGCAGGGCTTCCGGTTCTGTATTTGCAGCACGGATTTGGAGAGAGCGAGATTTCCTGGTCAACCACAGGAAAAGTGAATCTCCTGATGGATAATCTGATCGCGGCAGGAAAAATCAAGCCCTTTGCGATCGTTATGGGAAATGGCATGGTAAAGCAGCGAATCGACGGAGAGCTTAAACTGAACCGTGCGCTTTATGGGCAGATGCTGGTAGAGGAAATTCTTCCGATGCTAGAGAAAAAATATCAGTTTGGGGGAAGCAAGGAAAAAAGAGGTATGGCAGGACTGTCCATGGGTTCTGTACAGACAACCCGTATAATATGTGAACACCCGGAGCTGTTCAGCGAGGTTGGTATTTTCTCCGGCTTTTTAAGAGACAGGATAGTAGGAGATGAAGAACATGACGGAATTGTTCCAAAGTCAGGCGGGCAGTCTTATTTAAAGGCAATGGATGATGCGTCCTTCAACACCTATTTTCATACGTTTTTCCGCTGCATTGGAGATGAGGACTGGTTTCTTCCGAGGTTCCTGGAGGAGGATGAAATTATCCAAACAAAAGGTGTTCGGGAAACCAGAAAAATTTATCACGGAGGACATGACTGGAATGTGTGGAGACCGTGCTTTGCAGACTTCGCACAGATGATTTTCCGGTAAATTTTATAGAAGGATATCAAAGGGATCCCGGCAGCGGTCAGACAGCAGTCCTGACGCTGCCGGGATTGTTTTGCCCAAAAGTAACTGCAGGGGGTGGATGATTGGGCATTTGATATGGTATGATAGAGACAGAGACATTGGAAACGATTTACAAAACGAATGGAGACTCTGGATCATGAATTTGGAATTTTGGATTCTGGATGGGATTCAAAACCTCAGAACCCCGGCAGCAGATGTGCTCATGCCGTTTATAACCAGCTTTGGAAACGGAGGTGTGATATGGATTGTACTTACAGTTATTTTGCTTCTGATCCCGAAAACACGAAAAACCGGTCTGATCCTGGGAGCAGCATTGATCCTGGACGGAATATTCTGCAATTTGCTTCTGAAAAATCTGGTGAGAAGGATCCGTCCCTGCGATATCAATGATGCCGTCAGGCTTTTGATTCCGTATCCGTCAGATTATTCCTTTCCTTCGGGACATACTGCAGTGTCCTTTGCCGCTGCATCGGCGCTCTATTTTGCAGGGGAAAAGTACCTGTGGAAGGCAGCATTGGTTTTGGCAGCTTTCATTGCATTTTCCAGAATGTATTTGTATGTACATTATCCAACAGATATTCTGGGTGGAGCGCTTCTGGGAATCCTGTGCGGATATCTCGGATGCCGGATCGTGCAGAAAACAGAACAATATAAAAGGAAGATATAAGGCTATGAGCTATCAATTTTGGGGTTGGGAGCATGCAGATGCTCCGGCCCAAAACGTTCAGCCGGGCTGGGACTGTATGAGGAGAGGAAAAAAGATGCAGACTGTTTTAGGTCAAAGCTCTGGTGTGCAGATACCTGTGCACCGCGGATGCGGAAAGACTGGACAAGGGAAAACCCTACCTTGGGGCAATGTTCCATTACCGCTTTTCTTGCCCAGGATATTTTTGGAGGAAAGGTATACGGAGTTTTGCGCCCGGGCGGGAATTATCATTGTTATAATGTAATCGGGGACTGGCGGTTTGATCTGACCAGTGAGCAGTTTGGAGAGGAAGCTTTGGATTATGAAAATAATCCGGAGCAGTTCCGCAAAGTACATTTTGCCAAAGAGGAAAAAAGGCAAAGATATGAAGCCTTAAAGGCTGCCTTAAAAGCGTATTGCAGCGCTGGAAACTGTTAAAACGAATTTTGGGATAAGCTTTTATAAGCTTACGATGCGGATGCATCAGAACGGGGGAAAATGAAAAAGAGAAGGCTTATTTCTGTATTATTGTGCATTTCCTTATTTTTTGCCGGAGGCTGTGGACAAAAGACAGCAGAGAAACAGCCGGCGATACAGGAAACTGCAGAGCAGACAGCAAAAGAGACACACAAGGCAGAGCGGGGAAACAAGCAGGAAACCGTGCAGGAAAACACGCCTGCAGACGAGCAGGAAGAAGCTGCCGTTGAAACTGGTGCAGCGACAGTTTTACCAATGCTTGTCGATTATGATTATGAGGCAGAATATGATCAGGACAGCTATGAAACCCTCATCAGCATTGATATACCGAAGATCCTGGTTATAGAGGAAGGGCATGATGCTCTTTGCGCTTCCCTGGAGGAATGGAACCAGAAGACTTACAAAAGTCAGATGGGGGCCTACAAAAGTGTAATTTCGGATAACAGGGAGCTTTGGGATGAGGGAGTGGGAATGACAGGGCTTTCGATCGAAGGAAATATTACCTTCACCAGAGCCGATTCCCTTGTTTTGAGTTATTATATGGACACCAATGAATGGCTGGGAGGGGCACATCCTTACAGCTTCAAGGAGACCTGTAATTATGACGTAAAAACCGGCAAGGATTTGAAGCTTTCTGATGTGGTGTCTGATTACGATACCTTTTATAAAGAGGTATGCGCAAAGCTGGAAGAAAGAAAAGACGAATACGGTTTTTATGAGGATTATCCGGATACCGTAAAAAATGTATTCTATGGCGATAAAGAGGAATACGGGGAGCCGTTGTGGACGCTGTCAGGTGATGGCATTACCGTTTATTTTAATACTTATGTGCTGGCACCTTATGCGTCAGGAGAGCAGGCCGTAAGCTTGTCCTTTACAGAATATCCGGAGCTGATCCGAAAGCAATATCAGAAAAATTCGGATCAATGGGCGATTCCGATCGCAGAAGATGAAATCTGCCTGGTGGATCTGGATGGAGACGGTGCAGAGGAGGAAATTTCCTATTCTGCAGACCGGGATGAGTATGATTATGCGGACTCTATCGTGATTCACTGCGACGACAACAGCTATGATACGGAGATGTTTATGGACTCCGATTATTATGGCGGATGTGGCTACAGCGCCTATGGATATCTGATCCGGACACAGAACGGGAAAACATGGCTGTATCTGGAAACAATGGGAGAAGGTGACGGTAAATATCTGCAGATTTTTGAACTGATGAAAAATGATCTGAGACTTGTAACAGCAGATTATCTGGGAATTGATCCGAATCAGCCCTTTGAACCGGAGAGCTTTGTGCTGAGCAAACGCTTTGATATTCTTGGAACCTATGAGGCTTACAAGAAATTCCATGTAGAGGAAGATGGAATTCCGAAAACAGAGGATTTGCTGTGGACAATTGTTTCCACTTATACAGACTGGAAAGTGGAGCTGACCTCGTCCATTGATATGGAGCTGTCTGTGCGGGAGGCGAATACAAAACGCGGCAGCGGACAGAAAGAGACGCTCCCTGCCGGAACGCATTTTGTCCTTCTGAAAACAGATGGCGAAGCATATGCGGAAGCAATGCTGGATGACGGACAAATTTGCGAGTTTGAGCTGGAGCATCCTTCCGAAGAAGAGTGGGAAGGAAGAATTAACGGTGTTTCCATCAGTGACTGCTTTGAGTATGTGCCGTATGCTGGATAAAGGATCCGGCTCTGCATCAGGGATTTAAGGAGAAATTTATGTTTACGAGACCGGACAATACCTATAATGATATCAGGGAAAAGTCGCTGATGCAGTGGCTGGATGAAATGGAGCAGCATTCCGATGTGGCAGTGCGCGGCGGAGTGAAGCTGACCCGGGAATATGTGCAGCATCTGCAGGAGGAAATCAGACGACTGGAGGAAGAAAACCAGCTGAAGGCGCAGTATCTGAAAAAAATGAAAGAGAAAAACTGCAAATAATCGTTGGATTTGTTACATCCTACAGTATGGGGAGTAGGTATTCAATTACAACTTGAATGACAGAAAAAAGAATCTCTTTTAAAATATATTTATGCCAATATATTTGAAAGGAAGGAGATTCTGTATGGTGAACGAGTTATCGAAAGCGCTTTCGGTGGCAGAAATGAAGGTGCAGTATGATGTTCAGTGTCGAAAAGTGTTGGCACAGAAGGAAGTATTGGCGTGGATACTGAAAAATACTGCAGAAGAATTTCAAGAGCTGTCGTTGGAAGAAATTGAGGGATGTATTGAAGGAATGCCGGAGATTGCAGCAGTTGGAGTAAATCCTGGAGAAACTATTATTGGGATGGCAAATGAAGATGCAGTCAATGGAGAAGGGCGAATAGCTTATGATATTCGATTTTATGCAGTAGTATTGCGAAGCAGAGAAAAAATTCGTCTGATTATCAATGTTGAGGCACAGAAATCCTGGTATCCGGGTTACAAAATTCCTACGAGGGGGATTTTTTACGGGGCAAGAATGATTTCGGCTCAGCTTGGCACTGAGTTTTGTGATAGTAACTACGACGATATCAAAAAGGTCTATTCGATATGGTTGTGTTTTGGGGTGCCGGATTATATCGGAAATGCGATTTCAGAATACCGGATGGAGAAACGGGATGTTGTCCCCGGATTCCCGGATGACAGGGCTTCTTATGATAAACTTTCGGTAGTAGTGATTGGATTAAAAGAAAGTAAATCCTATCCGAATGAATTTATCGGAATGTTAAATACACTTTTGTCGCCAGAAATTCCAGTGACACAGAAAAAATCATTGTTAAAAGAAAAATATTCCATGAAAATGGAAAGCGGATTATCCCGGGAGGTTGATTTAATGTGCAATTTATCTGGATATGTAGAAGAAAAAGGCATTGAAAAAGGCATTGAGAAAGGCATCCAAAAAGGTCGTGAAGAAGGAGAAAATGCCCTCGGCAAGCTGATGGATATTTTACTCAGTAAGGGTGATGTCGCGAATGCAAAGCTTGCGGCGACAGATGAAAAGGCAAGAAAAGAGCTGTATCGCAAGTATGGGATTATCGAAAAGCCCTAAACCGGAAATTTAAGAACATAATAAAATTTCGGCAGGAAATTCGAAATAGAATTTTCTGCCGTTTTTTATCTACCGTGTGGGAACAAGAACGAACTCGTAAACAATAGATGCACGCTCTGCGAGCATTCTATTGTTATGAATAAAATTAGTAATAATTACTATTACTATATTGACGCTGGAATAGGATTGGGATATAATACAAGTAAAGAAAAAGACGGGAGGAATCAAAATGAATAAAGAAGCAATGTATAAATTAAGCTACGGATTATTTGTTTTAACTGCCAAAGAGGGAAAAAAGGATAACGGCTGCATCATCAATACGGCGATTCAGGCAGCGTCTGCGCCGAATCAGCTGAGTATCTGTATAAATAAGGCGAATGCGACTCATGATATGATTGTGAACACGGGGAAATTCACGGTCTCAGTCCTCAGTCAGGCAGCAGATTTTGAGCTGTTTAAACGGTTCGGTTTTCAGTCCGGCAGGGATGTGGACAAGTTTGAAGGATACGAAGCCTGCAGACGCGGCGAAAATGGAATTTATTATGTGACAGAGGGCACAAATGCATATATTTCGGCAAAGGCAGATCATATGATAGACCTCGGCTCCCATACGATGTTCATCGGAGAGATCACGGATATGGATGTTTTGAGTAAGGAGCCATCCGTAACCTATGAATATTATCTAAAGGAGATCAAGCCGAAGCCGGAAGCGGTCGGAAAGACTGAGAATGGTCAGACCGTGTGGCGCTGCAAGATTTGTGGATATGAGTATGTCGGAGAAGTGCTGCCGGAGGATTATGTATGTCCGATCTGCAAACACCCGGCGTCAGACTTTGAAAAGATTGTCCGCTGAAAGATGGCAGGAAGGGCGGATAATTAGTTATGCAGCGCTGTTTTTTTAAAGCTTCGAAAAGCGAAGCCTATACAAAACGGCGTTGCGTGGAAAGACAGAAAGATCAGGAGGAAATATCAATGGCGTTAAATAGTAGAAAAGTAGCAATGGTAGGTTGCGGCTTCGTAGGATCGGCTTCTGCATTTGCACTGATGCAGAGTAAGCTGTTTTCTGAGATGGTGCTGATCGATGCGGATCAGAATCGGGCAGAGGGAGAGGCTCTGGATATCAGTCATGGGATGGCTTTCGCGAGTCCGATGAAAATATATGCAGGAACCTATGACGATGTTTCGGATGCAGCGATCATTGTGATTACAGCAGGAGCGAATCAGAAACCGGAGGAAACACGGCTGGATCTGATCCAGAAAAATGCAAAGATCATGCGGTCCATCATCGGTGAGATCAAAAAGCGGGATTTTGAAGGCATTTTGCTGATCGTTTCCAACCCGGTGGATATTCTGACCTATATTGCGCTGAAGGAATCGGGCTATCCCGCAAACCGCGTCATCGGCTCCGGAACCGTTCTGGATACAGGAAGATTTCGGTATGAGCTTGGCGAGCATCTGGGTGTAGACAGCAGAAGCGTGCATGCCTATATCATCGGCGAGCACGGGGACAGTGAACTGGCAGCATGGAGCGATGCCCGTGTCGGCGGACTGAAGATCAGTGATTTTTGCGAGCTGCGCGGACATTTTAACCACGAAGATTCGATGACGAGGATCTTCGATCATGTGAAAAACAGCGCATATGAAATCATTTCTAAAAAACATGCAACCTATTACGGCATTGCGATGGCGGTAGTCAGAATCTGCTCAGCGATTGTGCGGGATGAGAAGTCGATCATGCCGGTATCCAGCCTGATGACCGGGGAATACGGTCTCTACGACGTGGTACTCAGCATTCCGGCAGTGGTGGATGCAAACGGAATTGAGACAGTTGTACCGATTGAGCTGAGCGAAACCGAGCTGCTCGCGCTGAAAAAATCCGCAGATATTTTAAAGGACATTCTCAAAGATAATGTATAACTGATCAGTATTTGTCATTTTATGGCGGAATTTCCTATGGTATAATAAAGGAAGATCCGGCAGGCTGATGTTCCTGAAAAAGGATATCGCCTGCCGGTTTTTTGTTCGTGACAATAGTGGGATGGAATAGTTAAAAAATACGAAAGAGGAGAGAACGCACATGAACAAATTTATTTATCAGAAAGACTATCCAGTCGTGCAGACAAAAGAGGGGGCACTGCGGGGATATGAATGGAAGGGAACCTGCATTTTTAAAGGAATTCCGTATGCGCATGCGCAGCGCTTCCGGAAACCGGAACGGGTAAAGCCCTGGGACGGAGTCAAAGATGTACAGTCCTATGGCTATGTGAGCCCACTTTTGCATCCGGAACAGCCGGGCGGAAATGGAGAAATGATGGTTCCGCATATGTACTGGTCAGAAAAAGAGGATTGCCAGAACTTAAATATCTGGACGCCGTCCATTCGGGATGGCAGGAAACGTCCGGTTATGGTATGGCTGCACGGCGGCGGATTTTCAGCAGGGTCTTCCATCGAACAGCTCGCCTATGACGGAGAAAATTTAAGCAGAGCCGGAGATGTTGTTGTCGTATCGGTGAATCACAGGCTGAATGTGTTGGGATATCTGGATTTGTCTCCGTTTGGAGAAAAATACCAGGATTCTGCGAATGCAGGAAATTTGGATCTGATTGCAGCCCTGGAATGGATCCGGGATAATATTGAGGGGTTTGGCGGAGATCCGGAAAATGTAACCCTGTTTGGTCAGTCCGGCGGCGGAGTAAAAGTCTGGTCGCTTTTGCAAATGCCTGAAGCGGATGGTTTGTTTCATAAGGGAATTATTGAAAGCGGTGTGGTAGATCCGGATCTTCTCGGCGATGCAGAGGACGGGAACGGAAGAGAGATTGTCAAAGCAATGCTTGCAGAGCTGGGTCTGGAAGAAAAAGATGTCGATCAATTGGAAACCCTTCCTTATGATCAGCTTGCGCAGGCTTATGAAAATGCAGCACCGAAGGTTGCACAAAAAGGCGAATATGTCGGAAATCATCCGCACAAAAATCAAAGTTATTTCGGAGATGCGATCAAACATGGATTTCGGGAAGAAACGAAAAAAATTCCGCTGCTGATCGGCACTGTGCTTGGAGAATTTGATTTCGGACCGGCGATTTCCGGAAAATACGAATTTACCAAAAAAGAGGTGGAAGAAAAAGTAAGCGATGCATTGGGAGAAGAAGGAATTGATCTGATAGATGAATTCCTGAAAATCTACCCGGATAAAGCGCCGATTGATCTTCTGTCAGTGGATACGATCTTTCGGGAACCGACAATCCGGTTTATCAAAGAGCGGGTAAAGTGTCCGGACAGCAAAATTTATTCTTTTCAGTTTACCTATGAATTTCCGATGTTCGATGGAAAAATTGCATGGCACTGTTCGGAAATTCCGTTTGTCTTTCATAATATCGATAAGGTTCCGGTGTGCAATTGCGGTGAGGAAACAAATCGGCTGCAGGAGCAGATTTGTCAGGCATGGGTAAGCTTTGCAAGGACTGGAAAACCGGAAATTTCCGGGATAGAATGGCCCGCATGTGCCGATGGCGATGAAGCGGTAATGATGCTCGATAAGGAATGCAGAATCAGGCATAATCCGGATCATGAGTTGGTCAACCGTCTGAAAAAACTGCAAACTGCGGAACACTCTGTAGAAAACGTTCAGCACTGAATAACAGTCCTTATCGAAAAAGGAACTTCATGAAATCCTTTTTTTCTATCAGGAAAATTTGTGGAATCCGACATCATTTTTTTTCGTGGGAACTATTGTTTATGAGAGTGCCAAATGTTAGATTCCTCAAAATACATTAGGTTTTTTGTTGAATTTTGAAACGTAGAATAGTATAATCAAAAACGAGTTGTCAGAATTATAACAAGGAAACCTGAAAAATAAAATTGCATGAGGAGGAATCTGTTATGCTGAACTGGAACAATTTGGATACACTGGCTTCTTATCAGGAGCTGGAAAAAGCAGAGCGTATCAATCTGGCGGAAGTGATGTCCGGAGAAAATGGCGCGGAGCGTGTAAAAACCTACAGCACTCCGATCGTGGATGGTCTGACTTTTAATTATGCGGCAAAAGCAGTCGATGACAATGTGCTCGCAATTCTGGACAAGCTTGCCAAAGAGGCTCAGCTGGTAGAAAAATATGAGTCATTGTACAATGGCGCAGTCATCAATACAGGAGAGAAGCGTCTGGTTCTGCATCAGCTGACACGTGGACAGCTGGGCGGCAAGGTTGAGGCAGACGGCGTAGATAAGCGCGAATTTTATGTAACACAGCAGAAGCGAATCGCAGAGTTTGCCAATCAGGTACATGCCGGTGAAATCACCAACGCTGCAGGCGAGAAGTTTACGACAGTTGTACAGATCGGTATCGGCGGAAGTGACTTAGGCCCCCGTGCCATGTATCTTGCAATGGAGAACTGGGCAAAGAAAAACGGTGCATTCAAGATGGAAGCAAAATTCATCAGCAACGTTGACCCGGATGATGCGGCTGCAGTTTTAAATTCCATCGATGTAGAGCACTCCCTGTTCGTGCTGGTTTCCAAATCCGGTACGACACTGGAAACTCTGACCAACGAATCCTTTGTAAAGGATGCGCTGGCAAAGGCAGGACTTGATGCATCGAAGCATATGATTGCAGTTACCAGTGAGACATCTCCTCTGGCAAAGAGCGACGATTATCTGGCAGCATTTTTCATGGATGATTTTATCGGCGGACGGTATTCTTCCACCTCAGCAGTTGGCGGTGCAGTATTATCTCTGGCATTCGGACCGGAAGTATTTGCACAGTTTCTGGAGGGCGCGGCAGAGGTTGACCGCAGAGCGACCAACAAGAACCTGCTGGAGAACCCGGAAATGCTGGATGCACTGATCGGTGTATATGAGCGCAACGTGCTGGGCTATCCTGCAACAGCTGTATTGCCCTATTCCCAGGCACTGAGCCGTTTCCCTGCACATTTACAGCAGATGGATATGGAATCCAATGGTAAATCCGTCAACCGCTTTGGCGAGCCGATTGACTATGTGACAGGACCGCTGATCTTCGGTGAGCCCGGAACCAACGGACAGCATTCCTTCTATCAGCTGCTGCATCAGGGAACCGATATCGTTCCGCTGCAGTTTATCGGATTTAAGGACAGCCAGATCGGCACGGACGTTGTCATTCAGGGCAGCACCAGCCAGCAGAAGCTGTGCGCAAACGTGGCTGCACAGATCGTTGCATTTGCCTGCGGTAAGGCAGATGATAACCGCAATAAGAATTTCGAAGGCGGACGTCCTTCCAGCATTATCATCGGTGACCAGCTGACCCCTAAGACTCTGGGTGCACTGCTTGCACATTTTGAAAATAAGGTTATGTTCCAGGGCTTTGCATGGAATGTAAACAGCTTCGATCAGGAAGGCGTACAGCTGGGTAAGGTTCTGGCAAAACGCGTACTGGCCCATGAGACAGACGGTGCACTGAAGGTATATAGCGACCTGCTGAATATCTGATAGGCTGACTGTGACTTTTCATAGGATAAGAAGGTAGTATTGTGCCCGCTCCTGCGCCCGCTGGTGAGCGGTGCTCTGGGTACGCGGGTGATGCGCCGGAGAATGGCACGGCGCTGAGACATGCGGACAGTGTGTCCACATCCTGGATAAGAAAAGATAAAAAATAAAACTGGCGTGCTGCCGGTGGAAACCATTGGAATCCACTGACAGCGCGCCAGTTTTTTGATGCGAACAACTTTCGCGCCCGCACAGCGGCGGATCCAAAATCCTCCGCTGCATGCTTTTCTTAACTTACGCGGTTTGCTTATTTCCCGCGATCTGCTTGATCACATACAGCGTTGCAACCATCAGTGCAAAGCCGATCACGAGCATAATCAAGACATTGCGGACGAATCCGGCGATCAGGTAGGTGACGAAGGAAACAGCTGCAACGGTGATGACGTAGGGCAGCTGCGTGGTGACATGGGTGACATGCTCACACTGTGCACCGGCGGAAGCCATGATCGTCGTATCGGAGATAGGGGAGCAGTGGTCGCCGCAGACAGCGCCGGCCATGCAGGCGGAGATGCAGATGATGCCCAGGGGATTGTCCAGGGGGAAGACGTTCTGCACGATGGGGATCAGGATGCCGAAGGTGCCCCAGCTGGTGCCGGTGGCAAAGGCCAGGCCGCAGCCGATGAGGAACACAATGGCGGGCAGGAAGTTCTGCAGGCTCTCCGCATTGTTGTACACAAAATCACGGACAAAATATTTGGCGCCCAGGGAGTCGGTCATGGACTTCAGAGACCAGGCAAAGGTGAGGATGAGGATGGCGGGGACCATGGCCTTGAAGCCCTCAGGAACGCAGGACATCATCTCCTTGAAGGACATGGACCGGCGCACGGTGTAGTAGATCAGGGCGAAGAGCAGGCCGAAGGCAGAGCCGAACATCAGGCCCACGGAGGCGTCCGAATTGGAGAAGGCAGAGACAAAGTCGGTGCCGGAGAAGAAGCCGCCGGAGTAGATCATGCCGATGACGCAGCAGACGACCAGCACCGCGATGGGCAGCACCAGGTCCATGACCGTGCCCTTGGTGTCGTCGATCTCCTCATCCAGCATGGCATAGGGGTTGGAACCGGAGAAGAGGTCGTTGTTCTCAATGGCGTTGCGTTCGAACTTGGCCATGGGGCCGAAATCCACCTTCATCAGGACCAGACCCAGCATCATTACGATGGTGAGCAGGGCATAGAAGTTATAGGGGATGGCCTGGATAAAGATGGAGATCTCCGCCCTCTGGATGACCAGCGGCTGCTGGAGGAGACAGTACGCCTGGGGACCGCACCGTTGATGCATTTGTCCAATCTCACCGAGGATGATGAGTTCTCCGCTGAACGCAGTGCCAAGGTCCTTTTCAACACGGAGCAGCAGACCGCGCTTATTGCCCAGATCCTCTCCACAATGGAGCGGAA
>OLVZ01002773.1_pt1 | contig 12340 bp, 7 predicted proteins | sample 1673341 | NCBI WGS metagenome assembly OLVZ01 (sample SAMEA3178944, study PRJEB25190) | human gut metagenome | biome: human gut; feature: human-associated habitat; material: faeces | place: Austria | collected 2013 | reverse complement strand
GGAGAGCTCCACCATGTTGCCCAGGTACATCACGCAGATGCGGTCGCTGATGTACTTCACCACGCTGAGGTCGTGGGTGATGAACAGGTAGGTCAGGCCCGCCTTTTCACGCAGCTCGGAGAGCAGGTTCAAAATCTGGGACTGGATGGACACGTCCAGGGCGGAAACGGCCTCGTCGCATACCACGAACTTGGGGCTGAGGGCCAGGCTGCGGGCAATGCCGATGCGCTGGCGCTGGCCGCCGGAGAACTGGTGGGGATAGCGGTTGAACATATAGCTGGCCAGGCCGCAGTCCTCCATCACCTTCATGATGTACTCCTTCATGGCGGGGTCGCCCCGCTTGAAGATGCCGTGGGAGGTAAGACCCTCGCCGATAATCTGGCCCACGGTCATGCGGGGGTTCAGGGAGGAATAGGGGTCCTGGAAAATCAGCTGCAAATCTTTGCGCAGCACGCGCATCTCCTCGTAGGAGAGCTTCTTCAAATCGATGGCCTTGCCATCTTTATAGTAGAGGATGTCGCCGTGGCTCTGGGGGTACAGCTGCAAAATGGTGCGGCCCAGCGTGGACTTGCCGCAGCCGGACTCGCCCACCAGGCCCAAAGTCTCCCCTTCGAAAATATCCAGGGAGATGCCGTCGTTGGCGCGGACATAGCGCTGCTTTTCCCGCAGCTTCGTCTTCTTCACGGGGAAGTACTGCTTCACGTCCCGCAGGCGCAGCAGCACCTTCTTCCCGTCCACCACTGGCTGGGCGCTGTCCTGGCTTTCCGCCTCGATGGTGTTCAGCTCCTTGTTCTCATTCTCCATGTTCTTTTCTCACCGCCTTTTCCGGATAAAAGCAACGTACCACATGGCCGGGCTCCACCTCGTGAAGGGTGGGCTCCGCCTCCTGGCACTTTTGGGTGCAGTATTTGCACCGGGGGGCAAACTTGCAGCCCTGGGGCAGATACAGCGGGTTGGGCACCGAGCCGGGGATGGCGTCCAGCTTCTCGCCCTTGGGGGTGTTCAGCTGGGGGATGGAAGTCATCAGCCCCTCGGTGTAGGGATGGGAATAGGTGCCGTCGTGGAAGATGGTACGAGCCGGAGCCTTTTCCACAATCTGCCCACAATACATCACGGCCACCTCGTCGGCCATCTCGTGGATGACACCCAGGTCGTGGGTGATGAACAGGATAGAGGTGCCCATCTCCCGCTTCAGGTCGTTCATCAGCTTAAGAATCTGGGCCTGGATGGTCACGTCCAGGGCGGTGGTGGGCTCGTCGGCGATGAGCAGCTTGGGCTTGCAGGCCAAAGCCATGGCAATCATCACGCGCTGGCGCATGCCGCCGGAAAGCTGGAACGGGTACTGCTTGGCCACCCGCTCGGGGTTGGGGATTTTCACATCGGCCAGCAGGCCAACGGCCTTTGCCCGGGCCTCTTTCTTGCTCATGTTCTGGTGGATTTGCAGTGTCTCGCCAATCTGGCGCTCCACGGTGAACACCGGGTTTAAGGAGGTCATGGGCTCCTGGAAGATGACGGAAATCTCGTTGCCGCGGATGTGGTACATCTCCTTCTCGGTGCAGTTGCGGATGTCCTTGCCGTCAAAGGTGATTTCGCCGCTCTCGATATAGCCGTTGCCGTCCAGCAGCTTGATGATGCTCATGGCGGAAACGCTCTTGCCAGAGCCGGACTCGCCCACAATGCCCAGAGTCTTGCCGGCGTCCAGGGAATAGGTCACGTCGTTTACAGCCTTGACGATGCCCTTTTTCGTTTTGAAATAGGTGTGAAGGTTCTTCACTTCCAGCAAACTCACAGGGCTCACCTCTCTTTCGATTTGGGGTCGATGGCGTCACGCAAGCCATCGCCCACGCAGTTGATGCTAATGGTGCAGATGCCCAGCGCCAAGGACGGGAACACCCACCGCCACCAATAGTTCTCGATGACCTGGCCGTTCTGGGCGCCGTTGAGCATGTTGCCCCATGTGGCGTTGGGCTCGCTGACACCGAAGCCGATGAAGGACAGGGAGGATTCCGTCAGCATGCAGGTGGCGAAATCCAAGGTGGCGTTGACGATAATCACCGTGATAATGTTGGGCAGAATGTGGCGGAAGATAATGCCAAACTCCTTGACGCCCAGGGCCTTCGCCGCGGTGACAAACTCCTGCTCCCGTTCCGCCAGCACACTGCCGCGCACCAGGCGGGCGATGCCGGGCCAGGAGAGGAAGCCCAAGATGAACATAATCAAGATGATACGCTGCAGCTCGGAAATACTGTTGCCCAAAATACTGGACAGGATAATACAGAAGGGAAGGAAGGGGATGGAGGAGACAATCTCGGTCAAGCGCATCAGCAGGTTGTCCAGCTTGCCGCCCTTGTAGCCAGAGACGCCGCCCACAATCACACCGATGAAGGTGGAGATGATAACAGCGATAGCGCCCACGGTCATGGTCATGCGGCCGCCCACAATCAAACGGCGGAACACGTCGCGGCCAAAGCCGTCGGTGCCCATCAGGTAGCCATCCAGGCCCCAGCCCTTCACCTGGCCATCCTCTGTGATGGCGTAGCTGCTGTAGTAGCCGGAGGACACGGAAGCCACGGTGCCGTTAAAGTTGGGGACCTTGGTCTGGCCGAAGTTGTTGTCGCCCCAGGTGACCACGGAGCCGTCATCCAAAATAACGGTGTAATGATAGCGGCCCGCGGAAATGGCGGTGACATGGCCCTGGATTTCCTCAGGGAGGTTCAAGGTACCCTTGACATTGTTGCCCCACACGTGGACCTGGCCGTCGTTGGTCAGGGCGGCGGCGCTTTCGTCGGTGAGGGCGATGTCCACCACGTTGCCCTGAATTTCCTCGGGGATGTTGGTGAACACAGAGGTGGTGGTGGAAAGGGGCACCACTTCCCCATCGTTGGTCAGTGCCATAACGATGTTGGTGTTGTCGTCAAACTTGGCGATGTTGCCCTGCACCTCGCTGGGGACGCTGACGTTGAGCAGGTAGGCGCTGCCCCAGTTGTAGAGGCGGCCGCTCTCCGTCAGGGCCAGGGAAATCTGGTAGCCGGCGGAAATCTGCTTGATGGGCTGGGGAGAAGCCTGAAGCTCCACGGGCAGGATATTCAAGCCCATGCGGTCGTTGCCCCAGGTGAACAGCTGGCCTTCCTCGTTGACAGCCAGGACGTGGTCCAGGCCGGCGGAGATTTGGGTCAGCTTGCCCATCTCCGAGGAGGAGGGGATGTTCTTTAGCTTTTCCGTGGGGAAGGTGCCCCACTCGTACACGTTGCCGTCCTTATCAATGCCCACGGAGAAGGTGCTGCCAGAGGACACCATCTGGGCGTTGCCCTGGAGCTGGGAAGGGACGCTGAGCATCCCGAAGCCAGGGGCCACGTTGGACTGGGTCACGTCCTGGTAAGACAGCTGGATGGGATAGAAGAAGGGCAGGATGATACAGCACAGGAAAATAATCAAAAACAGGATGAGGCCCGTCATGGCCACCTTATCATGCACAAAGCTCTGCAGCACCATGCGGGCAGGGCTTTGCATCAATTCCTCTTCTTCCTGGGGAAGGCCGCCTAGCACCATGCGCTGGGCAGCGGCGGCAGCGGTGGACTTCCGCTTGCCAAATAAACCTTTCTTTGCCATTGGGTGACCTCCTCTCAGTTTTCTAGCCGGACGCGCGGGTCCACGATGGTGTAGGCGATGTCCATGATGACGTTGCCCGCCAGGGACAGCACCACGTAGAACATCTGCATGGTCAGCACCACGGAGAAGTCACGCTGCATCAGGCCGTTGATCAGGGTCTGGCCAAGGCCGGGCCACAGGAACACGTTCTCGATGACGATGGAGCCGCCAAACAGGGAAACCACCCAGGCGGTGGCGATGGTGACCACGGGAATCAAGGCGTTGCGGAAGGCGTGGACATAGATGACCACCTTTTCCCGCAGGCCCTTGGACCGGGCGGTCTTGATGTAATCCATGCGCAGCACGTCAATCATGGCGGCGCGGACATACCGGGTGATGCTGCCAATGCCCGAAATGGACATGACGATAACAGGCAGGGCCATGTGCCACAAAGTATCCAGGGCCATTTGGAAGCTGTTGCCCTCAAAGCCCGCTGTGCGCACGCCGCTGATGGGGAAGATGGGAATCTTCACCGCGAAGGCGAAAATGGCCAGCAGGGCAATGATGAAGCTGGGCAGGCTGTAGCCAATAATGGTGACCACCTGGATGGTCTTGTCGAAGACGCCGTTCTTGCGCACTGCGGTGGCAATGCCAAGGGGTACAGCAATGAGGAAGGTGACCAGCATAGAGACCAGGTTGAGCATCACAGTGTTCAGCATCGGGGTGCCGATCATGTCGATGACATCCTTCTTATACTGGGTGGAATAGCCAAAGTTCCCGGTGAGCATATTGCCAATCCACCGGATGTACTGGACGATCAGGGGGCCGTTCAGGCCCAGGTTTTCCCGAGTTTGATCGTACAGCCGTTGATAGGCGTCAGGCTTCATGTTGGCCTTTGCGTCGCCCAGCATCATGGTCACGGGGTCGCCGGGCATAATTTTATAGATAAAGAACATCAAGATGGAAATAATGAAGAAAACGAAGATGATATAGATGAATCTCTTCAGCAGATATCTGCCTTTTCCCACTTGTATCCCCCCATTTCAAAAATTAGGTTTGTTTAGAAAGAACCGGCGAACCCCCAGACGGGGCCCGCCGGACTCTCAAAAGCTCATCATTTTGAAACCCACAGGTTAAAAATTACTCGGTGACCCAAGCGTCCAGAACAGCGTTCTGCCAGCCCCAGGTAGCGGTGTTATCCCAACCCTGCACGCGGGTGGAGATGAAATCGTAGTACTGGTCGGAGTACAGGGGCACATTGGGCAGCTTCTCGTTCCAGACTTTGATGAAGTTCTGCCAAGCGGTCAGCCAGCCGTCGTGGTCGTCGTAGGGGATGCTCTTCAGAGGCATAACAGCATCGTTGAGCTCCTGGTCGGCAATCCAGTTGGTGTTGTAGTTGCCCATCCAAGCCTCGTCGTTGGAGAAATAGTACCAGGGGGAGTTGGCAGTGGCGAAGCCAGTGGCCAGGTTGTACATGTTGTACTGCGTATCCGTAGCATGCAACATGGCGTTCTGCAGGGTGGCGAAGTCGGTAGTGGTAGGCTGCAGTTCCATGCCGGCGGCTTTCATGTTCTCGGGCAGCATGGTAGCCAGCAGCTCAGAAACAGGGTTGCCCTCGGAATTGCACCAGGTGATGGTCAGGGGCTTCAGCTCGCCGTTAACATCCTTGTAGCGGACGCCGGAGCCGGAGTAGGGAGTGCCGTCGGCATTGAGGGTCCAGCCATCCTCTTCCAGCAGAGCGATAGCGGCTTCCACGTTCATGTCATAGGTGTTCAGATTCTCGTTAATCCAGTCAACGGACTCCTGATACTCCCACTGGGCCAGGCCGTAGAAGGAGTGCACCACGGAGCCGTAGCCGCCGGTGTACTGACGGGCGAACTCGTTGCGGTCCAGGCAGTAAGCGATGGCCTGGCGGACCTTCTCAGAGTCGGTGGGGAACACACTGCAGTCAAACTGCAGCTGGCCGTAGCCGTTGCGCATGTAGGTAACCTGATTGGCAACGCCCTCTTCCACCAGGTCCAGACCGGCGTTGATGGTGTCGCCGCCGCTGGCGCTGTACAGCAGATCCACAGTGCCGGCTTCCAGCTCGTTCATCATGGTGTCGGAAGACACGGTCTTGATGACCAAAGTCTCGATGGAGGGCTTCACACCCCGGTAGTCACCCACGAACTCGGGGTTGGCCTTCAGGGTAGCCTGCTGGCCAGCCTCATCGAAGCTGTCAAACAGGTAGGGGCCGCAGGTGACCTTGGGATTGTACCGGTAGCCGGTCTCGGTGTTGTTGATGGTCTCCTTCAGCAGGTCAGTAGTGAAGTCGCCGGTGATGGTGGCGCCGTTCTCGGTGTCCTCTACATCGCATTCGGGAGCGATCACGTGAAGGGGACGAGGACGGGCGCTGGCGTAGGTGATGTCGTAGTGGTAGGGCAGCTCCTCAGCCTTGATGGTGATGGAGTAGGTCATGTCATCCACCAGGTGAATGCCTGCGAAGGTGTCGGCAGTGCCGGCCAGCCACTCGTCGTAGCCCACCACGGAGTAACCGGTGTTGCAGGGGTAGCCGTCCACGCCGGCCATCTCGTCGCTGTTCTCCAGCAGCACGGCGAAGACGTAGTCCTTGGCGGTGAGGGGGGTGCCGTCGCTCCATACCAGGCCGTCGTTGATGGTCACGGTGTAGGTCTTGGTGCCGTCCTCGTTCTCCGTCTCTTCGTGAGAGGCCACAACGGTGTCGTTGTACTGGAACTCGCCTTCCTTGGTGTAGACCACGGTATCGTAGCCGCCGTGGATCAGGTCGTACATGTTGTAGTTGGTCTCGGAGGTAGAGAACCCGGTGTCGTAAAACTCGTTGATGACCTGGGTGATAGAGCCGATGACCATCTGGCCGGTAGGCTCGGTGGGCTTTTCGCCGGTGGTGCCGGCCTCTGCGTCGGAGCTCAGATCTGAGCTGGTCTCAGAGGTCTGAGAGACCTCTGAGGAGGAACCCTGGTCGTTGTTGGTAACAGGCTGCTGTCCGCAGGCGGCCACCGACAAAGCCAGGAGCCCTGCCAGCAGCAGGGACGCAATCTTCTTGGTTTTCATCGCTGTTTTCCTTCTTTCCTCACGTTTGTGATTATTTGGTCTTGGCAGAACAAGAAAGCCCACACCTTCTTGCAGGATAGGACTGTCCTTCCTTCCAGGACACATACGCGAAAGCCTGTTTATTGTAGCAAATATCCGATAAAAGGTCAAGTGGTTTTGCAATATTGCTCGAAGAAAAATGCAAACAGGGTCATTTTGGCTTACTCTGCCATCAGGGTTTCCATCTCGCCGATGAGGCTTTCAAACAGCTGCAGGGCATCCCGCACCGGGGCAGGGGTGCTCATGTCCACGCCAGCGCCTTTCAGCAAGGACACGGGGTCGGTGGAGCAGCCGCCGGAGAGGAAGCCCAGGTAATCCTGCACCGCGGGGGCGCCCTCTTTTAAGATGCGCTGGGACAGGGCGATGGCCGCAGAGAATCCTGTGGCGTACTGATACACATAGAAGTTCATATAGAAGTGGGGGATGCGGGCCCACTCCAAGGCTATCTCTGGGTCAAGGACAACATCCTCGCCGTAGTACTCGCGGTTCAGGTCGCCGTACTTCTGGCACAGGCTCTCGGCGGTGAGGGGCATGCCCTGCTGCACCTGCTGGCTGCACCACAGTTCGAACTCGGCGAACATGGTCTGGCGGTAAAGGGTGGTGCGGAACTGCTCCAGGAAGTAGTTGATAAGGTAGGCGCGCTCCTTCTTGCCGGTGGTCTTGCCCAGCAGGTGCTGCATCAGCAGGGACTCGTTGCAGGTGGAGGCCACCTCCGCCACGAAGATGACGTAGTCAAAGTAGGTGATGGACTGGTTCTTGGCGGAGAGGTAGGAGTGGAGGGCGTGGCCCATCTCGTGGACCAAGGTGAACACGTCGTTTAAGGTGTCGGTGTAGTTTAAGAGCACAAAGGGGTGGCAGCTGTACTGGCCGGAGGAGTAGGCCCCGGAGCGCTTGCCCTGGTTCTCGTAGACGTCGATCCAGCGGTTTTCAAAGCCCTCTTTCAGCATGGCGAGGTAGTCCTCCCCCAGGGGGGCCAAAGCCTCCAGGGCCATCTCCTTGGCCTTTTCAAAGGGGATTGTCTCGTCCTGGTCCGGCACCATGGGGGCGTAGATGTCGTAGTAGTGGAGCTCGTCCACGCCCAGCAGCTTCTTGCGCAGGCGCATATAGCGGTGCATCACCGGGAAGCTCTCCCGCACGGCGGCGATGAGGTTGTGGTAGATTTCCACGGGCACCTCGGTCTTGTCCAAGGCGGCGGCCAAGGCGGAGGGGTACTTGCGGGCGTCGGCGAAGAACTGCAGCTGCTTCATCTGGCCGTCCAAAGCGGCGGCGAAGGTGTTCTTAAAGCTGTCGAAGCCCTTGTAGTAGCTCTCGAAGGCGGACTTGCGCAGCACCCTGTCGCTGCCCTGCATCATGGGGATGAAAGTGCCGTGGGTGACCGGATGCCGGCCACCGTCTTTATCCACCGCGTCGGCAAAGGTCAGGTCGGCGTCGTGCAGGTTCTTGTAGATGTCGCTGGGGGACTGGCTCACCTTCCCGGCGGAGGCCAGCAGCGCCTCCTCCTTGGGGGAGAGGGTGTGCTCCTTCTGCCGGCGGATGCGGGTGAGGGCCAGGCGGTAGTGCTCCAGGCCGGGCTCCTCCTGGTAGAAGCGCTCCATGGTCTCGTCGCTGATGTCCAGGATTTCCGGGGTGGCGAAGGCCGTGGCCTCGTCCGCCTGGATGAGCAGGTTCATCATCTGGCCGCTCATCTTCTGGGCCTTGGAATCCCGGGTGTCCTGGTCCCGCAGGTACATGGCGTAGCTGGCAAAGGGCTCGCCCACGCGGGTGAACTCATCCTCCAGCTGGAGGAATTTCAGCAGCCCCTGGGCGCTCTGGCCCAAGGTGCCCTGGCAGGCCCGCAGGCCGTCGATGGCCGCCTGGACTTTGGGGATGTCCGCCTCCCAGGCCTCATCGCTGGGGTACAAATCGGTGGTAGCCCAAGTGTACTGGGGGTCCAGCTCACTGCGGGCAGGGATTTTCTGTTCGCTCATATAAAAGTACTCTCCTTTCTTCCATACAGCAATCATACTACAGTTGGCACTATGGCACAGTATAGCACAGCCGGGGCCCCAGGGGAAGCCCTAGGAGAAATTTTCCGCACAGGAAAAAAGGGCCCCGCGAAACCGCGGCAGCCCTTTTGGGACCAGTATCGTATCACACTAGTATCCCCAGTATTATTTATTTGTATAGAATACCAGCCTTTTTCTCGTTTTTTAGCCGGTAATCAAAGGCCAGGGCTCGAAACAGCGCTCCCGCAGCTCCTCCATGGCCCGCTGGGGGTCTGTCTCCCCGCTGAGCCACAAGGTGTAGCGGTACTCCCCAAAGCCGGAGAGGTCCATTTTGAAGTTGGTCTCCCAAGTGTTGTTCATCACCCAGGAGCACACCGGGCGGCGGTTGTTCTCCTCCCGGTTGTCGCACAGGCGGATGGGATGGTGGGCTATCTCCCCAAAGTAGAACAGGGGCACATCGTACGAGGCGATAAGGGCGCTGCCCTGGGGGCCCACGTACGCCAGGCCGTCGTCGGACATGGAGTACTCCATGCAGGTGCCGGGCAGCTGGTGTTGTAATAGCGAAGGATGTCCCCTTTCTCCGCGGCGGTCCGGCCCAGCAGCTGGGAGGCGGCCTCGTGGGCCTTGGAGGCGTAGCTGCTCTTGCGGGCGTCCAGGTTGAGCACCATGGTGTCGTAGGGGTTGGTGATGGTGGAGGAGTGGCCCCAGGTGTGCTCGGCGTAAAGCAGCAGGTTGTCCTCGGCGGCGCGGCAGAGAGCCGGGCTCTTCTCCCCCAGCTGGGGTTCCAATCGGCGGGCCAGTGCGTAGCGGCGCTGGGCCTCCCGGTAGTGCTTCACCGCGTAGGGGGTGGAGCCCACGCCGTTGGCCCACCAATCGGTCAAATCCCCGCGGTACACAGGGCTGTCCGCCAGGGGCTCCCGGATGGCGCTGTACAGCTCTTGGAGGGACACCATCCGCAGCTGCACGCCCTGGGGATAGCGCTGGTTGTAGGCCTCTATCCGGTGGAGGATTTCCAGGTTCGGCGGGGCGTTGTCGTGGAACAGGCCCGAGACGCTGGCAATGATGAAATCGTAAGGGTAGCCGTTTTCCTCGCACAGGGTGAGGTAGCTTTCCACGCTTTGGTGGAGGGCTTCCACATCACTTTCGGGGGCGGGGACGTCCCCGAAGAAGTTGGCCGTCATGCCGTTGGTGTGCCTGTCGGGGGTGAGGCCCAGCACGTTGCCCAGGTTGTAGTGCTCGCCGTTCCACACCAGCAGGCGGCGGCCGCCGGCGGCCTCCCACCAATAGGCGGTCTGGTTTTGGTAGAGGGGGTACATGCCGTGGTGGCAGTGGATGTTGGTGTACAAAAACTCGATGCCGTTGTCCAGCAGGGCGTCCCGCTGGCCCGTGGAGATGCCGTTGATGTCGGCGCACATGGCGGTTTTGGGCTGGAAGCCCCGGGCCCGCAGCAGGCCGCAGGCCTCCCCCAGGCGGCGGTGGAGCACCTGGCTGTCCACCAGGTCGCAGAAGTTGAGATAGGTGGCGGAAAAGCCCACCCGGCCGGCCTTCATGTGCTCAAAGAGGGCCTGGGCCTCTTGGGGCGTGGCCTCCTCCAGGAATTTCTCCACGCAGAACCAGGTCTCGCAGTTCCAGCGGAAGTTCTGGTTCTCCGGGTGGGAGAGCAGCTCCAGCACGGTGTGGATGTAGTTCACCTGGCCCTGGAGCAGGACTTGACCCAGGACAGGGTCTTTGACATGATGACGGTGCGCTCTTTGGGGGACTTCTTCGTGCCGGAGAAGGTGGCCCAGGCCCGGCAGGCCATCCAAAAGGGAAAGCGGGTGCTGGTCTACGGCGTGGGGGCCACCCTCCTTGCGCCGGGGGATGTGCTGGTGTACGCGGACATCACCCGGTGGGAATTGCAGCTGCGGTTCCGCCGGGGGGCGGACAACTGGCGCACCGCCCGGAAAAACCTGCCCAAGCTCAGCAAGGTGAAGCGGGGCTACTTTGCGGAGTGGCGCTGGGGGGACAAGGTGAAAAAAGCCTGCCTGCCCCGAATGGACTTCTACCTGGACACCACCACCCAGGGCAGCCCCGCCCTGGTGGCGGGGGCGACTGGATGAAGAACACCTTCCAGCTGCCGGAAAACGGCAGCAACTACGCCTGGAGCTTCGACGGCGTCCCCGAGGAGAACAGCCTGCTGCTGGGCTTTGGTCCGGTGGTGGTGGAGACCCCCGCGGTGAACCTGGTGTTCTCCCAGCCCAGGGCGCTGCTGGGGGAGCGGGTCCACGCCCGCTTTGGCACGGAGTTCCCCATCCGCTTTGACATGCTGGACACCATCCACGGGCAGAACCTGTCTTTGCAGGTGCACCCGTTGACGGAGTACATCCAAGAGGCCTTTAACATGCGCTACACCCAGGACGAGAGCTACTACATCCTGGACACAGAGGGCGCGGAGGCCGCCGTGTGGCTGGGACTGAGAACCGGCATCGACCCCGCCGCCATGGAGCGGGACCTACGCCTGGCCCAGGAGGGGGTGGCGCCTTTCGACGCCGCCCGGTACGTCAACCGCTTCCCGGTGAAGAAGCACGACCACGTGCTCATCCCCGCCGGGACGGTCCACGGCTCTGGGGCGGGCACCATGGTGCTGGAGATAAGCGCCACGCCCTACATCTTCACCTTTAAGCTGTGGGACTGGGGCCGGGTGGATTTGGACGGCAAGCCCCGGCCCATCCACCTGGACCACGGCGTGAAAAACATCCAGTGGGACAGGGACACGGCCTTCTGCCAGGAGCACCTGCTCCACCAGGAGGAAGTGGTCTGCCAGGGGCCGGAGGGCAGCGTCACCCGCACGGGCCTGGCGGAGCGGGAATTTATCGACACCTTCCGGCTGGCCACCGCCTCGGCGCTGGAGGTGCCCCGGGACGGCAGCGTCCACGTGCTGAACCTGGTGGAGGGCGAGGAGGCCCGCATCACCAGCCCCACAGGGAGCTTCCAGCCCTTTACCGTCCACTACGCCCAGACTTTCATCCTGCCGGAGGGGGCCGGGGACTACCGGGTGGGATCCCCCCAGGGCGCGCCCATCCGCGTGATTCTGGACCGGGTGCGGGGATGAGCCATCCTTCCGCGGGCCGCGCCGCAATTTGGGATTGACAGCCTATCCAAAAAGTATGTAAAATAAAGGGGAACTTTGGTCCGCACATCATTTTAAGAAGGAGGCAGACACGCGCTGCGTGCCAACTACGACTATGAAATACGATTTTACCAGCATCATCGACCGGCACGGGAAAGACGCCATCGCCGTGGACGGGCTTGTCCCCGGCGGGCACGGCCCCCAGCCCCCCAAAGAGGGCTTTGACATCATCCCCATGTGGGTGGCGGACATGAACTTCCCCACGGTGCCCACCATCACCCAGGCCATTGCCCAGCGCATCCAGCATCCTTTCTTCGGCTACTTTGCCACCAGCGACGATTACTACAACGCCATCATCCACTGGCAGGAGCAGCGCAACGGCGTCACCGGCCTGACCAAGGAGTGCATCGGCTATGAAAACGGCGTGCTGGGCGGCGTTATCAGCGCCCTGAACGTGCTGTGCTCCAAAGGCGACAACGTGCTGCTCCACTCCCCCACCTACATCGGCTTTACCGGCTGCCTGACCAACAACGGCTACCACATTGTCCAC
>OLVZ01002765.1_pt1 | contig 12373 bp, 12 predicted proteins | sample 1673341 | NCBI WGS metagenome assembly OLVZ01 (sample SAMEA3178944, study PRJEB25190) | human gut metagenome | biome: human gut; feature: human-associated habitat; material: faeces | place: Austria | collected 2013 | reverse complement strand
CATTCCAAGGACGTGAAGACGGAGCCCGGCATCGACCTTTCCGCTATCGCACGCGCAACGCCCGGTGCGTCTGGTGCCGACTTGGCAAATATCATCAACGAAGGCGCCCTGCGTGCCGTTCGCCTGGGTCGTACCCGTGCCACGCAGGAGGACTTCGAAGAGAGCGTCGAGGTCATCATCGCTGGCCAGCAGCGTAAATCTACCGTGCTTTCCGACCATGAGAAGCAGGTTGTCGCGTACCACGAGATTGGCCACGCCATCGTTGCGGCGCGTCAGAAGGGGAGTGCCCCGGTTACCAAGATCACCATCGTGCCTCGTACGAACGGTGCTCTGGGCTATACCATGCAGGTCGAAGAGGACGAACACTTCCTCACCACTAAGCAAGAGGTGCTCGACAAGCTCGCCGTGTACTGCGGTGGACGTGCTGCCGAGGAGCTTATCTTCGGCGAGATGACAACGGGAGCTGCCAACGACATTGAGCAGGCAACCAAGCTTGCACGCAACATGGTGACGCGCTTCGGTATGTCCGACGAGTTCGGCATGATGGCCCTCGGTACGGTTCAGAACGCCTATCTCAACCAGGACACGTCTTTGACGTGCGCTCCTGGTACGGCTGAGCGCGTCGATGCGGTTGTGAAGCAGCTTATCGCCGAGGCTCATGAGCGTGCACTTCAGGCGCTCAAGGAGAACAAGTTCAAGCTCCATGAGCTCGCTCATTACCTGTACAAGAAGGAGACCATCACGGGCGAGGAGTTCATGAACCTGCTCACTCGTGAGAACCCGTTAATGCCGAAGACGAATGGTTAGCAACTATATCTTTGAAGTCGTATATGCAATTGGATAGTTCAACCTATATTTCAGAATTTGACGACCTCACGTTTGATCGGCTTGCGCCGCGCGAACGTGAGGTTGCTATCCTGACGTTACGAGGACTAACATCCGCACAAGTTGCGGAGCAACTGGGAATCTCTGCTTCGACCGTTCGGACTACGCTTCATCGCGTGTATGAGAAATACGGCGTTTACTCCAGTGTCGAACTGAGTTCTTTGCTTGTTTCAATGTGCGAAGAGCGAGCTGATGGAACGAAGGTAGTCGAAGAAGATTCATCTGTTGTGGAAGGAGGGCGTTTATCGACTCCCAATTCTGTACTGTTGTCATGTTTGGCTTCTAGTTCTCTGATATCGATATTTTTATCAGAAACGCTTCCCGCTTCAACACAATTGTCAAGCATGATGCTTGAAATACTTGCTTTGCTGCTAGGAGCAAACGTCTCATCGAGTTTATTCGGATTACTTTTAGATTTTGAGAGCCGTGTGCATCAGCATTTCGGGCGTAAAGGGATTATCTCTCTTTTCGTTCGTTTGTGCTTCGTTCTCCTTTTCTTCCTGTCTTGTATTCTGATTTGGACGCTTCGTTATCAGACGCAGGGCATAAAGCTAGTTGTAATGTTGTTCTCCTATGCATTTGCATCGGTTATTGTTACAAAATTCGGTCTGGATGCTTTGAGATACATCTGGAAATCGAGCTCTTTTTCTCCTGTTTTGATTGCGATTTTGTGCTGCGTCATAGCGTTATTTAGTGCATTGATTCAAAATCGGCACTTTTGTTTTGCCGTGTATTGTGTATCAGTCTCGCTGATTTCGGTGTGTCTACTTATCGAGAAGCATGATCGTTTCTCTTCTAATCAGGATTGTCGAACTTTCAGCTTGCACTTGAGTTTAAGGCGAATGTCTTGCTATCTAAAGATTGCTTCACCGATGTTGTATTTAATCGTTTTCTCTACTTCCATGTTGGCTTTTCAATATCTTCGGACTTTTGACAATAGTGTCCTTTTGATCATCTTGCCCGTTGTGTTTGTATCATTGATGTCTCTTGTGCGCTGTCGAAGCTATGTCTCCAACAGACAATTGGGCATATTTTTGGCATTGTTTTTGTCGATAGCTTTCATTCCTGCTTGCTTTTCACGCAGTGTAAGGGTTTGTTTTCTCCTATTGGTAATTTGTGCAGCAGCAATTCTCATGGCATCTTTTGATTTTGAATACGAGACGTCTGCAACATCATTTATTCAACAGGTCATACTGTGTTGCACAGCGGGATACATCATTGCCTGTTTTATCTTGTATTTAATAATGCTCTCAAGTGGAGCGGGAAATAAATTTGACGATTATTCTCACGGATATTCCACCTCGCTGCTTCTCGCTCTTGTTTGGGATGTGGTTACGATTTTAGAATTTCATAGAGAAACACAGCGTCTATTGTTGAAGCAGGAGGCGCAAAGGCTTTCCGATGAACTTGATAGCGGTAATTTATTCGATTTGATACGCGCCTATTTTGTTTCAAAAGGATTGAGCACATTGCAAATCGATGTAATGATGGATACGTTGCGCGGACAAACATCCCGTGAGATTGCCCGTTCTTTGAACTACTCAACAAGTGCGATAAAGGCTGCCCGGCGCAGCGCGTATGAGCAGCTCGGAATTAAAGGGATGGAAGGATTTGAGCAGTTATTTGAGAGGTTGTCCTCTTTGTAAACATCTATGACTCAATTCATGTCCCCTCTGTTTACATACAAATATGCCAATTGATGCAAAACTACGAAACGTGTCGACACCGTTTTGTTAATTACTAAAGAATTGAGTGGATATGAAACATATGGAAGTTGGCGTATGAGGAATTATGTCAATGAAAACGGATTTTCTCATGCTCGTTTGACATCATGGGGTGAGACTGGGGCTGCTTCTGTGAAGGGAGCATGGAGTCCTGATTGCGCTGGATCATATACGGAAATGCCTGATTAATTAAGCTAGCCGCGGGTGGAGAGATTTCTGCCCGTGGCATTGAGGTGTGATATGAACTTAGAAAAGACCGAACGTAAATCAATTGCTTTGTTACTGGGGATAGCAGTACTAGCTTCTGTCCTCGCCGTATCTTTGTATTTTGCAGAGGCAACACATCAAAAAGTGATTGAACAGAATGATGCAACTGCATTGAAGGCGGCTCGAAAAGAATATCCAATGAATGAGGTGATTGCCTTTAATGCTAAGGATGATGGTGCTGCGCTTCCATCCGGAAAGACATGCATGACTTATTCCAACGACTGGAATGGGGAGTTGGAACTCGGCGTCTTCTCTGCTCAAATTTTAACAACCGAAGAAATCGATGAGCAATATATTGATGAGAAGGCGTATCGATTTTGGCGCGACGAGGCATTAAGCGACAGATTTTTAGTGTGTGACATTTCTCTTAAAAATATATCAGCACAAACTCTCGAACTCGATAATCGAGGCAATGAAACATTCAATATTGGATTTTTGTTGTTATCAGAAACTGGTAATCCACCTTTGCTTTTTCAGGATTCCAACAACAAAGAACAGAAAGATTATTACAGATTCAGTTTACCTATCGGTGAGAAGCGTGACTTTACCGTAATTTACGATTTGCCTGCGGAGTATAGCCAAGATGACATGTATCTTCAGGTTGGCGGCATGTATAAACAGGGTTTGTATTTTATAAAACTTAATATTGAATAGGTGATGATTATGCGTCAGGGTATTATGGCGCATGAGGTCCGGAAATGTTTTGGAAGCGGCTGGTTTAAGTTGTCGCTTTTTCTCGGCTGCCTCATGGCCCTTACTTGCTTTTGTGAGGCTTTTCACTATGTTTCTACGGGTCCGGGTCCAGATGGATATTACGTTTCATGTGTGGGAAGCTATGCAAATTGGATGGTTGTAAGTTGTGGACAAGGTCCCTTTGCAGCGATTTTTTTCTATGTCGTCCCCTTGCTTTCGACCATTCCATTTTCTTGCTCATTTAGATCAGAAAGAATAAGTGGATATGAAGCTCAGCTTGTAATCCGAGCGGATACGCGCTCGCGTTTGCTTTCGAAAATGTTTGCAACATTTTTGTCCGGATTTGTCGTTATAGCGCTTTCACTTGGACTTAATTTTTTAATTACAAGCTGTTTTTTGCCTGCCTGGGTTCCTCTCATTGAGGAGGAAATGGTGACCGGCATTTTTACCGACTGCCTTTTCAGCGAGTTGTTTTATTCAAAACCTTTGTTCTATGTTCTTGCATATACTTTTTTGGATGGCTTGATTGCTGGCGTTTGGTCTGTATTTGTATTGAGTGTTTCATTTGTTATAAAGAATCGCGTTTTTGTTGTCGTCATTCCATATCTTTGCTTGTTATGTTGGCAATACCTCACCAACCAGGTTATTGGTATATCTGGGTTAGTTTTTTGCAGCGTAAATATTGTTGACGCGATGAAAGGAACGTATTACGTAGCAAAGCCAGATTTAGCTTCTCTTACGTTGCAGCTTGTCATTATGCTATCGATTTCCGTTGTTTTAGCATTTAATTGTTCAAAACAGGATGCGATATAGATGAGCGGGCTTAAGCGTTTCATTCGATTGAATCTAATTAATTTCAATCAAGGATGTTTAACAGCTGTTCTTGTTATTCTTGCAGGGGTTTGTGCTGTTGGGGTGACGTTATGGTTTAGGTCCTTTGAAGCCATGACGCTCGGTATAGATATCGATGATTTCAGTCTTGGAGATAACCTGGCACTGTTGCTTATGGGACGGCCGCAGTTTGAATTTAGGCCTGGTGTGCTGTTTATTCCACCTCTTGATTGGCTCCTTCTTTTCATGATTTGTCAATTTGTCCCGCTTGGATTTTCAGTATGTGAATTGACTTCTCATGATGAGCAAATTTTAATACGCTGCCAATCTAGAAATATGTGGTGGCTGTCTAAATGTGTGTGGGCGATGGCTTCCGTTACGTTTTTCTGTATTGCAGTTCTTTTAACATCTACGATCTGGACCTTTTTCATGGGGCAGAGCATGGAGTTGATTGTTCACGAGGAATCGATGCTATTGAGTGAGGTGTCGTCCGATTTCTACTTGTCTTTTCCGGTAAGCATACTTCCATTTCTTGCGGGATGTTACGCGGGAGTTATTGCGCTTCAACTTATTCAAGCCTGTTTATCTCTTCTGCTCAATCCGATAGTCGCGTATCTTACGAGCGCAGCAATGTTGATGTCTGCATCTTATGTGCAATCCCCCTTATTAACCGCAAATCTGCTCTCTTTTTCTCGCTATGAGGGAGCGGTGCAAGGGGGAGTTTCGTTTGAGATCTCACTTGGAATTGCATTGTTGTTCACCGCCCTATCCTTGGTGTGTGGACAAGTCTATATATGCCGAGTAGATATCATGAGGAAGGGGCGGAAACAATGAATGTTCGAGTTTGTGATGCCGTAAAATATATTGGTCCAGATTGCGTACTCGACCATATTTCAATTGACATCAAGCCCGGACAGGTTACGGGCCTTTCGGGGTCAAACGGCTCCGGTAAAACAATGTTGATGAGAGCGGTGTGCGGGCTCATCCATTTGGATGAGGGGTCAATTTTTGTAGATGAAAAAATATTAAGCACCGATCTTGCATTCCCACCCAACTTGGGCATGTGCATTGAGGGCCCTGCCTTTCTTGAAGGTAGGACGGGATATGAGAATTTAAGATTGCTCGCCGACATTACGGGGAAAGTGGGAACGAAGGAAATTCGTGCTTCAATGAAACGCGTTGGTCTTGACCCTGATTTAAAGAAGAAATATCGAAACTTTTCGTTGGGAATGAAGCAACGCTTGGGAATTGCTGCGGCGATAATGGAGCGTCCCGACCTGCTTGTACTTGATGAACCATCGAATGCACTTGATTCTCAAGGCGTCGAAATGCTCATGGATGTTCTTCGAATGGAGTGTGGGCGAGGTTGTGCCGTGCTTCTTTCCTGTCATGACGGAAGAATCTTGGAGTCTATGGCAAATACAATTTATTCGATGCATTCTGGCAGAATTATCGAGGTCACATCAAATGAATAGACGAATAGCTACGACCAGTATTTTATTACTGTTTATTTTTTGCATTGCGTGGAGAATCTCCGAGGTGAACTCTAAGGCCAGGGAAGTTGAAGTGGTCACCTATGAAGTGGGGGAGGAAGTGGCGATGGGAAACGATTTTCTCTTTGACGAACAGGAGCCATCGCGAAATTATTCCTTTATTGTCCATGGGGCTGAAATCATGACACCAAATGAATTCCTCAAGCAATATGCAACCGATGGAGTCATGTCAATTGATTCAGTAGATTCTGATGATGATTCAGTAATTGTGCTTGATATGACCATTCGCAACAAGGGCGCCGAGCAAGGGGGAATTGACGCTTTTTTATGGCAAATCGTACCTGAAGAGAAAAACATTGCATATCGTATGGATACTGAACTTTCAGGTCATATCGCTGCGCCTCTTGAAACGGGAATGATATCCGTTCGTCCTGGTGGGGAATCGAGAACGCATATTGCGTTCAGCTCATTTCAAGACATGCCGTATTTAAATTCCTCCTCGGAATATAGGCGCGCTGGCGTGATGTCTAAATCTTTTCATATTGCATTCACCATGCGGCCGGAAAGAAAAATAGTCGAGTTCGAGGCTCGATGACATCTACTTGTCTTCCAAATTACACGCGTTACCAGTTGCCCTATTATTGAGACTCAGTTTCATCAGGGCGTAAAATTGTATTGAGCAAAAAAGTCGGGAGGTCGATATGGCTCTTATGAATGAAAGCGATCGCCGCTTTGCGATTTTGATCGATGCTGACAACGTAAGTGAGAAGTACATCAAGATCGTGCTTGATGAGGTTGCAAATGTCGGCGTGGCAACGTATAAGCGCATTTACGGTGACTGGACGAGCACAAGGCTCAACAGTTGGAAGTCCTGCCTGCTCGATAACTCGATCACGCCTATGCAGCAGTACGGCTATACTGTCGGCAAAAATGCGACCGACTCGGCCATGATCATTGATGCCATGGACATCCTCTATTCGGGTACGGTCGATGGTTTTGCCATTGTTAGTTCCGATTCGGACTTCACCCGTTTGGCCGCGCGCTTGCGTGAGAGCGGCATGCAGGTCATCGGTATGGGGGAGCAAAAGACCCCCAAGCCGTTTATCTCGGCATGCAATCAATTCAAGTACCTTGACCTGCTCTATGCACAGCAACAAAACAACGAAACTGAGGTGGTTGAGGATACCGAGGATGCCGTGCTAGCTTCCACGCGACCTGAAAAGCAGCATCGTTCGCGCCGCAAGCCTGGTGATACGAGCACCATGAAAACACTCAGCACGGCTCCTGTTCTTTCGGCAATTGATGCGATTCTCGACATCCACGGTGACGATGACGGTTGGATCGACTTGGCGTGGCTGGGCAACCTGCTTGTCAAGCGCCTGCCTGATTTCGATGTGCGCAATTACGGCTTCAACCGCCTGTTCCCGTTCCTGAAATCGCTCGATGCGTATGAGTTCAACGAGCCTGATGGTCAGTCGGGAGCGCGTGCAATTTACCTGCGGATGAAGTAGGTCTGGCAATATCACGTATAATCTGCCTTTCCATGTGTAACAACGTGGAGAGCTTGAGATTTTCCTTGGTGAATGTACCTGCCTTGTGTATACTATCGTCGTTTGTTCAACCTATGTGTCGGCGTACGCGTGCGGCACCTCTAGAAGAGTAAGGAAGCAAAGATGGATTACATCCGCGCAATCGAGCGTCAGCAGATCCGTGAGGATATGCCCCGCATCCTCGTTGGTGACAACGTCAAGGTTCACTACCGCATTAAGGAAGGCGACCGCGAGCGCATCCAGGTGTTCCAGGGCGACGTCATTCGTCTCCAGGGTGCTGGTTCCCGTGAGACCTTCACCGTCCGCAAGATTTCCTACGGTATCGGTGTTGAGCGTACCTTCCCGGTTCATTCCCCGAAGATCGCCAAGCTCGAGGTTGTGCGTCACGGTAAAGTCCGTCGCGCCAAGCTTTACTACCTGCGTGATCGCTCTGGTAAGGCCGCTCGTATTCCCGAGAAGCGCTAAGACGTACGCATCGGTTTCATCCGTGCTGTTTGCGGGTCGCCCTTTGGGTGGCCCGCTTTTTTGTGCCACAATGCTGTCGAATGGATGCGAGGTATAACGATGGCAAATATGACAAGCTCTGCTTCGGCGACTGTTGTGGCTGCTGAACTGGCAAGCGCTCCCTTTGAGGAAATTAAGACGCTGGTTGATCGCTACGCCGAGGACCCGCGTATTCAGGTTCAAAAGGCCTGTTCACGTGCCATGAATCGCTATGAAAATGAGCTTGCCGAGCGCAATCGAGTCGATGACATGTATGCCACCATGCTTGAATTGGGTGGCGAGGGCGTAGTTGTCGGTGTTGATGAGGTGGGGCGCGGTTCCGTTGCGGGCCCGTTGACCGTATGTGCCGTTTGTCTACCCGCAGAGCCGCACATCTGGGGCTTGAATGATTCCAAAAAGCTGATCCCTGCACGCCGTGAAATGCTCGCTGTCCGAATTGCCGAGGTCGCTCGTGCAATTGGCCTTTGCCATATTCCGCCTGAACGAATCGATGAGATCGGGATGGCCCGTGCGCTACGCGAGGCGGTTGCCGGGGCTGTGGCAGACACGGGTTTAACGCCCGATTGCGTGCTTATGGATGGCAACCCGCTCGGAGCCGTTCCCAATGAACGGGATGTCGTCAAGGGCGATGCCAAGGTTGCGTGCATTGCCGCCGCATCTATCGTGGCCAAAGTGACGCGTGACGAGATGCTCGTTGAGCTTGATGGCGAATACCCCGGTTACCATCTTGCCCAATCAAAGGGATATGCCTCTCCCGAACACATCCAAGCGATCAAGGAACATGGGCTTACACCTATACACCGCGTGAGCTTCTGCGGAAACTTTCTGGAGACTGCTCGCTTGTTTTGATGCTCCTGTGTTGAGTTGCACCGCACAATTAATTTGCCTGTCGTCCTGAGCTTTCGTTTTAGTTGAAGTTTGTTTGCGTGTTGGAAGCGCGTCAGTTCATCTGGGCACTCAAAGGGATTAATTTGAGAACCTCAGATTGATACTCCTTTCACGTTCCGTTGAGAGGAGTGGGTTATGGGCCGAAGCAAAAACAGGGAGCGCGCACACGAGCTGCTCGAGGCGCTCTTGCAAGGGGATTCTTCTGAGCTGGGCGATGAGGGGCTGGAGCGTCTTCCGACGCAGTTGCTGGGAGCGTTAGGTGAAGAAATCGCCGCTTGGTATCTCGAAGAGCGCGGATACGTGATTGTTGAACGCAATTACCGTTGCCCCGAAGGGGAGGCGGACATCGTCGTGCTTGACGAGGACAACTCCGAAGTTGTGCTCGTTGAGGTTAAGACACGCCGAGAGCGTTCGGGAATCGACATGACGTATCCCGAGGAAGCCGTGACACCCCATAAACGACAGCGCTATCGTCGTATTGCCCATTACTATGCGGCGGAGCATTATCCCGTTCCCGCAATCCGTTTTGATGTCATCGCCGTTTGCATTGATCCAGATCAAGAGGCGAGAACAGGGACGATTCACCACATCTGCCGGGCTTTTGATTGGGAGGCGGAGCGGTGAGCGGGAAGGCCGCAATGCGCACGTATGCTGTGCATGCGGCTTGCATTCGAGGCGTCGAGGCCTTTTCCGTGACGGTTGAGGTCTCGGCGTCTGGAAGCATTCCGGGAATCAGTATCGTGGGGATGGCCGACGCAGCGGTTCTCGATGCAAGAAGTCGAATACGGTGTGCGTTGCGTTCCAGCGGTTTTGAGGTCCCTCGTAGCTCATTTACGGTGAACTTGGCGCCCGGAGACATTCGGAAAACGGGGTCGGGCTTTGATTTGCCTATTGCAGTTGCGGTTCTTGCGCTCTCGAATCAGATACCGCTTTCCGATCTTGATGACTGCCTTTTTGTGGGGGAGCTGGGACTTGATGGATCGGTATGCGGAGTCAAGGGTGAGGTTGCCTACCAATTGCTCGCGCGTGAACGCGGCCTACGGTTGATAAGTGGCCATTCGAAGGATCACGTTGCGATTGCAGGTGTCGAACAAAGATACCTCGATCGTCTCGATGGGCTTCGAGAGGGGATTGAGCGGGCTAGTAAGACCTTCATGAACAATCGGTCCGAGGACGAGATCCGACTTTCGGTGCTTGATTACAGCGACGTGATTGGCCAGGAAGTGGCGAAGCGCGGCATCACGGTCGCGGCAACAGGCAGTTTGGGGATGCTAATGATTGGCTCGCCTGGTTCGGGAAAATCGATGCTTGCCCGACGAATGACTGGGATTCTTCCGCCCATTTCGGAACGTGAACAGCAAGAGGCGCTGTGCATACATTCGGTGATGGGGGAGCCTACCGAGATGTTGCTCGCAGGGTCAAGACCCTTTAGAAGTCCGCACCACAGCATATCTTCCGCTGGTTTGGTGGGAGGGGGTAGACCTGTTCGACCGGGCGAGATCAGCTTGGCGCATGGAGGTGTGCTGTTCTTGGACGAACTCGCTGAGTTTTCGTCTCAGACACTGCAAATGCTTCGTCAGCCGCTTGAAGACGGTGCCGTGCGAATCGTGCGCGTGGATGGTTCCTATTCGTTTCCTGCTCACTTTCAGCTGATAGCAGCGAGCAATCCATGTCCTTGTGGGTATTTGGGCGATCGGGAGGTGACGTGTAGGTGCTCCGATGCTGCAATCGAGCGGTATCAAAACAAGCTGGGGGGTCCTTTGGCTGACCGAATTGATTTGATTTTGAATGTCGCACGGCCCGATGCTCGCTTAATCGTACAAGGCGAGGAGGGGATGAGCACGCAGGAGATGCGTGCCCAAGTTGAGCGTGGCAGGGCATTTTGTGCATGGCGACGGCAGCACATGAAGAAAAGCGAGGCGCCCGTTCACGCGATATCCGGTGGTATGGATGTCGCTATTTCGGAGTTTGACCTTGATGATGCAGGACAAGATATGTTGCTCGACATCGCACACCGCAATCATTTAACCGGACGCGGCATCGTTCGCCTCTGCCGAATTGCGCGAACGATCGCTGATATCGATGAGACGGAGCGCGTGAATTCGATGCATTTGCTTGAAGCTTCACAACTACAGGGGAGACGCGGAAATGAGCACATGTGACACACGACTGGAGATCGAGCGCGACAACGAAGCGTATCCCGCATGCGTCTTAGAGCTTCGTGACGCCCCGCAACGCCTATTTGTGCGCGGTAATGTCGAGATGCTGGGCGCCCCCGCTCTTTCGATCATCGGGTCTCGTTCCGCTACCCCTTACGGCATCGCTTTGACGGAGATGGCGGCACGTATTGCGGCAGAGGCGGGCCTTATCGTTGTTTCGGGTGGTGCAAAGGGATGCGACGCCGCAGCTGGCCGAGCTACCCTTAAAGCAGGTGGAAGGCACATTATTGTGTTGGGGACGGGTGCAGACGTGCCATATCCTGCAACGTCACGCTCCTTAATCGACGAAACGTTGAAAGCGGGCGGGTCGATTGTGTCGCTCGAGCCTTGGGGAACACCGCCTCAGCGCTGGGCGTTTCCAAAGCGAAACCGTGTCATTGCGGCACTTTCCCAGGCGTTGTTTATCGGTGAGGCAGGGATGCCCTCCGGAACCTTCAGCACGGCTGAAACGGCTTCAGAGCTCGGGCGAGAATTGCTTGTGGCGCCTGGTTCGGTTTTCTCGCCTCAATCACGCGGGGCAAATTACCTTATATCGAACGGCGCCTGCTGTATCGCAGACGAAGAGGCCCTTGAGGTTGCGATTTCGCGCATATATGGCGTTTTACGATTTGAACGGCCTCAAGCTCAAGGAATTGAAGGGGTTAGCGCTGATGAACGCCGAGCTCTGACCATGTTGATTGCAAATGCCATGCGTGTCGAGGAACTTGCTCTATCTATGAAATTGAGCAGTCTTGACTGTCTTCAGCTTCTAAGCAGGATGGAGGTGAGTGGGTTGGTCAAGCGTTTGATTGATGGAAGGTTTTCGCCCACAAAGACCGCACTTCACGCACTTACACGGTTGGGGCAAAATGGATGAACGTAGGATTCGACCGATAGGGGCATCATGCCATTTGATTGTGTAACGGTGGTTGGCGGAGGGTTGGCTGGTTGTGAATGCGCCTGTCAACTTGCCGATCGTGGAATGAAAGTCCGCTTATGCGAGATGCGTCCCGAGGTTGAATCGCCTGCGCACAAAACCGACGGTCTTGCCGAGCTCGTGTGTTCCAATTCGTTAAAATCCACCCGGATTGACTCCGCCGCCGGACTGCTTAAAGAGGAACTTCGGCGTATGGGATCTGTCCTGCTGAAATGCGCTGAGCGAGCGGCTGTTCCGGCCGGTGGCGCCCTTGCCGTCGATCGAGAGCGTTTTTCTCAATTTGTCGAGGAAGAAATCTCCGCTCGTCCGCTTATCGAGGTGGTTCGAGGTGAGGTAACGGAAATACCTGAAAGTCCATGTGTGATTGCTGCGGGCCCGCTATGTTCCCCTGCGCTTTCAACAC
>OLVZ01002764.1_pt1 | contig 12397 bp, 10 predicted proteins | sample 1673341 | NCBI WGS metagenome assembly OLVZ01 (sample SAMEA3178944, study PRJEB25190) | human gut metagenome | biome: human gut; feature: human-associated habitat; material: faeces | place: Austria | collected 2013 | reverse complement strand
TCACGGAGCAGCTGGCGGTCCAGCTCCAGAGTGAGCTTCAGCGCTATAAGGACGCCCTCACCCCCGCTATCATCCTGATCCCGGGCAAAGAGGGCTCCCTGGGGATCGGGATGGCCAATGTGAAGACCGCCGTGGAGCGGGCGGTGGGGGCGGATATCCTATGAGAGATGGATTCAGTACCTTCCGCAGGGCGGCAGCAGGGGAGGCGGAGCAGGTCTTTGACCTGATCCGGCAGCGGATCGCCTGGATGGATGAGCGGGGCATCCAGCAGTGGAACCACCCCGGCTACCTCAGGCGGTATCCCTTGGACTATTTCCGGCAGTGCGCTGAAGAGGGACAGCTCTACGCCCTGTGGACGGAGTGCGGCGTTCTGGCCGCGGGGGCCGTGGTGTTGGAGGAGGACCCGCGCTGGACCGGCTATGGCGGGAAGGCGCTCTATGTGCATAATCTGGCGGCCAGCCTCCACTTCTCCGGAGCGGGCACGGAGCTGCTCAGGCGCTGCCTGGCCCTGGCCGCGGAGCGGGGGCAGGACTATCTCCGCCTGGACTGCGCCCGGGACAACCCGGTTTTGCATGATTATTATGAACGTTTTGGCTTCCGATTTGTGGCGCCTGTGGAGGACCAGGGGTATCTCGGGGATCTCCTTCAGTACCCCCTGGGGTCCCGGGACTGAGCGGGACGGCGGCACAGGAAGGATCAGAAAGAAGGTTTGAGCCAATGGGAAAAATCGTCAAGGTCTCCGGCCCGCTGGTGGTGGCCACCGGGCTCCAGGAGGCCAACATGGCCGACGTGGTCCGGGTGGGCGAGCAGGGCCTGATCGGAGAAGTGCTGACCATGAATGGGGACACCGCCTCCATCCAGGTCTATGAGGAGACTTCCGGCCTGGGTCCCGGGGCGGAGGTGGTCACCACCGGCGCCCCCCTGTCCGTGGAACTGGGCCCCGGCCTGATCGAGAACATCTACGACGGCATCCAGCGCCCGCTGGAGGTCATCATGGAGACGGTGAAGGGAAATAACCTCCCCAGAGGCGTGGAGGTGCCCGCCCTGGACCGGGAGAAGAAGTGGGATTTCCAGGCCGTGGTGGAGCCGGACACCCAGGTAGTGGGGGGCGACATCATCGGCACGGTGCAGGAGACCCCCTCCATCCTCCACAAGATCATGATCCCGCCCAGGATGCAAGGGAAGATCGTCTCCATCCAGTCCGGCTCCTACACCGTCACCGAAACAGTGGCCGTGCTGGAACGGGAGGACGGCTCCCGGGTGGAGCTGCCCATGATGCAGAAGTGGCCCGTCCGCGTGGGACGGCCCTATAAGCACAAATATCCCCCTGTGGTCCCACTGTCCTCCGGCCAGCGCATCGTGGACACCTTCTTCCCGGTGGCCAAGGGCGGCACAGCCGCCATCCCCGGTCCCTTCGGCTCGGGCAAGACGGTGATGCAGCACGCCCTGGCCAAGTGGTCTGATGTGGACATGGTGGTGTATATCGGCTGCGGCGAGCGGGGCAACGAGATGACCGACGTGCTGCGGGAATTCCCCGAGCTGGTGGACCCCCGCACCGGCGAGACCCTGATGAAGCGCACTGTGCTGATCGCCAACACCTCCGACATGCCGGTGGCCGCCCGGGAGGCGTCCATCTACACTGGCATCACCATCGCCGAGTATTTCCGGGACATGGGCTACGCCGTGGCCGTCATCGCCGACTCCACCTCCCGCTGGGCGGAGGCGCTGCGGGAGATGTCCGGCCGTCTGGAGGAAATGCCCGGCGAGGAGGGCTACCCCGCATACCTGAGCAGCCGTCTGGCGGAGTTCTACGAGAGGGCGGGCTCCGTTGTGACGTTAGGTACGGAGGGCCGCACTGGCGCGGTCACGGCTATAGGCGCCGTTTCCCCTCCGGGCGGCGATATTTCAGAGCCGGTATCCCAGGCGACCCTCCGCACCGTAAAGGTGTTCTGGGGCTTGAGCGCAAAGCTGGCATACGCCCGCCACTTCCCCGCCATAGACTGGCTGACCTCATATTCCCTGTATCTGGATCGTCTGGAGCCCTGGTTCAATAAGGAAGTGGACCCCGACTGGACCGCCATGGTGCAGAAGGTCATGAACATGCTGCAGGAGGAGAGCGAGCTGGAGGAGATCGTCCGCCTGGTGGGCATAGACGCCCTGAGCTACAAAGACAGGCTCACCCTGGAGGCCACCCGCTCCATCAGAGAGGACTACCTCCATCAGAACGCCTTCCATGAGGTGGATACCTACACCTCTCCCGCAAAACAGGCCATGCTGCTGCGGCTGATAATAGGCTACTACGAAAAGAGCTTGGACGCCCTTTCAAAGGACGCTTCCTTCAATAAGCTTGCGGCGCTGCCCGTCCGCGAGGACATAGGCCGCTTCAAGTATACCGAGGAGGATAAGTGCGCCGAGAGGTATGAGGAGATAACCGCAAAGCTCAACGCGGAGATCCGGGAGCTTACGGAAGGAGGCGAAGCATAATGCGCAAGGAATACAAGACCATCAGGGAAGTTGCCGGCCCCCTTATGCTGGTGGATCAGGTAGAAGGCGTAAAGTACGACGAGCTGGTGGAGATAGAGCAGTCCGACGGAAGGATACGCCGGGGCAAGGTGCTTGAGATAAATCAGGATAAGGCGCTGCTGCAGCTCTTCGAGGGCAGTCAGGGACTGCGCATAACCGATTCCAGCGCGAAATTCCTTGGCCACTCCATAGAGCTGGCAGTTGCGCCGGATATGCTGGGAAGGGTATTCGACGGCATGGGCAGGCCCATAGACGGCGGCGCCGAGCTCATACCCGAAAAGCGGCTGGACATCAACGGCGCGCCCATAAATCCCGCCGCGAGGGACTACCCCAACGAGTTCATACAGACCGGCATTTCCGCAATAGACGGCCTGAACACGCTGGTACGCGGCCAGAAGCTGCCGGTGTTCTCCGGCTCCGGCCTGCCCCATGCAAACCTTGCGGCCCAGATAGCCCGTCAGGCTAAGGTGCGGGGCACCGGCGAGGGCTTCGCGGTAGTATTCGCCGCCGTAGGCATAACCTTTGAGGAGGCGGACTTCTTCACCTCCGACTTCAGGGCCACCGGCGCCATAGACCGTACCGTCACCTTCATAAACCTTGCCAACGACCCCGCCATAGAGCGCATAGCCACTCCCCGCATGGCGCTCACCGCCGCGGAGTATCTTGCATACGACCTTGGCATGCACGTGCTGGTAATAATCACGGATATAACCAACTACGCGGAGGCCCTCCGTGAGGTATCCGCCGCCCGCAAGGAGGTTCCCGGCCGCCGCGGCTACCCCGGCTACCTGTATACCGACCTTGCCACCATGTACGAGCGGGCGGGCCGCATAAAGGGCAACCCCGGCTCCATCACCATGATACCCATACTGTCCATGCCGGAGGACGACATCACCCACCCCATACCCGACCTTACCGGCTACATAACCGAGGGACAGATAATTCTGGGGCGTGAGCTGCACAGAAAGGGCGTCACGCCGCCTATAAACGTTTTGCCCTCCCTGTCCCGCCTGAAGGATAAGGGCATAGGCCGGGGCAAGACCCGGGAGGATCACGCCGACACCATGAACCAGCTCTTTGCCGCCTATTCCAGGGGCAAGGACGCAAAGGAGCTTGCGGTAATACTGGGCGATGCGGCCCTGTCCGATACGGATAAGCTGTACGCCAGGTTTGCGGACGCCTTCGAGGAGGAGTATGTGTCACAGGGCTTCTATACCAACCGCTCCATAGAGGAAACTCTGGATCTGGGCTGGAAGCTGCTCTCCATACTGCCCCGCGCCGAGCTTAAGCGCATAAGGGACGAATATCTGGATAAGTACCTGCCCAAAGCGGAGGAATAGCCTATGGCACAGCTTCAAGTAAAGCCGACCCGCATGGAGCTGACCAACCTTAAGAAGAAACGCAAGGTGGCAGCCAGGGGTCATAAGCTTATGAAAGACAAGCGGGACGAGATGGTTCGTCGCTTCATAGCCTACGCCCGCCGCAATAAGGAACTGCGGGAGCAGGTGGAGCAAAAGCTTTCCGCCGCAATGGGGCAGTTCGTGCTGGCAAGGGCCGAGATGAGCGGAGAGGCAATAGAAGAAGCCCTCGCCTACCCCGCCCGCCCCGCCACGGTATCCGTGGATACCCAGCACGTGCTGTCGCTGAAGATGCCAAAGCTGTCCCTTGAGACTTCCGATACCTTTGACTACCCTTATGGATTCATGAACACCTCTGCGGAGCTGGACTCCGCCGTATCCGCCTTCGCAGAGGTGCTGCCCATGCTCATAGAGCTTGCAGAGGTGGAAAAGATATGCAACTCCCTGGCGGACGAGATAGAAAAGACCCGCCGCCGGGTCAACGCCCTGGAGTACGTCATGATACCCCAGTTCGACGAGGCTATCAGGGAGATCAAGATGAAGCTGGACGAAAACGACAGGGGCAACACCACCCGCCTTATGAAGACCAAAGAGATGCTGGCGAACCGGGAGTGACGTTTCTCTTCTTTCTCTTTTCTTTTCGGGAGAAAAGAAAAGAGGAAAGAAGCAAAGAGAAAAGAAAAGCCTGAAGAAAAAATACAATTACAGATGCAAAATCCCTGTCGGAGCTTCACCGGCAGGGTTTTGTTTGTGTTGGAGTTTAACTATTGCCGCCTGATTTCCGCCAGCCGGAGGCTTTGATACGGCTGCGTAAGCGGGATAAAGCCGGAGCCGCTATCCCTTGGTTCTTTGGGAGCTTTCTTCCAAGAAAGCGGGGGCCTTTGGGTACTTTCGGCCCACTAAAGTACCGCGCCGCAGGCAAAAGGGGCGGTGGAAGCAATACGGGCGTTGGAGTTTAACCGCTGCCGCCGGATTCCAAACCGCCCCCAAAAATCATTTATCATCCTCCGTCACAGCCCGGCTATGTCGTCGAGCAGGGCGTCTACCTCGGCTTGGGTGGTTGCCCAGCTCGTGCAGAAGCGCGCGACAGTACCCCGGGGCGTGGCCGCCCCCTCCTCGAAGTAGTAGCCCCGGGCCAGCGTTTCCCTTTGCTGGGGGGTCAGTATGACGAACTGCTGGTTGGTGGGGCTGTCCACCCAGAAGGGTATGCTCTTGGCCGCAAAGGCCCGCTTTATCTGCATGGCAAGCTCGTCGGCCCGCCTCGTCCTTTCAAAATACTCGCCGCTCTCCAGCATGAGTGCAAATTGCAGCCCCATCAGCCAGCCCTTTGCCAACACCGCGCCGTGCTGCTTCATGTACGCCTTGAAGCGGTATTGGAGGCGGGGCTCCGTGATGATGAGGGCCTCGCCGAAAAGTGCGCCGCACTTTGTCCCGCCGATATAGAACACGTCCGTAAGCTCCGCAAAATCCTTCAGGGTAAGGTCGTTATCCTCCGCCCCCAGGCCGTACCCCATCCTGGCCCCGTCCACGAACAGGTACATGCCGTATTTTTTGCAGACCTCGCTGATGGCGCGAAGCTCCCTCTTGGAATACAGGGTGCCCTGCTCGGTGGGGAAGGAAATATATACCAGCTTGGGCTCCGTAAGGTACTCCGGGGCGCCGCCCTCGTAATACTCCGCCGCGCAGGCGGCGATCTGCCGCGAGGTGAGCTTGCCGTCGGTATTGGGGAGCCCGAGTATCTTGTGGCCGGTGCTCTCGATGGAGGCCGCCTCGTGGCAGTTGATATGCCCGGTGTCGGCCGCGATAACGCTCTGTACCGGGGAAAGCGCCGCCGCGATCGCGACGATATTCGCCTGCGTCGCGCCGGGGACGAATTTTATCATGGCATCCTCCCTGGCGATCAGCTTCTTTATGACCGCCTCCGCCCTGCCGCACCACTGATCCTCACCGTAGCCCGCATAGCTGGCGGCGTTGGTCTCCGTAAGCCCGTCGAGTATGGACTCAAGGGCCCCCCGGTTATAGTCGTTGTTAAATCTTATCATTTCAAATACCTCCTCGTCATTCCACAGCCCGCGGCAAGCCCTTATCGTATACTGTCGCGTGAATTTATTATACAACCATTTATGCCTTTATAAAATATACCATCAGTTGACAAGAGCACACAAGCTCGAAAGGCTTGTTCAGAGTGTCAAAAAAGTGGCTGAATGCCACTTTTTTGACACTCTAAAAGGAGCAGCCTGCGCTGCTCCTTTTTATATTGCCTGTAAGCTTTAGCCTACGATGAAGCCGTACTTCAGGGGATCGATGGGGTCGATGGCATAGGTGGCCTCGCCGGTAAGGTAGGCGGTGCCGGTGATGAGAGGTATGACGGCCTTGTAGCCGCACTCATCGACTTCCTTCTCGATAACGCCCTTGAACTTGGTGCCCATGAAGGATTCATAGATGAAGGGCTCGCCAACCTTCAACTCGCCCTTTGCATACAGGGTGCCCAGCTTGGCGCTGGTGCCGGTTCCGCAGGGGGAACGGTCGGCAGAGCCTTCGCCGAAGATAACGACGTTGCGCTTGTTGGCGTCGGGGGATACGTTGTGGCCGTAGAACTCGATGAGGTCTACGCTGGTGATGTCCAGGCGGGGATGCTGCACCTTGATTTCCTTGTTGATGGTGTGCAGCAGCTTCATGCCGAGCTGGGTGAGGTAGGGAACGGTCTTTTCGTTGATCTCGTCCACCAGGCCCAGCTTGTCGGTATCCACAAGGGCAAAGAAGGAGCCGCCGAAGGAAATGTCAAAGGTTATCTCCTTGCCGTCTATGACCACCTTCTGGTTGGGCTTATACAGGAAGGCGGGGACGTTCTCGAGGGTTACGCCCAGCACCTTGCCGTCCTTCACCTCGGCCTTGGTGCGGATGATGCCGGCGGGAGCCTCAAGCACTACCTCGGTGTAGGGCTCCTTGGCCTCTACCATGCCGGTCTCGACGGCTACGGTAACGGCGCCGATGGTGCAGTGGCCGCACATGTTGAGCCATCCGCCGGTATCCATGAAGAATACGGCAAAGTCGGCCTGAGGATCGATGGGCTCGCAGATGTACGCGCCGAACATGTCGTGGTGGCCGCGGGGCTCGAGCATCAGAGCAGTGCGATAGTGGTTATAGTTCTTTTCCAGCCAGTGCTTGCGCTCGATGGGGGTGTTGCCCTCGGGCTTGGGGAAGCCGGAGTACACTATACGGCAGAATTCGCCTGCGGTATGGGCGTCGATGGCCTTGAAGCTCGCTTCGAACCTGTCAAGGTTTATCTTGGGGTTGTAATTCATGACCTGCTCTCCTATTTATTATATTTTAATGGCGCAAAAGGAGGCGCCAAAATGAAAACGCGGGTTACTGTAAAAAATTTTGCTGTTGCGGAAAAATGTTTTCGTCATGCCGTGAAGGAGGGACTAATGAAAAATTTATCAATCCCCAGTGACTATTATCACTCAAACAGATGCAAAAGTCAATAAGCGAATGCCCTCCGGCCATGTTATTTACTGCTGCCTGATAAATATTTTGCTATTGCTTCACAATCGGTATTGAAAAAACCGATGATTTATGCTATCCTGTCCCGGTAGAGAAAAGCGCTGCTTCAGCGCGGAAAGTATAAAACCCGGTGGAAACGGGCCGCATGGGGGCGGATAGGTACTGGTGTGCCTCCTGGTCTTCAAAACCAGCCGTTGGGCGTTAGTAGCGTCCTGGGTGGGTTCGATTCCCACACGTTCCCGCCACTAAGCGTTCGCGCCCCAAAAAGTTATTTTGGGGCGTGACTAATATTGAATAAATATTTGATACACCCCAAAAATAAATCAGCATACCATATTTTGTGTTCAAAAACTTCACGAATACAACAGTTGGTAATCTTAAACCAACCAAAGCCGACATTAGAAAATGTGAAGGCTAATTTTCACGGTTGCGATAGACTTTTACAATATATTGATGTATAATTAGCTATACTCAGGGGGCAGTCTGTTCTAACGAATAGAAAAAGCTGATGGCGGCTTCCTGTCCGATCAACGTTTCTTATTATAAAATAAAACCAATTATTAAAAAGGAAAAGGAAGGGCATCATGAGGAAAATCAAACTTTTGCTCAAGCAGCATGTTGGCGCGCCTTGCGCGGCAATAGTAAAGCCCGGCGACAAGGTAGAAAAGGGCACACTGGTAGCCACTCCCACCGGTCTCGGCGCAAACATCTTCTCCTCCGTTTACGGCACGGTAGAGGAAGTAACCGACCAGGCCATAGTGATCCAGCCCGACGACGAGCAGCCTGACAAGTACATCCCCATAAAGAAGAGCGACAGCAAGCTGGAGATGGTCAAGGAGGCCGGAATAGTTGGCATGGGCGGCGCAGGCTTCCCCACCGGCGTAAAGCTGGGCGCAGACCTTCAGGGCGGCTACATACTCGTGAACGCGGCAGAGTGCGAGCCCGGCCTCAGGCACAACATAATGCAGCTTGAACAGCAGGCTGAAAAGACCGTCCGGGGCGTAGAGTACTGCATGGAAATTTCCAATGCCAAAAAGGCTATCTTCGCCATCAAGCGCAAGAACGCCAAGGCCATCTCCGCCATAAAGAAGGCCATTGCCGACAAGCCTGATATCAGCATTCATCTCCTTCCCGATATTTACCCCATGGGCGAAGAGCGCGCGGTAGTGCGCGAGTGCCTGGGCATTCTCCTTGAGCCCACACAGCTCCCCTCCGCGGCCCATGCAAACGTGGTGAACTGCGAGACGGTTCTCCGGGTAGCCGAGGCTATCGAGGATCAGAAGCCCTGCATATATAAGAACATATCCGTAGTTGGCAAGGTACATGGCGGCCCCGAAGCACAGGTATTCATGGATATGCCCGTAGGCATTTCCGTTGAGGATATGCTGGACAAGGTGGGCGGCATCGACGGCGAGTACGGCGAGATAATAATGGGCGGCGCATTCACCGGCCTTCCCACAACCCTGGAAGCCCCCACCACCAAGACCACCGGCGCTATCATAGTCACCATACCCTTCCTCGACCTCCACGGCGCAAAGGTAGGCCTTCTGGTATGTGCCTGCGGCGGCGGCGAAGCCCGCATGCGGGATATAGCCAAGAAGTACAACGCCGAGGTCGTATCTGTGACCTTCTGCAAGCAGGCCATCGAAGTAAAGCCCGGCGCGCCCCGCAAGTGCGAGAACCCCGGCAACTGCCCCGGCCAGATCGCAAAGGTGCTGGAGATGAAACGCGCAGGCGCGGAGTACCTCATCATCGGCAACTGCTCCGATTGCTCCAATACCGTAGTTACCTGCGGCACCCTGAAGATGGGCTTGAAGGTAATACACCAGACCGACCATGTGATGCGCACCATACATCACCCGCTGTACAGGCACCTGACCATCAGCAAGACTGTGGATCAGGATCTGAGCGAGTTTTAATGCACTGAAGCTATCGTGAAAATGGCTTTCAGCCATTTTCGCGATGCCAGAATTTTAGTGGTTTAACTTAAGCCAAAACTTAAGTACCAAATATAATTTATATAGGAGGAAACACATGTCTATTTCAGCCGAATACGCACTTGAGCACAAAAACGACCCCGCCGTATTGTGCTGCAGAGCAGAAGCTGGCGTAGTGCTTTCCGAGCACAACCTGGAAGACCCAGCCATCTTTGATGACCTGGTAGAGTCTGGCCTGCTCAAGCTCGACGGTGCCGTAACCATCGGTCAGGCCATGGGCGCGACCCTCACCAAGACCGCCGACTCACTCACTCCCCTGACTCCCGACCTTCTCGAGGGTATGAAGGAAGTAGAGGAAGAGGCTCCCGCCGCTGAGGAAGCCGCTCCCGTAGCTGCCGCTCCCGTAGCCGCTGCCCCCGCAGCAGTTAACGGCGGCGTACTTAAGATTCATATCGACGAGGGCAAGGGCATTGATCTGGAGCTTCCCATAGGCGCTTTCGCAGCTGCCGGTACCGCTGGCGCAGTAGTACCTGCCGCAGTAGCAGGCGCTGCCGCTCCCGCAGAGGAAGAGGTAGAGGAGAAGGTTATCCGCACCCTCACCCGCAAGCACTTTAAGATCACCGAAGTAAAGCGCGGTCCCGAGACCAAGATAGAGGGCACCACCCTTTACATCCGCGAAGGCATCGAGAAGGAGTGCATAGATTCTCAGGAGCTGGTACACGATCTGAAGATCGACATCATAACTCCCGCTGAGTATCACACCTATTCCGAGACCATCATGGACGTACAGCCCATAGCCACCAAGGAAGGCGACGATGTACTGGGCGCAGGCGTTACCCGCGTTCTGGACGGCGTCGTAATGATGCTGACCGGTACCGATGATAACGGCGTACAGATCGGTGAGTTCGGTTCCTCCGAGGGTATCCTCGATGAGAACATCATGTGGGGCCGTCCCGGCTGTCCTGAGAAGGGTGAGATCTTCATCAAGACTCAGATGACCATCAAGGAAAAGACCAATATGACCCGTCCTGGCCCTCTGGCAGCACACCACGCTACCGACATCATCACCCAGGAGATCCGCGTTGCTCTGAAGAAGCTGGACGAGAGTCTGGTTGTCTCCACCGAGACCTTTGAGCAGAAGCGTCATCCCCACAAGAAGAAGGTGGTTATCGTCAAGGAGATCATGGGCCAGGGCGCTATGCACGACAATCTGCTTCTCCCCATGGAGCCTGTCGGTATGCTGGGCGGCAAGCCTAACGTAGACCTGGGCAATGTCCCCGTAGTCTGCAATCCTCTTGAGATACTGGACGGCGCTGTGCATGCCCTCACCTGCATCGGCCCCGCTTCCAAGGAAATGTCCCGCCATTACTGGAGAGAGCCCCTGGTTCTCGAGTGCCTGGCCGATCCCGAGATCGACCTCTGCGGCGTAGTACTCGTAGGTTCTCCTCAGATCAACGGCGAAAAGTTCTACGTATCCCGCCGCGTAGGCCAGACCGTAGAATCCATGGACGTTGACGGCGCATTCGTAACCACCGAAGGCTTCGGCAACAACCACGTTGACTTCGCAAGCCACCTCGAGCAGATCGGTATGCGCGGCGTTCCCGTAGTGGGCATGTCCTTCTGCGCGGTACAGGGCGCTCTGGTGGTCGGCAACAAGTACATGACCTCCATGGTAGATAACAATAAGTCCGAGGCCGGTATCGAGAACGAGGTCCTGGGCTGCAACACCCTCTGCCATGAAGACGCTGTCCGCGCCCTGGCGATGCTGAAGGCACAGATGGCCGGCGAAACCGTAAAGGCTCCCGAAAAGAAGTGGAACCCCAACGTTAAGGCCACCAACATCGAGCTGATCGAGACCGCCACCGGCAAGAAGATGGATCTGGTACCCAATGAGCAGTCCCTGCCCATGAGCCAGAAGCGTAAGGAAAAGTACAACTAAAGATATGCTTAAGTTCGGCGATAAGATCATCTACATAGAAGGCGTTCTTGTGGAGATAAGGGAGGACGGCTCCGCCGCCATAGACCTTAAAGGGCGCCTCGGGTATCTTGAGATACCTCAGTGGATGCTGCTCCATGAGCATCCATTGGTAGTCGGCCAGGAGTTTGGCTGGAACATGAGTTTTCCGGAACAGCTCGGGCCTGTGGCCGCCCCCGTCCGATACCCTGAAATAACCAAAGCCGCAGAAGGAGAGACCTTTGTGATGGAGGGCAGGGTAAACGACGTGCAGGACGGAGCCACGGGTTTGCAACTCACAAACTGCCCGGGTGGTTTCCGATTCCCCATGCGAATGTTCCTCACGGACTACGAAATAAAGAATGATCAGCCTGTGGCATGGACGATGAGCGCCCCTAAGCAGCTCAGCGCCGAGCCAAACAAAAAATACGTAAGCAATCACGATATGTACATGAGAAGGCAGGCAGAAATGCAGGCCAAAAAAGATAATTGAATTTTAATAGGAGGATAAAAATGAACTTAACAGTTGTTAAGGGACTACAGTCCGAAATTTTCGTTCCCGTTACGCCTCCGCCGGTATGGGCACCTGTAACCAAGCCCCTGAACGAGATGGTAATAGCCCTCGCTACCGCAGCAGGCGTACATCGCAAAGAGGATAAGCGCTTCAATCTGGCCGGCGACTTCACCTGGCGCGAGATCTACGACAGCACTCCCTCCAGCGATCTGATGGTTTCCCATGGCGGTTACGACAACAGCGACGTCAACAAGGACATCAACTGCATGTTCCCCATCGACAGGCTCCATGAGCTTGCCAAGGAAGGCTTCATCAAGGGCGTAGCTCCCGTTCATATAGGCTTCATGGGCGGCGGCGGCAACATTGAAAAGTTCACCCATGAGACCGGTCCGGCAATTGCCAAGCGCCTCAAGGATGAGGGCGTAGACGCCGTATTGATGACCGCTGGCTGAGGCACCTGCCACCGCTCTGCAGTTCTTGTGCAGAGAGCAATCGAATCCGTAGGTATCCCCACCATCATCATCGCGGCTCTGCCCCCCGTTGTTAAGCAGACCGGTACCCCCCGTGCCGTTGCTCCCCTGGTTCCCATGGGCGCAAACGCCGG
>OLVZ01002762.1_pt1 | contig 12401 bp, 3 predicted proteins | sample 1673341 | NCBI WGS metagenome assembly OLVZ01 (sample SAMEA3178944, study PRJEB25190) | human gut metagenome | biome: human gut; feature: human-associated habitat; material: faeces | place: Austria | collected 2013 | reverse complement strand
TCACGGGGGCGGCGGTGAGCGGCAGCGCGGTGATTTTCTTCAAGGAAAACTGTCTGCACCGGGTATACGGCACACAGCCATCCAACTTCACGGTATACGTGGACAACCTGCGGGGGGTGCAGCAGGGATGCCACAAAAGCGCGGTACGGGTGAACGAATACCTGTACTACAAGAGCGTGTTTGACGTATGCGTATACGCGGACAGCGAGGTGGCGGGCATATCCGCGGCGCTGGGGACGGAGAGCTACAAAAACGCGGTGGCGGGGGTATGCGGCAGCAGGCTGTACCTGTCCATGGAGGATCAGGAAGGGGCATGGCAGCTGCTGGTATATGACACGGCGGCGGGGGTATGGACGCGGGAGGACGGCACACACGCCCTGGGCTTTGCCAGCTGCCTGACGGAGACCTTTATGCTCCGGGCGGACGGGGAGCTGTATGCGCTGCTGCCAGGGGAATACAACAAGGATTTCTTTATGGTGGGCAGCGACTACACGGTGTATGCCCAGGAGGAGACGGATGAGGAAGTGAGCTGGGAGCTGCGCACGGGGGAGATTTTGCGGGAGCTGCCGGATCACAAGTACATTGGGAAAATACAGCTGTACCTGGAGCTGGACCCGGGGGCGAGGGCGGAGGTGGCCCTGCGCCGGGACGGCGGGGCATGGGAGAAGGTACAGGAGCTGAGCGGCGGCGATCAGCGGCGATGCACCCTGCCCATTTACCCCAGGCGGTGCGACCGGATGGAGATACGCCTGACGGGGGTGGGCCATGCGCGGCTGGTGAACTGGAGCAAATACGTGGGATATGGGAGTGAGTATTGATGCCGGTACAAGCGAACAACAAATTTCAGCAGATTGCCTATCAGCCGGGAAAATCCGCTGGCGGAACATCCACGCCGGTGGAGGAGCCGAAAGAAAAAAAGAAAAGCGGCGGCGGGGGCGGCAGGTCCGCCAGCGCGGCGCCGGCGGTGAACACTGCCTACAAGGGGCAGGTGGACAAGTGGCAAAACACCCTGGACAACCTGCAAAAGCCCAGCATGGAAAAGCCCACCTACACGGACAGCTACGCGGACAGGATTGCGGCCATGGAGCAGGCGGGGACGCCTGTATACAACAGCAAATACCAGCAGCAGATTGACGCGCTATTGGATCAGGTAGCGGGGCGGGGCAGCTTCAACTATGACGTGAGCAGCGACCCGCTGTATCAGGCATACAAGAACCAATACGTGCAGGGCGGGCGGCTGGCCATGCAGGACACCATGGGGCAGGCGGCGGCGCTGACGGGGGGGTATGGCTCCTCCTATGCGTCCACGGCGGGGAATCAGGCGTACCAGCAGTACCTGGGCGGGCTGAACGACCAGCTGCTGAACCTGCAGAGCAATGCCCTGGCGCGGTATGAGGCGGAGGGCAACCGGCTGCAAAACCTGCTGGGAAACTATCAAAACCAGGAAAGCAGCGACTACAACCGGTACCGGGATCAGGTGGGCGATTACTACGACAAGCTGAACGCCCTGCGCCAGGGGCAAAGCGTGGAATACGGCAGGTATCAGGACGCGCTGAGCCAGTACAACCAGGACTATGACCGGGCGCTGAACCAGTACAATCAGGAATACCTGACGGCCCTGGAGCAGTACCTGCAATGGTCGGACCGCTACAACAACATTTAACGGAGGGAAAGGCGTATGGCAAGGCCGAAGGAGAAACAGGAAGAAGAAAAGAAGGAGACCGGCAAGAAATACCTGCCGGTGCAAAGCTCTGCGGGAACCAAGGGACAGACGGCCCAGGAGCGGGCAAAGGAAATCCTTTCCATGAGCCGGGAGGAGCAGAAGGCGAGAAACCAGGCCAGGCTGCGGGAGGCGCTGAACCGCTCCGCCCAGAGCAGGCCGGCTTCTTCGGCGCAGACGGAAGCCATGCGCAGGAACTTTACCAAGCGCGAGCAGAAAGAGGAATACCGGCGGAGGTACGGCACGCCGCAAAGCTCCCGGGAGGCTCGGGAGCAGTACCAATGGAACAAGCAGCAGCGGGAGGCCTTGGAGCAGTACCAGAGCTATTTTGAAAAATATGGACAGAAGCCCACGGAAGAGCAGGTACAAAACAATCCGGTGCTTTCGGACATTGGGCAGCTGTGGAAGGCGAACACCACGCAGGCGCAGGCCACGCAAAAGGCGCTGGAGGAGATCGAGAACACCCGCATACCTGGGCAAGCGGGGCGGAAGCTGTGGATGGCGGCGCAGAACGCGAACAGCATTGCGCCCATGGAGCAGGCCAGGGACAAGGAACTGCCGCAGCTGAGCGAGGAGGACCAGGCCTTTGTTGACAATGCCAGAAAACGGCTGGAAGAACTGTATCCGCAGCGGGATGCGCTGGAAGCCAAGGGCGACGCGGAAGGCCTGGCGGAGGTCAATCGACTGATTGACAACGAGGAAAAGGTGATGCGCGACCGTGGGGTGGCGCTGCCGGGTGAAGTGGCGGAGACGGTGGACAAGTATGCCCTGGGAGGCTCCAAGGACCTGGAAGCCTATCTGGAGGCAAAGCGCAATGTGGAGCTGATGGATGAGGAGATCGCCCTGGGCGGGGTGATTGCGCCGGAGGAAAACAAGGCGTATCAGGATCTGAAAGCCCGGGTGGAGAGCGGCGAGGAGCTGACAGGGCAGGACGTCTACGACTATAAAGTATGGTCGGAACAATACGGGGACTATGAGCGGAACAAGGAAACCATCAAGACCCTGGAGGAAGCGGGGGTACTGGAAAGCGGGTACAGCTATGCCGCGCAGGAGCGGCAAAGGCGCAACGAAGGACAGTTGACCCAGATTGAGGCGCTGAGCCAGTATGCGGGGACGATACAGGCCCCCATTGCCAAGCAGGAAGCCAGCAAGCTATTGACAGAGCTATACAACCAGCAATATGCGCTGGAAAAGGACATTGCGGCCATGCAACAGGCGGGGGCTGGGAACAGCATCGGGGACAACCTGGCGCTGAAAGCCACGCCGCTGCAAAACGCCCAGGAGGAACTGGAAGCGGTGAAAGCCGCCATTGCGGAAGCCGAGTATGCCATGCTGCGCTTTGAGGACGACTTTTTCATGAACGTACAACCGGGCGCGGGAGCGGGCAAGAAAGGGAGCGTTTACCATGTGGTGACCGCCACGGAAGAAGAACTTGCCAAGCTGCGGGCAAGGGGCGTGGGGCAAAGCGTGATGCCTGTACGGAGCGGCGTGGCAGACGCCATTGCGGGGCTGTCCGGGCAGGAGCTGAACGCGCTGCGCATGACGGATATGGAGCGGCAGACCTACAACTATTTGCACAATACCAAAGGCGCGGAGGCGGCGGACGCGTATTTCAAGAGCCTGGAGCCCAGACTGCTCAAACGTCAAGCTGAGATGCAACAAGGTGTGTGGCAGACCATGGCAGAGCATCCGGTGGGGGCGTTTACGACCACGGCGGCGACATTCCCCATGACGCTGGTGGAAGGACTGGGAGCGGTCAAGACGGGCGTGGACACCATGCTGGGGCGGGAAACAAGCCCCTATGATTCGGCATTTGCGCCAACACGCTTCAAGAGCACCGTGCGGGAGACGGTCAAGGCAGGACAGCGGGAGGCCTTCGGGGAAGGGCTGGGCGGGGACATCGCGAACCTGGCGTATGACGTGGTAACAACATCGCTGGACAGTGCACTTTCCATGGCGGCGGGCGGTGCAACGGGTGGCAGCGCACTCATGGCGCTATCGGCGACGTCGGGCAAAACGCAGCAGGAGCTGCTGCTGGGAAGGGAAAACAGCCAGGCGCTGGTGCAGGGACTGGCGGCGGGCGTAATAGAAGCCATCACGGAGAAAATGGGCATGGATCGCCTGACGGCGGCGTTTTCCCTGGGAAAGAAGGGCGGCTATCGGACCATCCTGGCGAATATGATCAAAGGCTTTGTGCCGGAGGCCCTGGAGGAGCTGCCGGGGAACGTGGTGGATCAGGCGCTGGACAACTACCTGAACGGGGACAGCAGCCAACGGGCGGAGAGCATTAAACAGAAGATTGCCGCCGGCATGAGCGTGACGCAGGCCACGGTGGAAACGGACATGGAGTTTGTGGTGGAGACGCTGCAGGGCATGCTGGTGGGCGGGTTGTCCGGTTCCCTGGGTGCGGGCGTTTCCACCAGCGTGGGCATGATTAAGGCCAGAAGCGCGCGCACAGCGCTGACGGAGGCGGGCGTGGACGCGGACACGGCCCAGGCGGCGGCGGAACGGATTTCCGGGCTGCGGAGCGACGCGGCCAGCGAACAGGCAGTGCGGGCAGCGGTGGAGCAGATGCAGCAGGCGGAGGACGCAAAGGGCGTGAAGCATACGCCCTTTGCGGCGGAAGCGACGGCGGCGGGGTACGAGGATGTACCGGTGAAGGTAACGGGATTCCAGGGTATTCGGGACGGCGCGGCCTGGGTTGAAATCGAAATTGCGGGCAAGGGCAAGGGAGAAATCCGGCTGGATCAGGTGCGGTTTGCGGACACGGACACGCAAGCGGCCTACAATCGGGCGGCCATGTTTGAGGACACGCAGACGGCGCGGCGGTTCCTGGCGGGGTATGAAAATACATCCCTGCCCCTAGAGATATACGGGCAGGCCTTTCAGAGCGCGTACCAGGCGGGGCAGAACAGCCGGGCCATGACGGAATATGAACGCAAGGTGGGCTTTGGGACCATGCTGGAGGACGGCGTTTACCGCATCGCCTACCAGGCGGGGCAGGAGGCCACGGCGGCGCAGGAAGCGCGGCTGGAGATACCGGAGAGCCTGGGCAAGACGGTGCAGGAGCAGCTGGGGCAGTTGCCGAGGACGTACACGGAAGGATACACGGGGGTGGTGTACGCGGCGAAAACCACCCGGCCCACCAAGGCCCAGGCGGTGATGCTGTCGCTGCTGGACGATTATGCCAAGGCCCACGGGGTGCATTACACGGTGGTGGACAGCATTGGGGACGGGGGCGCCAACGGTGTATACACGACCTCCGAGGGCATGGTGGTGGCATTGGACGCGGAGGAAGGGTATTTGACGCGGGTGGCGACCCACGAAGGGTGGCACTACATCCGGGAGCAGATGGGGCAGGAAGCCCAGGGCTTGCAGGATGCGGTGCTGACGCTATTGCGGAGCACGGAAGGATACGACCTGGAGACCCGAGTGGCGGAGAAGCAGGAGCAGTACAAGGCCGCCGAAGGCCAGGAGCTGAGCCGGGAGGAAGCCCTGGAGGAATTGACGGCGGACGCGCTGTATGACGCCATGGCCACGCCGGAGGCGCTGGGGGCGTTTGTTTCCCGTGCCTATGAAAACGCGGAAAATAAAAATGCCTTCAAGCAGGCCATGGACCAGGTGATGGCGTTCATCAACCGGTTTGTGGCCGAGGTGAAGGCACTGGCGAAAAAGATCGCGGGAAAGAACCCGGAAGCCCGGGCCATGCTGGAGCATGAGGCGGACTGGGGCGAAAGCATTATACAGGAGTACAACCGGCTCATGGAGGAGGCCGGAAAGCGGGAACGGGGGCGGACGGAGGAACGGAGCGGGAAACAAAACGAAAACACCGTTGCATATGATTTGAAAAATAGCGCAGGAGAAGTCATCAGGCTAAGTGACGAAGAAATAGAGCAGAACAAGGCAATTGTAGCAAACATGGAGGCTGTTGCCCAAATACAAGGAAATAAGTTCGCAAAAAATGCGGAAAAAGATTTCTTTACTATGGCGAAGGAATACTTTCAGCAGATAGGAGGGAAAGCATACAATCCAATCCTTGGAGAAGTACGATTAAGTGAAGGTGGATTAAGGCACCTTATTGTCCAAGGCATAACAAAAAGAAGAAGTGCGCTGCTGGAAGCGGTGAAACCGGTCATTGAAAAAGGACAAATCATATACATAGATAACAACCATAAGGGAAAATTTTTTGATACTGCATTGATTGCAGCGCCTGTTTATCTGGATTCTATGCCATATTACATGGGAGTTGTAATTAAACAAAGCGGCCCACAAGACAACTCTTACTATATGCACGATGCTGTGGTTATACAAAAAATGAAGAACGCAACCGATTCCGTTAAACAAGTCGCGGACGTCCCAAAGGGCGCTACCCGCGAGGAATCGGAGAGTTCTTCTATAGCCAGTATACTCGCTTCGCTGGCAAATTACAATAGGGAATTCAATGAAACACCGGAAAAGTATTCCCTGCGCAACGTGGACACCGACATGATCTTGATGCCGGATGGCTCTACGTTTGTCTTTAACGAAAAAGCAGAGCCTACACCGGCTAACCGGGGTTCCCAGAAAGGGATCAACCCAGCGCCCATCAGCTCTGCTACAAATAATATATCCCAAGTTGAGGAAAATAGCAATACAAACAAAAACTTTTCTTTGAAAAATGTGGACACCGACATGACGGAGATGCAGCGGGTGGTGGAGGAGAACGAACGGCTGCAGAAGCTGGTGGGGTCGCTGAACGCGCAGCTGCGGGCCATGCGGGACGGGGCAAACGGGAAAGCGGCGGTAGACCGCAAGGCGGTGTGGGCGCTGGCGCGGGAGATGAAAGCGCAGTACCAGAGCAAGGTACGGGTGAACGACCTGGGCGCGAACCTGCAAAAAGCCTTTGACGCCATGGCCAACGCGCGGACGGACACGGAGGGCAAGAGCGCCATGGAGGCCATGGCGGCCATCGCCCGGGACATGCTGGACAAGAGCGAGAACATCGACAGCACCATGTACGACGAGTACGCAGATCTGCGCGGCTACCTGCGCAAGGGGCGGTTCCGGCTGACGGATGCGCAATGGGCGGAAGCGGCGAAGTTGTACGGCTCGGAAAAGGAATTCCGAAAGGCGGCCTTTGGACGGTGGAACATTGCGGCGAGGAATGACCGAAACGCCCTGAGCCTGGACGCGGCGTGGGAAGAGATGCATCAGCAGTGGCCGGGCATGTTTGACCAGGACGCCAGCGAAGGGGACAAGGTGCAGCAGGTGATGGCGGCCCTGGAAGCGGTGCGCAGGGAGGTCAGCAACCCCTATGAAATGAACCTGGAAGAAATGACCCAGTACGTGACGGCGGAGATGTACCAACGATACCTGGAGGCGCCCACGGTAAAGGGCGCGGAGGCGAGGACGCAGGAAACCGCGCGGGAGCTGGAGAAAACGCGGGCAGAGCTGCGGGAAGCACGGCGGGAGCTGGAGCAGTCGCGGGCAGAGATTGCGGCGGCGCGGCAGGAGGCGCAGGAAGACCGGCGAATGACCGCGGAGATGGTCAACGCGGCCAGAAAGAACGCGGAAAGCACCATCGAGCGGTGGCGGAAGGCGCGGGAAACCCTGGCGGAGCAGCGCAAGGCGCGGGCGGAGGTCATCCGGCAGAAGGGGCGCATACTGAAAAAGCTGAACAGCCCCAAGCCGGGGAGCTTTGTGCCCTATCAGATGCGGGAGGCGGTGACGGCGCTGCTGAAGGCGCTGGACTACAACGAAGGAAAAGGGTTTATCATTAAGCGGGAGATGCTGGAGCGTGCGCGGCAGGAGTACGAAGCGGTGCTGCCCAAGCGGGACGCCAACGGGAGCGCGGTGCCGGACACGGGCATACCGGCGCTGGCGGCGTTCTACAATGGAGACGTATCTGAGGCCATGCAGCGCCTGGCCCAGAGCGCGGACGGAAAGCAGCTGAACCGGCTGTCCCAGGAGGAGACCATCGAGCTGCGGGACATTCTGCGCAGCTATGCGGCGATGATCATTAACGAGGACAGGCTATTCATGCAGAAGCGTCAGGATAGCTTGCAGGAAGCCGGGGACGGGCTGGTGGCGCGGATGCTGCAAAGAAAAGCGCACAAGCAGCGGGGCAAAGCGGCGGAAACGGTGCTGAACGTAACGAACCGTGCGCTGCTGTCCCCGGGGACTGTATTCCATATCTTTGAGGGCACGGAGATGGAGCCCATCTGGAAGGCGCTGCGGGACGCGGAGAACACGCACACCCGGCACGTGGCCCAGGGGCAGGCGTACATGGAAGCGGCGCTGAAGGAATACGGCGTGCAGGAGATTATCAACCAGAGTGAGCGCAAGCAGCTGGAAAACGGCGTGGAAGTGACGCTGCACGACGGGAAGAAGCAGAAATTCCGCATTCAGGAGGCCATGTACATCTACGCGGCGGCCAAGCGTGAGAAGCTGGTGGGCACCAATCATCTGCTGGGTGGCGGAATCGTATTCCAGAAGAACAGCCACCCGGGAGAAGCCACGGGAGCAAGGCAGCTGACGGCGGAGGACCTGGCGGCCATAGCGGGCAAGCTGACGGAGAAGCAGAAGGCTTTTGTGGACCACATGGTGCAATTCCTGTCCAGGGACACGGCGGAATGGGGCAACCAGGTGACGCGGGAGCTGTACGGGGTGGAGAAGTTCAAGGAAAGCTACTATGTGCCATTCAAGGTGGCGCGGAACTACCTGCGCACGGACCCGGCCAGCCAGCAGGAGAACCGGCTGAAGCTGGGGAGCTTCACCAAGCCCCTGGCGCAGCAGGCGTCCAACCCGCTGGAGGTGCAGAACTTTGTGGAGATGTGGGCGGCGCACATGGAGCAGATGAGCGACTACAACGCCTTTGTGCTGCCCATTGAGGACATGACGCGGCTGATGAACTACAAAACGGACAACGACACGGTGAGGAGCGTGATGCAGGAGCGGCACGGGAACCAGGTGCCGGACTATATCCTTTCCTTCCTGCGCCGGCTGAACGGGAACGCCAAGTCTGAGATGGGCAGCGCGCTGGTGAACAAGCTGGTGGGCGGTGCCAAGGGCGCGGCGGTGGGAGGCAACCTGTCCGTGGCCAGCCAGCAGGCGACGGCGGTTTTGCGGGCCTACGCGCTGATCGACGCCAAGTATCTGGTAAAGGGTATGGGCGCGGGGGCGCTGTCGGCGGCAAAGATGAAAAAGAGCTATGCGGAGATCATGGACTGGGCGCCCATTGCCACGCAAAAAAGCTGGGGTTACTTTGACACGAACATGACCCGGGGAACGTATGACCGGGCGCGGCAGACGGCCATGGGCAAGCTGGACGATGCCCTGGGATACCTTTCCCAGAAAGGCGACGAGCTGGCCTTCACGATGATCTGGGAAGCGGTGAAGCGGGAAGTGGCGGCGGAATCGGGGCTGACGCGCGGGACGGAGGCATACTTCCGACGCTGCGGGGAGCGGTTCACGGAGGTGATCGACCAGACGCAGGTGGTGGACAGCATTTTCCAGCGCGCGGAGCTGGCCACGGAAAAGGGGCTGGCGAGGCTGTGGACGTCGTTCATGTCGGAGCCGTTCAAGCAATACAACATGCTATGGCGGGCAGGCTGGGACCTGAAAGAAGCCTGGCGGAGCGGGAACAAGGCGGCCATCAAGCGGGCGAGGAACCAGATGATACGCACCAGCGCGTCGGTGGTGCTGTCCTCCGTCGCGGCGGCGGCGGCCAAGTCCCTTATATCGGCGATGCGGGACGACGACGACGAAAAGAAGGAGAAGGACGAAAACGGCAAGACGGTGACCGTGGGCGTGCGGGGGTTCGGGGAAAAATACTGGGACGCCTTCCTGCCCAACCTGCTGGACAACGCCACAGGTCTGCTGCCCCTGGTGGGCAACTGGCTAGGGAGCTTCATCACAGGGGAGACATACAACAGCAGCAGCATGGACAGCGCGCTGCTGGATTCCATTACGCGGATGTGGCAGGCGCTGGGCAAGGGCGACTATGAAATGGCGTGGTACCGGGGATTGCAGGTGGTGAGCAACGCCACGGGGCTGGGCCTTGGGAACGCTTACCGGGACGGCAAGGCGCTGTTTACCACGCTGGTCAAGACGTTGCAGCGGGATACCCTGGCGGGGACGGCATGGGACAAGAGCAAGCCCTTTGCAACGCGGTTGCAGGCGGCCACGAAGAACTATGTCTACGCCAAGCAGGAGGGCGACAGCAGGCGGGCAAGCCCGGCTGTATTCTATGACCTGCTGCTGGATGCCTGGTATGCTGGCGGGACTGGCGAGGAGTTCCAGCAGGTAGCGACGGCGATGCTGGAAACGGGCGCGACGGTGGAAGGGATTGCCAGCGGATTCAAGAGCAGGCTGCGGGGCAGCGAGGAGCTGGTGACCAAGGCTGCGGACGCCTATGAACAGGGAAAGTACAGCGAGTATGAAAAGCATGTGCTGGCGTTGGTGCGTCTGGGCATTGGACAAAAGGCCGCGGTGAGCATGGTGGACAGCGTACTGGACAGCAGGAAGAAGGCAACCGAGGAGCCGGAGGCGCAGACCTGGGAGATGCTGCTGGACGAGCTGACGGACGACGACGCGGACCTGTTCAGCACCAAGGATTTGCTGGAAGCCATCCAGCGGGGGGACCAGGCGGAAGCGGACTATCTGCTGGGACGGTTGAAAGAATCGAAGGAAGAAAGCACCATACGTTCGGGGTTGACGGAGGCCTACCGAAAGGATTATGTGGCGGCGTGGGAAAAGGGAGACACAGCGGCCATGAAGAAAATCAGCGACCTGCTGCTGGGATTGGATGTGGGCTACACAGAGGAGAGCATTGCCAAGTGGCCGCGGGATGAAATGAACGCGGACTACCGGGAAGCCATCGAGAGCGGGGACGCCGGGCAGGTACGGACGGTGATTGCCGCCATGAAAAAGGAGGGGTATACGGACAGCGACCTGAGAAGTAAGCTGACGCAGGACTACAAGGCAAGCTATACGGAGGCATGGAACGCGGGGAACAAGACCCAGGCCCAGAGTATTGCAGCCATGCTCAAGGGGTTGGCCGTGGGCTACACGGAGGACAGCTTCAAGGAGTGGCGGGTAGACAGCCTGAAAGCGGACTGGGACGCAGCGGTGGAGGCCCGGGACGTGACCAGGCTGAAAACGCAGATCACCCGGCAGATGGAAGCGGGGGTAAACCAGAAACAGATACGGGACAAAGTATGGAATGCATACGGAGAAGCCTATGTGATGGCCCTGGCCGAAGGAAATACATCCACGGCGCGACAGTTGGCGGGACTGATGCTGAACACCGGCGCGGGATTAACGGCGGAGGAAGTACCGCAAAAGGTCGTGAACAAAGCGCACAGTATCTATGAAAACAGCGTGGAAAGCGGAGACCTGAACACGGCGCGGCAGGTATTGAAATACCTGAACCAGGCGGAGGACGGGGACAGGCTATGGGACAAGCTGTACAACTGGGCCAAAGACGCGTTCATGGACGCATACGACAGCGGAGAATATGCAGACCTGGAAAAGAACCTGGTAAGCATGGGATTCTCCCAGAAAACCATCAACGGTTGGAAGGACTGAAAGAAGGCGGGGTTTTGCGGCCCCGCCTTTTTTGCTACCCTGAGGGCAGGAGGTGGAACGGTTGGGCATAACGCGGGAAAGGTTTCTGGAGAAGGTGGAGGAGATTGCGGCGACTGATATTGTCTATCAGGAGGGCAAGGACGGGTCAAACGGTGCCTGTGATTGCATCGGGCTGATTATCGGGGCCATCCGCCGGGCAGGGGGCAGCTGGACGGGTGTCCACGGGAGCAATTATGCGGCCCGCTACGAGATGCGCGAGCTGCTGCCGGTGATGGATGCCGGGGAGCTGAATCTGGGCGACGCGGTGTATAAGGCCCGGATGCCGGGGGAAGTGGGGTACGCGCTGCCGGAGCGGTACAAAAACGACCCGGATCAGCGGGACTATTACCACGTGGGCGTGGTGACGGCGGTGGAACCGCTGGAGATTACCCACTGCACCAGTCCGGGCATTGTGCGGGATACGAAGCTGGGCAAATGGACGTACCGGGGGCGGCTGGAGAAGGTGGACTACGACGGCACAAGCCAGGAGGTGGGCACGATGGTGCAGACGGCCACGGTAGTGGCGGACAGCGGCAGCAAGGTAAAGATGCGCAGCAAGCCAAGCACTTCTGACGGGCTGTATTGGGAAGTCCCTGTGGGGGCGTTGGTACAGGTGGCAGAGGTAAGCGGCGAATGGGCAAAGGTACGGTATGGTGATCGCACCGGTTATATGATGGCTAAATTTCTGGTGATGGATGCGCCCACGCAAGGCGCCACGCAGACCACGCCAGGGAGCAACCAGGGCGATGCTTCCGAAATCATCAGCGTACAGCGGGCGGCGCTGCAGGCGGTGTACGACGCCCTGGGCAGCATTTTGCAAGGAGGGTGATACCGGTGCAGTGGCTGGAACAATACGGGCAGGCGGCGGGGTACATCAGCGCCATATTGGGGCTGATGGCGCTGATCCTGGTAAAGCCTGTCAAGCGGTGGGTGCATAAGCGCAAGGAAGCCAAGGAAAAGGCGCAGAAGGAGCAAGCGGAGTTTCGCAAGGAGCTGCGGGACAGCCTGGGGGAGATAACCACAGCCCTGGGCGGGCTTTCCGATGATATAGGAGACTTGCAATATGAGCGGCTGA
>OLVZ01002761.1_pt1 | contig 12405 bp, 10 predicted proteins | sample 1673341 | NCBI WGS metagenome assembly OLVZ01 (sample SAMEA3178944, study PRJEB25190) | human gut metagenome | biome: human gut; feature: human-associated habitat; material: faeces | place: Austria | collected 2013 | reverse complement strand
ACCTGCGGCTACATCGGCACCCAGTACTGGAACCAGGGCCGCACCCAGGAGATCCGCGACCGCGTGCTGCATCTGTAATTCTGAAATTCGATCTGCAATAAGACATTTTCGTTAAAAAACAGCCCTGCTTGGCATCTTTGCAGTGTCAAGCAGGGCTGTTTTCTGAAATATGTGTGCAGCATCGGCTGCTGTGCCGCCTCCGGGGCACCCTGTTATTTTGTCAGGTATCGGTGCAGCAGGACGGCGACCTCGGCACGGTTCGCGCCGGTCTGGGGGTTCAGCTTCGCGCCGCTTCCCTTGAGATAGCCGCAGCCGACAGCCCAGCGCATCGCATCGACAGCGTAGGCGCTGACATCGGAGGCGTCCGTATAGCTGCGCAGGCTTGCGGACACGGCGGGTTTTCCGGAAAGCCGGTAGAGAATGGAAGCCAGCTGCTCGCGCGTGACGGCCTGCTTCATGCAGAATTCCGTCTCGCTCACGCCGCCCGCAACGCCGTTTTTCCAGGCCCAGACGACCGTGTCATAGGCGTAATCCGATTCCGAAACGTCCGTGAACGGGAGGCTTCCTCCGGAAACGGCGGGAGAACCGGCGCTCCGGTACAAAATCAAAATCAGATCGCCGCGCGTCATGCTGCCGCGCCAATTGAAGGTCGACGCGTCTGCGCCCTGAATCAGCCCGTAGCCGTTCATGAAATCAACGGCGTCCGCCGCCCATGCGCACGTCCCGGCGTTCACATCCGAGAAGACGGCGGAGGACTGCTTCGACGTGACGCGGACGGTCAGCTCACCCGTGCCGAGCTGCGTGCCGCCGCTGTCATAGGCGGTATAGACGAGCTTCAGCTGCGAGGCGCAGTCTGCTGCCGGGAGGAAGTAGAGCGCGTCCAGAAGCGGCTCCGATTTCCCGTCGTCCGTCAGATAGAACCGGTCCTCCGGATAGCGGACGGCGGTATACGCGCTGCCCGCCACGCTGCGGAAGTCCTTCAGCAGCCGTCCTGCGCTCGTCTCCGGCTGCTGGAAGCTGACGCAGACCGCATCCGGATATTGCTGCGCGATACGACCGGCGGCGTCCAGCGTCTTCAAGAACGCGCCGGATGCCGTGACGGTGCTGTCTCCGGAGACGGTGACGACGGCGCTGCCCTCGCAGCGCGTTCCGGCGGTGCCGACGGCGGTAAAGGGGATGCAGACGGTATACCGTGTGCGGTACGAGCCGGTCAGATACGCCGCCGTGTCAAGATCGAGCTGGGAAAAGCTCGCCTGATAATAGCACGCGTCCGTATCGGCCAGCGCCTGTCCGTCCTCCGCAGCCGTATAAAGCGCGCCGAACATGGAGGCGCTGCCGGAGGCGCTCAGGTCGTAGCTCCTGCCGCCCGTCTCAGCCGTCGCGCGGGACACCGCAAACAGCACGTAGTCCAGCGTTTCGCCGGGCTTGCCCCGACCGGAAAATGCCTTGCTGAAATCAGCCTCGGAAAAGCGGACGCTGCCGCCGAAGCCGGCTGCGTACTCCACGCTGAGGCCCGGCACGGAAGCCGCGGCCGGCGTGATCGTGATAAACGCACCGGAGGCGGAATATGTTTTCCCCCCGACCGTCACGCTGACGCTCAGCGGCAGCTGCACGGCGGAGCCGGTCACGCCGCCCGCTTTGGTCAGCAGCTCAAGGCTCGACGAGGAAGAACCTGCGTTCAGCGCCGTCGTGACGGGCTTGTCCGCGTCCTCGCCCCGGAACGCGGCAACTCCCTCGCGGTACGCCTGCCACGTGATGACGGCCCCGCCGCCAAGATATTCGCTCCATTCGCCGTCCGTCTCGCTCCGGCTGTAGACCGTGGCGGAAACCGTCGCGGAGCCGCCCGCCGTTACAACGGTGGGGACAGCGCTGACGGCGATCCTGTATGTATCCGCGCCGCCATCCGCCAGCGCAGCCGGAGCCAGCGCAGCCAGCACCGCGCATACCACCAGCAGCGCGGAGATCCGTTTCCAAACCCGTTTCATATCGTGACACCTCTTTCCGCAGCCGAGTGCCGCAGTGTTTGTTTTCTGCTTCCAGTTTACCGTATCTTTTCGGAATTGCAACACTTTCGTAAATAATTCAGGATTTCTTCACAACTTGCCGCCGCGCAATACGCCCCCTCCATGAACAGCGGCGCAATCGCCGTCGGACATAGAGGGGGCGTACCGTTACCGTCCCCGGTGCTTTTCCTTTCGCTTCTGCTGTCTGCGGTCAAATTTCAGCTGCTTTTCCGCGTCCCGCTGTTCGCGGGTGCGCGTTTTCCGTTCCAGCTTCTGCTCCTCCCGCTGCAGCTGCAATGCCTGCTGCGCCTTTGTCCCCACGCCGCAACCGGAGGAAGCCCTTCGGATCTCCCGCTGCATACGCTTCGGATTTGCCGCATCCTGCCTGACAGCCGCTGCGACAGCCGGACTGAATCGGAGCCGCGCGTAATTTTTCAGCACATACGAAAGCACGTCATAGTCCTTCGGTTCTGCGCCGAAGGTGATCTTGCAGACCGAGAGCGTCCCGCCCTCGAACCGCTCGAACACCCCGACCCAGAACGGCGCCTCAAAAAATACCGTCAGCCTTGTCAGATCACTGTCCATCACGAAACCCTCCTGATTGTATGGTACACAGGAACGGACGACCCGGAGGGGAGGGTTACTTACCTGCGCCGAAGTGCAGATGGCTGGGCTACCTACCAGCTCTGGCGGGTGAAGGCCCGCGTTGCGTTTTTATCCTGTGCGCGGCAGCCGCGCCTGCGCCCGCCGTCTGCATTCATATTACCAGAAAGCCGCCGGTAAATCCAGTCCCGCAAAAAATCCGCGCTGTCTGCCGCCGGAATCCATGTTTCAGAACAGATTTTACAATTTCACTTGCAGCCGTTCCCTTCTTCAGGATGCTGCACAAATTCACAAGTCCTCATTGTACAGGCCAATCCCCCGCAGGATGAATAGTCTGCGGGGGAATTTTTTGTGGAAACTGACAGTTTTAACAAACGCGTGTACTTTTTCTTGATTTCTTTTGACAGTTGTGCTATACTGTCAAATGTAAGAGGACACTAACAATCAAAAAAACGCCCGGAGTATTGAGCATGGGGACAAGCGGACAAATCGTGCCGCGTGTTTGCTGTGCTTTTTTTGCATCTGGAAAAAGCCAGAATATGGAGGGAGGCGGAATGAAATTTGGAACAACGACTTTATGAAGCCCTGCAGCGCAACCCCATTATCGCCGCTGTGCGCGACGACGAGGGGTTGGCGCAGTGCCTGCGCACCGATATCCAGACCGTATTCGTGCTTTACGGCGATATCTGCAATATCTCTGAGATCGTCCGGCAGATCAAGGACGCCGGAAAGATTGCCATCGTCCACGCCGATCTGATCAGCGGTCTGGCTGCGAAGGAGATCTCCGTCGATTTTCTCCGCCGCAGCACGCAGGCGGACGGCGTGATCTCCACCCGCGCGAACATGATCCAGCGGGCAAAGGAACTGAATATGATCGCGATCCTGCGGGTCTTTCTGATCGATTCCATGGCGCTCGATTCGGCGCTGAGCGCGAAAAATCTCAAGCCGGACGCCATCGACATCCTGCCCGGGCTGATGCCGTCGATGCTGCGCAAGGTGCGGCAGCTGACGGGGCTGCCGATCCTGACGGGCGGACTCATCACGGAAAAGAAAGAGGTCATGCAGGCGCTTGAGGCGGGCGCGCTCGCCATTTCCAGTACGGCCCCCGCCGTATGGCAGATGTGAGGAGGAACCGCATATGTGCACCGATACAAAGGGCAGGATCGCCGAGGCTGTTGAACAGATGCTGCAGACAAGGCCGGTCTGCAAGATCACGGTGCAGTGCGTGATGGAGCAGGCGCAGATGAAGCGGCAGAGCTTCTATTATCACTATCAGGATATCTACAGCGTGCTGGAATGGATCGTGGAGACGCAGCTGTGCGCCCCGCTGCAGTATGACGGCGCACAGGCCCCCGGCGAATGGTGTTTGCAGGCGCTGACGCTGCTACGGGAAAAGCAGCCGCTGCTGCGCAAGATCTCGCATGCACTCGGTCAGGAAACGATGTACCGGCTCACAGGGAAGGTCATTCGCCCGCAGCTCGCCCGGCTCCTGCCGGATCCGGCCGCGGTGGACGGCGCAACGCAGTCGCTTGCGCTGGATATGCTCTGTCATGCCGCGTTCTGCACCGTCGACAGTCTCGTCGCTCGGCGGACGCCGCTCGACGCGGAAGCGTTTATGCACCAGCTTCAGGCGCTGTTCCTGACCGTGCAGCAGATTTGATTCTTTATTTTTGAAGCCCTTCTATTCTCTGGCTTTGCGCATAGAATGTTGTGTGCATATACGCTATAAATCAATCGATAAAATTTTATTTTTTGTTGATTTTGACATTATTCCAAGCTTGTCTAATGACAGCGGCACAGGTTTCCTGTATACTGACAGTTAGAAGATACCACCATAGAGTGATTCATTTTAATCTGCAAGAAAGATAAGGAGGACGTATTCATGGCAAAATACATCATGGCCCTGGACGCCGGCACGACTTCCAATCGCTGCATTCTCTTCAATGAGAGCGGCGAAATGTGCAGCGTCTCGCAGCGCGAATTCCCCCAATACTTTCCGAAGCCCGGCTGGGTCGAGCACGACGCAAATGAGATCTGGGCTACGCAGCTTGGCGTAGCCGTCGAGGCCATGCAGAAGATCGGCGCAACTGCCGCCGACATCGCGGCCATCGGCATCACCAACCAGCGCGAAACCGCCATCGTCTGGGATAAGGTCACAGGCGAGCCCATCCACCACGCTATCGTCTGGCAGTGCCGCCGCACGAGCGAATACTGCGACAGCCTGAAGGCCAAGGGCCTGACGGACAGCTTCCGGGCCAAGACCGGCCTCGTCATTGACGCCTATTTCTCCGGCACGAAGGTGCACTGGCTGCTTGAAAATGTCCCCGGCGCACGCGAGCGCGCAGAGCGCGGCGAGCTGCTGTTCGGCACAGTCGAAACGTGGCTCATCTGGAAGCTGACGGGCGGCAAGGTGCATGTCACCGACTACTCCAACGCCTCCCGCACGATGCTCTTCAACATCAACACACTGCAGTGGGACGATGAGATCCTGAAGGAGCTGAACATCCCCAGATGCATGCTCCCGACCCCGATGCCCTCCAGCTGCATCTACGGCGAGACGGATCCGGCGCTGCTCGGCGGCCCGATCAAGATCGCGGGCGCTGCGGGCGACCAGCAGTCGGCTCTGTTCGGCCAGGCCTGCTATCATCCCGGCGAAGCCAAGAACACCTACGGCACCGGCGCGTTCCTGCTGATGAACACCGGTGAAAAGCCCGTCTTCTCCAAGAACGGCCTCGTCACCACCATCGCGTGGGGCCTGAACGGCAAGGTCGAATACGCGCTCGAAGGCTCCGTCTTCGTTGCGGGCGCCGCGATCCAGTGGCTGCGCGACGAGCTGAAGATCATCGAGTCCGCGCCTGACTCCGAATACTATGCCGGCAAGGTCAAGGACACCAACGGCTGCTATGTCGTCCCGGCGTTCACCGGCCTCGGCGCGCCGCACTGGGATCAATACGCACGCGGCACCATCGTCGGCATCACCCGCGGCGTCAACAAGAACCACATCATCCGCGCAACAATGGAATCCCTCGCCTATCAGGTCAACGACATCCTCGTCGCCATGCAGGCCGATTCCGGCATCAAGCTGGCCGCGCTGAACGTTGACGGCGGCGCGTCTGCCAACAACCTGCTGATGCAGATGCAGTCCGATATTTCCGGCGCTCCGGTCCAGCGTCCGACCTGTGTCGAGACGACCGCGATGGGCGCTGCGTATCTGGCTGGTCTTGCCGTCGGCTACTGGGCCAGCAAGGAGGACGTCGTCCGCAACCGCGCCATTGACCGTGTATTCCATCCGGAGATCACCGCAGAAGAGCGCGCAGCCAAGGTAAAGGGCTGGAGCAAGGCTGTCAAGTGCTCCTACGGCTGGGCGAAGGACGAATAAAAAAGCTTTTTCAGGAGAAGAAACGGAAAACAACCAAATATTGATGTATGACAGGGAGGAGTATTCATGTTCTTAAAGTACTTATGTGAGTTCCTTGGCACAATGATGCTGATCCTGCTCGGCGACGGCGTCGTTGCAAACGTGACCCTCAACAAGTCCGGCATGAAGGGCGCAGGCTCCATCCAGATCACCATTGCATGGGGCCTTGCGGTCATGGTTCCCGCGTTCATCTTCGGCAAAGCCTCCGGTGCGAGCTTCAACCCCGCGCTGACCATCGCACTGGCAGCCGGCGGTATGTTCGACTGGGCGCTGGTTCCCGGCTACGTCATTGCGCAGATCCTCGGCGGTATCGTCGGCGGCGTTCTGGTCTACATTCTCTTCAAGGATCACTTTGACGCGACGGAAGATCCCGGCACCAAGCTCGGCGTCTTCTCCACCGGCCCGTCCATCCCCAACACTGTCCGCAACATCGTGCAGGAGGCCATTGCGACCTTCGTTCTGGTCTTCGCCATCTGCGGTCTAGGGCAGGTTCCGGAGCTCAACGACGGCGTTGGCAAGCTCCTGGTCTTCGGCATCATCGTGTCCATCGGTATGTCCCTCGGCGGTCTGACCGGCTATGCGCTGAACCCGGCGCGTGACCTTGGCCCGCGTATCGCGCACGCCATTCTCCCCATCAAGGGCAAGGGCTCCAGCAACTTCAAGTACGGCCTGATCGTCCCCATCTTTGGGCCCATCATCGGTGGTCTTCTCGCCGTCCTGCTGTACAACGTCATCCCCTGGGCTGCTGTGTAAGTACTGCCCACGCATCTGAATATACTCTGCTCTAAGTGAATGTGTCGGGCAGTCCAACCCTCCCACCGGAAGGCTTATTTGGGCTGCCCGACTTTCTTTGGCAGATGAAGGAGGAATCTTTTTGTACGACATCATCATTATCGGCGCAGGCGTTACCGGCTGCGCGGTCGCGCGGTACCTGTCCCGCTATGAGGGACGGATGCTGGTGCTGGAAAAGGCAGAGGATGTGTGCTGCGGCACCTCCAAGGCCAACAGCGCCATTGTCCACGCAGGGTTCGACGCCGCGCACGGAAGCCTGATGGCAAAAATGAATCTCGAAGGCAATCTCATGATGCCACAGCTTGCGAAGGATCTTGATTTTGCGTTCAAAATGAACGGCTCGCTTGTTGTGTGTATGTCTGAGGAGGACCTGCCGAAGCTGCGCGCGCTGTATGAAAACGGCGTAAAAAACGGCGTAAAGGAGCTGGAGATCGTAGACGCGAAGCGTCTGCACGAGCTGGAGCCGAACGTGTCGAAAAACGCCGTCGCCGCGCTCTGGGCGCCGACCGGCGGCATTGTCTGCCCGTTCAATCTGACCATTGCGCTGGCAGAGAATGCCTTTGCCAACGGCGTGGAATTCCAATTCAATACTGAAGTCACCGGCTTTGCTTGGAATGACGGCTATTGGACCATCCACACCAACCACGGCGAGTTTGAAACGCGCTATGTCATCAACGCCGCAGGCGTCTATTCGGACGTGCTGCACAACATGGTCTCGACCCGCAAGCTGCACATCACGCCGCGCCGCGGCGATTACTGCCTGTTGGACAAGAACACCGGCGATTTCGTCTCGCACACCATCTTCCAGCTGCCCGGCAAGCTCGGCAAGGGCGTTCTGGTCAGCCCGACTGTCCATGGAAACACCATCGTCGGCCCGACGGCGATCGACATCGAAGACCGCGAGGGCACGAACACCACCGCCGAGGGTCTGAACGACCTGATTGAAAAGGCGGGCGCGACGGTCGAGAACCTTCCCATCCGGCAGACCATCACGAGCTTCGCGGGTCTGCGCGCGCATGAGGATCACCACGAATTCGTCATCGGCGAGGCCGAGGGCGCGCAGCAGTTCATCGACTGCGCGGGCATCGAATCGCCCGGTCTGACCTCCTCCCCCGCCATCGGCCTGCACGTGTCGGAGCTGATGCGCGATCTGATGGGCCTGCGGGAAAAGGAGCACTTCATCGCCACGCGCAGGGGCGTGCTCGACCCGAAGACGCTCTCCAAAGAGGACTATCAGAAGCTCATCCATGAAAAGCCCGCCTACGGCCAGATCATCTGCCGCTGCGAGCAGGTCACGGAGGGCGAGATCCTCGACGCCATCCACCGCCCCCTCGGTGCGAAGAGCCTCGACGGCGTCAAGCGCCGCACCCGTGCGGGCATGGGCCGCTGCCAGGCGGGCTTCTGCAGCCCGCGCGTGATGGAAATTCTGGCACGTGAGCTGCACGTTGATCAGAGTGAGATCACCAAATGCGGCGGCGCGTCCCGGCTGATCGTCGGCACAAACAAGGACAAGCTTGAGGAGGTGCAGGACAAATGAAATATGACATTGTCGTCATCGGCGGCGGCCCCGCCGGTCTGTCGGCGGCTATCGCGGCATATGACGCAGGCTGCCAGAGCATCCTGATCCTTGAGCGCGACGTGCAGCTGGGCGGCATTCTGAACCAGTGCATCCACAACGGCTTCGGCCTGCACACCTTCGGCGAAGAGCTGACCGGCCCGGAATACGCTGCGCGTTACATCACGCAGGCGCTTGAACGCAAGATCGAATATAAACTCAACACGATGGTACTGTCCATCAGCGCAGATAAGCATATTACGGCGGTCAACCGCGAGGAAGGACTGATCGAGATCGACGCACGCGCGATCATCCTGACCATGGGCTGCCGGGAAAGAAGCCGCGGCGCGCTGAACATCCCCGGCTACCGCCCGGCGGGCATTTATTCCGCCGGTACGGCGCAGCGGCTCGTCAACATGGAGGGCTTCATGCCCGGCCGCAGAGTCGTCATTCTCGGCAGCGGCGACATTGGCCTCATTATGGCGCGGCGCATGACGCTTGAGGGCGCGAAGGTGCTGGTTGTAGCGGAGCTGCTGCCGTATTCCGGCGGTCTGAAGCGCAATATTGTCCAGTGTCTGAACGACTTCGGCATTCCGCTCAAGCTCAGCCACACCGTTGTGAACATTGAGGGCAAGGAGCGTGTTTCCGGCATCACGATCGCGGAGGTCGGCCCCGACCGCAAGCCCATCCCCGGCACGGAGATCCACTATGACTGCGACACGCTGCTGCTGTCCTGCGGTCTGATCCCGGAGAACGAGCTTTCGCGCGGCATGGGCGTGGATATTTCCCCGGTCACGAACGGCCCCGTCGTCGACGAGAGCCTGCAGACAAGCATCCCCGGCGTTTTCGCCGCCGGCAACGTGCTGCACGTGCACGATCTGGTCGACTACGTCTCTGAGGAGGCTGCGGCGGCAGGCCGCGCCGCCGTGCGCTATCTTGCGCAGGGCGAGACGGCGCAGCGCCATGAGATTCCCGTCACGTTTGAGGGCGGCATCCGCTACACCGTCCCGGCAAGCATCGACCCGAAGCTGGCTGCGGACGATCTGGTGCTCCGGTTCCGCGTGGGCGGCGTGATGAAAAAGCGCGTCGTGAAGCTGCTGCTGGACGACGACGCGGTGCTCACGCGCAAGCGGCCCGTCATGGCCCCCGGTGAGATGGAGGAGCTGAAGCTCACGAAGGATATGCTGGACGCGCACCCCGGTCTGACGCGCATTCATATCACAGTGGAGGAGGCATAACGATGGAAAAACGAGAACTGACCTGCATCGGCTGCCCGCTCGGCTGTTCGATCACCGTCACGCTGGAAAACGGCGAGATCAAAGATGTTGCCGGGTACACCTGCAAGCGCGGTCATGATTACGCGAGAAAGGAAGTCACGAACCCGACGCGCATCGTCACGAGCACCGTCCGTCTGACCGGCAGCGCGACCGGCGCAGCCGTCGTCAGCTGCAAGACGGCGCAGGACATCCCGAAGGGCAAGATCTTCGAGATCGTCGCGGCGCTCCGTCAGGTCACGGCGCACGCGCCCGTGAAGATCGGCGACGTACTGCTGACAAACGCCGCCGGAACGGGCGTCGATATCGTTGCGACGAAAAATGTACAGTAATTAGGAATGAAGTGCGGAGAAAGTTCACAAATCCTTTCGGATTCGTTCACAGTTCCGACATGATTGGCCGGTATACTCATACTTGTAAGCAAGCCAATCTTTTCTTTCCTCTCTTCTCTTTCTTCTTTCTTTTTAAGCTCCAGCTGCCTTGCATGAATCTTTCTTTTGCCCTTGTCGCCTTCTGCTATATATCTCTCTTTAACTCTCGGATCAGCATATGCATGTAAAATATCTACTAAAAGATTAACAAGTACATATATGCCTCCCATAACCAGAATATATCCCTGCATAAGAGGATAATCTCTGTTTGTAATAGACTGTACAGCCAGACGACCTATTCCCGGATATGATGTCACAAGTTCTATAATGGCTGTTCCACCCAGCTGCTGACCAAAATTCAAACCTGCTATAGTCAGTATTGAAGGTAATGAACTTTTTAGTGCGCCGGCAAAAAGTATCATATATTCCTTTATTCCTCTGGTGCGTTCCATTTGTATATATTCTTTGTTAAGTTCATTTATCACTGCAGCTCTTACCTGTCTGACATACGGCCCTGACATGGTTACTACAAGAGTAATTATAGGAAGCCATATTCCGGTAGGATTACCTGATGCAGAAGTCGGTAACATTTTCCAGGTCAGACTGAATAAAATGATAACTAACATTGCTGCAAAGAAACCCGGTAAAGAACCGGAAACAAATGAAAGGACTCTGATAAGACCGTCCAGCCATTTATTTTTCCAAACTGCTGCAATTATTCCCAAAGGAATGGAAATAAGAATTGTTAAACCAACAGAAATACATGCAAGCAAAAGTGTATTTGGAAAATATGACAATATTTCCTGTGCTACCGGCCTGTGTGTATAGTATGAAATACCCATATCTCCGGTAAATACGCCTCCGAGCCAGCTGAAGTACTGAACAAACACGGGTCTGTTAAGTCCCATCTGTTCTCTCATTGCTTCTATTTCAGCCAGTGACGGTGAATTACCTTCCTGTCTTAAATACATTTCCGCGGGATCACCGGGTGACAGATACATCAGAAAGAAAGCGACGAGTGATACGGCAATCATAATTGGAATCAGTCATATCAGTCTCTTAATAATATATTTGCCCATTTTAAAACCTTTTTTACTATAATTTTATTTTTAATCTTCTTTGCAGTTAATTGCAGAAATGAGGAAATTTGTATAATATCCACCGTTTGGCTTATATTTTCCATATGGTATGAGACTCTGAGGCATTCTGATGATTTCCTGAGTAATTGCAAAATTATACTGTGGAAGAACTATGTCATCCCATTCAGCCGGTCTGTTAAGTTTTGATAATGGAAGATCATATGCAGTCTCATCACATTTTGAATAATCCACTTTCTTCTTATCTTCTTCGCTGTGTCCGTGGATATCTCCAAGATGCTCAATCAAAATATTTCTATTTTTTCTTGTTTCTTCATCAAATAAATATCTGTAATGATTACCGTCATAATATAAAAGTAAACCGCCCGGTTTAAGAACTCGTCTCCACTGTCTGAGAACCTTTTCCGGATCAAGAAAAGCCCAGATAAGATTTCTTGAACAGATTACATCAAATGTATTATCAAGGAATGGCAGTTCATCAGAGTTTGTACATACAAATTCCGCCTTAAGATTAAGGCTGTAAAGATTTTCCTTCGCCTTCTCTATCATGTTTTCAGCAATATCAACGGCAGTTACTTCATGACCTAAGCTTGACATTACAGCAGCCATAATACCTGTTCCTGTACCTACATCGAGAACCTTACATTTTTCCCTTGGAAGAATATGAGCAACCTCATGTCTGATATCATCCATTTCAGCATATGGGAAACCGAAAGTTTTACTTCTTTCGTTCCAGTAATCTTTCATGTTCTTCTGCACTTCATCTGAGGAAAGCTTTACTGCAGCTATTTCGAACATAGGAGATTCACGATAAAGATCTTTTTCCCAGTCCTCGTATACATGCTCTCCAATGTTATATTCAACTGATACACTCATGTTCATTTCTTTAAGAACATCTATATCCCAAGCCGGTCTGTCTTCCTTTGTTAAAGGAGCTGTTTCGTAATACTCGTGATCAGCACTTGTTACTTTTCTTTCAACACCATACTTCTCAAAATGGTCTTTTTCGTGCTGCTCTACTTTTTTCTTTAACTCTTCGTCAAACTCATGCTTAAACCAGTTTGCATCGTATATGAGAATGATGCCTCCCGGTCTGAGAAGATTTTTCATCTTGTTATAAACTTCTTTAGGATTTTCAAGAGTCCATGTAACATTTCTTGAAATAATTACATCAAATGATTCTCTTGGAAATCTTGTATCTATTTCATTAACATCCACTCTGATAAATTTAGGATGAACGTTTAATCTTTCTGCATTTTCTTCTGCACACTCAAGCATGCCGGGTGACTGGT
>OLVZ01002757.1_pt1 | contig 12432 bp, 10 predicted proteins | sample 1673341 | NCBI WGS metagenome assembly OLVZ01 (sample SAMEA3178944, study PRJEB25190) | human gut metagenome | biome: human gut; feature: human-associated habitat; material: faeces | place: Austria | collected 2013 | reverse complement strand
CAGATCGCGGCGGAGCATATCCTGAAGACCCGCCACAAACTGAATCAGATCCTGGCGGAGAATACCGGACAGCCGCTGGAAGTGATCGAGCGGGATACGGACAGGGATAACTTCATGTCAGCGGAAGAGGCCAAGGCCTACGGTCTGATCGATGAGGTGATCACACGCCGTTAGTTTCCTTAGAATGTCCGAATTTTATGAGGTGAAAGAATAGAATGGCAGGTAGAAACGACGACCAGGTGAGATGTTCTTTCTGCAATAAGACGCAGGCGCAGGTCAAAAAGCTGATCGCAGGGCCAAACGGGGCATATATCTGCGATGAGTGCGTGGACGTCTGCGCGGAGATCATCGAAGAAGAACTGGAATATGAAGAGGGAAGACGCAGAAGTCCTTTCATGGACATCAATCTGCTGAAACCGGAAGAAATCCATAAGATTCTGGATGACTATGTCATTGGACAGGATGAAGCCAAAAAGGCTCTGTCTGTGGCTGTCTATAACCATTACAAAAGAATTACCGCATCTAAGAATCTTGATGTGGAACTGCAGAAAAGTAATATTCTGATGCTGGGACCGACCGGATGTGGAAAGACGCTTCTGGCACAGACCCTGGCAAAAATTCTGAATGTTCCGTTTGCGATCGCAGATGCGACGACGCTGACGGAAGCCGGATATGTCGGTGAGGATGTTGAAAACATCCTGTTAAAGCTGATTCAGGCGGCTGATTATGATATTGAACGGGCACAGCTCGGTATTGTATATCTGGATGAAATCGACAAGATCACGAAGAAAAGTGAAAACGTATCGATTACCCGCGACGTTTCGGGAGAGGGCGTACAGCAGGCACTGCTGAAGATCATGGAAGGCACAGTAGCGAGTGTTCCTCCCCAGGGCGGACGGAAGCACCCGCAGCAGGAGCTGATTCCGATTGACACGACGAACATTTTGTTCATCTGCGGCGGCGCCTTTGACGGCATCGAGCGGATCGTGGAATCCAGACTGGACAAAAAGAGCATCGGCTTCAACGCACAGATTTCTTCCAACGTAGAGCGCAAGGCAGGCGAGCTGTATGCGGATGTAACTCCGCAGGATCTGGTGAAGTTCGGACTGATTCCGGAGTTCGTCGGACGCGTGCCGATTACGGTAGCGCTGGAGGGACTGGACAGAGAGGCATTGATCCGAATCCTCATGGAGCCGAAGAATGCGCTGATCAAGCAGTATCAGAAGCTCTTTGGATTCGACCATGTAAAGCTTTCCTTTGAGAAGGAAGCGATTGAAAAGATCGCTGACCTCGCGCTGGAGAGAAAGACAGGCGCCAGAGGACTTCGCTCCATCATGGAAAAGACGATGATGGATGTGATGTATCAGATCCCTTCCGATCCGAGCATTACACAGTGCGTAATTACAAAAGAAGCGGTAGAAGGAACCGGAAAACCGATGGTGGTACGGCGTGAAAAACAGGGACTTCTGGACGGCTTTAAAGAAGCAAAATAGAATGACAGTAAAAGACGCCGCCCGCGACAGATACGGACGGCGTTTTTATCGTATAGGAAACTTCGTTTCCATACGATAAAAAATACTCCGCAGGATTTTATCCTAAACTCCGCATCAATAGGAGATAGCATACGATGGAAAATTTCAAAAAACTTCCGGTGATCGCCCTGCGCAGCATGACGATCCTGCCGGATACGATGATACATTTTGACCTGATCCGCAAGAAGTCCATTCTGGCGGCAGAACAGGCGATGAGCGAAGATCAGGAGGTATTTCTGGTAACCCAGTGCCATGCTGAGACGGAGGACCCGCAGGCAGAGGATCTGTACCAGATCGGCTGTATTGCAAAGGTAAAACAGGTCACGAAGCTGCCGGACAATCTGGTTCGCGTTCTCGTAGAGGGCGTTTGCAGAGGACGTCTTAGGACGCTTTTTGGAGAGTGGGAATGGCTCGGTGGCGACATCGAGGTGCTGGAAGTGCCGGCAATGGACGAAAGCAGGAAAGAAGCGATGCTGCGCAGCGCGCGCGATCGTTTCACAGAATATTGCAAATATTATCCCAGAACGGGACGGACGCTTCTGCGCCATATGGAGGAAATTCACGATCCTGGTAAGCTGATGGATCAGATTATCGAAAATATTCCGGCAGATTACACCGTAAAGCAGAAAATTTTGGAGCAGGTGGATCTCGAAAGCCGTTTCGAAGCGCTGGCAGAGGTGCTTGCGACGGAGGTAGAGGTTGCCAGAATCCGCACTGATCTGACGGAAAAAGTGCGGGAACGTGTGGATAAAAACCAAAAAGATTACATTTTGCGGGAACAGCTGAAATATATTCAGGAGGAGCTGGGGGAGGACGATGCGTCGGATGCAGCATTGTATGAAGAAAAGCTGCAGCAGCTCAAAGCCTCTAAAGAAGTAAAGGAAAAGATCGCAAAAGAAATCTCCAGATTCAAACGGCTTTCCACAAACAGTGCAGAGTCCGGTGTGGAACGTGCCTACATCGAGACACTTCTGGAGCTTCCGTGGGACAAAACCTCCCGCGAAACCTCCGACCTGACCCGCGCGGAGGAGATTCTTGACCGGGATCATTATGGTCTGGAACAGGTAAAGGAGCGTATGCTGGAATTTCTGGCGGTGCGCGCGCTGACCAAGCAGGGAGAAAGCCCGATTATCTGTCTGGTAGGACCTCCCGGAACCGGTAAAACCTCGATTGCACGCAGCGTTGCAGAGGCGTTGAATAAAAAATACGTCCGCATCAGCCTTGGCGGTGTGCGGGATGAGGCGGAGATCCGGGGACACAGAAGAACCTATGTCGGCTCAATGCCCGGACGGATTGTCAATGGTTTGAGACAGGCAGGCGTGAAAAACCCGCTGATGCTGCTGGATGAGGTGGATAAGGTTTCGAGCGACTATAAAGGAGACACCGCTTCGGCGCTTCTGGAAGTGCTGGATGCCGAACAAAACTGCAATTTCCGTGATCATTATGTGGAAATTCCGATCGATTTATCGGAGGTGCTGTTTGTTGTGACGGCAAATACGACCGAGACAATTCCGCGTCCGCTTCTGGATCGTATGGAAGTGATCGAGGTCAGCAGTTATACCGCTGCGGAAAAGTTCCATATCGCACGGGAGCATCTGATGCCCAAGCAGCTGAAGAAAAACGGTATGCAGGGACGGCTGATCGTCAGTGATAATGCACTGCGCAGCGTGATTGAGGGTTATACAAGAGAAGCCGGTGTCAGAGGTTTGGAGCGAAAGCTTGGGGAGATCTGCCGGAAAGCAGCGAGAGAGCTGTTAAAAGAGGATAAAAGCTGTATCCGCGTCAACGACCGGAACCTCGAAAAATATCTCGGCAAGCCCAGATTCCATTCTCTGAAAGCAAATCAGACGGACGAAATCGGAATTGTGCGCGGCCTGGCATGGACGAGTGTGGGCGGCGATACGCTGCAGATTGAAGTCAATATGATGCCGGGCAAAGGCGAGCTGGAGCTGACCGGACAGTTAGGCGATGTGATGAAGGAATCCGCTATGACTGGCCTGAGCTATATCCGTTCGGTCAGCGAGCGGTACCAGATCGATCCCGACGTATTTAAAAAGAATGATTTTCATATTCATATTCCGGAGGGAGCGGTTCCCAAGGACGGACCGTCCGCCGGTATTACGATGGCGACGGCGCTTCTGTCTGCGCTGACCCATACGCCGGTTCGCGCCGATCTGGCGATGACGGGTGAAATTACGCTGCGGGGCAGAGTGCTGCCGATCGGCGGCTTAAAGGAAAAGACTCTGGCGGCAAAGACTGCTGGAATCAAGACAGTATTGGTGCCAGAAAAGAACCGTCCGGACGTTGAAGAGATTCCGGCGGAGATCAAAAATGGGTTGGAAATTCTTTTTGTAGAAACGATGGACGATGTGATTGCGCACGCTTTTGTGGGCGGGAAAGGAAACAACTGATATGGTAATCAAATCCGTTCAATTGGAAACGGTCTGCGGCATTACAAGTAAGCTTCCGGACAATATGCTGCCGGAAATTGCATTTGCCGGAAAGAGTAATGTTGGCAAATCCTCCCTCATCAACGGGATCATGAACCGGAAAAGCCTGGCGAGAACTTCTTCCCAGCCCGGCAAAACCCAGACCATCAACTTTTATAATGTAAATGAAGTGTTTTATCTGGTAGATCTGCCTGGCTATGGCTACGCAAAAGCCAATCAGGAAGTCAAGGCACAGTGGGGCAAGATGATCGAACGATACCTGCATTCCTCCAAGCAGCTAAAGGCGGTTTTTTTGCTGATCGATATCCGGCACGACCCGTCTGCAAACGATAAGCAGATGTATCAGTGGATGCGTCATTACGGCTTTGATCCGATCATCATTGCAACCAAGCTGGACAAAATCAACCGCAGTCAGATCCAAAAGCAGCTCAAGGCAATTCGGGTTGGCTTAGAGGCACAGAAGGATACGATCATCATCCCGTATTCCTCTCTTTCCAAGCAGGGACGGGAAGAAATTTATGATCTGCTCGACAGCATTCTCTCAGAAGACGGAGGCATTAAAGCATGTGGAGACAATCCAGAAAATATGTAAAAGCGGTGTTAAACCTGATCACTGCAGTAGTGATCTTGCTGTTTGTCGTATTTGTTGTGCCATCGGTTATTTCGTATTTTATGCCTTTTGTAATTGGCTGGATCATCGCGATGATTGCAAACCCGCTGGTGCGTTTTTTGGATGAAAAGATTAAAATCCGCAGAAAAGCAGGCTCTGCGATCGTCATTATTGCAGTTATCGCTGCGATCGTAGCTGGTATTTACGGGATCCTGAGCCTGCTTGCAGGACAGCTGAAGGGATTTGTGGAAGAGCTGCCGGGACTCTGGAAGGCAATGGAGTCTGATATTTCCAACGCGGGAAACTCACTGGAAAGCTTTTCTCACTATTTTTCTCCAAACGTGCAGGAGCAGGTTGCCAGAATTCTGAATTCGCTGATGAAGCTGTTGAGCAGCGCGGTGGATCATATGGGCAGTCCGACGGTATCTGCAGTCGGCAATTTTGCCAAAAATATCCCGACGATCATCGTCGGTGTCATTATGTGCCTGTTGTCCTCTTATTTCTTCGTTGCGCAGCGGGAAGAAGTGATTGCTGCGTTTCGCAGATATGTACCGGAGAACTTCCGCAAAAAGTGGGATGTGATGTATCACAGTCTGACCGGTGCCATTGGCGGATATTTCAAAGCACAGCTAAAGATCGAGATCTGGGTATATCTTCTGATGCTGGTGGGCTTTTTGATCCTGCGGGTGCGTTACGGTGCGCTGATTTCGATCGGGATTGCGATCCTGGATTTTCTGCCGGTATTCGGAACCGGTACGGTTCTGTGGCCATGGGCAGTGATCAAGGTGCTTGGCGGAGACTTTAAAATGGCCATCGGGCTGCTGATCATCTGGGGAGTTGGACAGCTTTTGCGTCAGCTCATCCAGCCGAAAATTGTTGGGGATTCCATTGGCGTTCCGCCGCTTCCGACCCTGTTTTTGATTTTTATCGGTTATAAGGTAGGCAGCGTTGCCGGCATGATCCTGGCAGTTCCAGCAGGCATTATTGTTGCCAATATGTATCAGGCGGGATTTTTTGACACAACCATTGACAGTGTGCGGATCCTGGTGCATGGCTTTAACCGGTTCCGCCGCCTGACCCCGGAGGATAAGGCAGAGATTTCGGAGAAAAAGGAATAAAAAACGTTGTCGTGAGGTTCGGGGCGGCGCGCCAAAGTCTGAGGAAACGCTTGGTTATTCGGGGGTTTTGGCGCGCTGCGCCCGCAGAGTGGAGGACGATTTGCGCAACTTTAGAATTGTGATTCAATACGAAGGAACCAGATATCAGGGCTGGCAGCGGCAGGGGACGACTCAGAACACGCTGCAGGGCAAATTCGAGGCGCTGCTTTCGAAAATTGCGGGGACTCCGGTGGAAATCCAGGCATCCGGCAGGACGGATGCAGGTGTGCACGCCCTAGGGCAGACCGCGAATTTCCATATGAATACGGAGCTTTCCTGCGAAGAGCTTCTGGATAAGCTGAACCAGTATCTGCCGGAGGATGTGGCGGTTATTTCCTGTCAGGAGGCTGCTCCCAGGTTCCACGCGCGTTTAAATGCGGTCGGTAAGACCTATTGCTACCGGATTCACAACAGCAAAATCCCGGCGGTGTTTGACAGACGGCTGGTATGGCAGATCGAACAGCAGTTAGATGTAGATGCGATGAAAACAGCGGCGAAGTATCTGGTCGGGACGCATGATTTTGCAGCGTTTACCTCCGCAAAAAACAAGAAAAAATCGACTGTCCGCTCGATAGAGTCCATTTTGTTTGAGCAAAACGGCGCGGATATCCGGATTTCTTTTCGGGGAGACGGATTTTTGTTCCATATGGTCCGCATTCTGACCGGAACACTGGTGGAGGTCGGTCTAGGGGTGCGCAGACCGGAAGAAATTGCTGCGATTCTGGACGGAAAAGACCGGCAGAAGGCGGGAATGCTGGCACCGGCGTCCGGACTTTGCCTGATGGAGGTTTATTATCAGTAGAGGATCTTTATGAAAAAGATATGGAATCAACTGGGACACAGTCTTTTTACAGAGGATGAAAGCAGTCGGAAAACAAAGCACATTCTCAAGACTGTGTTTTTCTTTTATATTCTTGTGCTGCTCAAGGTGATTGTTTTCAAGTATCCCCTTGCGCGGCTGGAGGCGATCGCTGCTTCCTGGACAAAGGAGGTTGTCTGGGAGGGACTTGGAACCGCCAACTTCACTTTATTTAAGACGATTCGGATGTATATCCGTTACTGGGGAAAATTAAACAGCTTTGAAAATCTTTTCGGCAACGTGCTTGCTTTTGTGCCGCTTGGCTTTTTATTACCGTTTCTGCAAAAGGAGAGCCGACGATTCTGGATTCTGTTTCTGGATGCGTTCGTGCTTGTCTGCTGTATCGAGCTGTTTCAGCTTTTTACGGCATTCGGCGCATTTGATGTGGATGATATTTTGCTGAACTGCGTGGGTGCGCTGCTGGGATACGCGGTTTTTTCGCGCTGCCTGCGGGACGCCCGCCGGACACAGGAGAAGCAGGATGCACCGGGTGCACCGGGCACCGTCGGATAAAACGCGGTATCTGGGATGGAAGCATAGAGCGCGCTGCGCGGAATGAGGTTGGTATTCGTAAAAAATTTCACTGCGCTACGCTGTCGGAACGCAGAATTGGCGCTGGATTTTTCTGTGGAAATGGAGTAACATGAAAACATGTTTGCTGCATAGCAGAAAAAACTACATAACAACTTGAAAAATGGGGAGATACAAAAGGAGGAGAGGGTCGATGCGACTGATTTTTATTCGACATGCAGAACCGGATTATTCAATTGACAGCCTGACAGAAAAGGGCTGGCGGGAAGCGAAGCTTCTTGCTGAGCGCACGAAGCGTTGGAAGGTGGATGAATTTTACTGCTCGCCGCTTGGCAGGGCGAAGGATACTGCTTCGTTTACGCTGAAGGAATGCGGCAGGGAGGCAGTGACATGTGATTGGATGCGCGAATTCGATGCCTGTGTCGTTGACCCGGAAACCGGAAAGAACCGGCTGAGCTGGGATTTAAAGCCCGCTTACTGGACAAAAGAGCCGGATTTGCTGAATATAGATCGTTTTCTGGAAACGGATCTGATGAAAAGCGGTCCGGTTGCAGAGACCTATCAGAAAGTCTGCGATGGCTTAGACGGCATCCTCGCAAAACACGGTTACCACAGGGAGGGACGCTTATATCGCACGAAGCAGCATAATGAGGACACAGTCGTGCTGTTCTGCCATATGGGAGTGACATTTTATATGCTGTCCCATCTGCTTTCCATTTCTCCGGTGTGTCTGAATCATACAATGTTTCTGCCGCCGTCTTCTGTGACGGTTGTGAGTACAGAAGAGGTGGAGCAGGGCTATGGGATGTTCCGGACGCAGATGCTGGGAGACACGTCTCATCTGTACTGCGCCGGGGAGCCGGTGTCCCACATGGGATATTTTGCGGAGATTCTGCAGGAGCGTCCGTTATGATCGCACCGCGGGGCACGGCAGGTGCACAATCGGCACGTCAGCCTGCGGGCGCATCGTCTGCACAATCAGTCATTCCGCCCGTTTACGCTATGCCGCAATCAGTAGTGCTTCCGATCGCAGATACAGCGCTCCTTACAGCACGGACGCTTGCACGCTATCATTTTCCGGAAGACGAGCGTGAGCAGCTCAAGCAGCTGTGCACCCGGCTAAAGGATGCCTGCAGAGATCAGATCAGCTGCCGGTTCGCAGCGTGTCCGGAAAAAGAAGATCGACTGGCAGCGTCAATGACACTTGGAAAAGGAGTGGATGAGCTGCAGGAAAAGCTTCAAAAGCAGGATATGCTGCTGGAAAGCTATATGGTTGAAACGCTCGCCGGAGAAGCTCTGATGGAAGCCTATAGCCGATTCCATGCGGAAATTCATCGAAGAACCGGATGGTTTGTGAAGCAGATGAGCTTTTTGGGAAGCAGCAGTGAGCCGATCGAACAGCTGCCGACGCTGCTGAAAATGCTTGACTGCAATGGTCAATGCACCGCTTCCTACATCACCTGCAATGAAAGCCTTTGCCTGATCCCGAAAAAAAGCGTCGTGTTCTGGGCAGAATTGACAAAGGAGGGCGTCCGCTGCGCCGGTGTATGCGACAGCTGTGAAAATGTGCAGTGTGGGAACCGAATCCCGGATAATCCGGACAATCAGGAAGCGGCAGAAAAGACGGAAGGCGTGGTAGAGAGCATTCGATGGCCGGATCTGTTCGGACGGCCGCTGCCCTATGGCTATAACCGGATTTTTGGCAGATAAAAAGACCGAATGGAGGAAGACAAGACGTGAAGAAGCTGCTTTGTTATTTGAAGGGGTATGAAAAGGAAACAGTGCTCGCTCCTTTGTTTAAAATGCTGGAAGCGTTGTTTGAGCTGTTTGTCCCGCTGGTAATGGCTGCGGTGATCGATCAGGGTATCGGCGGATCGGACAAACCGTACATCGTGAGGATGTGCATGCTTTTGATTGCGCTGGGCGTCATCGGACTGGTCTGCTCGATTACAGCGCAGTATTTTGCGGCGAAAGCGGCGACTGGATTTTCCACCCGCCTGCGCCATGAGCTGTTTGCGCACATCCAGGGACTCTCCTATACGGAAATGGATACCCTCGGCACGTCTACGCTGATCACGAGAATGACGAGTGATATCAACCAGGTACAATCCGGTGTCAATCTGGTGCTGCGCCTGTTTTTGCGTTCGCCCTTTATTGTGTTCGGTGCGATGATTATGGCGTTTACCGTAGATGCAAAGGCGGCGCTGATTTTCGTGGTGACGATTCCGCTGCTTTCCATCGTCGTGTTCGGCATCATGCTCTGGACGATGCCTCTGTACAAAAAGGTGCAGGCTGCGCTGGATCAGGTGCTGGGTCTGACCCGGGAAAACCTGACAGGCGTGCGCGTCATCCGCGCTTTTAATAAAGAAGAGGAAGAATTAAGCCGTTATCAGGAAAAAAATGAAACGCTGACCGGGCTGCAGAAATACGTTGGCAGAATCTCCGGTCTGATGAACCCCATTACTTATGTGATTGTCAATGTTTCGATTATTGCGCTGTTGTATACCGGCGCGATCCGTGTAGATTCCGGCGTCCTGACTCAGGGACAGATCGTAGCGCTTGTCAATTACATGTCCCAGATTCTGGTAGAGCTTGTTAAGCTGGCGAACCTGATTATCACGGTGACAAAAGCGATTGCCTGCGGCAACCGTGTACAGAGCGTGCTGGAAGTGCAAAACAGTATGGAGCTGGCTGATGTGGAACAGAAAATTGAGACGGACAAAAATGCGTCTGCGGTTGTCTTCGACCATGTGTGTCTGACTTATGCGGGAGCGGGCAGCGAATCGCTGACGGACATCAGCTTTACGGCAAAGCATGGTGAGACGATCGGCATCATCGGCGGTACGGGTTCCGGTAAATCCAGTGTGGTCAATCTGATCCCCCGTTTTTACGATGTAACAAAGGGACGTGTCCTGGTAGACGGCGTGGACGTCAAAGAGTACAGCCCGGAAGTGCTGCGCAGCAGGATTGGCATCGTGCCGCAGAAAGCAGTGCTGTTTGCCGGAACCATTGTAGAGAATCTGCGCTGGGGAAAGAAGGACGCGTCCAAAGAAGAAATGTGGAAAGCGCTGGAAATTTCCCAGTCAAAAGAGTTTGTTGAGAAAAAAGACGGACAGCTCGAGAGCAGAATCGAGCAGGGAGGCAAGAATTTATCCGGCGGTCAGAGACAGCGTCTGACCATTGCCCGTGCCCTTGTCAGACAGCCGGAGATCCTGATTTTGGACGACAGCGCGTCTGCCCTCGACTATGCGACGGATGCGGCGCTTCGAAAAGCGATCCGAAATATGGAAGGAAATCCTGCGGTCTTTATCGTTTCCCAGAGAACGTCCTCCATTCAGCATGCAGATCGAATTCTGGTGCTGGACGATGGAAAGGCTGCCGGACTTGGAACCCATGAGGAGCTGCTTGCAACCTGTCCGGTTTATCAGGAAATTTATTATTCCCAGTTCGATGAAAAGGCGGCGAAGGCAGTGCGTGAAAACGCCGCCAATGCGGGTAAGGCAGAGAAAGGAGGATGCTGAGCATGGCAAAAAAAATGGAAGCAGGACAGACGCAGACCCTGAAAAAAGTGCTGCACTATATGAAGCCGTACCGTTTTTTCCTTCTTTTATCCGTGATTTTAGCGGCGATTACTGTCGCATCCACGCTGTATCTTCCACTGCTAATCGGTAAAGCGGTGGATTGCATCGTTGGAAAAGGTAATGTCAATTTTGACGGACTGATTGCAGTTCTGATCAAAATGGCGGTCATGATCGGGATCACCGCACTGGCGCAGTGGATTATGAACGTCTGCAACAATAAACTGACCTATCAGATCGTGCGGGATATTCGAAACGAGGCATTTGAAAAGATAGAGGTCCTGCCCCTCAAATACATTGACGGACATGCCCACGGTGAGATCGTCAGTCGTGTCATCGCGGACGTCGATCAGTTTGCGGACGGTCTGCTGATGGGCTTTACCCAGCTCTTTACCGGTGTGATTACGATTCTGGGAACGATCGGCTTCATGCTTTCGGTCAACGTCGGCATCACGATTGTCGTGCTGGTGGTAACACCGGTTTCCTTGTTTGTGGCCTCGTTTATCGCAAAACGGACCTTCAGCATGTTCAAGGCCCAGTCCGAAGCGAGAGGCGAGCAGACCGCTTTGATCGATGAAATGATCGGCAACCAGAAGATTGTGCAGGCATTCGGGCAGGAAAAGGATGCCATCGAAAAATTCGACGAAATCAACGGCCGTCTCCAGACTTGCTCGTTGAAAGCGATTTTCTTTTCCTCCATCACAAATCCGTCCACCCGTTTTGTCAATAGCCTTGTGTATACCGGCGTTGGCATCTTCGGCGCGCTGGCTGCGATCAACGGACGGCTGACGGTCGGACAGCTGAGCAGCTTTTTGAGCTATGCAAATCAGTACACCAAACCCTTTAATGAAATTTCCGGCGTCGTAACAGAGCTGCAGAACGCGATCGCCTGCGCGGGACGGGTATTCGAGCTGATTGAAGAAAAATCTCAGGTGCCGGAAGTGGAAAATGCGGTTTCACTGCAGCATGTGGATGGAAAAGTGGAGCTGAAGGACGTTGCGTTTTCCTATGTGCCGGAGCAGAAGCTCATTGAGAACTTCAATCTGCAGGTAAAGCCGGGTGAGCGCGTGGCGATTGTCGGACCCACCGGATGCGGCAAAACCACGGTGATCAACCTGTTAATGCGGTTTTATGATGTAAACAGCGGCTCCATTTCGGTAGAAGATGTGGATATCCGGGAAATGACCAGACACAGCCTGCGTGCGGGATACGGCATGGTGCTGCAGGAAACCTGGCTGAGAGCCGGGACCATCCGCGACAACATTACGGTCGGAAAGCCGGATGCGACGCAGGAAGAGATCGAAGCAGCGGCGAAGGCATGCCATGCGCACAGTTTTATCATGCGCTTGCCGGAGGGCTATGACACGGTTATTTCGGAGGACGGCGGAAGTCTTTCCCAGGGACAGAAGCAGCTTCTGTGCATAACGCGCGTTATGCTGTGCCGCCCGCCGATGCTGATTTTAGACGAGGCGACGTCCTCAATCGATACCAGAACAGAATTAAAAATTCAGAATGCATTTGCAAAGCTGATGGAAGGCAGGACGAGCTTTATCGTTGCACACCGTCTTTCCACCATCCGCAGCGCGGACGTCATTCTGGTCATGAAGGATGGTCATATCATCGAGCAGGGCAACCACGAGACGCTGCTTGCACAGAACGGCTTTTATGCAACGCTGTATAACAGCCAGTACGCAATGTGAGCGGTATCGGGAGAA
>OLVZ01002756.1_pt1 | contig 12436 bp, 10 predicted proteins | sample 1673341 | NCBI WGS metagenome assembly OLVZ01 (sample SAMEA3178944, study PRJEB25190) | human gut metagenome | biome: human gut; feature: human-associated habitat; material: faeces | place: Austria | collected 2013 | reverse complement strand
ATGCTCGTGGGCGTGGGCGCCAGCTTGGTGATTCCCTCGGTGTTGGGCATGGTCCCGCTGTTGTTCGAGGGCGCTCAGCGCAAGCAGGCGTACGGTGTGATTGCCGGCTCAGCGGCGCTTGCCACCATCGTTCCCATTCCGCTCGGCATGCTTATCGACAACTTCGGATTCCGTGTCACATTCGGCATTCTCGCAGGCTATTTCCTAATTCTTGCAGTGGCGAGCCGCGCGTTGCCCCCTTCGTGTCCGCATGAATCCAAGACGTTCGATATTCCGGGCATCATCCTCGCTTCACTTGGCTTGTTCGCCGTGATGTTCGGTCTTTCGCGCGTGTCTGCCTGGGGTGTCACGGAGCCGTTGCCCACCGCTCCGTTCACCATTGCGGGGCTTTCTCCTGCGCTTTTCATTGCCGGTGCCGGCTTGGTGCTGTTGGTGGTTCTCGTTCCGGTTGAGGCGTGGATGGAGCAGCGTCGAGGTGTGGCGCTGTTGCCCTCTTGCTTCGTGCGCAACGCGCAGGTTCGCTCTGGTCTCGTCGCCATCGCGCTTCCGTTTTTCTACATGGGCGCCCAGGGTCTGGTGGCAACCTCGTTTTACCAGCTGGTTGCAGGATTCGATGGAACCAAGACAGCACTGCTGGGAATCATCTCGGGCGTGCCGATGCTCTTGCTCGCCACGTTCCTTCCGCGTAAGTTCCCGCACCTTAATCCCTGGGCTGTCGTGCGCTGCGGTTATATCTCCATTGCCGCGAGTGCGCTGTTGACCGCCTTCGGCGTGCGCGAATCGTCGCTTTCTCTCGTTATCCTAGCTGGCACGTTGTTGGGCGGCATCGGCGTTGGATTGGTGAACTCGCAGGCGAACAACTTGGTTGCGTCTGCGGTGCCCGCTCGCGCCGCGCAGCAGTCGGGCGGCATTCAGGGCGCGGCCCGCAACCTCGGTCTGGCGCTTGGCGCAGCCGCTATGGGTTCGGTGCTGCTCATTGCGGTGAATACCGGTTTGGACGCACGCGTGAATTCGCTTACAACGCTGCCCGAGTCTGTGCAAAGTGCGCTCGAAGATGTTGTGTACACCTATGAAAGTGACGCCATGTTTGCGCGGCGTCTCGAGGCGCTCGGTGTTGACGATGCGGATGCCGAGCAGCTCATGGAGGACAATCGTGAGGTGCGTGCCAATGCGGGCGCCATGGCGATGGGCACCGTAGCGGCGGTTTCCGCCCTTGCGCTGTTCACGACGTTTCCCAGGCGCAAACAGGAGGAGCTGCAGCCGACGCAATAGCTGCCTGGAAAGAGCAGTGTGCGAGAAGCGGATACGCCTGTTTTGAAGTTAGAGCACAGAAATCGGGCGGTTTTGGCCGGCGGAGCGAATGTACAGGTCGGGTAGGCCATCTCCGCGCATCAACGTGGCGCTTGAACCCAGCTCGTTGTCGAGCTCTGCGCCCACGGCGTTTGCCATCGCACGCACGGCAAGGCTCGGACGGTTGTTCTCCTGTGAGATATGCATGGCAACCACGTGCTCGGTGCGATCGCTAATCAGCTCGGTCAACGCCGTGGCCGCCTGCTCGTTGGACAGATGCCCGCGCTCGGACAGGATGCGGTCTTGCAGCACGCGAGGATACGAGCCCGTTCGCAGCATGGGAACATCGTGGTTAGACTCCAACGCAAGGATGCGCACGTCAGCGAGCAGGCGCATGGCCTCGGGCAGCAGAACGCCCGTATCGGTGGCGTAGCCGATCGCATCGCCGCCGCGGGTAAAGCGAAAACCCACGGGATTCACCACGTCATGCGAGGTCGAAAACGTGTCGATACGCACTCCGCACACCTCAAACGAGTCGCCCGGGTCAAAGCAACAAAAGGGCAGGCAGTCGAGGTATTTGCGCACTGCCGCCGTGCCCGTGCTCGCATAAAGCTCCCCATCGAATCGCTTGCACCATACCGAGACGCCGCTCACATGGTCGGAATGCTCGTGCGTGAGAATGAGCGCGCGGACTTCGTCCTCGCAAAGTCCCAGCTCGTGCATGCGCTTGAGCGTTTCACGACGCGAAAAACCGTTGTCGATCATGATGAGCCCGTCCGGCCCCTCCACGAGTGCGCAGTTCCCCCGTGATCCGCTGCCGAGGATATGAAGGTGCAGGTTGTTGCTGCCCCGACTGCCGCCCAGGCTGCTTGCGTCCTGCTTGCGGGCACCCGCGTCCAGGTGCAGGTTGTCGGTGCTTGCGCTGTGTGCCACGGTTCTCGTGCCTCCAATGGATACAATGCATATCAACGTGCGGGCAAGTGGCAAGACGTCCAAGGAAACGCTGTGCCCGCAGATGGACGATTACGATACAGGACCCGTGGGCTGCGCGTGTTTGGAAAGGATGCGCGGCACAACGCGGGCAATGCACGTTGAACGGAAAGGCCGCCCATGCCCACGGTTTCACAGCGCTATGGTTCCCGCCGCTTTGCAGTTCCCGCAGCAGGCTCGCGTGCACACACTCACGCGGACGAGTTGAGGGCCCCAGTGGTTCTCATGGTATCAGGTGGTGCGGACTCTACCGCGTTGGTCCTTCTCGCGTGCACGGGTGCGCTCGACATCGACGACGGACGCGGGGTTGCGCGCATCGCCCGCGAGCGCCTGCACGTACTCCATATCAATCATCACCTGCGCGGTGCCGCCTCTGACGCCGACGAGGTGTTCGTGCGCGACCTATGCGCCGGCCTCGGTTTGCCGCTTTGCGTGGAACACGCGCACTTCACCGAGATCAACGGGCAAAATCTCGAAGCCGCAGCACGAGAGGCACGCTACGCGGCGGCTCGTCGCTATGTGCGCGAGCTGTCTGAAGAAGCGGGTACTCCGCGCTCGGCAGCGCGTATCCTAACAGCCCATACTGCGAGCGATCGTGCCGAGACGTTTTTCATGAACGCCATCAAAGGGTCGGGCGCTGCGGGGCTCTCCAGCATCCCGCGCAGACGTAACATCATCGTGCGTCCGCTGCTCGACCACACGCACGCCGAGCTCGTGCGCTACCTTGAGGTCGCAGGTCAACCCTGGCGCGAGGACGAAAGCAACCAGGACACGAGCTACCTGCGTAATTTCGTACGTCATCGCATCATGCCGCTCGCTACCGAGCGCAACGAGAACGTGGCAAAAGCCGTTAGCGCGGCGTGCGATTTGCTCGGCGACGAGGACGCCTTCATGTCGCAGCTTGCCGCCACAGCGCTGCGCAGCTGCACGCGCCGTTCTCAAGCGGGTCTTATCGTGCTCGACGCCACACGCCTCGCCGCCTCCGAGGTTGCCATCGCCCGTCGTATGATTCGCGTTGCGGTGAAGCAACTCGCCCCCGATGCGCGCCTTGAGATGCGTCACGTCGAGGCGGTTCTCGCGTGCGTGGCTCGTGGGGAAGGTTCGCTCACGTTGCCCGAGGGCATCGATGCACGTATGGAGTTCGGTACGCTTTCGCTGCGCACGCCCACCGCGCGTGAGACGCTGCCCGTTGGGTGGCTTGCCGTTCCGGGATCTATGACGCTTTCCGCCGGTATGAGGCTCAGCGCCGCGCTTCTGCGCGTTCCCGCTGGTGCGGACCCCGTCGAGCTCGCTCGCAACGCCGAGCCGGGCGCGGTGTACGTGGACGCTGCGGCGCTGGGTTATGCGGAGCGAGATTTGGGCCGCATGCTCGAGGGCAATCCGGGCAAGGACGGTATTCCCGCCGAGGCTCGTTCCGCGCGCCTGTGGGTCGACGCGCCGGAAGCGGGCGACATGCTGTGTCCTCTCGGTATGCAGGGACGCAGTAAGAAGCTCTCCGACCTGCTCAATGAGGCTCAAATCCCGTTGGCGGAGCGTGCGGCGACGCCGGTGGTCCGCACGGGGCCGGGTGGCGCAATCGTGTGGGTTGCAGGCATTCGCCTCGACGACCGCTTTAAGTGCACCGCATCCACGCGCGTGCTGGTAAAATTACTGTTTCGCCCTGTTCGCGGGGCATGATGCGCCCCATTGGGGTATGCTGCAAACGTCAAACAACACGCCGAGAAAGGGCAACCATGGAAACCATGCATCCAGATGTCGAGGAAATCCTGTTTTCCCAGGAGGAGATCGCTTCGATGGTAAAGCGCCTGGGCGCTCAGATTTCTGAGGACTACAAGGGCAAGGACCTGGTGCTCATCGCGGTTTTGCGCGGTGCCGTCGTCTTCATGGGCGATTTGATGCGCGCTATCGACAATCCGCTCGCCATCGATTTCATGGCTGTGTCGAGCTACGGTGATGGTGCCAAGTCCTCGGGCGTGGTCCGCATCATCAAGGACCTCGACATCGACATCAAGGGCCGCGACGTGCTCATTGTCGAGGACATCCTCGACTCGGGCCTCACCCTCAAGTACCTCATGAAGAATCTTTCCAGCCGCAAGCCCGCCTCGCTCGAGGTCTGCACGTTCCTGTGGAAGGACGTTGAGGGCAAGCAGGCTGCTGTCAATCCCAAGTACGTGGGCACGCATTGCCCCGACGCCTTTGTGGTGGGTTACGGTCTCGACTTTGCCGAGCATTACCGCAACCTCCCGTATGTGGGCGTTCTCAAACCGGAGGTTTACGCTTAGTATGACCGAACGCACGGAATCAAACGACTTCTCAACCGTCGCCCTTTTCGCCGGGGGCGACGGCTCGTCTAACGGCCGTCCCACGCCACCCGCGGGCGTGGACATCCCTGAGCCGGCGGGCGAGGGGAGGGGCTCCAGCGACGCCCCCGATCACTCCAACATCCCGTTGCCGCCCGTCGATGACGAGCCTTCGCGTGGTGGGGCACCCCTCGACCACAAGGGGCCTCGTCCCATGGGTGACGACGATGAGGCAAACCATCCCATGTCCGATGGTCCGTTTGGCCATCTGTTCAATGATTCCGATGACGGTCCGCGTCCTCCTCGAGGCACTTCGGGCGGCCCCAACCGTTCCGGCAATGGCAAGGGCCCGCAGTTTTCGCGCTTGGGCGTGATTTACCTGTTTTTCGCGCTTCTATTTGTGAGTTTTGCTTTCAATGCGATGAGCAGCGGTTTTTCGATTGGTGGCGAACCCGAGAAGCTCGCTACGAGTGTGTTCGTGAAGGCGGTCGAGGACGATCGCGTGGAATCCGTCACCTATACCGTGATGAATGGTTCAGTGAGCGGCAAGTATTGGCCTGGTCGCGTAAAGAAGACCAAGGATAATCTTGAGTCTTTTACCTCGACATACGTGGGATCAGATGCGTTAGCCGAACTCATGGCGTCTCATCCCGAGACCATCTACAGGGTCGACACCGACGACCCCGATTTCATTTTCAACATGGTGGTGACCGTCGCTCCCACGGCGATCCTGCTCATTGCGATGTTCTTCTTCATGCGCCAGGTGCTGGGTGCCAACAACAAGACCATGCAGTTCGGCAAAACCAACGCTAAGACCAGCGAGGCCACGCGTCCCAAGGTGAAGTTCTCCGACGTTGCGGGTATCGACGAGGCTGTCGAGGAGCTCGCCGAGGTGCGCGACTTCCTGGCTAAGCCTGAGCGCTTCCGCAAACTGGGCGCAAAGATTCCGCGCGGCGTGCTGCTGGTGGGTCCTCCGGGCACCGGCAAGACGCTGCTCGCCAAGGCGGTTGCCGGCGAGGCGGGCGTTCCGTTCTTCAGCATTTCCGGCTCGGACTTCGTTGAGATGTTCGTGGGCGTGGGCGCCTCCCGCGTGCGCGACCTTTTCAAGGAAGCCAAGGAGCAGTCGCCCTCCATCATCTTCATCGACGAGATCGACGCGGTCGGCCGTCAGCGCGGCGCCGGCTTGGGCGGCGGTCATGACGAGCGCGAGCAAACGCTCAACCAGCTGCTCGTTGAGATGGACGGCTTTGGTGCAAACGAGGGCGTTATCGTCATCGCAGCCACCAACCGCAAGGATATTCTGGATAACGCGCTGCTGCGTCCGGGCCGCTTTGACCGTCAGGTCTATGTCGGTGCACCGGATGTCAAGGGCCGTGAGGCTGTCCTCAAGGTACATGCCCGCAACAAGCAGTTCGACCCGGATGTCAAGTTCTCTGAAATTGCCAAGACGACCGCCGGTTTCACCGGTGCAGACCTCGAAAACCTGCTCAATGAGGCAGCGCTGCTTGCGGCACGCCGCAACAAGAAGCTGATCTCGCAGGAGGAGATCGAGGAGTCGCTGCTCAAGGTCGTAATGGGCGTGGAGAAGAAGAGCCACATCATCAACGAGCACGACAAGCGCCTGACCGCGTACCACGAGGCCGGTCACGCTATCTGCTTCCACGTTCTACCGACGCAGGATCCGGTACACCATGTTACCATTATCCCTCGTTCGTCCGGCGCAGGCGGCTTTACCATGCCGCTGCCTGAGGAGGATCAGGCCTACCGCACCAAGAAGTATATGGAGGAGTACATCATCGTTTGCCTGGGCGGCCGCGTGGCTGAGCAGCTGACGATGGAGGATATCTCCACCGGTGCTTATGGCGACATCAAGCAGGCGACCCAGATGGCACGCGCCATGGTCACCAGCTACGGCATGAGCGAGCGTATCGGCCCGATCGACTACGGTTCGGATAATGGCGAGGTGTTCCTCGGCCGCGATCTGGCAGCCGGCAAGGGCTATTCCGAGGTTAAGGCGGCGGAGATCGACGACGAGATTCACCGCATTATCGAGCACGCATATCACGCCTGTGAAAAGCTGCTGAGCGAGCACATGGACGAGATGAAGCGCGTTGCCGAGTATCTCATCCGTAACGAAACGATGGACGGCGAGACCTTTGTTAAGGTCTACAACGGCGAAATCGTTCCGGATAAGATCGTCGGCGAGGATCTGATGACCGAGCTGCAGCAGGAGCTGCACGCCAAGGTAAGCAAGCCTGCGGAATCCGCAGAGGAGCTTGCCAAGGTCGAAGAAGCTGAAAAGGATCTCGACCCGGATAAGCAGGATCAGTAAACATTCACAAAACCCCACAGAAAATTCTGTGGGGTTTTTCCTTGCCTGAAATGTCAAATACTCTTGACATTTTGCTGTCCGCCTGTTATCTTGAAGATGTAAAGAGAACTTTACATTTTAGCGAACAGCATCAAGGGTAGGAGGTGCTTTTATGCGGTGGAATTTGTACACATCAGCCGAGAAAATGCAGGTATTGTGGGTCTGCATCGGTCTGCCGGTGCTCCTGCTGGCGGCATGGCTGGTAAGAGACTGGATGGATGCCGGAGGATCGAAAAAGGCCCGCAAAGCCGCCAAAGCACTCGGCAGCAGGACCGATGAGATGGAGCACGCCATCAGCATACAGGCGCAGGCGGTCGCATACCGCGTGACGCAGGCGGGAATCCAGGTGTGCCTGTATTATCGGTTGCTGATAAAAGGGCAGGCGGCAATGGAGTTGTGTGCGCTGCTGGTCGTGTCCGGCATGGCGGAGGTGGCTGTTATACTTGTGCAGACGTTCCGCAAAGCAAAGGACGACGAGGAGCATCCGCCGAGACTGGCTTTCCTTATCGCAAAGCTGACGTTCTGTGCGGTGCTGATCGGATTGGCCGTCGGAATGACGGTTCTAACGCAAAACTGGTAGGAGGTGCGCTTATGAGCTGGGATATGTACGATATGACACAGAAGGTGCAGGTTGTTGTGGTTGCGATTGTGCTGCCGCTGGTTATTCTTGTAGCGAGTCTGTGGCACGACTGGGTAGAAGAAGGACAATCGCCGCGAGCGAGAAAAATCATGAAGGACTGGGAATGGAATATTGATGAGATGGCGCACGCCGTCAATGTGAAGGGTCGCTTGATCGGCTACCGTGTGCTGCAGGCCGGTGTTATCATTTATCTTGGTTACAGCCGCTTTTTTCGTGATTATCGCTCGATTGAACTCAGTGTCCTGGCAATCGTGTCCATTGTTGCTGAGGTGCTGTTTATTATCATCAAAACCATTCGTAATATGGCGGGCGATGAGGATAAAACGCAAATGTGGAAACAGATGGGACATAGTGTGTTCAATAATCTGATGTATCTGTGTATTGTGGTCGATGTTTTCTGGATGTAGGGAGGTGCACCTATGTTTACAACCGAAACCGGTATAGGCGTGGTCGTAATGGTTGTTTTTGCGGCATTCTGGCTGGCTTTTATGCTCTGGGAGGACTGGGGACAGGCCGGGAAAACCGCTCGTGCACGCGCTTCCGCGAAGGCTAACGGCTGGGAGCAGGACGAAATGCAGAACACGATCACACGCAATGGTGCGATTATCGCCTATCGCTTGATGACGGTCGGGCTGTTCGTGGTGATGCTGGTGGATATCATTGCATTCGGCAAAAATGTGAGCGAGTTTGCGATTCTGTGGTTCGTGTGCATGGTGTTCGAGGGTATTTACAGAACAATCGCGACCTACCGTGCCGCAAAAGACGACGAGGAAAATCCGCCGTCTAAAAGTGCGCTCGCCGGGGATATTGTAAAGCGTATTTTCATTCCGGTCGTGATATTCGCAGATTTGATATGGAAGTTCTGGCGCTGAAGATGAAGAACAACATTAAAGAACTCCGCAAGGCGCGCGGCCTGCGGCAGGAGGACATGGCAAAGCTGCTCGGGGTATCGCGGCAGACCATCGTGGCGATGGAGAACGATAAGTACGACCCGACCCTCGAACTGGCGATTAAAACCGCACGGCTTCTGGAACAGCCGGTTGAGAAGATTTTCTTCCTCGATGAAGAATCGTGAAAATTGAGAATTGAAAATGGAGAATGAAGTGCGATGGCATACCTCGATTTTGGGCGGCCAATGGCCGCCCCTGCGGGTACACGTTTGCAAATGGTTCGGAAAATGCAATCTTTACGTTCATTTTCCATTCTCCATTACTGTATGAAAAAAGGACTTCCCGCAGGAAGTCCTTTTGATTAACGAGGTTTACCCAATACCGCCCGGGATAATAAAGCTGAAGAATACGACGAGTGCGGCAAGGAAGATATACACATACTTCGCAAGCGGCGCAAACGCGCGGCTGAGCGGCTTGCTGCGGCCGTTCATCAGCTCCTGCTCCATCTTGTCGATGCCGAGCACCCAGTACGCCATAATCGCACCGAGGATTGCACCGATCGGCACAATGTAAATGGTAATCACGTCCATCAGCGTACCCATGAGCGTATCGCGCTCGATAAACAGGCCAACCGCCAATGCGGCGCCGCACGCCAGCAGGACAGCGGCCTTTCGGCTCAGCTTGAGGCGCGTCTGTGCGGCTTCAGAGACTGCTTCCAGCATATTCGCCAGCGAGGTAATGCCCGCGAACAGCACGGAAATAAAGAAGAAGAACGCGAACAGACGGCCGAACGGCATCTGCTGGAATACACGCGGCAGGGTGATGAACAGCAGCTTGGGACCGGAGGCCGGGTCCAGACCGAACGCGAATACGCTCGGCAGGATGGCGAAGCCGGCCAGCATAGCCGCGCAGGTGTCGAGCACCGCCGTCATGCAGGACGAGTGAACGACATCCTCGTTCTTCGGCAGGTACGAGCCGTAAATGATCATGCCCGAGCCGGTGATCGACAGCGAGAAGAACGCCTGCCCCATCGCCATGATCCATGTGCGCGGGTTGAACAGGTACTCCCACTGCGGTACGAGCAGGTATTTGTAGCCTTCGATCGCATTCGGCAGGAAGGCTACGCGGACAGCAATAATGATGAACAGGATGAAGAATGCGGGCATCATCACCTTGTTGATCTTTTCAATGCCGCCGGACACGCCGAAGATCAGCACAGCCGCCGTCAGCAGGATAACCAGGGTGTGCCACGGCACACTGGAAAAATTCGTGCTGCTCATTTCCGTGAAGAACTGCTCCGGTTCGGTGCTCATCAGCGAGCCGGTCAGTGCACCGAACGCGCTCCGCAGCACCCAGCCGACGATGATGGCGTAGCCGATGGCGATGCCGAGCGAGCCGAGCAGCGGAATCGTACCGAGGATGGCGCCGCCCTTTTTGCCGCGGGACTTCATCGCAAATTCATACGAGCCGATCGGACCTGTGCCGGTCATGCGGCCGAAGGCGAACTCGCCGGACAGGCCGACATAGCCGAACAGCGCAATAAACAGCAGGTAGGGGATTAAAAAAGCCGCGCCGCCGTATTGACCGGTGCGATAGGGGAACATCCAGATGTTGCCCATGCCGACCGCTGAGCCGACAGCCGCCAGCACAAAGCCGATTTTTGAGGTAAAGGTTCCGTTTCCATTTTTCTGATGCATAATAAAATTCTCCGGTTTGTTTACAAGTGTATACTTAGTATAACACAAAATAAAGTAAAAAGCCACTTGTACTTTCAACAGGAAAAGCGGGAGCTTTTGACAGAAGTAACAAAACGCTCGTCGGAATTTAGGGAAATTTATCAGTTATTCTCTTGCGCTCGGTGGATGGATATGGTATGATAGATGAGCGTGAAAAAGACAAGTGTCTTTTTAGGAAGGACAGACATCGCATGGTAAAACCAAAGTATTATCTCGTGGAGCGCACTCTGCTGCCGGAGGTATTTCAGCGCGTGATCGAAGCGAATGAAGCCATCGCTTCGGGCAAGGCGGCTACGGCAAGCGAAGCGGCAAAGATCGCCGGTCTGTCGCGCAGTGCGTACTACAAATATAAGGACGGCGTTCGCCCTTTCTTTGAGGCGACTACCGACCGCATTGTCACCTACCATTTCATGCTGCACGATCAGCCGGGTGTTCTGTCGAGCATCCTCGGACTGATGGCACGCTCGGGTGCAAACCTGCTGACGGTGAACCAGTCCATTCCGATGAGAGGAATGGCATCGGTCACCATTTCGGCCCGCACCGGTGAGATGAAATACTCATCCGAAGAGCTTGTGCATCGCGCAGAAGCAATGGAAGGCGTCAGCAAAGTGGAAATTCTGGCATCTGAATGACCGTCCGACGGTATACAGAACGCTAATTTAACTGATGAAAGGAAATCAGCATATGATTAAAGTAGCAATCATGGGACACGGCACCGTCGGCTCGGGCGTATACGAGGTGTTTGACATGAACGCCGACAAGATCGCAAAGACCGTTGGCGAGCCGGTTGAGGTAAAGTACGTCCTCGACCTGCGCGACTTTTCCTCTCTGCCGTATGGCAATAAATTTGTAACCGATTTCTCCGTCATCGAGAACGACCCCGAGGTAACGGTCGTTGCCGAGGTGATGGGCGGCGTGGGCGCTGCATATCAGTTCACCAAGCGCTGCCTCGAGGCCGGCAAGAGCGTATGCACCTCCAACAAGGAGCTGGTTGCTACCAAGGGTGAGGAGCTGCTCAAGATTGCCGAGGAGCACGGCGTAAACTACATGTTCGAGGCCTCTGTCGGCGGCGGCATTCCGGTCATCCGCCCGATGCTGCAGTGCCTGGCTGCCAACGAGTTTAACGAAATCTGCGGCATCCTGAACGGCACGACCAACTACATCCTCACCCAGATGATCCACAACGGTGTTACCTTTGCGGATGCGCTCAAGCAGGCACAGCTCAACGGCTATGCCGAGAAGGATCCGACCGCTGACATCGAGGGTCACGACGCCTGCCGCAAGATCTGCATCCTGTCCGCTCTGGCCTGCGGCCAGCACGTCTACCCCCAGCAGGTGCCCACCCAGGGCATCCGGGGCGTCACCCTGGCCGATGTGGCCTATGCCGACTCCTGCGGCTATAAGATCAAGCTGCTGGGCCGGGCCATCCGGGAGGGGGATGGAAAGCTCTGCGCCTTTGTGGCCCCCCATCTGGTGCCCGCCTCCAACCCCCTGTCCGGGGTGGAGGACGTGTTCAACGCCATTTCCGTCACCGGAAACGCCATCGGCGACGTGATGTTTTATGGCCGGGGAGCGGGCAAGCTGCCCACGGCTTCCGCCGTGGTGGCCGATGTCATCGACATCGCCAAGGATCTGAAGACTGCCCGGTGTGCGGTCTGGGGACCCGGGTCCCGGGACCTGGTGGTCAGTTCTGACATCCTCAGCTCCCGGTGGTATGTCCGGGGGACGGCCTCCATGGACAAAGTCCGGGCCGCCTTCGGGGAGATCAGCCCCCTGGCAAGGGGAGGTGCGCCTGCCGGGGAGACCGCTTTCCTGACCGCACCCATGACGGAGCCCCAGGTCCGGGCCAGGCTGGAGGGGATGGAGCTCCACTCCCTTATCCGGGTGCTGGAGTGAGGAACGCCGCCGGCATAGAATGGTGTGCAGAGTCCTGCGCGCTGATCGAGAATTGACCTTTAGGGGGAAACAGATATATGGCATTGATCGTACAAAAATTCGGCGGCAGCTCCGTCGCCGACACGGCCCGCATCCGGAATGTGGCCCGGATCATCACGGAGACATATCGCAAAGGAAACAACGTGGTGGTGGTCCTGTCCGCCCAGGGGGACACCACCGATGACCTGATTGCCAAGGCGGAAGAGATCAACCCCGGAGCCTCCCGCCGGGAGATGGACATGCTGCTGGCCACTGGAGAACAGATCTCCATCTCCCTGTGCGCC
>OLVZ01002742.1_pt1 | contig 12478 bp, 10 predicted proteins | sample 1673341 | NCBI WGS metagenome assembly OLVZ01 (sample SAMEA3178944, study PRJEB25190) | human gut metagenome | biome: human gut; feature: human-associated habitat; material: faeces | place: Austria | collected 2013 | reverse complement strand
ACACCGAGGACGGCAGCAAGTACGGCGACCTGCGCGAAGCGCTGGAGAAGCTCAAACTCAACGACGCCTCCCTCGCCTTCGAGCCGGAGAGCTCCGTGGCCCTCGGCTTCGGCTTCCGCTGCGGCTTTTTGGGCATGCTGCACATGGAGGTCACGCAGGAGCGCCTGGAGCGCGAATTCGACCTCGACCTGGTCACCACGCTGCCCTCGGTCATCTACGAGGTCACCAAGACGGACGGCACGGTCGTGCACGTCGATAACCCGCACAACTACCCCGACCCGGCCAGCATCGCTGAGGCCAAGGAGCCCTACGTCAACGCGACCATCATCACGCCGCAGGAGTTCGTCGGCAACATCATGCCGCTCTGCCAGGACCGCCGCGGCGAGTACAAGAACATGCAGTACCTCGACACCCGCCTCGTGGAGCTGCACTACCTCATGCCGCTCGGCGAGATAATCTACGACTTCTTCGACACGCTCAAGGCCCGCACCAAGGGCTACGCCTCGCTCGACTACGAGCTGGCCGACTACCGCCCCAGCGAGCTGGTGAAGGTCGATCTGCTCTTAAACGGCGAGCAGGTGGACGCGCTGAGCTTCATCGCCCACAAGGACAAGGCCTATCCTCGCGCGCGAAAACTCTGCGAGAAGCTCAAGGAGAACATCCCGCGCCAGCTGTTTGAAATCCCCATCCAGGCGGCCATCGGCGGCAAGATAATCGCCCGCGAGACGGTCAAGGCCCTGCGCAAGGACGTCCTCGCCAAGTGCTACGGCGGCGACATCACCCGCAAGAAGAAGTTGCTTGAAAAGCAGAAGGAGGGCAAGAAAAAGATGCGCCAGCTCGGCACAGTCTCGATACCCACCGAGGCGTTTTTGTCCGTGCTGAAGCTGGATGAGTGAGTTTTTGCGCGGCGCAATGATGTGAAATACCTGTTCGCGGCGACGGCGCCGGTGCTTTTCGGCGAGGTGGGATCCATGGCCAACAAAAAGCTTCTCACGAATGTTATTGCTCTGCTGCCTTTGGCGGCGGGACTTGCCGCGCTTTGCTTTGCGCCGGAGGAAATCCCACTGGGCTTTGACAGCTCGGGTGCGCCGGACGAGTGGGGCTCGCGGTGGACGCTGCTGTCCTGGCCTCTTGTTGTGCTGGCCTTGCGGTTGGCGCTCGCCGGACTGGGCAGGCTCGTGGCGCTGGATAAAGATGGCGCGCGCTTGGCTGCGTTCATGGACACGGCGGCCTTTGCCGTCACGGCATTTTTCGCAATTATAGCGTTATACAAGCTTGCCGTGCCTATGATACCGGGGCTGGATATGTCGCAGAACGCCCGCCAGGCGCGCATCTGCCAGCTCGCATCGGCGCTTGTGGGGGTGCTTTTCATAGAGGCCGGAGACTGGATAAGCACCATACCTTATAACAAAAATACTGGCCTTAAGACCAGGCATACGCTTGCTGACAAGAAGGTCTGGCAGGCTGCTCACGCCTTCTGGGGCAGGGCCAGCACGGCCTCCGGCATATGTACCGTCGTCCTCGCATTATTTCTGCGCGGGGTCTGGAGCCTGGTCGCCGCACTCGTATTATTTGCTTTGGCGGCTGTCTCCGCCGCGGTGTACGCCGGCAGATATGCCCGGCGGTTATGAGGTTTGAACGTTGTGCGCTGCTGATCAAACGGGCAGCACACGTTTCAGCAATATTCCGCCCGCGGGCGGGCGCGGAGGCCCGCCCCTGCGATAACCATGAAGCCCAGCAACCGCCCCGGTGGCTGCACTGCAACAAAGGAGGCAACCATGCGTATAACCTTCCTCGGCGCCGCGCACGAGGTCACGGGCAGCTGCACGTATGTGGAGTGCGGCAAGACCCGCTTCATCGTTGACTGCGGCATGGAGCAGGGCAGGGACATGTTTGAAAACCAGAGCCTGCCCATTTCGCCGTCCCAGGTGGACTTCGCGCTGCTGACGCACGCGCACATCGACCACTCGGGACTTCTGCCGCTGCTGGCGAAAAACGGCTTTACCGGCAGCGTGTACGCCACCGCCGCGACCTGCTCGCTGGCGGACATCATGCTCCGCGACAGCGCGCACATACAGATGAGCGAGGCCGAGTACAAGACCCGCAAGGCTCAGCGCGCGGGCGGCGCGGCGGTCGAGCCGCTCTACGACACGGGGGACGTCGCGGCGCTGACGAAGAACCTGCGCCCCTGCTCTTACGGCGAGGTGATACAGGTGGCCGAGGGCGTGGCCGTGCGCTTTACGGACGTAGGTCACCTGCTGGGCAGCGCCTGCATAGAGGTCTGGCTCAGCGAGGGCGGCGAGCGGCGGAAGATCGTCTTCTCCGGCGACGTCGGCAACCTGCACCAGCCCATACTGCGCGACCCGCAGCTGGTGTCCGGCGCGGACTACGTCGTGGTCGAGAGCACCTACGGCGCCAGGCTGCACACCGGCGGCCAGCCCGACTACATAGGCGAGCTGACGAAGGTCATACAGCGCACCTTGGACCGCGGCGGCAACGTCGTCATACCGTCCTTCGCCGTCGGCAGGACGCAGGAGATGCTGTACTTCATACGCGAGATAAAAGAGCGCGGCCTTGTCCACGGCCACGACGGCTTCAAGGTCTACGTGGACAGCCCCCTGGCCGTGGAGGCGACCAGCGTCTTTCTGCAGTGCGACGCGTCCTTCCTCGACGAGGAGACGCGCGCCATCCTCGCGCGCGGCGTCAACCCGCTGTCCTTCGACGGGCTGGAGGTGTCCGTCAGTGCGGCGGAGTCCAAGGCCATAAACGAGGACGCGCAGCCCAAGGTGATAATCTCCGCCAGCGGCATGTGCGACGCCGGACGCATACGCCACCACCTCAAGCACAACCTGTGGAGAAAGGAGTCGCTCATCCTCTTTGTCGGCTATCAGGCCGAGGGCACGCTCGGCAGGCTGCTCTATGACGGGGCGAAGGAGGTCAAGCTCTTTGGCGAGACAATAGCCGTCAAGGCCGAGGTGACCTGGCTGCCCGGTGTGAGCGGCCACGCGGACAGGGACGGACTGCTGCGCTGGATGCGCGGCTTCGCGGCCGAGCCGCCGAAGCAGGTGTTTGTCAACCACGGCGACGACGACCAGTGCACGGCCTTTGTGGAGACGCTCAAGACCGAGCTGGGCTTCGAGGCCATGGCTCCGTTCAGCGGCACGGTGTACGACCTGTTGACCGGGGAGTTCGTGCGCGTGACCGAGGGCGTGCCCATCGAGCGCCGCGCCGCCGCGCCGAAACGGAACAAATTCTTCGACGCTCTCGTCAAAGCGGCGGAGCGCCTGCTCGCTGCGGCAAAGTCCGCCGACGGGCGCACGAACAGAGAGCTGCGCAAGTGGACGGAGCGCATAGAGGCGCTCATAAGAGACATGAACGGCTGAGAGGCCGCAAAGGGAGTTTATGCAAATGTCAGGAAACAACGTCCCGTCCCAGCGCCGTATGCTGGGTGCGGATATAGGTCTGCTGGGCCGCGAGGAGCTGATAACGCTTGCCCGCGCGGTCTGCGGCCAGGCCGCCTCGTTCTCCGGCGGCCACGGGAACATACACCCGGAGAACATATTTGTGTCCGCCGACGGCTCGCCCTGGCTGGGCGGCCGCGCAGACCACGCCCCCGGCGAGTGGACAACGGACGAGCTTGAGTACATGGCGCCCGAGCTTTTCTGGAGCGGGACGCTCAGCGCCCGCGCGGACGTCTACTCCATAGGGCTGATGCTCTACGCCGGGGTGACGCGCGGACGCCTGCCCTTCTTCGCCTGCGCGGCGAACGAGATGACCAACGAAAAGCGCGCGGCCGCGCTGCGGCGGCGCATGAACGGCGAGACCGTGCCCATCCCCACCATCGCCGGTGAGAAGCTGGGCGAGGTGCTGAAAAAGTGCCTGGCCTTCGCGCCGGAGGAGCGGTACTCGGACACGATAGAGCTGTCCATGGCGCTCGAACCCTGCGTCGGCGAGGGCGACGCGGCCGCGATGGCGATGTTCGGCAAGAGCGAGAGCGAGCTGAGCGAGGTGGAGCGCACCATGGCCGGCATCCTCGCAAGCTACAGCGCCGAGGAGATAGCCGCCGTCCCCGACCCGGAGCCTGCTCCGCCGGCGAGCGAGCCTGAACCGCAGCCGGAGCCGCAGCCCGAACCCGAGCCGCAACCCGAACCCGAGCCGGAACCCGAGCCGCAACCCGAACCCGAGCCGGAGCCGGAACCTGCGCCTGAGCCGCAGCCCGAACCCGAACCGGCTCCCGCGCCGGAGCCCGTACCGCCTCCCGCTCCCGCGCCGGAACCGGCGCCCCCCGCGCCGCCGGAACCGCCGGAGCATGAACCGCCGTACGGCGGAGATGACGGAGATGACGGCGGAGACGGCGAGGAGCCGAAACCCAAGACCGTGCTGTGGCTGGTGCTGGGCATCTGCGCGGCCGTGATGGCGGCCGCCGTGGCGCTGAACTTTATATTGCCGTGGCTGCACCCGGCCGAGCCTGTGACAATACCCACGCCCACCGCGACGGCGGCGCCCTCCGCGCAGCCCACCGCCACGCCGGAGCCGACGCTCGCCCCGACCCCGACGCCGACCGCCGAGCCTACGCCCAGCCCGACGCCGGAGATAACCTCCACATACGAGGTCGTGCGCGGCGACATAAGCTGGACGGACGCCGAGCAGCGCGCCCGCGAGATGGGCGGGCACCTGGCCATAGTGGACAGCGAGGCGGAGCTGAACGCGATAACCGCCCAGGCTGAGCAGCAGGGGCTGGACTTCGTCTGGATAGGCCTGTTCCGCGTCAATGGCAACCTCCAGTGGGTCGACCCGAGCGCGCAGGGCTACTTCCGCTGGGCGGAGGGCGAGCCCTCGGTGCGCGACACCGACGGCACGGCCGAGAACTTCGTGCTGCTCTGGCACACGGACGCGGGCTGGGTCTACAACGACTCGCGCAACAACCCCGCGGCGCTCTATCCCGCCATTTACTCCGGCAACATAGGCTTCGTGTGCGAGTACGATTGATTTCAGTTATATTACAAACGTCCCGCCGGGCTTTACAGCCCGCGCGGGACGTGTTATATTTACGCGGCAAGCAAGAGGTGAAGTTGATGTCGCACTACCGCATATGACAGGGCAAGCGAGATTCGTCCGCGGACGGGTCTTTTCGCCGTGCTTTGTTTTTGCGGTCTGGGCAAACCTCATCCCCATATGCGCGCTTCTCCGGCGGTGCCGGAGAGGTTTTTCGCGCACGCAAAGACATATTTTCGCGGTGAACGGCCCTTTCGCGAGGGTCGTTTTTCTTTGCCCTGTGCTAGATTTACAAGAATCTATACAGGAGGACGGCCTCAATATGAACCGTGAAAATAAGAAGATAAGATACGAAAAGGGCTATTACAAGACCCATCCCTGCACCGACAGCTTCACCTGCCGCAACTGCGGCTGGCTGGTGGTGTCCGACGGCGCGGGCAGCGCGCACCGCAACCACTGCCCGAACTGCCTTTGCAGCCTGCACCTGGACGTCGAGCCGGGCGACCGCGAGAGCGACTGCGGCTCGCTCATGGAGCCGGTGGCGGTCTGGGTGCGCAAAAACGGCGAGTGGGCTATAATCCACCGCTGCCGCCGCTGCGGCAAGCTGGACTCCAACCGCGTCGCGGCGGACGACAACCCCGTCGTGCTGATGAGCATAGCCGTGCGTCCGCTGGGCAGGCCGCCGTTCCCGATAGAGCGGATGGCGGAGCTGTCCGAGAAGCTGCTTTAGAGCTCGCCGGCCGCAGCCGGCGGCCGCGGCGGAGCGCAAGGGCGGAAAACAGGCGGCAGCGTCGCATATCCCTCAGATATGCGCGCATGTCGCTTGATTTTTCGCTGTATATGTGAGAAAATAATCTTCCGGGTATTGGAGGTGAGAGGCTTGAAGGGTACGCTCCGGGACATATACGACGCTGTGGACGATTTCTCCAAGGGAATGGGACGCAGGCGCATCACGACCTACTCGGCGGCGTGCGCCTACTACCTTTTCATGTCGCTCATACCCATGATAATGCTGCTCGTGAGCATTATCCAGTACACGCCGCTGACCCAGGAGATGATCCTCGAGGCCATCAGCGACTACGTCCCCGACTCGCTCTACGAGATTATAAGCAGCATAATATCCAGCATCTACTCCGGCGGCCGCGTGGCGCTGACCGTCTCCATACTCCTGACCATCTGGTCGGCTGCGGCGAGTATGAAGGCGCTCATGCGGGGCATGGACAGCATGTACGACGCCGAGAGGCACGAGGACTTCTTTGTGTTCAGCCTCCGCGCCTGCTTCTACATGGTGGTGCTCGTGCTCGTGCTGCTTTTGAGCTTTTTCGTCATGGTCTACGGCGGCGAGATATTGCAGCTGCTCTATGACACACTCCCGCACGGCGGCACGCTCGACAAGCTGTTCGGCACAGTGCGATACCTGCGCTACGTGGTCGTGATAGCCGTCCTGGCGCTGGTGTTCTCGTTCACCTACTGGCGCATGCCGGCGCGCAGGCTGAGGTACAAGGCGCAGTGGCCGGGCGCTATCTTCTGCGCCGTGAGCTGGTCGGTGTTCTCGGTGATCTTCTCGGTCTACGTCTCCGTCAGCAACCGCTTCGGCGCATACGGCGTCATAGGCACGGTCATCGTGGCCATGATATGGCTCTACTACTGCTTCTACTTCCTGCTGCTGGGCGGGTACATAAACCACTACATAGCAGAGCGCAGGGCGGAGCGCGCGTGATACAAATTTGATACAAGGCCATAGTAAGATAACAGGGTAGCAAAATGATAGATATAGACGTCAAGAATCTGAAAAAATCCTTTGAGGTCGGCCACGACGTGCTCTCCGACCTCAGCTTTGAGGTCAACGCGGGCGAGCACGTCGGCATACTGGGCGCCAACGGCTGCGGCAAGACCACGCTGTTCAGGCTGCTGACCGGCGAGTACGCGCCCGACGAGGGCTCCATCGCCATACACAAGGGGCACAGGATAGGGCTTATCTCGCAGATACCCGTCTACCCCGCCGGGTGGACGACCGAGGACGTGCTGCGCGAGGCGCACGCCAGGCTGCGCGCCATGTCTGACCGCCTGCGTGAGCTGGAGACGCTCATGGCCACGGACTCGTCCCGCGCGCTGCTGGACGAGTATGACCGCCTGAGCGACGACTTCCGCCGCCTCGGCGGCTACGACATGGACAGGGAGCGCAACCGCGTGGCCAACGGCCTGGACATCCCGGCCGAGATGCGCACGCGGGAGTTCGACAAGCTCTCCGGCGGTGAAAAGACGCGCGTCAACCTCGCGAGGCTCATACTCGAGGACACGGACATCCTCTTGCTGGACGAGCCGACGAACCACCTGGACCTGCGCGCCACCGAGTGGCTGGAGGACTACATCACCCACTTCCGCGGCACGGTGCTGGCGATAAGCCACGATCGATATTTCCTGGACACCATAGCTCAGCGCTGCATCGAGATAGTCGACGGCCGCGCGGAGTTCTACTCCGGCAACTACAGCTTCTACGCCGTGGAGCGGCAGCGCCGCTTCGACGAGCAGCTGAAGAAGTACGAAAAGGACCAGGCCAAGATAGAGCAGCTGCAAAAGGCCGCCGCGCAGATGCACCTCTGGGCGTTCATGGGCAACGACAAGCTGCACAAGCGGGCGTTCTCCATGGAAAAGCGCATAGAGCGGCTGAGCCAGACGGAGAAGCCCAAGGAGGCCAAAAGGCTCTCCGCCGGATTCAAAGAGAGCGAGTTTCGCGCCGACGAAGTGCTCGTCGCCGACAACCTCGGCAAGGGCTTTTCCGGCCGGACGCTGTTCTCCGGCGTGGAGTTCAAGGTCACGGGCGGCGAGCGCATCGCCGTCATAGGCGACAACGGCACCGGCAAGAGCACGCTGGTCAAGCTCATCGTGGGCGAGGAGCAGCCCGATACGGGCTATGTGCGCCGCGGTCCCGCCGTGCGCATGGCGTATCTGCCTCAGATAGTCAAGTTCCGCGACCCGAACCTCTCCGCCGCGGACACGGTGATAGACGAGTGCCGCTGCACCATGCAGGAGGCGCGCGACAGCCTGGGCGCCTTCGGCTTCACGGGCGAGGACGCGCTCAAGGCCGTGGGCACGCTCTCCGGCGGCGAGCAGAGCCGGCTGCGTCTGTGCATACTCATGCGCGCCGACGTGAACCTGCTGATACTCGACGAGCCGACGAACCACCTGGACATCCCCTCGCGCGAGTGGATGGAGGACGCGATCTCCGGCTACGGCGAGGCGCTGCTGTTCGTCAGCCACGACCGCTATTTTATCGAGAAGTTCGCAAACCGCATCTGGTGCTTTGAAAACGGCAGGATAACCGACTTTCGCGGCACCTTCGGCGAGTTCCGCGCGTACCGCGAGCGGCAGCAGGCCATAGCCCAGGCCGCCAAGTCCGCCGCGCCCAAGCCGGAAAAGAAGCCCAAGCGCAGCGGCACGCCCGAGCGGGAGAAGCAGCTGCGCCGCGTCGAGCGCGAGATAAGCAAGGCCGAGGCACGCCTGGCGGAGCTGGAGGCCGAATGCGAGGCGAACGCCTCCGACTACGTCAGGCTCATGGAGCTGGACGCCGAGCGCGAGGAGCTGAACAAGAGCCTCGACGCGCTGTATATTGAATGGGAGGAGCTGGATGAAAGCTAAGCTCTGGCTGATAGCCGTCATAGTGCTGCTGATAGCCGCGCTGGTGTTCGCCGTGGCGATGACCGGGCACACCTTTGTGGCGGCGCTTTGCGCCTTTATAGCGCTCATTATCGTCTACTTCCACTTCGTCAGGCGCAGGGGGTGGCGCATAGCCGCCGTAATAGTGCTCGTGCTGGGCGTCGCGGCGTTCTGCGTCATAGAGGCGCCGATAGTCTCCGACGCGCGCACGGACGCGCCCGACGACGTGGACTATATAGTCGTGCTCGGCGCCGGACTGCACGGCGACGTGCCGAGCCTGTCCCTGACGGACAGGCTGAACGCGGCCTACGACTGGCTGGCCGAGCACCCGGACTGCGTGGCGGTAGTCTCCGGCGGCCAGGGTCCCGGCGAGACCATGACGGAGGGCGAGGCCATGCAGATATGGCTGGAGGCCAAGGGCATAGAGCCGGAGCGCATCATCGTCGAGGACAAGGCCACCAGCACACAGGAGAACCTGGCGAACTCCTTCGCCCTGATACGCGATAGCGGCGGCGACCCGGACGGCAACTGCGCGGTGGTCACCAGCGAGTATCACCTCTACCGCGCCAAGGCGCTGGCCGCCAAGCAGGGCGTGGAGTGCTACGGCGTGGCCGCGCGCACCAGCTGGCCTACGCTCATGCTCAACTACTTTATACGCGAGGGCTTTGCCGTCACGTATTACCGGCTCACTGGAGAGATATGATGGAGATAGTAAACGTCTACGACTTTGACAAGACCATCCTGCCCTATGACAGCACCGAGCACTTTTTCGCCTACTGCGTCCGCCGCTGGCCGCGCGTGATAGGTCCGGCACTGTGCGCCGTGCCGCTGCTCCCCGGAATGAAGCTCAACTGGACGACCAAGACCCGCGTCAAAGAGGTGTTCTACCGCTTCCTGACCCGGGTGCCGGACATAGACGCCGCGGTCGAGGACTTCTGGAGCACGCACTACGGCGACATCAACCCCTGGTACTTCGAGAAAATGCAGCCCAGCGACATCATCTCCTCGGCCTCGCCGGACTTTTTGCTGCGCCCCGTGACCAACCGGCTCGGCGTGCGCCTCATCGCCTCGCGCGTGGACAGGCACAGCGGCTGGACGCTGGGCGAGAACAACCACGACGTGGAAAAGGTCGCGCGCTTCATGCGCGAGTACCCCAACACGGAAGTGGGCGAGTTCTACTCCGACTCCCTGTCCGACACCCCGATGGCCAAACTTGCGCAGCGCGCCTACCTGGTAAAAGGCAGCGAGTTCTTCCCCTGGCCGGAGACCTGACCGCGCACAGCAAAGCCCTGTACACAACCGTGTACAGGGCTTTTGCTGTGCGCTCACATCAGCGCGAACGTTCTGCGGGCTATGCCAAGCTCCTCGTTGGCGGGGATGACCAGCACTCTTACTCGGCTTTGAGCCGTGGAGATCACGCGCACGTCGCTGCCGGGCGCGGCGTTGGCGGCCTCGTCCAGCTCCAGACCCAGGTAGGCCAGCGCGGCGGAGACGCGTTGGCGGACGGCAACGCTGTTTTCGCCTATGCCGCCGGTGAAGACCAGGTTGTCCAGCCCGCCCAGCTCCGCCGTGAAGGCGCCGGCGTACTTGACTATCTGGTTGACGAACATGTCTATGGCCAGCGCGGCGCGTCGGTTGCCCTGAGCCGCGGCGGCTTCTACCTTGCGCAGGTCGTTGGATACGCCGGAGACGCCCAGCAGACCGCCGCGCTTGGCCAGGCCGTCGAGCGCCTCGTCCATGCTCATGCCCTGGTTCAGCAGGAAGGGCAGGACGTAGGGGTCGAGGTCGCCGGTGCGGTTGGCGTGCATGACGCCGGTCTGCAGCGAGAAGCCGAAGCTGGTGTCCACGCTCCTGCCGTCCTCTATGGCGCAGAGCGAGCAGCTCCCGCCCAGGTGGCAGGACACCGTCCTGCCCGTGCCGCGAAAGCGCGCCGTCAGCGTGTCCGCGACGTAGGAGTGGGACGCGCCGTGATAGCCCATGCGCTTGACGCCGTACCTCTCGTACCACTCATAGGGCACGGCAAAGAGCGTCCGCTCGGGCGGGATGGTGGTGTGGAAGGCCGTCTCGAACACGCCCACGAGCTTCGCCCACGGCATGACCTCGCGGAAGCAGCCTATGGCCTCCAGATACGGCCCGTTGTGCGCGGGCGCGACGAACAGCCACTCGCGCATGGCCGCCAGGACTTCGTCCGTCAGCTCGTGCACGCCGTAATAGCCCTTGGCCAGCACGGTCTTGAAGCCCACGGCGGATATGTCCCCGGCCTCCGCCACGCCGGCCATGTCGGCCAGGAACAGGCGTATGCCCTCGGTGTAGCCGGGCACGCTGCAACCCTCGCGCTTTTCGCTGCGCGCGTCGTCTTTGTACGTGTATATCGCGTCGTGGTCGGAGCCGACGCGCTCGACCTTCGCCTCGCACAGCACGCGCTCCGACGGCATGTCGTAGAGCTTGAACTTCAGCGAGGTGCTGCCTACGTTGCTGACAAGTATCTTCATGGCCTGACCTCCCGATAGATTTTATACCCCAAGGATAACAGAGCCGGGGCGGTAAATCAAGGGGGACTACAGCGTGTCCAGCGGCAGCCTGACGTCCGTGAGCGTAAAGCCGCGCCCGGAGACGTCGCGCACGGAGCAGACCGTGATAAACGCGTTCGGGTCGGCTGCGAGCGCCGCGCGCTTGACCTCGTTCATGCAGCGCAGCGGCACGACGCAGATGATGACCTCGCACTCGCGCTTCAAAAACCCCGTGCGGCCGCACAGCAGCGTGACGCCGTGGTCGAGTTTGAGTATGCCGCGGTTGATGGTCTCCGACTGCTCGGAAACTATCGTCAGCTGCACGTTGCCCGCGCCGAGGAGGACTACGCGGTTCATGACGACCGTGTACAGCGCCGCGTACAGCGCGCTGAGCACTACGGCCTCGAGGTTCGCATGCGGGAGCTGCAGCGCGATGATAAAGAGGTCGATGCCGTACAGCACCGGAGCTATGGGCACGCGGAATCTGCGGTTGAGGATAATGGGTATCACATCGCTCCCGCCGCTGGAGCCGCCCGCGCGGATGATAAGCCCCAAACCGACGCCCTCCAGCACTCCCGCGCAGATAGCGGCGTAGAGCGGCTCCTCAACCAGCGCCTGAAACGCGCCGACAGACTGGAACACAGCCAGAAACGTCGGGAAAAACACCGAGCCGAGCACTATCGTGGCCGCAAACCGCCAGCCGAGCATAGCCAGCCCGAGCAGCAGCAAGGCCGCGTTGCACACGCCCACGACCACGGTCACGTCCCAAGAAAAATAGATCTCCGCCAGCCGCCCCAGCCCGGTCACACCCGGAACCAGCATGTTGTACGGCAGCACAAATACCCCCATCGAAAACGCACTGAGCGCCGTGCCCAGCAGTATCACAGCCGTGTTCATCGCAATGCGAGCCACCCTTTTCATCCACGCGCCCCCTGAGTTCAAGATGACAATATTTAATGATTGGACATGAATATTGTCAATATAATGCGAATAACTATGAATTATTGACATGCAACTGAGCTCACCGCACCCATAGTCTGAACACCCCGCAGCCGCTAAATGCACGCACTATGCTTAATTCTGCGACGGACGTTTCCGCGTTTGGTCGTAGGTTGCACGCCCTCTTGATGCGCGCAAGACGCATCAAGAGTTTTGCCGGGGGCGGCAAAACGCTGTTGTTCAAAGGGGAAAGAGCCCCGCCCGTGTGGTCTAAGGCGCACAGCGCACCCCCGACGCGATGCGGCTCCAGCCGCGAGCCCGCGCGCCCGACTCACCGCACCCACGTCCCCCACCCGGCGCACAGCGCACCTAAAATC
>OLVZ01002735.1_pt1 | contig 12496 bp, 8 predicted proteins | sample 1673341 | NCBI WGS metagenome assembly OLVZ01 (sample SAMEA3178944, study PRJEB25190) | human gut metagenome | biome: human gut; feature: human-associated habitat; material: faeces | place: Austria | collected 2013 | reverse complement strand
CCTTCCCCTACGGCATCATGGACGACAAGCTGCGCGAGCACAACCTGACGCCCGCCGCGCTCATCGAAATGGTCATCGAGCACTACACGCCCCGCCTACAGGCCATATTCCCCGACGACTGGCCCCGCCGCCAGCAGGGCCTCTCGGAACTCGCGCACATCGCCTCGGCCTATACCGATCTCGAACAGTTCGTGGCGGATCTGTCGCTGGAAACGCCGGAGGACGACGCCGACGAGTTCGATGAGGCGGGCCGGGTGGTGCTCTCCACCATCCACTCCTCAAAAGGGCTGGAATGGGACGCCGTCATCCTGCTTGATCTGGTCGAGGACCGCTTCCCCTCGCGCCACGCGCTGGTGCGGCCCGAAGACTTCGAGGAGGAACGCCGCCTCATGTACGTCGCCTGCACCCGTGCCCGCGAGGATTTGGAACTGTTCGTGCCCGCCACGCTCTACAGCCGCCAGAACGGCGGCAATGAGCCCGCGACGCCGAGCCCCTTCGTGCGCGAACTGCCGTTCAGCGCCCTTGAGGAGTGGCAGGAGGGCTACACGGGCCGCATCTCCAAGCGCAGCACATCCTTCGCCGGAGATCCCGCCTTTTCGCGGCCTTCTCTGGATATTCCCCGCGAACTGGCCAACCCCAACGCCGGGCGCGTCAAAGGCGTGTTCCCGCCCCCGGTCATCCCCGAGGCGAAAGGCGATAGGGCCGCATCCAAGGGCGGCGCGGGGTGCGGCTATTGCCGGCATAAGGTATTCGGGCGCGGCAAGATCGTGGAACAGCTTCCGCCCGACAAGTGCCGGGTCAACTTCCCCGGCTTCGGGCTCAAGGTCATTCTCAGCGCGTTTCTGACTCTGGAGGAATAAATGTCCGATCTCGTTTCCGAGGATCACATCCTCGCCCGCATCGCCTCGCATTTCCCCAACGAAGGGCCGGACGTGCTGCTCGGGCGCGGCGACGACTGCGCCGTGCTCGGCGTTTCCGGGCCGCTGTGCGTGAGCACGGATCTGTTCATGGAGGACGTGCATTTCCGGCGCTCCTATTTCACGCCGGAAGATATCGGCTGGAAGGCCCTTGCCGTCAACCTGAGCGACCTCGCCGCCGACGGGGCGCGGCCGATGGGGTTCACGGTGGGCCTGTCCCTGCCGCCCGATGCGGATATGGCCCTTGTGGACGGCCTGTGCGCGGGCATGGCCGAGCTGGCGGCCCAAGCTTCCGTGCCGCTTGTCGGCGGCGACCTCTCCCGCGCCGACAAGCTCCACCTCTGCCTGACTGTGTTCGGACAGGCGGAAAAGACGCTCCTGCGCGGCGAGGCACAGCCCGGCGACGTTATTTTCCTCATCGGCAGGACGGGCCTTGCACGCGCCGGTCTGCTGCTGCTTGAGGAGCGGGGCCGCGCCGCCCTCAACGAGTGGCCCATCCCCTGCGAAGCGCACCTGCGCCCCGCCCCGCGCCTCAAGGAAGGTATGCGCCTGTCGCGCCTTGCGGCGGACTGGGGCCGCGAGAAAGGCGATCCCACCTGCGGGCGGCTTGGGCTCATGGATCTTTCCGACGGCCTCGCCCGCGATCTGCCCCGGCTGGTCGGGCCGGGCATGGGCGCGGACATCGACATGCCCATGCCGCACACTGAGATCCTGCGCTTCATGCGCTCCCCCAACGAGGCCGAACCCGTCGCCGCGGCCAAGCGGCACGCCTTCCTCGGCGGCGAGGACTACGCGCTCATCGGGACATGTTCGCCCGAGCTTGCCGTACACGTCATGGTCGCCAACGCCGAGACCACCATGCTCGGCAAAGTCACCGAAGGCGGCGAGATCCGCGTCGACGGCGTCCCCGTATCCGGCGGGTTTGATCATTTCGCGGGCTAGAGCAAGTGACTTTGAGAGAGCTTGGGGAAGGGAAAACTTTTCTGAAGAAAAGCTTTCCCTTCCCCAAACCCCACCCCTCCCTTTCCAAAGACTTTCGTGTTTATCGAATCCCTGTCCGCAGCATTCCCTGATGCATAGTTCCTCAACAGTATACATTTCAAAGGAAAATGAACTCACCGGAAAACGGAAAAAAGCCGCCCGACGGCTCTCCCTCACGGGATGCCTCCGGTTGTTCCTGTGGACACAAGCCCCGCTTTGTACGAAACTGGAAGACAAGCTTCTTTCATTGTTCACTGCCGTTCTTGAAACGGACCGCCGCGCCGCCTCCCCACCAGTGAAAAGCCTTGAGAGATGAGGGGGTGGGCGCGAGCCACACTGGCAGGTTTGGGGAAGGGGAGGAGCAACCTTTCTCCAGAAATGCCTCCTTTCCCCAATCATGGCAACCATTCCTTTCAAAAGGGTTTTCTATGGCTACACTCATCCTGCTGAACAAAACGGAACTGCCGAAGGGCACGCCGTCCGAGGCACTGGTGGCGGTATGGGATAAAGGCAGCGTCCCCGACGGGCAGATTTCCATCCCCGTGGAGCTGAACGAACGCCTGCTCCCCATCCGTGACGATCTGGCGGCATGGACCTACGAAACGGGCTGCGCCCGGATCAACGGCAAACTGCTGGAAGAACACCTCCGCGCCGACGACAACCTGTCCATGTGGTGGTGCTCCACGCTGGTGGAAAAGCACCCCAAAGTGACGCATAACCTGTTCCCGGCGCTGAAGCTGCGTGCCCTTGAACTGCTGCTGGACGAAAAGGGCGTCACCCGGCTGGAACTGTGCGCCGCGGCGGGGGCCGACCCGTGGATGGAAGACGTCCTGGGGCGCTTCTGCAAGGCTACCGAGCGCGAGTTCGCCGTGCGCCGTATCGGCAGCGCGGAAGCGGCACAGCCGGAAGGGCTGAAGGCCAAGCTCAAAGCCTGTTACTACCGCCTGCCCGCCCCGGTGAAGGCGCTGGTGCGCTTCCCGGCGTGGCTGTGGATCGTGCGCCGTCGCCTGCCGCGCACGCCGCTTTCCCGGCCCGCCCTGCCCGAAGGCGTGAAGCCCGCGAGCATCGTGACCTATTTCCCCAACATCGACATGGCCGCCGCCAAGAACGGGCGGTTCCGCTCCCGCTACTGGGAAAAGCTCCATGACGCCCTCCAGCCCGCCGACGGCAAGCCCAACCGCGTAAACTGGGTCTTCCTCTATTTCCCGGCCCCACAGTGCTCCTTCCCCGACGCGATCAAGCTGCGCGACCGCTTCCGCGCCAACGGGCAGGACGGCGCCTCGTTCCACTTCCTCGAAGAGTTCCTCACCAACGGCGACATCGCCAAGAGCCTTGTCCGGTTCGGCAAGCTCCTGCTCTCCAGCCGGGCCGTGGAACCGCAGGTCAGGGAACTGTTCCGTTTCCCCGGTTCCCAGATGGATCTCTGGCCCGTCCTGAAAGACAACTGGGGCGATTCCACCCGAGGCTGGCGGGCGCTGGAACGCTGCCTCATGCGCGAAGCCTTCCGCCGCTATGCGGAATGGGCCGGGCCGCAGGAGTGGACGACCTTCCCGCAGGAAAACTGCCCGTGGGAACGTATGCTCTGCCAGTCCATGCACGACGGGGACGCCGGGCCGGTCTACGGCGCGCAGCACTCCACGGTGCGCCCCACGGCCTTCCGCTATTTCGACGATCCCCGCATGATCAACGATCCTGCCTGCCGCCGGGCCATGCCCGAACTGTGGCTGTGCAACGGGACCGGCGCGCAGGATGCCCTGCTTGCCGGGCACATGCCGGAGGACCGCACCGCGCTGGTGGAAGCCCTGCGGTATCTTTATCTCGCGCCCAAGCCCGATGCCGAAGCCGCTCCGAAGACGCCCGCCAAGCCCACGCGGCTGCTCATCGTCACCAGCTTCTTCGCCGACGAAACCGACGCCCACCTCGCCACGCTGGCGGCCTCCGCCAAGGCCGGGACGCTGGACGGCTGGGAAGTCGTCGTCAAGCCGCATCCCTACCTGCCCGTAGTCGAACGCCTCAAGAACCTGTACGGCGGCGCCGAGCCGCCCAGCGTCGTGGATGGCCCCATCGGGAACTTCCTCACGCCGGGCACCGTGGTCTGGGCTTCCAACTCCACCACCGTGGCGCTGGAGGCCGCTTTCCGCAAGCTGCCCGTGCTGGTGCAGGCCGCCGAGGACGACGTGGACCTCTGCCCCTTGCAGGGCCTCCCCGGCGTGGTCAACGTCCGCACGGTTTCCGACGTGGCCGCCGCCCTCGCCGCTCCCAAGGCCCCCGGCCTGCCGCCCGACTACCTCGCCCTCGATCCCGAACTTCCGAGATGGAAGGAACGGTTGGGCCTATAGCGTATGAAAAAGGGGGGCGTTCAGAGCCCCCTTCCTTTTTGCTCAAAACGGTTTGCCCCTGACAACGTACCCTTTCGGAACATTCCGGTTGTTTCGCAGATTTCTTTTAAATGCAGCAAGATGAAGCACACTGGATTCTTCCTTGATAAGGGGTAGGCCGTTATGTATGGTGAAGGCATCTCATACCCGCGTTCTCCAAGCGGGCACAAAGAGGGGGCTGTCTGGGATGAAAAAACTGTTGCGCGCGCTCAAACAATGGACACTCCTCATCGCCATCGTCGTGGGCGCCGTGGGGCACAGTTTTTTCTCACAGTTCACGTGGCTTGCGCCGTGGCTGCTCGCCTCCATGCTCCTGCTGACCTTCTGCAACATCTCGCCGCGCGATCTACGGTTCCATCCTCTGCACCTCATCCTGATGAGCCTTCAAATCGTCATGAGCCTTGGCCTCTACGCGCTGACGCTCCCGTGGCATCCGGCCATCGCGCAGGGCGTATGCATGGCCGCCCTCACGCCCACGGCCACGGCGGCGGCCATCATCACCGGTATGCTCGGCGGCAGCGTGGCCTTCCTCGCGGCCTACGCCTTCCTGAGCAACCTCGCCATCGTCGTGCTCGCGCCGCTGGTCCTGCCGCTCATCGCCACGGGGCAGATCGACACGCCCTTCCTCGAAACCATGTCCAACGTGTTCATGCGCGTGGGGCCCACCATGCTTTTCCCCCTGCTGGCCGCTTGGCTCATCCAATACGCCGCCCCCAAGGTCAACGCCGTGCTGCTACGCTGGGGCATTCTGGCCTACTACCTGTGGGCGGGGATGCTCGTCATCCTTATGGGCGGCACCTTTGAACAGCTCCTCAAGCCAGGCGAAAAAGACTACCAGCTCGAAATCTTCCTTGCCCTCACCGGGATCGCCGTCTGCACCGCCAACTTCATCCTCGGCAAGTCCATCGGTTCCCGCTTCCACCGCCGCATCGCGGGCGGACAGGCGCTGGCGCAAAAAAACATCATCCTGCCCATGTGGCTGACGTTTCAGTATCTCGATCCCATCGCATCCGTGTCGCTGGCCGCCTACTCCATCTTCCAGAACATCGTCAACGCCGCCCAGATATGGCTCAAAGGACGCCGCGACGACCGCATCATCCAGCGCCTCCACGACTTCCACGAGAAAAAGCACGCCCGCATACAGGCCGCCCAACAGCTTGTCCCTCAGGAAGAACACGCCGAACTTCTCTCGGAGCTGCCTACCCGCGTCAAGGACAGGCTCAAGAAGTAACAGGGCGACCCGCGCTCAAACGGAGCGCGCCTCGGAGCACCCGGGGAAATCACAGGCCCCCATACGTGGATGGCCTTTATCACGGATGCCTTCCCACGGCGCAACAGGCCCCCGCGAAGCCCGCAGCCCCCAACGGAAAAGCCCTTCAAAAAAAGCTCTCCCGCCACAACGTGTTCCCTGTACGGGAAGCGCTCTTCTCTTTTCAGCCCGTCACGCCGCACCGAATAGGCCCCCGTCGCGTCCTTCACCTCCCTTCTCCGAATCCCAAACAAAACGCCCGCCGCACGCAAGCGACAGGCGTTGTCCTCCCCCCGAAGGAGGGGGACATTCCCCTTGCGGCCTTTGCCGAAGGGGAATGTCTGAGGGGAGGGAAGATGCGGCATCCCGGTTGGGGACAGGACGCCGCGATTTGGGGCTAGAAGGGCCAGATCATCGGGATGACGAACACGCACAGCGCGAGGCTGATGATCTGAAGCGGCCAGCCCGCCTTCATGTAATCAAGGAAGGTGTAGCGGCCGGGGGTCAACACGATGGTATTCGGAGGCGTGGCGATCGGGGTCAGGAAGCAGGCGGAAGCGGACATACAGATGCCCATCATGAGCGGCAGGGGCGAAATGCCGCCGCCGACGGCGATGGGAAGGGCCAGCGGGGCCATCAGGGCCGCGGTCGCTGTGTTGGACATGAAGTTGGTGAGCAGCATGGTGAGCGCGCAGGACACGAACATCAGCATGGTCGGCCCGGACACGTTGGAAACCACGGCGTTCGCCACCAGCGCGGCGGCTCCGGACTTCTGCATCGCGGCGGACATGGACAGCATACCCGCGAACAGGAAGATGGTCACCCAGTCGATGCAGTGGAACGCTTCCTTCATGGTCATGCAGCGGGTCGCCACCACAAGGCACGCGCCGAGCACGGCGGCGGTCGTCAGAGGCAGCGCCCCCGTCACCATCATGATGACCACGAAAGCAAAAATCCCCATGGAGTAAGGCATCTTCGCGGTGCGGCGTTCCTTCAGTTCGGAACCGAAGGAATGGTCTTCGCCGCCCTTGTCCTCGGGAAGCAGGCGGTAGCCGAAAGCCCAGTAATACAACATGCCAACGGCAAACAGGATGAGGCCGAACTTGCCGAATTCAAAGAACCCGAACTGCGGGATGCCGACCTGATCAAGCATGGAGTTGATGATGCCGTTGGGGGGCGTGCCCACGAGGGTCACGGTGCCGCCGAGGGACGAAGCGAAGGCTACGGGCATCAAAATCTTGCTCGGCGCAACCTTGGCGGAGGCGCACATGCCCATGATCATGGGGACGGCCACGGCGGTGGTACCGGTGTTGGAAAGCACGGTGGACAAGCCGCCGACAGCGATCATGGAGAAGAGCAACAGCTTCTTCATATCGCCTTTGGACAGCTTCAAAGCCATCTGACCGACCCTATCGGCAAAACCGGTGACGAACGTCGATTCGCCGATGATGAACATGGCCATGAACAGCACTACGGTGTTGTCGCCGAAGTAGCTGAACGCCACTTTGGAAGTCAGAACACCCGTACTGGAAAGCCCCACGGGCACGAGCATGGCCGTGATGGGCAGCGGAAGCGCTTCCGTCACGAACAGCAGCGCGGCAACGATGAGGATGCCAAGGGTGATATAGGCTTTGGTGCGATCACCGGGGATCGCGGCGCCCGCCGTCCCGGGGGAAGCCGCAAAACACTCAAACCCTCCGGCCAGATACACGCCCACACACGCAACAATCAAAAGAGCCAAGAAACTCCACATAAACCGTTTCATACAAACCTTCTCCCCTGCTTGCCAAAAAAGCAAAAACAGTTAGTGTATGAAAGTCATCAAACTGGTGATGCCTTTGACGGAAACTCTCCCCAAGGACGGCCTTATTCCTCCCAAAACGCAGCCGTCCTCCCCGATAAGGCGCCCGTCCGCTCCGCTGCAACGGCGCGGACGGGCATTTTTTTTATTCGTAAGAAGCGACGAATGGCCGAATGCGATCGTGCGAGGCCTTCACGCGCCGTTCCAGTTCACGGGCGTATCCGTCGAGATCTTCAATACGCTTGCGGGCAACCCCCGTATCCATCGCCGCCTTGGCGACGGCGGGCGTGATGCACGTCAAAATGCGCGGATCAAGCGGCTTCGGGATAATGTAGTCGAAGCCGTATTCAAGGCTGTCCACATTGTAGGCGGAACATACTTCCGCCGGGACCGGTTCCTTCGCCAGCGCGGCGAGGGCCTCGGCGGCGGCGATCTTCATGGCCTCGTTGATTTCCGTGGCTTCCACGTCAAGCGCGCCGCGGAAGATGTAAGGGAAACCGGAGACGTTGTTGATCTGGTTCGGGTAGTCGGAGCGCCCGGTCCCCATGATGCAATCGGGGCGGGCCGCCTTGGCGTCTTCATACGAGATTTCCGGATCCGGATTCGCCATGGCGAACAACACCGGCTTGTCGGCCATGGAGCGCACCATATCCTGCGAAACCAGATTCTTGGTGGAAAGGCCGAGGAACAGGTCCGTGCCCTTCATGCAGTCCGCGAGGCTCCCCAGATCTTCCTCCTGCGCGAATTCCAGCTTGTATTCGGCCAGATTCGAGCGCTTCTTGTGAATGAGCCCCTTGGAATCGAACATGCGGATGTTCCCGCGCTTTACCCCCAGCGCGCAGTAGAACCGCGCACAGGCCATGCCCGCCGCGCCGGCCCCCACCACCACGACGGTCACGTCTTCAATCCTGCGGCCCGTGAGTTCACAGGCGTTGAGCAGGGCCGCACCGGAAATGATGGCGGTGCCGTGCTGGTCGTCATGGAACACCGGGATGCCCATTTCCTTCTTCAGCGTCTCCTCGATGATGAAACATTCAGGAGCCTTGATGTCCTCAAGGTTGATGCCGCCGAACGTGGGTTCCATCGTCCTTACGGCAGCGATGAACTCTTCGGTGCTGCCCGTCTTGAGGCACAGGTCGAACACGTCGACATCGGCGAAATTCTTGAACAGGACGCCCTTGCCTTCCATGACCGGCTTGGCGGCGTAAGGCCCGATGTTGCCGAGCCCGAGGACGGCTGTGCCGTCGGAGATCACGGCCACCAGGTTGGCGCGCCCGGTGTATTCGGACACCAGCGCCTGATCCTCCGCGATGGCCTTGCAGGCTTCCGCCACACCCGGCGAATAGGCGAGGGACAGATCCTTCTGGCTTTCGCAGCGCTTGGTCAGCACCACTTCGGTTTTCCCGTGACGGGGGGAACGGTGGTATTCAAGAGCTTCTTCCCGCGTAAACAAGGCCATGTACGTATTCCTTATTAATAATAAATAGAGGTGAAAGGCGACGCCTCCGGCGGTACGGCCACGGCTTCGCCGCCCCTTTGGGCCGAATTCCCCCGGCCCCTCGGTTATGCCCGAGCAAAGGACGAAGGCAAAAACGCGCCCATGCCGCCCCCACAAGCGCAAGAGAAACGGCGCGCCGTTTTTCTCTTGCCGATACAGGGGAAACGAGCTTCAGCGATTCCGGTTGTGCCGGGGCCCGGGGGGCGGCTCGCCCCCCGGACGGGGCCAAGGGGCGGTAAGCCCCTTGCCGCCGGAGGCCTATTTTTTAGCTATGGCAGTGCGAACCGCAGCCCTTGAACTTTTCGTACAGGGCCTTGGGCAGGATGCCCTTGACGGACTTGAGGGCCAGCATACGGCGCATGATGCCGAGCTGGTCTTGAAGGGGAATCTTCTTGGGGCAGACGTCTTCGCAGCCGAGGAGGCCCATGCAGCCGAATACGCCCTGATCGTTGCCGATCACATCGTAGTACTCGTCCTCGGAACGGTTGTCGCGGGGATCGATGTAGAAACGGGCGAGGCGGTTGATGGTCGCCGCGCCGAGGAAGTCCTTGCGCATCCGGGCCGTACCGCACGCCGCGATGCAGCAGCCGCATTCGATGCAGCGGTCGAGTTCGAAAATCTGCTCGGCAAGCTCGTTTTCCATGCGCTTTTCTTCGGCGCGGGGATCGAACGCCTTGTCCTGCGTGTGAACCCACGCTTCGATCTTGCGGCCCACTTCACGGAACCACACGCCCGTATCCACGGACAGGTCGCCAAGCAGTTTGAAGACCGGCAGGGGATGCAGGACGATATGATCGGGCAGATCCCGGGTCTGGGTATGGCAGGCGAGGCCGGGACGCCCGTTGATGACCATGCCGCAGGAACCGCAGATGCCCGCGCGACAGCAGAAGTCGAACTGGAGGCTCGGGTCCTGCTGCTCGCGGATGATGTTCAGCGCGATGAACAGGGTCATGGAGCTGTATTCTTCCACATAAAAAGACTGCATGTGCGGAACGGAGGCGGGATCAAGCGGATTGTACCGGAACACCTCGATATGCAATTTGCGACTCATTCTAACTCCCGAATCTGAAAAAAGATGTGTGCTTTTCAGAGCGCCTTTCGCGCTTCCTCTCACTCAAGACACAAAAGCCTTAGGAGGATGAGGGGAAGGGGGGCCGGGGGAAGGAAGCCCTTCTTCAGAAGAGGTCCTTCTCCCTTCCCCCGCGGCGTACCCGCATTTACTTGATGGCTTCTTCCGCCTGTTCCTTGGTCTTGATCTTGTCGGCGGGGATCTCGGCGGGGATGATCTTCCCGCCGCCGTAGCCGCGCTCGCCCGGAGGCAGCTCGAACCACGGAGAAGCGTCTTCGTATTTGAGAGTGGGCAGAGAGTCGCCTTCCTTCCAGTAGGCGAGCGTACGCGTCAGCCATTCGGCGTCGTTGCGCGCGGGGAAATCCTCGCGGGTATGCGCCCCGCGCGATTCCGTGCGCTGAAGCGCGCCGTAGGCGGTGCAGAGCGCCAGCTTGATCATGCCGGGCACGCGCAGGGCCATGGACAGCTCGGGCGTGAAGCCCTTCACGCTGCCGTGCAGACCGATGTGCTTAGCCCGCTCGGAAAGCTCGAGCAGCCTGTCGACGCCGTTCTGGAGATCCTTGGCATTCCGGAAAATGCCCACGTCGTCCATCATGATGTCCTGCATGGCGTTGCGGAGATCGAAACAGTTTTCCTTGCCGTTACGACAGGAAATGATGTCGTCGATGGTCTTGGCGACGAGCTTGCGGGCGTCGTTGACGGGTTCGGTCTTGAACACGCTTTCGGAACCCTTGAGGTACTCGACCATCTTGCTGCCGATGTAACGCCCGGAAACCACGGTTTCGGCGAGGGAGTTGCCGCCCAGACGGTTGAAGCCGTGCAGGTCCCAGCACGCCGCTTCACCGGCGGCGAACAGGCCCTTGAGCCCGTAGGCGTGGCCGTCCTTGTCCGTGCGGACGCCGCCCATCGAATAGTGCTGCGTCGGGCGCACGGGGATAAGCTGGTGAATGGGGTTCACGCCGAGGAAATGCGTACAGATGTCGTAGATTTCACGCAGCTTGGTCGTGATGTGGTGCTCGCCGAGGTGACGGATATCCAGCCACAGGTGGTCACCGTAGGGGCTCTTCACGCCGAAGCCCTTGCGCATGTGCTCGGTCATGCGCCGGGAAACCACGTCGCGGGAGGCAAGCTCGGCCTTCTCCGGCTCGTAGTCGGGCATGAAACGGTACTCGTTCACGTCGAGGAGCGTCCCGCCGTCGCCGCGGCAGCCTTCCGTCATCAGAATGTCGGTGGGCACGCTGCCGGTGGGATGGAACTGGATGGCCTCCATGTTCCCGAGGGGCACGACGCCGGTATTCAGGGCGCAGATCTGTCCGCCGCCGTCGCAGATGATGGCGTTGGTGGTGGCGCGGTAGATGCGCCCGTAGCCGCCGGTGGCGATGAGGGTCGCCTTGGCGATGTAGGCGACAAGCTCGCCGTCGCGCAGGGAGCGGACGATGGCGCCCATGCAGCGCTCGCCGTCATGGATAAGGGCTTCGGCCTGCATCCGATCGTGGATTTCCACGCCGTACTGGAGACATTTGCTGTCGAGGGTGTTCAGCACGGAACGTCCCGTGCCGTCAGCCGTGTAACAGGTACGCCATTTCGCGGTGCCGCCGAAGGCGCGGGCGTGGATGAGCCCGTGTTTGCTTTCCTCTTCTTCGGCCTCGAAGGGCTTGCCGCCCTTATAATAGGTGTGCTTGCCCGCGACGACGCGGTTCCACGGCACGCCCCAATGGGCCATTTCACGCATGACGATGGGCGCGCTGTCCGCGAAGATGCGGGCCACTTCCTGATCGCAGCCCCAGTCGGAACCCTTCACGGTGTCGGCGAAGTGGATGTCGGTGCTGTCGCCCTTGCCCATGACGGCGTTGCCGAGGGCCGCCTGCATACCACCCTGCGCCGCCGAGGAATGCGACCGGCGGGGAGGGACGACGGAAAGACAGATGGTGTGGAAACCTTCCATAGCCGCGGCGAGCGCCACGCGTTCGCCGGCAAGCCCGGCACCAATGCACAACACGTCGGAATAAATCGTTCTCATGACGCCCTCCCTTAGATGGCCATCGTGGCGAAGCTGTAGTGGGTTGCCAGACTCAGCAGTGCCAGACCGATAACGAGATAGAGGGCATACTTGCGCCACTTCAAACGGTTTTCACGGTTCAGGATGCCGAACTTCACGCCGACGCGGTACAAACCGATGGCGATATGCAGATCCAACGCGGCGAACAGCACCAGATAGAAGGGGACCATGCCGCCCTGAATGGCCGCCGCGCTCTTATCCGCGGAGATGGGCAAATTCGACAGGATGTTGATGACATGCGCGCTGGCCATGACAAGGATGACGATCGCGGTGGCGACCTGCACCAGCCACAGCCATGTGTCCATATGGTGCATCATCTTGGCCTGACGCCAGAACTCCCGCAGTTCCAGCGGGCTGAACGGCATTTTCCGTGCGGCGAGAATAAAGTGCAGGATCATGACAAGCAAAATGATCGGCCCGCCAATCTGCGCCAGATAAGACGTTTCAAGGAATACGGCCAACGAGTCCATTATCTTCGGACTCAAGATGACACTCGAAACAAGGAAGTGCAAAGATGAAAGAACTGGTCGAAGCCATGCAGCAT
>OLVZ01002732.1_pt1 | contig 12500 bp, 10 predicted proteins | sample 1673341 | NCBI WGS metagenome assembly OLVZ01 (sample SAMEA3178944, study PRJEB25190) | human gut metagenome | biome: human gut; feature: human-associated habitat; material: faeces | place: Austria | collected 2013 | reverse complement strand
CACCGGCCAGGCCCATGTGACTGAGGACACGCCGGACGAAAAGACCCTGAAGCTGCTCAACAACACGATTGCCGAAGTGACCGCGGAAATGGAAGGCATGCGCCCGAACACCGCCATCGCCAAGCTCATCGTGCTCAACAACCACCTGACCGGTCTGAAGGCTGTGCCGCGTGCCGCCGTGGAGCCGCTGATCCTGATGCTCGCGCCGATTGCCCCGCACATCTGCGAGGAGATGTGGAGCAAGCTCGGTCACGCCGAATCCCTGTCCGCCGGTGGCCGACGAACGCTACGTGGGCCACGACACCGTGACCGCCGTGGTGCAGATCAAGGGCAAGGTGCGCGCCAAGCTCGAAGTGCCGGTCGACATCGATCCGGCCGATCTCGAGAAGCAGGCGCTGGCCGCCGTCGCCGACCGTCTTGGCGGCAAGGAGCCGCGCAAGGTGATCGTCAAGGCCCCGAAGATCGTCTCCATCGTTCCCGCGGAGTGACTTGTTGCGAGCCAGCTCCCCTCTTTGAGGGGAGCTGGCTCGCGTAGCGAGACTGAGGGGAGCGTCAACCGCCCACCTCAATTGTGGATAACTTCATAAGCTAGAACCACATACCCCGTTTCAGCTGGACAAACGCCCATGAATCCATCAGCGTGGATGCATGGGCGTTTCTCATAACCATCGCGCAGACCATGCCGCCAACCGTTTGCGCGCATTCAGCAGGCAGAGCGCAGCCATGCCCCAACCGCGAGTGGAACGGCCCACGACGCCTCCGCCGCCTCCTGGCCATGCACGGATCCGTCCGGCTGGCCACCCGCCCCAAAGGGCGCAGAGCGGCCTGCGGCAGGCGACCCGTGACAAACGTGCGTTATCGGATCTGATTGGCGTACGTTCCGCCGATGCCGTCGGCGAATCAGCCAGACTCACCCGGGATCAGCCGCGATTGTCGTTCACCATTGGGCATGCCTTGGCCGTGATATTGCTGCTGATCGTCGCCCTTGGCATCAGCTTGGCATTGCTGGTCCAACAGTCGATGAATATGGCCATGCTGTCTCAACCGACCGCCATGCAGACCACGGGCGGCTCCGCTGGAGATCAGACGATGCCATCGCAGAACACCACGGACGAGAAACGCACGGATCCGCAGCAGTCGGAGCATTCCGATGCCACAGCGAACCCCGAATCGGATACCACGCAATCTCCGCACATGCAGACGGACGGCAGCGATGCCGGCGCTTCCACGCATGGTCTTATCAACCTCAACACGGCTACCGCTGAGGAATTGCAATCCATCAAAGGTATTGGGCCGGTTACCGCTCAGCGGATCATTGATCATCGCACGGCGATTGGCGGGTATACATCAGTCGATCAGCTGCTGGATGTCAAAGGCATCGGCTCCAAGACGTTGGAGACCATGCGAGGGCAGGTGACGGTCGGATGAGCAGGGATTGGATACTGCGCGAGCAGGGGAGCCGCGATTGGAGGATGCTGCCGATCGCCATAGTGATGTGGGCGGCGAGTCTGGGAGCGCACGCATTATTCGCATGGAGGATGTCTGATGGACTCGGCACCGGTCAGGCAAAGGCCGATGCCGGAGCTGGCATTGACGTCACCATAATCGGCATGGAATGGCCTGTCACACGAATATTGCCTATAACAGTGGCGTCATGTGCTGCCGTGGCGGCGATGATTGTGGTGTCTTTCCGCCTGCGGATCCGGTGGACGGGAACATTGACCGTATGCGTTGCGGTGGCGTGCATCGGCAGTATGACGGCAATCGCGTCGGACACCATTGCCTGGCATGATCCTGCCTCCGCACAAGCTCGCCAATCCAGTTCATACCACGAAGTCATGGCCACGGTGACGACGCCCGTGATCGCTTCGGACCAACGCACATACGATTGTCAGACGGACATACGGCTGAGCGGCATCACTGTGGATGGTACGGATGTACGTTCCACGGTCGCTGTGCGTGTATACGCCGACGAATCGTATTGTGGGCAGTTGCGTCGAGGCGCGGTCTATCTGCTGACAGGCGTATTGCAGCAAGCGCGATATGGACGCATACCACTATGGCTGCTCTTGGAAGGAAAACAGCCGGTAGCACAGGTGCGGGCTCCGCCGTGGCATCTCGCCGCGATTGCGCATGTGCAGGAGGCGTTTTTCACCGTGACCGAACAATTGTCCGATCAGGGGCGTGTGTTGGTGCCGGGATTGACGATGGGTGTGCTTGGCCAGGATTATATCGGCGGCGAGACCGGTCCGATGCCGGTCAACAGCACGTATGCGCAAACGTTGGAGAATCAGTTCCGCCAGTCCGGCATCATGCACCTCATGGCCGTATCCGGCGGCCACTTTGTACTGGTGGCGGGATTGGTGCGCCGGTTATGCATGTGGATGCTGCTTGATCGGCGGCTGACGGCGTTGCTGGTCTCTGGAGTATATGTGCTGCTGGCATTGGCGATGTTCCCCAGTGATTCGGTCACCCGCGCGTTCATCATGGGATTGATAGGTGCGTTGACGTATGCGATGGGGCGGCGTACGCAAGCGTTGAGCGCCCTGTGCTGGACGGTAATCGGTGTATTGGCGGTGAATCCGGATATGTCGGCCAGCTACGGATTCGCCTTGTCTTCGGCCGCCGTACTGGGTATCGTGCTGTTTGCGGAGCGGCTGGCCGGTGCCTTTGAGCGAGCGATGCCGCACGGCATCGCCGAAATGATGGCGATGACCGTGGCCGCGCAGTTGTTCACCCTGCCGATTCAGGTGTTGATGGAACCGGAGTTGCCGTTGCTGTCCGTGCCGGCGAACCTGTTGGTGTCGCCGTTTGTGGGATTGGCCACGATGGCGGGATTGATGGCATTGGCCTGCGCATGGTGCGAGCCATGGCTGGCCGGCGTATTCGCGTGGATATCGTCATGGGGCACGCTGGTGATGGAACGGGTGGCGTTGTGGCTGGGTGGCAGCACGATGGCCGTCATCCCATGGAAAGACGGCGTTACGGGTGCCGTGCTGATTGTGGCGGTGGAAATCGGTATCGGCATGCTACTGGTGTTCGTCAGCCGTTGCCTCCAGCATGTCCGTCGTTATGAGGCCGGAATGCCTGGCGTGCGCTTCGGTTCCGCTTGGCGTGTCCGCCTCAGTCTCTGGTGCGAGGAGACGAGACGTCTCTTTACGCGGCGGCAAGCCGAATAGCCAATGCGGTATTCGGTGCAGCAACCATCGCAATAGCCAGCCGAACCTATGCGATAGGCCGCGCGGCATAAACCATCAGCCGGTAAAACTGCGATACAGTTGAGACCAGTTCAACCAGCTGCATGAAGGAGTGCCGGCGATGATGTTGTCTCATAATCCGATAGTCGAACCATTTGCATTGGCCCACGCCACCATCGTCACCGGAGATAAAGCCGGAACCATACTGCGTAACATGACGATCGTGGTCGGAGCCGACGGACGTATCGAACAGGTTGCACCCAGCATCGAAACCAGTATCCCAGCCGAATACCACTATCTTGACGGCACCGGCAAAATCGTGATGCCGGGGCTGATCAATGCGCATACCCATCTGTTCTCCCAAGGCAAGCCGCTCAATCCGAAGCTGGCGACGCCCAAAGGCCAACGTATGGTCGCCACATTCGCGCATTCGCCATTGGGCAAGCCGTACATGGCCGCAACCGTAAGACACAACGCCACAACATTGCTGGAATCCGGCGTTACGACGATCCGCACGCTTGGCGACGTGGGATATGAAGTCGTGACATTACGCGATCAGATTGATGCAGGCCAAATCCTCGGACCGCGTATCTTGGCGTCCGGACCGCTGATGGCGATTCCCGAAGGCCATGGCGCCCCGCTTATCGCACTGACCAGCGGCACCCCGGAAGAGGCGCGTACCGCAGTCGCGCAGAATCTCAAGGCTGGCGTCAACGCCATCAAAATCGCCGCGACCGGCGGCGTAACCGATGCACAGGAAATCGGCGAGGCCGGCAGCCCGCAGATGAGCGTGGAACAGATGCGGGCGATTTGCGATGAGGCGCATCAGTACGGTGTTATTGTCGGCGCGCACGCGCAAAGCCCGGAAGGCGTGCGGCGTTCGCTGCTGGCCGGCGTCGATACCATCGAACACGGCAGCGTGCTCGACGACGAATTGATCGGCATGTTCCGGCACAATCCGAATGCGTTGCGCGGATACTCGGCATTGATTCCGACACTGTCCGCCGGCCTTCCCCTGACCTTGCTTGGACAGGACGCGACCGGCATCACCGACATCCAATTGGAGAATTCCAAGAATGTGGTCGGCGGCATGGTTTCAGGTGCCCGTCAAGCGCACGAGGCCGGATTGATGATAGGCGTCGGCACCGATACAGGCATGACATTCGTGCCGCAGTACGCCACGTGGCGTGAGCTGGAGCTGCTGGTCGCATACGCCGGTTTCAGTCCGGCTGAGGCCCTGCACGCAGTCACTGCCGTCAACGCCTCCATTCTCGGCGTCGATGCCGAGACCGGTTCTTTGGAAGTCGGCAAATCCGCTGATTTGCTTGTGCTGAATGCCAATCCGCTGGACGACCTGCGCGCGTTGGAACACCCGGCATTGGTCATCGCGGCCGGTCACCCGGTATGGCGTCCCGCTCCCAAGCGTTTCGCGGATATCGACGCCCTGTTGGATGAGGCATACGCCTAATCGCGGAGTGCTGCCGGGCCGTTATGCCGGCAGGTCATTGTCCAACCTGTGTGGCGAGATGGGGGCATGGCGAAAACAGCAGCGAACGTACCGGTAACCGTGGTGCCCGGAGGCGACTCGTATTTGAACGACGCGCGCACCAAGGCACTGTGCGCACAAGCGTTGAAGGCGCGACCCGACGTCGAACTCATCGAGCTCGACGCCACATCGGCCGACCAATATGCCTTCGATGAAGCCGTCAGCCCATCGTTGCTTTCCGACGTTGCCGTGGTCAAACTCGTCAACCTGCAGAATGCCGACGAAAAGCTCGCCGAAGCTTTGGTGACGTACACCAAGCAGGCCGCCAAGGATCCGAACGGCTCCAGCGTGGTGATCTGCCAGCACGAGGGCGGCGTCAAAGGGCGCAAGATCATCGACCAACTGGTGAAAGCCGGCGCTCGCAAAGAGGACGTGCCGGATTTGAAGAAACCGGATGCCCAACTCAATTTCGTACTCGGAGAATTCGAGAAACGCGGTCGTAGAGTCGAACCGATGGCCGCGCAGCAGCTGGTATCCGTGCTCGGCGGCAAAACCGGCGAACTCGCCGCCATGTGCGAGCAATTGTGTTTCGACTTTGACGATAATCCGATGGGGCTCGACCGTGTCAACCAGTATTTGACCGCCAATCCGCAGGTCACCGGTTTTGCCGTGGCAGACAAGGCCGTGGAAGGCAAAACCGCAGAAGCCATCGTCATGATGCGTGCAGCTGTGGAACAAGGGACCGATCCCATCGCGTTGATCGGCGCGTTGGCCATGAAGCTCCGTACCATTGCCAAAGCCTCGGCGGTCCGGGCCGGCACGATTTCACAGGCCGAAGCGAAAACCAATCCGTGGGTGCTGAAGAATGCGATGCGCCAACTTGGCGGCTGGACTTCGGCAGGACTCGCGCATTGCATCCGTATGCTCGCCTGGGCGGATGAGCAAAGCAAAACGAACGGCGGCGACCCGGTATATGCGCTGGAACGCTGCATTGAAGACATCAGTCATAAAGGTCGGTAAAAGTCGATAAAGGGGTATTTATGAGCGAACACACTATTGCGGCTCCCACCAGCGAGGCCATGCAGGAGCTCGGCCGCCGCGTGGCCGGAATGGTACACGGCGGCGATGTATTGCTGCTCTCAGGCCCTCTTGGTGCCGGCAAAACCACATTCGCCCAGGGCTTCGGCGCGGGGCTGGACATTACCGAACCCATCGTGTCTCCTACATTCACCATTGCCCGCGAACTTGACGGGCATTTCGCCGACGGCACTCCGGCTCATCTGGTGCATGTGGATGCCTACCGTCTGGGCGGCTCAGCCTATGCGCCGGGGCAGGACGCCATCGGGCGTTTGTTGGACGAGCTGGAATCGCTGGGATTGGACGAAGAACTTGAAGACCCCGGCGAGAACACGGTGGTGCTTATGGAGTGGGGCGAACAAATGGCCACCGCCTTGGCACCAGAACGACTTGAAATCCATATCGATCGACCTCTCGATTCCTCCGATGTCGCATCCGCTGGATCAGACGGCGAACTCACCAGCAACGGCACTCGTACCGTCGCATTCGTCCCAGTCGGCAAGCGATGGGCCGCGTTCGACCTGCAATAAGCCATGCGCCCATAGACTCCTCGATGTACACTCTCTAGAGGCTTTACGACTAGGAGGATTCATGGGTTGCACGTTGGTGATTGACACCTCATTCGGTTCGACGGTCGGCATTGTGGGGCGCGAGCCCATTGTGGAGACCGATTCGCGCACCCATGTGGAGAAACTGCAGGTCAATATCGCGCGCGCGGTCGAGGAGGCCGGCCTGACTCCTGCCGATATCGAGGAGATCGTCGTGGGCATCGGCCCGGCGCCATTCACCGGCCTGCGCGCCGGCATCGTGGCCGCCAAGGCGTTGGCCTTCGCCACCGGGGCCAAGCTCGTCGGACAGAACGTACTCGACCCGCAAGGCGAGATGATGAGCTTCGTGCTGGGTGACAGCGCCATGTTCGACGGCATCGATTTCCTGGCCGACGTGCCGCGCTTGAGTTCGCGCCAATCGGATGGTGACGTCCCGGACGCCGAGGCCAAGGAACACGAACTCGACCGCCACGTCACGCTGTGCGTCAACGATGCGCGCCGCAAGCAGCTGTACTTCTCGCTCAACCACGGCAGCATCAGCCTGCCGGACGAGGACGCCGCCGAACGACGCTGGATCGAGATGGATATCGACTACCCGGAGCATATCGTCGAACGGGTGAACGCGGCGCTCGCGGAACACGGCGAACGCGACGGCGTCAGCTATGTGGTGGATGTGGCCGGCCACGGCGCGGCCAAATACGCGTCCGTCTGGCAGGGACTGCGTGCGCTGGGCTCCGTGGTGGACGGATCGGTATTGGATGCCGGGAAAGCCGGGCTCGCCGTCTTTGCGACCACCGCGTTGAGCTGCGAACTGCGCGGCGACCAGGTTGTGCCGATCGAACCGTTGTACCTGCGCCGGCCGGACGCCGAAGTGCCGAACCCGCTGAAGCACGTGCTCGGCCATGCCGGTGCCGATAAGGCGTGAAGTGGGTTGTGGTCCGATGATTGTTGACATCACTGCCGTAAGTCGTGATCTTGCGGTTCGTTCCATTGCACAGTTGGAAGGCGAACTGTTCGGCCGCGGCGCATGGAATGCGAACATGGTGCGAGAGGAACTGGACGCACCGGCCCGCACGTATCTGCTGGATGTGCTGGGGGAGGCGGAACAGGCGGTTGTCCGCGGCTACGCCGGCTTCTGGTATGACGGCGAGGACGCCGAGCTCATGACCATCGGCGTGGGCAAGGCATACCAGCGGCAAGGCATCGCCGCTGCGTTGCTTCAGGCACTGGTCGACGAGGCGAAACGTCAGGGCGCCTCGCGCATGCTGCTCGAAGTGCGTGTGGATAACGACCCTGCGCTGGCCCTATATCAGCGGTTCGGATTCGAACGCATGGGATTGCGCAAACGCTACTACCAGCCCGAAGGCATCGACGCATACACCATGAGCTTGGACCTGAAGCCGAGGGTCGTGGGCTTTGCCGCCCCGCAGACGGCATCGGCGGACATTGAAGACATCACCAGCAAGCAAACGGAGAAGAACGGAGAAGCACGATGAGCGAACCGGTTGTACTGGGTATTGAATCCACCTGCGACGAAACCGCAGCCGCCATCGTACGCGGCCGCGAACTGCTCTCCAACGTCGTGGCCTCATCCATGGAGGAACACGCGCGTCCACATCAAATACGGCGGCGTGATCCCCGAAATCGCCTCCCGTGCGCACGCCGAGGCCTTCGTGCCATGCGTGTCCAAGGCGCTCGCCGACGCGAACATGACGTTGGCGGATGTGGACGCTATCGCCGTGTCCGCCGGTCCCGGACTGGCCGGTTGCCTGGCCGTGGGCGTGTCCGGCGCCAAGGCGCTGGCCTGGGCTGCGAACAAGCCGATCTACGGCATCAACCATGTGATCGGGCACATCGCCGTCACTCAGCTGCAGTTCGGCCCGTTCCCCAAGGACACGCTGGCGCTGATCGTCTCCGGCGGCCACACCTCGCTGCTGCACGTGGAAGACATGCCGCGCAAAATCGACGTGGTTGGTACCACGCTGGATGACGCGGCGGGGGAGTGCTTCGACAAGGTCGCCCGCCTGCTCGGCTTCCCGTATCCGGGCGGCCCGCACATCGACCGCCACGGCCAGAACGGCGACCCGCACGCCATCAAGGTGCCGATGGGCCTGACACAAGGCAAGGCCGGTGCCGCGCACCCGTATGATTTCAGTTTCTCCGGTGTCAAGACCGCCGTGGCTCGCTGGGTGGAAAGCGAGCAGGCCGCCGGCCATGAGATTCCGGTGGACGACGTGTGCGCCTCCCTGGCCGATTCCGTGGCCACCGTGCTGGCCCGTAAGGCCATGCGCGGCTGCCGGCAGTACGATTCCAACACGCTGATCGTGGGCGGCGGCTTCTCCGCCAACTCGCAGCTGCGCGCCAAACTGCTCGAATTCGGCGAGAAGTACGGCGTCGACGTCCGTATCCCGCAAATCAAGCTCTGCACCGACAACGGTGCCATGGTCGCCATGCTCGGCGTGAACCTGGTCGAAGCCGGCGTGGCCCCCAGCGCCCCCGACTTCCCGATTGACTCCGCCATGCCCCTGACCAAGGTTTCGATGTAAGATTTGCGCGGTATTCCCAAACTGATACTGGGAATACCGTGCCTCTCATCGGTGAATTGACAGTGACCTGTCTGCCTGATGTGAGTAGTGGTGAGGTCTTCGCCATGGATTTCCCGGTTGATGATGGGGCGTCGTGTCTGGTCACCAATGCGATGAAAATAAAAAAGCCTCGGAGAACCGAGGCTTTCGATGGCTCCTGCGGCTGGGCTTGAACCAGCGACCGTCCGATTAACAGTCGGATGCTCTGCCAACTGAGCTACGCAGGAATGTCTGCTGTGTTTGAGATTTCTCTCGCGCACAAGTCACATATCTTACATGCCTGCCACGAAAAAGCAAATTACATGCGTGTAGGGCATGTCGCGCTGAATTCCGCAGAATCGGACTCATCGAATACTATCTCATACAGCCAAAAACCGAACACGGATATACACTAGCGACTAACGGTAGAGGAGCTGGTGTCTGCTTGGCAAATACTGGAATCGGTGAAACGGAACAACCGTCTGAGTATGCGAACCCAGTGGGAACAATCACAAGAGTTCTGATGTTCCGCTGTCACTGCATGGCAGCGGTTGTGACATGGATCGGCCGCGGCTGAAGGTCGAACAACATGACGATGCGGCGATACTGTCACGCGAAATTTCATTGTGGATAACTTCGGAAGCTAGAACCACATAGGTCGTTTTGGCTGGACATCCTGTTTCGGACCCCTCAAGGTGGGTATCACCGGCAAAGAAGCCGGAATCACATCACACTCACACTATGGGGAGGAATCTCATGAATGCACCACTGTTGTTTGATTGGCGTCGCGACGAAGCCCGACGTGCCAGCCGGCGGCGTCAGCAGGCGCGTCAGCGGGCTCAGGAACGGCAACGGCGTATGGATGCCATAATCGCGTTGGCCGCCGTTATCGGCCTGCTGCTTGCCTTGGGAGTAGGGCTGGCATCCACGCCTCAGCATGTTGCGCATGCGGATACTGCGGTGACCGGAGATGCGGCATACACGGTGGAGGATTTCACCGATATGTCTGATTTGGCGTGGCGCAATGGCAATCAGTGCGAATCCCGATTCGACTGGCCGGTCGACGATCCACAGGTCGAACAACAGTTCGAGCGGCCGATCAACCCGTGGGCACCAGGTCATCGTGGAGTGGATCTTGTTGCGGAGCAAGGTACCGTAATTCTGTCACCACAGGCAGGGACCGTGAGTTTTGCTGGCAAAGTAGCTGGCAAAGATGTGGTGAGTGTACGGCATCGTGGAGGTGTCACGTCGACATTCGAACCGGCCGTTACCGAGCTCTCAGTGGGGGATACGATCTCCCGCAGACAGCCCGTAGGCATCGTTGAAGGCAGCTCGGACCATTGCGAAGACCGTTGCCTGCATTGGGGCCTCAAGCGAGGAACGGCCGATTATCTTGATCCACAGCAATATGCGGGGAGTCGAAAAATCGTACTGAAACCGTCATGATTTAACGGTGATTGTCGGCCGGAACAGGGCCGTACGGAAGAGACATCGCAGGCGGCTAGCGGCGTGACGAGTATGAATCACAGACCGGCATCGGCCAAGGAAATATATCCGGGGTCGATCAGCGCGGACTTGAGATTGCTGGCGCTGACAGCCAGCAACGGTTCGCTGATGGTCGGGATCTTCTTCACGCCGCCTACCTCGGAGTTCCTGATTGAAGGCATGGAATTCAGCGCTTCGTCCTTGTTGAGCTTGGCGCAGGCCTGAGCGATATCCGTGGCGATGGTCTGTCTGTCTTCCATGCCGGTCATCCATTGCTTGCCATTGACGATGGATGGGATGTTCGAGACATACGCGCCGTATCCGGTTACTAGAGGCCACTGCGAGTCACGGTCCTTGTCGGAAGCGGAGGTGTCCTCGTCCGCATCGTCATCGGAACTGGATGAGTCGTTTGCGTTGTCGTTTTCAGGGGATTTGATCGGGTCCGGCACGGCGTCGCGGCTGAGATCCTTCTTGCCGGTGATATTGCCGACAATGCCCGAGATGGTGATCTGCGGATTGATATCGGCGGCAGAGCCGGTGTATCCCAGATCGTCCAATTCCTTGACGACCTCGGAGGCGATGTAGTCGTTCATCGTGATGATGCCGTCAATACGGGTGAGTGTGGACTGTCCGTCGGTTTTTGCCAGACGCTTGTCAAGCACTTTCGCAGTGGAGCCTTCCTTAGCGGCATCGTAGGCCACGGCTTGCCAATCGTTTTCCGTGGATTTGCCGTCCAAGGTGCCTGAAGGGCTTTCCACAACGCCCTTCTGATAGTAGGAGCCCAGTACCTGCCAGATACCACGGAACGCCTCTTGGGCGAACGTGGAATCGTTGGCGTTGCCTTTTTCGTCCACGGCGGTGTATGGCAGCAGCACCTCAATGTATTTGGGGTTGTCTTTACTGGCCTTATCCAACTTGAGTTTGGACACCATCTTTTCCGCCTGTAGCTTGCCGATGGTCTGGGCGTCCGAGAACTTGACGAAGGCGTCCGGCTTATATCCCTCGATACTGTTGCCGAGCAATACCACATGCATGCCGGATTCCTTGGCCAGCTTGAGCGATGAGACCAGCCGGTCCACGGCCTGCGCCTGCTCGTCCGATGCAGTGCTGTCGCTCTCAGTGTTGGACGAGTCGTCTTTGGACGAGTCGTCTTCGGAAGATTCACCGTCAGAAGTAGCTCCCTCATCCGTGACATCGTTGGTGCTCAGGTTCTGGCTCACGTAATCGCCGTATTGGCGAGTGGAAGCGTCGGCCTCGACTACTGGAGCCACGAGCAATGTCATGTTGTCGGGCGCGATGGCAATGCCGGAATCGTCCGTGGTGTTATTCGAAAGATGATCGACCACAAAGTCTTGGATGGCGCGGCTTTGCTTATCCAACGAGTCGGACGTCGTATGATTGATATCGCCTTTCTTGAAACCGGCGTCGACCAGAGCCTTGGTCAGGTCAGGCACCAGCTTCGCCCATTTGTTCAGTGGCGTCTGCTGGTTCAGCGTAATGCCGTCCGAAGGTGTGAACACGGCCACGCCGCCGGCAGAATTGGACGTCACCGTGGTTTGACCATCTACAACGGTCTTATTGTCTGAGGTGCACGCGGTCAGTGACAGCACCATCGCGCAGGATGCGATAATGGCGGCGAGCAGGGTGGTTGAGCGGCGTGCGAACACCATAAGCGGCGAAACCTCCTCAAGCGGGCGTGAAAACAAGCTGAATCACGATTCTAGTAGGCCGTATACGAAAAAGTCCCGGACCAGTGGACAAATCGCCACATATCCGGGAACAATTAGAGGTATTACGTGCGTGCATCGAACAACTGTCATGATTATCGTGCTGAGGAACATTCCAGATGAAGCACGACAATCATGACAGTTTGCGACATGACATGGCCCATGTAGGTCCGCACGATGTGTTCGATGATTTACTCGGCCAGAGCCTTGGCCAGGTTCTCGTCCAGCGCGTTCATGAAGCCGTCGGTGTCGAGCCACGGTTCGTCCGGGCCGATGAGCATGGCCAGATCCTTGGTCATCTGACCGCCTTCAATCACGGAAAGGGTTGCCTTCTCAAGCTTATCGGCAAACTCCATAAGCTCCTTGTTATTGTCCAGCTCTCCACGCTTTCTAAGTGCTCCTGTCCACGCAAAGAT
>OLVZ01002721.1_pt1 | contig 12551 bp, 11 predicted proteins | sample 1673341 | NCBI WGS metagenome assembly OLVZ01 (sample SAMEA3178944, study PRJEB25190) | human gut metagenome | biome: human gut; feature: human-associated habitat; material: faeces | place: Austria | collected 2013 | reverse complement strand
ACTTTTGTGAGTGTCTACTTTCATTTTACAGGTGCATTGCGCAGGGTCTCTTTTTTCTTATTCCGGCAGGCCCAGCAATTTGGCCACCGCCTGGATGTTCCGCCGCTCCACGTCCTTCAGTCGCTGGGCCTTTTGGCGCAGCGCCTCTCGCTGAGACAGGGAGGCCACGGCCTGGTCCACCGCCTGCTCCAAGTCCTGGGCGGTCACGTCCTTCAGGTCAATGCAGGTTCCGGCCTCCAGGTACTTCAGGAAGGAGCCAATCTTGGGGTCGTAGCTCACCCCCACCAGGGGCGCCCCGCTTAAAGAGGAGAAGATCAGCCCGTGCAGCCGCATGGAGACCACCACGTCCATTTTCCCCAGCAGGCCCACCAGCAGCTCGGGCTCGGCCCAGTCGTCTAAAATGTGGTAGGGCGCTTTCATGTGCTGGGCCACCCGCTGGGCCGCCACAGTGTCGTGGAAGATGTTCAGCGACAGGAACACCGGCGTCAGCCCCAGCTCCCGGTAGGCCCAGTCCGCGCAGGCAGCCAGGGCCTGGGTCTTGCTGTCAAAGCCGTACCAGGTGCGCAGCATCAGGCAGATGTACTTGCCCTGGGGATCCAGCCCGTGCTTGGTTAAGTAGGCGTCCACATCCAACTCCGAGGGTGCCGCCAGCACCAGGGCCGGGTCGGAGCACAGCAGGATCTCCGGCCGCTGCACCCCAAAGCTCTCCAGCTCCTCCATGGAGTCCGGCTCCCGCAGGGTGATGGTGTCCACCGAGTGCTCCAGCACCTTCTTCACCAGGCGGATGTTCTTCTTCCCCGTCACCGGGCCGATGCCGCAGCCGTACATGTCCACCTTGTTGCCCAAAAACTTGGCCAGCCGCAGGGTGAACAGATAGTACCACAGGCTGCGCCAGCTGGTGGCGTTTTGAATCAGCGTGCCGCCGCCGTTGATGTACAGCACGGATTTGCGCATGGCGGAGAACATCTTGGGCAGGTTGAAGGTGTAGATGGAGCCCACCCGGTACCGCTTCTTAATGCTTTGGGTGTTCTTGGCCAGCACAGTGATGGGCATGGCGTCGTCCAGCTCCTGCACAGAGCGGATGATGGATTTCAAAATGGCGTCATCCCCGGCGTTGCCGTGGCCGTATGCCCCGCAGATGATGGTGCCGTCCCGCTTTTTGGCCTTCTGGCGGGCGTCCCGCTTCAGGATGCTCTCGTAAATCTCCAGCTGGTGCTCCACCATCCTGTCGATGGAGAACTCCCGGCTGGCCTTTTCGTAGATGCGCTCCCCAAAGGTGCGGCGCAGCTCCTCGTCCCCGGCCAGGGTCAGCAGGTGCTGGGCCAGCTGCTTCTCGTCGCCGGGCTCGAAAATCAGCCCGTTCACGCCGTCGTCGATAAGCACCGGCACGCCCCCCACCCGGGAGGCGATGGTGGCCCGGTGCATCCGGGTGCCCTCGGTCAGGGAGTAGGGGAAGGTCTCCGAAATGGAGGTGAGCAGGTTGATGTCAATGGCGTTGTAGAAGGAGTTCACGTCGTTGAGCCACCCGGCAAAGCACACCTTCCCCGAGAGCCCCAGCTCTTTGGCCATGGCCTCCAGCTTTTGGCGGTCCTCGCCGTCGCCGCCGATGAGCAGCTTGAGGCGGGGGTTCTGGGCGCAGGCGATTTTCATGGCCCGCAGCAAAGTGGGCACGTCCTTTACCGGGGAGAGCCGCACCGCGATGCCCGCGATAACGTCCCCGGGCTCCCACTCCATGCCCACGCTTTTCAGGAATTCCTCCTTGGGCACCGTCTGGATGGGCGTCTTAAAGTCGATGCCGTTGTAGATGGTGTAAATGCGGTCGGCGGGGAAATCCCGCTCGATGAGGATGTCCGTCATGGGGTCCGACACGCCGATGTAGAAGTTCACCCGCCGCAGGGCCACCATGTTGGTGGTGCCGTAAGAGAGCCTTGCCACCGGCCGGCCCAGGTAATCCAGGCGGTAGTCGCTGTGCACCGTGGTGACCACCGGGGCCCCCAGGTGCTTTTTAATCAGGTTGCCCATCAGGTTGCCCCGGGCGCCGTGGCAGTGGATGATGTCCACCTTCTGCCCGGCCAGGCGGCGCTTCAGCTCCCGCAGGCCCACCACCGGGTTGCCGGACTCTATCACCTCAATGGGGATGCCCATTTTCGCCGCGTCCTCGGAGAAATCCCCCTTGCGGAAGCAGAACAGCTGGGCGTCGATATACTGGTTCAGTTCTTTTAACAAGTTTAAAACGTGGGTCTTGGCGCCGCCGGTGTCGCCGCCGCCAATCAAGTGAATCACGCGCATGGGGTCACTTCCCAATCCCGCCCCCTGGGGGCTGTATTTTTAAAATGCCTTAAAAACCTATTATACGTGATTTTTCCCCTCCAGGCAAGGCATGGCGTAAAACTCCGGCAAAAACCACACGTCCTCCGCGGTGAACTCCCGCCCGTGCAGGTATTGCAAAGTGCCGCCGTCCGTCTGAAAGTCAAACCGCAGCTTGTAGGAGTACAGCGCCTGATAGGGGAAGCCGGTCTGCTTGTTCACGGCGTTTTTGCCGTACTTGCCGTCCCCGGCCAGGGGGTGGCCGATGGAGGCGAAGTGGGCCCGTATCTGGTGGGTGCGGCCGGTGAGCAGCTCCACCTCCACCAGGGAGAAGCCCCGGCGCTCCTCCAGCACCCGGTAGCGGGTGCGGATGGTCTTGGCGCCCTCCTTGGGCCGCTGGGACACGTACACCCGGTTTTGGGCCTCGTTCTTCTCCAGGTAGCCGGTGAGGGTTGCCTCCTTCTCCTTGAGATGGCCGCACACCACGCACAGGTAGAACTTGTGCATCTCCCGGTCCTTCACCTTCTGGTTTAAGATGCGCAGGGCCTCGGCGTTTTTGGCCGCCATGACAATGCCCCCGGTGTTCCGGTCGATGCGGTTCACCAAAGCCGGGGCAAAGGCGTTTTCCGCCTTGGGGTCGTACTCCCCCTTGTCGTAGAGGTAGTGCTGCACCCGGGCGATGAGGGAGTCGAAGTGGTAGTTCTCGTCCGGGTGGACGATGAGCCCCGGCTTCTTGTCCAGCAGCAGCAGGTTCTCGTCCTCGTAGACGATGGAAAGCTTTTTGGGGGCCTTTAAAAAGTCCTCGGGCCGCTCCTCCTTCTGGAAGAACTCCTCCTTGAGAAAGAGGGAGACCACGTCCCCCTTCTGCAGCCGGGTGGAGTTCTCGCACCGCTTGCCGTTAATCTTGATGTCCTTTTTCCGGATGGCCTTGTACAGCATGGATTGGGGCAGGTTGGGGTAGCTCTTGGTCAGGAACTTGTCCAGCCGCTGGCCCCCGTCGTTTTTCCCAATGGTCACTTCTACCCTGGGCATGGGCTCCCTCCTTTTGTTATGGGCGCTTTTCCTTGCCGCCCTTGCGGGGGGCAAAGAGGAACGGCGGCAGGGAGAGTACTATGCCAATCCCCAGCGCGATGGCCACCGCGATTTTTATCGTCTCCAGCCCCTTGTCCAGGGCCAGGGAGTTGTCGCTCATAAAGAGATGATAGCCGGTGTAATAGATGCCGGCGCCGGGCACCAGGGGAAAAATCCCCGTGATGAGGAACACCGTCACCGGGGCCTTCCGCCAAAAGGCGAACACCCGGGCAAACCAGGCCAGGGCCAGGGTGGCAAAGAAAGAGGCCGTGGCCACATCCAGCCCAAAGTGGACGCACACCACGTACACCAGCCACCCCACGGCGCCGGTAAAGCCGCAGCACAGCCACTCCTTGCGGGGGGTGTGGAAGATGATGGCAAAGGTGATGGTGGAAAGAAACGCCACGCCCATTTGCAGCAGCCAGTAAAGCAGCAGAGAGACGTTTATCACAGCAGGGCACCTCCTGTCAGCAGGGAGAGCAGGCGCACCACAACGCCCACCCCCACGGCGATGCAGCCGCCCACCAGCACTGCGTCCAGCATGCGGATGGCGCCGCTTAAATAGTCCCCGTGGAAGAAGTCCCGAATGGAGGTGGTCAGTGCCATGCCGGGCACCAGGCGGATGATAGAGCCGATAATCACCTTGTCCATGTTGTGGCCCAGCCCCAGCAGGAACAGCACCCCGCCCACCAAGGCCACCAAGGCGCTGGCGGACAGGTTGGTCAAAAACTTGGAAAGGTTGTGCTTGCCCACCCAGTAGAGGTAGGGCTCCAGCAGCAGGCCGCAGAGGAAGGCAGTGAAAGCGTCCAGCCAGTCGCCGCCGAACAGGTAGCTGAAGCAGGCGCTGCCCACCCCGCAGGCCAAAATGGCCAGGGGCAGGGGCGCGTAGGGAATCTCCTGGATGCGCCGCAGCTCCTGGAAGGCCTCCTCCACGGTGTGCTTGCCCTCGGCAATCTCCCGGGAGAGCTGGTTCACCGCGCAGATGCGCCCTAGGTGGGTGTTGGTGGAAATGATGTGCCGCAGTTCCACAGAGCGCTCTTTGCCCTGCTCTTTGCCCACGGCGAAAATGCCGTTGGTCAGCACGTAGACGTTGAAGAATTCCGCGTGGTAGGACTGGGCCACCCGCTCCATGGTCTCCTGCACCCGGGAGATTTCCGCCCCGTTGCGCAGCAGCGTTTCCCCCATCTGGAAGGAAAGCTCCAAAATGCTGTTGTTTTCCCCACCCATAAGCTGCCTCTTTTCCTCAAGGGTTTCTCCGCCGCGGGCGCCAAGGCCCCGGGGATTTTTTGCCATTCCTAATGGTAAACGAACCGCCCCGTTCTGTCAACTGTCCACCGGTGAAAAACAGGGAAAATCCCCGGTTTGCCGCAAAAAATCTGGGAAAACATGGACTTTTCTCTATCTTGTGGATAGCTTTTGTGCTATAATGACTGCAAAGGCCTGCCGCGGCTTTCCCGCGGGGGCGCGGGATGCGCTGGCGGAGGACAGCTGTCCCGCTTGGCGGAACGGACCTCCGGCCTCCCAGAAAGAAGGGATTCCCATGAAAGCCCTGCGATTCGCTCTTTCCCTGCTGTGCTGGACGCTGCTTTTCTCCCTGTGGGGCGCGGCTGCCCAGGCCGCCGGGTTTGCCCCTGCCCTCACCGTGGAGGAGGGCCGCCCCGGCGGCGTGGTGGAGGTCGCCTTCCCCTACGACGGCTCTTTGGGGGAGGTGGCGGCTTTCCGCGCCCAAGTGGAGTACGACCCCACCGTGCTGGAGTACCTGCGCCCCACCTACGGGGAAAGCGTCCAGGCGGGGACCGTCACCACCCAGAACACCCCGGGCAAGGTGGCCTCGGTGTACACCGCCCCGGCCGGCGGGCCCTATCTGGCGGCGGAGGACGCCATCGTCTACCGTTTCCGCATCTTGGAAAGCGCCGTCCCAGGCCTGGCCACGGTGTTCGCCTCCGCCTTTGAGCTCTCCACCCCAGAGCCCGCCGCCATCCCCGAGGACGTGGACGTCTCCCTGTCCTTCCAGGTGCTGGAGCCGCCCAGCAGCGACGCCCGGCTGCTGTCCCTTGCCCCGGACCACGGCCAGCTTCAGCCAGCCTTCGACCCGGATGTCTTTGCCTACACCATGACCGTGCCCTATGAGGTGGAAGCCATCACCTTCACCGCCGAGCCCGTTCCCGGCGCTGCCTGCCGGGTCAACCGGAAGAACTTGGGCTCCGGCGGCAGCGATACTTTGTTCCGCATCACCGTCACGGCGGAGGATGGGGAGACGAAAAATGAGTACCACGTCACCGTCCACCGCCAGGAGAAAGAGGAGGAGGAAAAGCCTGAACTCAGCGCTGACGCTTCCCTGCTCTCTTTGACGCCCGCCAGCGGTACCCTCACCCCGGCCTTTGACCCGGACGTTTATGAGTACAGCCTGACGGTGCCCTTTGAAGTTACCACCATGACGTTCACAGCGGAGGTGCCCGAAGGAGCCACCTACCGCGTCAATCGGAAAAACTTAGGCGCGGGCGGCAGCGACACAGTCTTTGAAATCACGGTCACCGCCGCCGACGGCGAGACGCGGCAGGTGTACACCGTCACGGTGCACCGCAGCGAAAAGGCGGTTTCCACCGGCGGCGCCGGCACGGGCAGCGGCTCCAGCGGGGGCGGGAGCGCCTCCCAGTCCTCGGGGGACGGGGACAGCGACACCTCCAGCGGCGGCACCGAAGCCTCGCCGGAAAGGGAATCCACAGAGGAAACCGTCCCCGTGGCCGGCGGGGTTGGGGAGAGCTCCAGCCCCGGCGGCGGGGGAGGGGATGCCTCTCCGGAGGGGAGCGCCTCTGGGGGACTGGTGTTCCAAAACGGGGAGACCTCCCGGCTGCCGGCCTTGCTGGTGCTAGTGGCCTTTATCCTGTTCTGTTTCCTCTCCGGGCCCTTGGCCAAGATGCTGGCCAAGCGCTTCCCCCAAAAGGAGGAGCCCACCGGGAAATAACCGCAAAAAAGAGGCGCTGTCCCTTTGGACAACGCCTTTTTTGTCAGGAGTTTTTCTGCTGGGCCCGGCGCAGGCGCTGCTGCACCCGCACGTCTTTGCCCAAAAATTCCAGCTTGCCATAGTAGCCCGTCACCCGGGAGGCGAACCGCTGGGAATACCGCTGCTCCAGCTCTTTTAAAGAGAGGTTGGTGCTGATGATGGTGGGCTTGCCCGCCATCATACGGGTGTTGACGATGTTGTACAGCGCCGCGTTTACATAGGCCGAGGGGAACTCTGTGCCCAGGTCGTCCAGAATCAGCAGGTCGCACTCGCCCAGCTGGGCGTCGGTGCTGCCGTCCTCGGGCAAATCCCTGTCGAAGCGCTCCCGCTCCAGGGCCACGGCGAAGCTTTGGGCCGAGCCGTAAATCACCCCAAAGCCCTTTTCAATGGCCTTCCCCGCAATGGCCAGGGAGAGGTGGGTCTTGCCCAGGCCCGTGCCCCCCTTAAACAGCAGGCTGGGGGAGTCCGCCCGGAACTTCTCCCCGTAGCTCTTGCAGGCGGCGAATACCTTCTCCATCTGGCGGTAGGCCCGCTCGTCGTCCTTGTAGTAGTCCAGGGAGAAGCTTTCGAAGGTGCAGTTCTCCAGGGGGACGCTCATGCTCAGCTTCTCAAAGGCCATGCGCCGCTGGAGGCTTTTCAGGCAGGCGCACATGCGGCCGTCCACAAAGCCCGTGTCCCGGCAGGCCAGACACTGGTACTGGGGCGTCACGTCCGCCTCAGTGAGGTGATGCTCCGCCAGCAGCTGGTTGAACTCCGCCTTCAGCGCCAGGCCCCGGTCCTTCATCCGGGAGATTTCCGCCCGCACGTCCCCGCCGGAAAGCACCGCCTTGGCGGCCCCGGCGGCGTTCTGGGCCATCTCCTCCCGAATCTCCCGTGCCCGGGGGCACTGTTCGTAAAAGCGTTCCCGGCCCCGGTCGGCCAGCTCCTCCGCCTGGCGCTTGCGCCGCTCCAGCTCCTGGCAGGCGGCTTGAAAGATTTTGTTTCCGTATCCCATGGCTTACAGCTCCTCTGGCAGGTCGAAAAAGCTCATCTTCTCCAGTTGGTCGATGTCGTAGCTTGTGCCCTGCTCCCGCTCTTCCTTTTTCTTGGCTTCCAGCGCGTCCACCTCCTGGAGGTTCCGGGCGCCCTGCTTGTGCCACCCCTCCAGGATTTTATTGATGTAGCTGATGTTGAACTTGCCGGTGTTGTCCACGCAGCGCTCGTAGGCGGCCCGCAGCATCTCCCCGGTGAACTTCCACTGGTACACCCACCGGTAGGCGGCGTCCTCCTCTTTCCGGGAGGGCGCCCTGCGGGGCAGCCCCGCGGCGGACTGCACCTTGGCCCAGGCCTGGCGGTGCTCCTCCAGCTCTTGCAGCTTCTTCTCCGCCGCCTCCAAGGTGAACACCCCGCTCTCTGCCCAGTCCCTGGCCACCGAGTCCAAATAGGCGGTGCCGGTCTTGCCCACGTCCTTGGCGTAGTGGAGCAGCATCACCACCACCTCCACCGGCAGGCCGTAATCGTCGCACATGGCCAGCAGCGTGGCGGCCATGGCCGGGGAGATGGTCTTCCCAAAGGTGGCCTGGGCCTCCTGCATCAAAAAGCGGATTTCCTCCGACTCCCCCATGCGGGCGGCCAAGTGCTGGGTGTCCGGCCGGACCAGCCGCCGCTTGGGGGGCAGCCCCGGCGCCTGGGCAGGGGCTTGGGGCGCTGCCGGGGCCTGGGGGGCTTCCGGCTGGGCCGCGGGGGTCAGCTGCCCTTCCCGGCTGGCAAGCAGCCCCTCCTGCTGCCAATAGTCCAAGGCGTCCAGCACGGCGTCCGGGTCCAGGGCCAGCTCTTGGGCCAAGACCTCCGGGGAGAAGGCTTCCCCGCCGTGGCGCAGCATCCACAGGAGCACCTGCAGCTGCTCCTTTCCCGCCAGCTTTAAATAGCGGTCCACCAAAGCCGTGGGCACGGCGAACACGCTGTTCCACGGGCCCATGTGCAATCTATATTCCATCTCTGTCCCATTCCTTCCACATACTTGTTCCAGCGCCTATGCGCAGGGGCTTCCTGCCGTCGCGAAGCTTTCTGGGGCCAGCGTCTCCCGGCCCGCGCTTTTTATTCCCTGTTCTCGAAGTCTAACATATTATAGCATAGAATAGGCGGGGAAAAAAGCGCAAATTCATCTTGACTCCCACCCGGTTTTCCTGTATAATAACATAACGTTGTGCGGGCCTTTGCGCCTGCCGAGAAACGCTACTGTGGCTCAATGGCAGAGCAGCTCACTCGTAATGAGCAGGTTGTCAGTTCGATTCTGACCAGTAGCTCCAGCGCCTTCCATCTGTGCGGAGGGCGCTTCTTTTTTTGCTTTTTTAACTTTTGTACAAAAAACAAAATCAACCGTTGCGCTTTTCTGAAAAGATGGTATAATCTGTGGCAGGAAGGAGTGTTGTATGTATGAATGAAAATCCCTTGTTCGAAACCGCGAAGTGCACCCAGCTGGGCATTTTGGTCCACGATATTGAAAAGAGCTCCCAGGCCTACGCGGCCTTTTTGGGCGTGCCCGTGCCCCCGGTGCAGATGACAGGCGTCTACGAGGACGCCCACACCACCTACCTGGGCCAGCCCACCAAGGCCCGGTGCAAGCAGGCGTTCTTCTATTACGGCGATTTGGAAGTGGAGCTGCTGGAGCCCGACCACGAGCCCAGCGTCTGGCGCCAGGCCCTGGACGAAAACGGCGAGGGCCTCCACCATGTGGCTTTCCGCGTCCAGGGGATGGACGAGATGATTCGTCGGGGGGAGAGCCAGGGCATGAAGCTGCTCCAGCGGGGCCGCTGGGCCACGGGGCACTACGCCTACCTGGACGCCACCGAATCCCTCCACGTGATTATCGAGCTGCTGGAAAACGGCCAGTTCGAGGTGTAAGCCGCCGTGAGGGAATACTGCGGCGAGACCTTTTCCAAGCTGGATAGGGCAGGGGAGGGGCTTTCCTCCCGGCTCTTTGAGGACTGCCTGTTCACCGGCTGCCGCTTGGAGGGGGCGCTGGTGGAGAACTGCCAGTTTTCCGGCTGCCGGTTTGAGGGCTGCAAGATTACCGCCCCCAAATTCCGGGCCACCCAGATGCTCTCCTGCGATTTTGCGGACTGCGCCCTCTCCGGGGTGGACTGGTCCGCCCTGCTGGACGAGCGCAAGCGGGGGATGGGCTTTTTGCCCTTCGACAGCCTGCGGGGGTGCTCCCTGCGGCACTGCGTGTTCTTTGGCCTGGACTTAAAGGGCTTCCAGTTTGCCGGGGCGGATTTGTCCGGCAGCTTCTTCGACGGCTGCAAGCTGGAGGAGGCCAGCTTCGCGGGCTGCCGCCTGCAGGGGACCTCCTTTGCCCAGAACGACTTGCGGTGCGCCGATTTCCGGGGCGCCACGGAGTACTTCTTCTCCCTGGAGGGCAACCGGGTGAAGAACGCCAAGTTCTCCCTGCCCGAGGCCGTGAACTTGCTGGCAGCCCTGGGCGTTGTCATTGAGGACCTTTGAGCGCTAACAAAAGTAAAAAGAACCTGAGACAAGGGGCTTGCCGCTGTGGGCGGCAGGCCCTTTCCCGTTGGTGGGGGCGCTTCATAAACTATTTACAAAAAGATTCTTGACTTTTGCTGACCTAGGTGGTACAGTATAAGCATGGTTTAGCACTCGGGTTAAAAGAGTGCTAAAACCTGAAACGGAGGTGAGAGGGTTGGAGCTGACACCGCGAAAAGAGCGCATCCTTTCCTCCGTGGTCGCCGGGTATGTGAAAAGCGGCGAGCCCGTGGGGAGCAAGGCTGTGGCGGAAGAGGTGGGCGTTTCCTCGGCCACCGTGCGCAACGAGATGGCCGACCTCATCGAGCTGGGGCTTTTAGAGCAGCCCCACACCTCTGCCGGGCGGGTTCCCTCCCAAAAGGGCTACCGGGAGTATGTGGACCGGCTGATGGAAGTGCCCCCCGTAAAAGAGGAGGAGCGCCGGGTGTTCGATTCCATGCTGCTCTCCGGCTCCTACGAGCCGGAACAGCTGCTGGGCCGGGCGGCGCGGCTGCTGGCAGGCGCCACACGGTGCGCCGCGGTGGCCACCACCCCCAGCGGGGACACGGCCCAGGTGCGGGCGGTGCAGTTTGTGCAGACCAGCCGCCGCACGGCCATGCTCATCTTGATGAGCTCCGCCGGGACCATGAAAACCCGGGTGTTCCACTGCGACTTCGATTTGACCAACGACATCCTCCGGGTGTTCTTCCGGGTGTTCAACGGCAAGCTGGCCGGGAAGAACGTCTCGGACATCACCCCCGCTTTTTTGCAGGGGGTGGGCGTCTCCCTGGGGGAGATGTACGTGCTGATGGGCGCGCCCCTGCGGGCCCTCTTAGAGGTGGCCCGGGACACCATGGGCACCGAGGTGCTGCTGGCCGGCCAGATGAACCTGCTGTTCTACCCCGAGCTGGAGCACGGCGGCGCCCGGCGTGTGATGGATTTCCTGGAGCGCCGGGAGGACGTGGCCAACCTGCTGCGGCAGAAGCCGGGCCAGGTGTCCTTCCTCATCGGCAGGGAGATGGGCCGCCCCGAGCTGGATAAATCCGCCTTGGGCGTAGCCCGCTACCAGGTGGACGGCCACGACGCCGGTGCCTTGGCGGTGCTGGGCCCGGTGCGGATGGATTACCCCCGGGTGGCCTCGGTCCTCCAGTACATGGCGGGGCAGGTGGGCCAGCACCTCACCGTGCTGATGCGCGACGAGTGAAGAACATGCTGCGGGAAACCGCTTTTGAATATGGAACTACAGAAGGGAGCCGGGAAAATGGCAAAGGATAAGAAGAAACAGCCGGAGCAGGAGCCGGAGGCCCAGGAAAAAGAGCCCCAGTCTCCCCAGCCGGAAGAGGCGGAACCGAAAGAGCCTTCCGCCGCGGACCAGCTGGAAAAGCTCCAAAAGGAGTTTGAGGAGCACAAGCAGCAGCACCTGCGGGTGCTGGCGGAGTACGACAACTTCCGCAAGCGCACCTTAAACGAGAAGACCGCCATCTACAACAACGCGGTGAGCGACACGGTGAAGGAGCTGCTCCCCATTGCCGACAACATCGAGCGTGCCCTGGGCCAGGAGAACGCCTCCGCCGAGGACATGAAGAAGGGCGTGGAGATGATAGAGCACCAAATCCAAGCCTGCTTTGAAAAGCTGGGCCTGGAGGAGATGGGCAAGGTGGGGGAGGCTTTCGACCCCAACCTGCACAACGCCGTGGCCCACATCGAGGATGAGGCCCTGGGCGAGAACGTCATCGCCGCCGTGTACCAGAAGGGCTACAAGCTGGGGGACCGGGTGGTCCGCCACGCCATGGTCCAGGTGGCAAACTAAAAAAAGCAGATCCATTCCATTGACATACACAGTTCTTACACAACGACAATCCCAGAGAATAAAGGAAGGTAGTTTATTATGGCAAAGACGATTGGCATTGACTTAGGTACTACAAACTCCTGCGTGGCCGTTATCGAAGGCGGCGAGCCCGTGGTTATCCCCAACGCGGAAGGCGCCCGCACCACCCCCTCTGTGGTGGCCTTCTCCAAGACCGGCGAGCGCATGGTGGGCCAGGTGGCAAAGCGCCAGGCCATCACCAACCCTGACCGCACCATCTCCTCCATCAAGCGTGAGATGGGCAGCGATTACAAGGTCACCGTGGACGGCAAGAGCTACACGCCTCAGGAGATCAGCGCCATGATCCTGCAGAAGCTGAAGGCGGACGCTGAGGCCTATCTGGGCAGCCCCGTCACCGAGGCCGTCATCACCGTTCCCGCTTACTTCACCGATGCCCAGCGTCAGGCCACCAAGGACGCCGGCAAGATCGCGGGACTGGACGTCAAGCGGATCATCAACGAGCCCACCGCCGCAGCTCTGGCTTACGGCGTGGATAAGGAGCAGTCCCAGAAGATCATGGTCTACGACCTGGGCGGCGGCACCTTCGATGTCTCCATCCTGGAGATCGACGACGGCGTCATCGAGGTTCTGGCCACCGCCGGCAACAACCGCCTGGGCGGCGATGACTTCGACGAGTGCATCATGAAGTACCTGGTCAGCGAGTTCAAGCGGACCGACGGCGTGGATCTGTCCAACGACCGGGTGGCTATGCAGCGGCTGAAGGAAGCCGCCGAGAAGGCCAAGATCGAGCTCTCCGGCGTCACCACCTCCAATATCAACCTGCCCTATATCACCGCCGAC
>OLVZ01002717.1_pt1 | contig 12567 bp, 6 predicted proteins | sample 1673341 | NCBI WGS metagenome assembly OLVZ01 (sample SAMEA3178944, study PRJEB25190) | human gut metagenome | biome: human gut; feature: human-associated habitat; material: faeces | place: Austria | collected 2013 | reverse complement strand
TGTCGTAACGTCGAACATGCCCTCCGGACGAATGCGCAGCGTCGGGATAACGGGCAGCGGCAGGAAGATCATACCCATGATCGGGTCGAGCGGCGGCTGAATGCCGGCGTCGCGAGCCTCGGTCATAAAGAGATCGTGCTGCGCGGCGACTTCCTCAGCTGTGCCATCGCTCATCAAACCGCCCAGCGGCAAGTCGATCTTTGCGGTGACCTCGCCGTTGTGCACAAGCACGAAACCGCCCTGGCCCACAGCCTGCACCGCCGTGAACATGTCCTCGGGGTTGTCGCCCACCACACAGATGTTGTGCGAGTCGTGGCCGATGGTCGATGCAATCGCGCCGTTCTCAATGGTAAAGCCGCGCACCCAGCCCTGGCCGATGTGTTTGCCGGCAAGCCCCGTTCCCGCAGCGCCCGCGCCATCCGCACCGGCAGCCTGAGCGGCGACACCGCGACCATAGCGTTCGACGAGCATGATGCGACGCAAGCCCTCACTCGTATCCGGACGCGCAACACCCGTCACAGCCAGGCCGGGGATAACATCGATGACCGCCTCGCCCGCCTCAAACGGATAGGAGAACACGTCGAGCGAGAGCTCGGGCATCTGCACCGAACCGTGCAGCTTTGCCTCGAGCTCAACGACACGCGGAGATGCTGGGGCGATCTCTCCCACAAAAGTACCGTCCTGGGCGACGAGCGCACCTGCCGCATACACGCCATGCGGAGCGGAAGCGAAGGTGAGGTCGTCTAGAAGCAGCAGGTCGGCGCGCTTTCCCGGGGCAACGGCGCCACGGCGTTCGAGCGGGTCGCGATACCCATGGTCGAAGCCAAAGACATCGGCGGCGGAAAGCGTTGCCATGGAGATGGCGACTACCGGGTCGATGCCCGCCTCGATAGCCATACGGCATGCGTTGTCAATCATGCCGATGCGCAGGGCGTCGGACGGTGCACGGTCGTCCGTGGCAAAGCAGCAGCGACGCGCCAGCGCCGGGTTCTCCACGATGATGGGCGCGAGCTGTGCCAGATCGTGGCTGCACGTACCCTCGCGCAGCATGGTGTACATACCGCGCGACAGCTTGTCGAGCGCTTCGTCTGCACGCGTATTCTCATGGTCGGCGATGATACCCGCCGCTGTATAGGCGTTGAGGTCCTTGCCCGCAGCGAGCGGAGCGTGCCCGTCAACCTGGCCGGACACCGTGCGGCCCGCTACATCGATACGCGAGCACGTTTCCTCATCGGCGAAATAAACGCCCGGGAGATTCATCATCTCGCCCAAACCGAAGATGTCGCCGGGATGCTCGTCGATAAACGCATGCATGTCGGCAGCCGAGATAACGGCACCCGCCTGCTCATCGGGAAGCGCCGGGACACAGGACGGCATCATGAACTTGATGCTTGCCGGCGTGCGACGCGCGTCCTCGATCATGAACTCAAGACCGGCGAGGCCGCACACGTTGGCGATCTCGTGACTGTCGGCGATAGCCGTAGTCGTACCGCGAGCAAGCGCCATGCGTGCGTACTCCGCGGGGCGGATGTTCGAGCTCTCGATATGAAGGTGTCCGTCAATAAAGCCCGGAGCGAGGTAGCGGCCCTCGCCGTCGATGACCTGCTCAGCATCCCATGCGGGAACGGATGCATCCTCGCAGTCGCGACCCTCGAACAACACGGCGGCGATGCATCCGTTCTTGACGGCAACCTGTCCGCGTGCCACACGAAGCTGATACACGTCGACGATCTGCACGTTCACGAACACCATGTCCGCACGTGCACGGCCCTCGGCAACGTCAATCAGCTCTCGCATTGCCTGCACCGTATCCATCGAAGTCTCTTTTCCCATCATGCGCCCCTTTCATCAGGCCCGATTCCGCTCTATCGTACCCACGTTTTTCCACAGCTATCAGACGCTCCACACAACGACATGAAAACGCCCAGCTGGCGTTTCTGCCAACTGGGCGTCAACTAAATCGAAGTCAGACCCATCGAATTCCGTTGGTTTTTCGGCATTTCATGCCTCGAAACGAGGCCATTCTTCCGGGGAAGCAACGGAATTCTCAAAGGAAAGAGAGTGCGTGAACGCGAACGCGCAAGCGCTATGCCAGGCGGGCGAAGTGACGCTTGCCGACCTGCAAAACCGTTCCGGGAACCAGCAGTGCGGGGTCGACGTTGTACGTCTTGGGGGCGACCGCTTCACCGTTGAGCTTGACGCCGCCGCCGTCGATGTCGCGGCGCGCCTGACCGGCGCTCGGCACCAAACCAGCAGCCTGCAAAACGGCGGGCAAGTACACGAAGCCCTCGTCGTTGACGGCAATCTCGACCGTGACCTCGGCGATGTCGGTCGGCAGCTCACGATTCTTGTGAACCTGATCGAACTCAGCCTCGGCGGCAACAGCAGCCTCGGCGTTGTGATAGGTCGTCACCAAATCGCGACCCAGCGCGCGCTTGAGCTCGTAGGGATTCGCCGTACCGTCGGCCAGCGCGGCATCGATCTTGTCGACTTCCTCCGGCGTGAGCGAACTCGCCAAACGATAGTACTTACCGATCATCTCGTCGGGAATGGACATGGTCTTGCCGAACATGTCCGCCGGCTCGTCGGTAAGGCCGATGTAGTTGCCGTAGGACTTGGACATCTTGCGGGTGCCGTCGGTACCTTCAAGCAGCGGCATGGTGAGTGCGACCTGCGGCTCCATGCCCATCTTCTCCATAAGCTCGCGGCCGGCGAGCAGGTTGAAGAGCTGGTCGGTTCCGCCCATCTCGACGTCGGCGTTAATCTGGACCGAGTCGTTTGCCTGCATGACCGGGTAGAGGAACTCGTGCAGCGCGATGGGGGTCTGGGACTGGTAGCGCTTGGTGAAATCGTCGCGCTCGAGGATGCGGGCGACCGTGAACTTAGATGCGAGGGCGAGCAACTCGGCGAGGCCCATGGGGAACATCCAGTCGCCGTTGTGCACGATGGTGGTCTTCTCGGGGTCGAGGATCTTCATAGCCTGCGCCACGTAGGTGGCGGCATTCGCCTCCACTTGCTCCTGAGAAAGCTGCGGGCGCGTGGAGTTCTTGCCGGACGGATCGCCGATGGTGGCGGTGCCGTTGCCGATGATGAGGGTCACGCGATGACCGAGGTCCTGGAACTGGCGCATCTTGCGCAGCGGCACGGCGTGGCCGAGGTGCAGGTCGGGCGAGGTGGGGTCGACGCCGAGCTTGATGTTAAGCGGAACACCGCGCTCGAGCTTTTTGCGAAGATCGGCCTCGGGCACGATCTTAGCAGCGCCGGACGTGATGATGCGCATTTGCTCATCTACAGGCAACATGGGAACACCTTTCTTGGTTACAGCACCCTCGCCTGCGGTTCGTCGCGCATCCACGCGCATGCCGGCGGTGCTAGGAAAAGACACATGCCGTCCAGTTTAGCCCAGGACGACGCCCGATATGTGCACCATTTACGCGAAAATGCGCGTACGGCCGAACTCGTCCACACGAACCTGCAGCCGCGCGTGCCCACTCTTGCGGTCAAGCTCCACCAAAAAGCGGTCCCCCACTTGGCTTGCACGGCGGCGAGCGCAGGTGGCACACACGTGGTCGCAAGGACCTTCGGCGGTCAGCATGCAATGCTCGGTAATCATAAGCGGTGTCGAGCCGGGAGTGGGCACGTCGATGATGTGCGCGAGCTCGGGCTCCGCCGCGGTACGAAGGGCAGCAACGTCGGAGGCAGACAGCTCCTCGGGCAACCAAATCTTCTGAGCGCCAAGATCGCGCAGCCAGTGGGCAGTCTCGACATTCCAAACGGAGATGGGAGTTGCGGCTTCCCATGGCACACCCGCCTTGCGTGCCGCAACAATCTGTCCCAAGTTGCGACAGACAACCGCCTGCTCACGCTTGCACGCCGCCCGCACGCGAGCCATATCAGATGCACGGCACACCTCGCCAAGGTCAAACACATGTGAGACGTGGAAGTCCACGCCAGGCAGCGGCTCGTTGGGCCGCGACTTTTCGAGCAGCTTATCCCCCGAGTCTTCGAGCAGCTTATCCCTCGGGTCTTCGGACGGCCTTTCCTGCGCGCCCTCGAACGCCCGCACCGCTATCTCGTCGGTTGCCGCAGAAGACTCCCCCGTCTTCTTCGTTCTCGCGTTCGCAGAACCCTGCACATCACCCGTCCACAGGCGCTGCGCTTCCGCACGCATGGCATCCACCGCCGCTTGCGCCTGCGCAATCACGTCTGCCGAGCGAACCACATGCACCACGCTGCCCACCTCGACCTTGCGTTTGCAGTGGACGAGCAGGCGCTCACCTGCGCGTGCCTGCGCGGGACAAGGGACCATGGGCCAGCGCTTGGGGACGTCGGCCGGCGCATCCTCACCGGGCGTCGAACAGATCTCGAGCGTATCGCCCGCATCGACCGGACGCTCAAACTCGATGACGACCTCTTCATGCCCGCGCGATACCACACGGCCTACCATGAGGCCCTGGTTGATCGCGCGCTCAAGACTCATATGGTCCGCACCCGTCGCAGCGTGTCCCCCGCGCAGATACCCATCGGTAAAGCCGCGATTAAATGAACGTGTGAGTTGCGCCTCGAGGTCGTCGAGTGCGGTGTCGTCAAGCGGGCGCCCTTGCTCCACCGCATCGAGCGCGGCGCGGTAGCAACGGACCACGTTGAACACGTAGTCGGGATTCTTCATGCGGCCTTCGATTTTGAGCGAGGCGACGCCGGCGCGAGTCAAAGCCTCCACATAGCGAATGCCCAGGTAGTCGCGCGGACATAATAGGCGGTCGCCCGTCGCCCAAGCGTCATCGTCATCAACATGAACGCTTCCCTTGCCCGCTTCGCAAGCCTGCGCACCGTCCGCACGGCAATCGGGCACACGGCCCGTACGCCGATCTTGCGCCCCGCCTGCAAGCACGTTACCTGCGGCATCTTGCAACTCATACGCCATACGGCACGGCTGGACGCAATCGCCCCGATTTGCCGAACGGCCTCGCCGCAACGCGGAGTACGAGCACGAACCGGAATAGCAAATGCAAATGGCACCGTGGCAAAACGCCTCGATAGGTACACCCGTGGCACACAAGTCGCGCAACTCGTCCACCGACAACTCGCGTGCACACGTCACGCGCGCAACGTCGAGCTCGCGGGCGGCAAACTCAACCGCCTCAGCGCACTGCACGCCCGCCTGCGTGGAAAGATGCACCTCGACCTGCGGAATCTGCGCACGTAAACGCAAGCACAAGCCCGCATCGGCAACGATGAACGCATCAGCCCCCGCCTGCGCCGCAGCCTGAGCCAAGGCAACCGCGTCATCGAGCTCCGCATCGAACACATACACGTTGAGCGTCACATACACCCGCACACCGTGGGCATGCGCAAGCGCACAAGCGCACGCAAGCTCGTCTAAAGTAAGCCCCGCGTTCGCCGCACGCGCATTGAAGGCTCCGAGCCCCACATATACGGCATCGGCTCCTGCCGCCACTGCGGCAAAGAGCGCATCCAGCGAACCCGCTGGTGCGAGCAATTCCGGTACCCTCACGTGCGCCCCTCCCCTTCGATATCCACACGGCTGCGCGTCGTGTTGTCCCCGCATCTGCAGATTGCGCGCCATCCAAATGCCCCTCAATACTACAAGACAGTACACGGCGACGAACGCGCCGCACACATGGTTTTTCGCGTGAAGCGAACAAGCTGCTGTATGCCTGCTCCCGCTTGCGCTAATCTGTATCTTATCTATGTGCACGGTTTCCGGGCGCACGCCCGATTCCACTCGTAGGAGGTTATATATGGGTCCCCGCACGCGGAATACACGGCAGCGCGCCAAAACACATGCCGCACCCATCATCCTGGTATCCATCTTGGGTTTCATGCTCGTGGCGGGCATCGCCTTCGGCATCGGCATGATCGCCAACGTCAATCGCTGGCTTTCCGACCTGCCCGACTACAGTGATGCGGATGAGTACCTCGTAAGCGAGCCCACCCACATTTATGACGCGAAGGGTAACAAGATCGCCACGTTCTTCGTGCAAAACCGTGAGAGCATCACCATCGACCAGGTGTCCGAATGGGTTCTCAAGGGCACGGTCGACGTCGAGGACGAGCGTTTCTACGAGCATCCCGGCGTCGACATCATCGGCATCGGCCGTGCCGTGTTCGCGCAGCTCGCCGGACGCTCCGAAGGCGCCTCGACCATCACCCAGCAGCTGGTGCGCAACACCATCCTTTCCGAAGAGCAGTTCGATCAAACCATCGAGCGTAAGGTGCGCGAGGCGTTCATCGCCCTCAAGATGGAAGAGATCTACAGCAAAGACGAAATCTTGATGATGTATCTCAACGCCATCTACTACGGCCATGGCGCGTACGGCATCCAAGCCGCCGCCCACACGTACCTCTCGAAAGACGCCAAGGACCTCACGCTTGCCGAGGCTGCGCTGCTCGTCGGCCTACCCAACTCCCCCTCCTACTATGACCCCACCGTCAACCCCGAGGTTGCCGTCGACCGTCGCAACAAGGTACTGGGCAACATGCTGCGCCTTGGGTCCATCACGCAGGAGCAGTATGACGAGGCCGTGGCTACTCCGCTCGAGCTCAACGTCACCTCGACTTCCGACACGGGTGTTGAAGTTTACGCGGACCCGTACTTCGTCGACTATGTCAAGATGCTCCTGCAAGAGGAGTTCTCCACCGATGTCCTGTTCAAGGGCGGCCTCACCGTCAAGACGACCATCGACCCCGACATTCAGGCTGCGGCGGAGAGCGCGGCAATCGATAACATCAACCGGTACAGCGCCGCTGGCGACCTCAACATCGGTATGACGGTCGTTGACCCCAAGACCGGCCAAATCAAGGCGATGGTGGGCGGTCGCGACTACTACGCCGACGACGCGCACACCAACTTCGCCACCACGCGCCGACAACCCGGTTCATCGTTCAAGATGTTCACACTCGCAACGGCCATCCACATGGGCATGAACCCCAACATCACTGTCAACTGCAGCTCCCCGATTTCGTGGAAACAGTCGGACGGTTCCACGTACCGCTGCCAGAACTATGCCAATGCAGACTATGGCTACGTCTCGCTCGCCCGTGCTACCGAAGTCTCTTCGAATACCGGCTACGTGCAGATCGCCGAGGCGATTGGCAACCAGAACATCCTGCAGATGTGCCGCAAGCTCGGCGTGGACACCTCCACGATGCAAGACGTCCTTTCACTCACGCTCGGTTCGGGCGAGGTCTCCACACTCGAGATGGCCGAGGCCATGGGCACCTTCGCCTCAGGCGGCCAGCACCGCGAGGCGGTGGCCATCACCGAGATCGTCTCGCGCAGCGGCAAGACGCTCTACAAGCATGAGGACGAGTACGAGCAGGTGCTTACCACCGGTGAAGCTCGCGAAATCACCCGTGTGCTTCAGGGTGTCATGACAAACGGAACCGGTCGCGACGGCAACCCTTGGGCAAGCAGCCCCGTCGCCGGTAAAACCGGTACCGCCGGTACGGCAAACACCACCACCAACCTGTGGTTCTGCGGTTATTCACCGCAGTTCGCCGTCTCCATCTGGGTTGGCAACCCCAGCGGCAACAAGTCGCTCCACGGTCTGACGAACTCTCATCTCACGCTGCCCGTTTTCAGGAACTTCATGTCCGCGGTGCTTGCCACGGTCCCCGTCGAGAGCTTCCCTGAGGGCGAAGCGCCCACGTATAAGGATAACAAAGAGTGGGTGCTCTCCAAGACGGAGGAGGAACCGCCTGAAGAGGAGGAAGAAGAGGAGGAAAAAGAGGAGGAGACCGAGGAGCCGACGACTCCCACCGAGCCTGAAACTCCGACTGAGCCGGAGACTCCCACCGAGCCTGAAACTCCGGTTGATCCCGAGCCAGGCACGGATCCCGAGCCAGGCACGGATCCCGATCCAGGCACGTCAGGCGTGTCCGAATAAACTACGCCACCTGATGTGGCGCCCATCACACTGTTGTCATCTGAAGTATCCGAAGGATAACGCAACGCAAAAGGGACCCGGGAAAAATCCCGGGCCCCTTTCTTGTGGAAAACATCAACTTATAGAGCTGTTGTAGAACTGATTCGGGACGCGTAGCCGGCAAATTGCCGGCACCAGGACAAAACAGGAGCACGCCAGTCCGAAACATCGGCAGATGCAAACGCTCGCGGGGCGTTACCTGCGCACGTCCCCTACTTGCGGACGCTCCGCAGCTTGGAGATCAGATCCTCGAACTTCTTGCCATCCTGCGCGGTTTGGGCGATAACGAGGATCGTATCGTTGCCGGCAAGCGAGCCGAGCACGTCGGGAAGTTCCGCCGCATCGATTGCCGCCGCAATGCCGAGCGCCGTACCAGGCTGCGCTTTGACGATTACCAGATTTTCCGTACGCTGAATGTCAACCACGAGCTCGGAGACCATGCGCTGCAGATGCAAATCCTCGGCAAGGACGTACATGCCCTCATGGAGCTTCTGCAGCCCCATATCGGCGATATCGCGCGAAACGGTCGACTGCGTGCAGTCAAACCCGCGCTCCTTCAAATGATTGACCAGCTGACGCTGCGTGCGAACATCCGACGTGCGCACGATCTCGCGGATGGCATCTTGACGTCCATTGCGTTTTCTTGCCATTTGCGTTTCACCCTCCCGCACAAGTCTCATCCAGATGTATCGAAGATGCATACCTCTTGGCTAGAATCGAGAGCAATACTAATCGATTCGAATCAACCATGCATATAATACGGGATTTTTACTCAAAACGTGTATACAAAATGGAATCGTTCCATGCACGGAACGATTACAGTGGGAAACGGACTCGTTGGACTTCTCCGTGATGAAACGCACCGGGCGCGGGGTTACGGGCAAACCGTCAAAACTCCCTCATCATAGGTGACGTCTATAAAACACAGACCGCGCGCCGGAGCTGTGGGGCCAGCCGCCTGACGATCGCAGGCGGCAAGCGCATCCGCAAGCCATTGCGGGTCGCGGCGATGGCAGCCGACCTCCACCAAGCTGCCCACAATCGTGCGCACCATGGAATGCAGGAAGGCATTGCCCGTGATGGTGAAGGCGATATGGTCCTCGCCAAGCGCGCTTGCCTGCTCAAAACTAACCGACATCACATTGCGGCACGTCGACTTCCCTATTGCGGAAGACACCTTGCAAAAGCTCTTGAAATCGTGCTCGCCGATAAGACATGCCGCGGCGCGCTCCATAGCCTCGACGTCGAGCGGCAAACGATGCCACCAGGTGACGTTACGCGTGAGCAACGGCGGAGCATCGCCCGTGACGATACGATACGTGTAGGCGCGCGCCCGCGCGTCAAAGCGCGCCGAGAAACCGGGGGCGGCGTGATATACCTCTCCAAGCGCGATGTCGTTGGGCAGCAGCGCCGCCATCGCGCGCATCCAGCGCCGATGCGTGATTTCAAGCTCCGATTCATACGCCGGTACGCTCACATACTGGGAAATCGCATGCACACCCGCATCGGTACGGCCGGCACACGTAAGATCGATGGGCCGGCGCAGGAACGTCTCGAGCGCACGTCGAACCTCACCGGCAACGGTGCGCTGGCTCGGCTGCTCGGCAAACCCGGAAAACGCCGCGCCATCGTAGCCCAGTCGAAACACCAGGGTCCCGTCGAGCTCGAGCGGGTCTGTAGCGATAACGGGCGCGGTCGCCCTCTCGTTTTCCAACGTCACGGCATCCTCCTTGCAGCTCATACGCGCCACATCCTATCACGCGCGAACGTCGTCTTGCTGCGTCACCCCATGGTAATCTGCAGCGCCATAGCAGCGCGCCGCCATCGCGTCGCCCAAACGGTCGGCGCGGTAAAACAAACCGGCAACGAGCGGCATGAACACAGATCCCCATACGCGAATGCGATGAACCATACCGCCTTCGTCAAAGCGCGCCCCACGGGCGAGTTGGGCGGTTCGGATACGCGCGAGTTCATTTGCGACCAAAGGGATGCAGCGCAACGCGAGCGACAGAGCCAAACCGATGGACGAAACGGGAACGCCCAGGAGCGAAAGGGGCTTAAGCAGACGAACGCATGCATCGGAGAGCTGTGTCGCCGTTGTTGTAACGGCAACTGAAAGCGAGAAGCCCACGAGCAACACGATGCGCAACGCGGCGATCAGACCCCTCATACCTCCTGCAGGGTCAAGTCCCACAACGCCGATGATCGGTATTGCGCCATGCCCATCGCATGAGACGAGATTTGCCATCACCGTAAGCGCAAGCACGATACACACCGGTCGCATGCCGCGTACAATGGTTAGAGGGCTCATGCGGGCAGCCGCAAGGCAAACCGCGAGCAAAGCAAACCAAACGACGATGTGCACCGGATCGAACAACACGAACAAACCGATCGCCACCGCCAGCAGCAAAGCTATCTTGATGCGGGCATCCGCACGAGACAGCAGTGCGTCGGGAGAATAGCCGTAAAAAGGCATATAAGGCGTTTTACGGCGGTTGGACTGCGTCTTCTGCGTATTGACGCCTTCGTTTGCATGCGGGGCCACAGAAGCCCGCTGAGCTTCTGTGGGTTCATAGGACCCATTTGCAACCGAAACTGCTGCACTTACGCTTGCGTCGAAGGGCATGGCAGGCGCGTCGAAAGGCCCATCCGCAACGGACGCTGTTGCACTTACGTCGTTGGCCGCCGCGCCGGCCTGGGGCATTGCACCGTCATACGTGCCAGTCGATTGAACGATGTTGGGTTCGCACTCCTCGAGCGTGCCATCATGCAGGCGAAGGATACGATGCGCCACGTTGGACCACTCGTCCACATCGTGGCTGATCACCATCACGGCTTTACCCTGGTCTGCCAACGCACACACCAGCTTGTGGGCAAACGCACGCCCCGCTCCGTCGAGACCGGCGCTCGGCTCATCGAGCACATATGCCGAAGCATCGAGCGTGAGCATTGACGCAAGTGCGACGCGACGCGCCTGACCGCCCGAAAGCTCAAAGGGATAGCGGTCTAAAAGCGCAGGTGCAAGGCCGACTTGCCGAGCTGCGGCTTCCACGCGATGCGCCACTTCTTCCTCAGACACATCGAAGTTGCGCGGGGCATATGCCAACTCGTCATAGACGGTATCCAGGAAAAACTGCGACTCGGGATTTTGGAACGCACAGCCGAGCGCCCCCGGCTTTGCCTTTGCGCCGTTTACAAGCACCTCGCCCGATGAAGGTTCAAGCAGGCCGGCAGCGAGGGCAGCGAGCGTCGATTTACCAGCACCTGACGCGCCAACGAGCAGCACGATCTCCCCTGCACGCACCCCGAGATTCACATCGTGCAACACCGGGCGGTCGCCATAGCTGAACGCAACATCATACATGCGAAGAACAGCGGGGCCTTGGACATGAGCTCCCGCACCATACGTGCTCGCGGGGGTTTGAGCATGGTCTCCCGCACCATACGGAACCGCGGGGCCCTGGGCGTGAACGCCCGCACCATACGAAGGCTCCAATGTCCGTTTGTCCCGCACAACCTCATCCGGCGCACTATCCCCTAAGCCAAAGACACGGTCGGCCAGGGCGATTTCAAGCGGGTCATGTGTGATAAGCGCCACACCTATCTGCATGTCATGCGCAAGGCGAACGAACAAAGAGCGCATCGCCGCGCGTGCGGCGGGATCGAGTTGCGCCGTCGGTTCATCGAGCACCAGATACTTGGGCCGCATGGCAAGCACACCGGCAAGCGCCAAGCGCTGCTGTTCCCCACCGGAGAGCTCCGTGGTGACGCGTCGATCAAAGTCCGCAAGACCCGCCGTGGCAAGCGCCTCGGCAACGCGCTCGGCGACCTGCGATTCATCGAGCACCAGATTGCGCGGACCAAACGCCACCTCATCACATACCAGCGAGGAGACAATTTGATTGCTCGGATCCTGTTGAACATACCCGACAAGCTCTCTCACACACAAACGCTCCAGTTCACTGACAGAAGGATCGTGACCATCGACCGTCACGCTCCCTTTGTCAACAAGCTGAGCCGCGCACATCACACGCCCCAAGGTGGACTTTCCCGCTCCGTTTTCCCCAACAAGCGCCACAAGCTCACCGCGCTCGAGCTCCAGCGAACAACCTGAGAGAACCTCACGCCCGTCATAAGAAACTGCTATGTTCTCAACTCGAATCATTCTCACCTCCTCATGGGATGCTTCACGCAGGCCACTTCATGCAAGACGCTTCGCACAGGATGCTGTGCACGGGGCACTTCACGCAGGTCATTTCAACTTTGGGCTGTTTTTCCGGTTATGAGGGCCTGTAATGGGAGCCAAATGCCGAAAAACAGCCCTAGATTCACACAACAGCGCGTAGATGGTAGATGTACAAGCGGATGAATTGGCATACGCCGTTTGCAAACAGCCCTAGGTTCGCACGAAAGCGCGTTGAAACCAAGACACAAAAAGGGCGGCCCCCAAAGGAGCCACCCTTTACGTACATAAGATGCCCGTAGCAAATGCTACTCAGCGGTCTCCTCAGCCGGAGTCTCCTCGACGGGAGCCTCGGCGGCCTCCTCGACCACGGTCTCCTCGGCCTCAGCGGCAGTCTCCTCGACAGCCTCCTCAACCTTCTCGACCTTCTTGGCG
>OLVZ01002701.1_pt1 | contig 12616 bp, 12 predicted proteins | sample 1673341 | NCBI WGS metagenome assembly OLVZ01 (sample SAMEA3178944, study PRJEB25190) | human gut metagenome | biome: human gut; feature: human-associated habitat; material: faeces | place: Austria | collected 2013 | reverse complement strand
AATGCACCTCGCAGCTGCCGCCGGTCTGGCCCCACATGCTGCTCACGGTCAGGATACGGCCCGCCTTGCGGCGGATCATGCCCGGCAGGGCCAGCTGGCACAGGTGGAACGCGCCGCTCAGGTTCACGTCCAGCATGTGCTGCCACTCCTCCGGGGTGATATCGGTGAACAGCTTCTGCTGGGCAATGCCCGCGTTGCTCACCAGCACATCCACATGGCCCACGGCCTGCTCCACAGTGTGGAACGCCACCTCACAGCTGGCGCGGGAGGCCACGTCGCACTGGACCGCCAGCAGGCCCGGCAGCGCCTTTTCCAGCGCCGCCGCCGCCTCGGCGTGGGTGTGATAGAGCACCGCCACCCGGTAGCCCGCCTGCCAGAAGGCGCGGGCCGCCGCGGCTCCGATGCCCCGGTCGCCGCCCGAGATCAGCACGCAGCGCCCGTTGGCCGCAGGGACTGCCGGTTCCGGTACAGCCTCCACCGGCAGTTCCGTTTCTGCTGCCGGTTCTGTTTCCGCGGCCGGTTCCGGCGCAGCTTCCTGCACCGGCTCAGGGGCCCGGGATGCCTTGTCCTCATCGCTCAGGTCAAAGGTCAATTCAAATTCATCATCGTACAAGAGTCAGCCCTCCTGCCGTTTGTTCTCTGCCTGCAAAAAATCCCGCAGGCAGGAAGGTCCCGCCCTCCACCGCACCCATGGGCTGCGCTCTGCTCCTCTTTCCGGTCAAGGCCGGTCCTGCGGCGAGCCCGCTGGTCTGTGCGAGTGGTTTCGACAAATTACCATTAAATAATATAACACAATTCGACGAAAAAAGAAAGTGGGAACCGCCGTCTTTTCACGCAGTTCCCACTTTTTTTCACGTTCTCAGGGGGTCACGGGCGGTTTCCAGCGGGGCTTTGCGGCCCGCTGCTCCCGCAGCCGGAGGAAAAACGCCTGCAGCAGCGCCTGCGCCTCCTCCGCCCGCAGGCCGCATTCCACCACCGGATGGTGGTTGAAGGGCAGGGCGAACAGGTCGGTCACGCTGCCGCAGCACCCGGCCTTGGTATCCGCCGCGCCGTACACCACCCGCCTGATCCGGCTGTTGATGATGCCGCCGCTGCACATGGGGCAGGGCTCCAGCGTAACGAACAGCTCACACTGCCACAGCCGCCAGCCGCCCAGCTTTTTGCAGGCCGCGTCAATGGCCAGCAGCTCGGCGTGGTGGAGGGCGTTTTTCTCGGTCTCGCGGGTGTTGTGGGCAGCGGCGATGATCTCGCCGTTCCGGGCCACCACTGCGCCCACGGGCACCTCGCCCAGCGCGGCGGCCCGTGCGGCCTCCTCCAGCGCCGCGCCCATCAGCTCATAGTCGGTCATCCCATTCCCCTTTCTGCCAGCGCCCGGGCCAGCACCAGCCCATTGTTCAGGATATGCAGCACCACCCCGGGTGCAGGACTGTCGGTCTGCTCTGCGGCCCACCCGAAAATGAGCCCCATGCCCAGCGCGTAGCACTTTTCGGTCAGCGTCCCGTGCAGGGCCGCAAAGAGCACAGCCTGGCAGAGGTTTGCCGGGTGCTCCCCCAGCGGCCGCAGCAGGCGCAGCAGCGCCCACCGGAACACCAGCTCCTCGGCCAGCGGCAGCACCAGCAGGCTGCGCAGCGTACCGGGCACGCCCTGCGGCAGCTCTGCCGCCCCGCCGGGGACCAGCACACACCAGACCGCCGCCAGCCCGGCCCAGGCCAGTGCCGCAATGCCTGCCGCCCGCAGGCGGCGGTTCTGTTCTGACATCTTCTCCGTCCCCTCTCCGTTTGGGGGTGCGCTGTTCCGCTGCTTCGGGCGCGCAGCGCACCGCCCCGCAATGCCTGATGCCCATTGTATCATGTTCCGGCCCGTTTGTGCAAGAAAACGGAGCGGAATTGCGAAAATACGAAGAAATATTGATTCAAACAATTGACATTTTCCGTCGTCTCTGGTATATTCCTATACGACTTTTTGATTGATTTGGTCGGGTTATCCGTTCTTGGCCCCGTTGGAGGTATTACTATGATCCGCATTCTTACCGATTCCGCATCCGACATCCTGCCCGCTGAAGCCGAGCAGCTGGGCGTGACCGTCATCCCCCTGAACGTCACCCTGGAGGACGGCACCGTGCTCCGGGACGGCGTGGACATGACCCCCACCGTGTATTACGGCGTGATGGCCCGCTGCCACAAGCTGCCCACCACCAGCCAGCCCAGCCCCGAGCTGTTCCAGCGCTTCTTCCTTGAGGCGGCTGCCGCCGGGGACGAAGTGGTGGGCATCTTCCTCTCCCATGAGCTGTCCGGCACCTGCCAGTGCGCCCGGCTGGCCGCAGACATGGCCAATGTGGACAATGTCCTCTTTGTGGATTCCGAGAACGTCTGCCTGGGCGAGAGCCTGCTGGTGCGGCTGGCTGTTCAGCTGCGGGATGCCGGAAAGACTGCCGGGCAGATCGCCGCCACCCTTGAGCACGCCAAGGAGCATCTGCATCTGGTGGCTGTCATCGACGACCTGAAGTATCTGCGCAAGGGCGGCCGCCTGCCCGCCGCCGTGGCCGTGGCCGGTGGGATGCTGGGCATCAAGCCCCTCATCACCATCAAGGAGGGCAAGGTCGTTATGGCGGGCAAGGCCCGGGGCCTGCCCGGCGCTTATGTTGCCCTGTTCAAGAAGATCGAGGAGCTGGGCGGCATCAGCACCTGCGCCGACGCGCTGGCCGGTTACACCCTCGCCCCCCGCGAGGTGCAGCCCATCCAGACCTACCTGCAGGAGAATCTGGGCCGGAGCGAGGCCCTTGTGCGCCAGATCGGCTGTGTCATCGGCACCCACGCCGGCCCCGGCGCGTTCGGCCTGGCCTTCCTCGATGAGGGCTTCACCTTCTGATCTTACCCAATCAAAAAGAGGAACTGCTTTCCCGGCAGTTCCTCTTTTTTGTTGGTTCATTCGTGTCCGATCTTCGACCAGTCGATCTCTTCGGCATCCACAAAGCCGCTGTCCTTCGCTTCCTCCAGCTGCTTTGCTTCCTCTGTGGTCAGCTTGGTGAAATCCGGGTCCCATGCCAGTACCAGCTTTTTGATCAGCTCGTAGGCAAGGTTCTTGTCCGGGTCCGGCAGCATATCGATCATGTGTGCTACATTCATTGCAATTTCAGACATCCTGCCACCTCCTTATTTATAGATATCGCCACGATTCCCGATATCCAGCACCAATAGAATCTCCAGCGCGTTTTCCTCTCCGTACCGGTAAAGCACGCGCCAGCTTCCGACCCGGAGCCGCATTGTTCCATCCTTCAGTCCCTGCATCACCTTGATATCACCTGCTGGCGGTTTCAGGGTCAGCCCCTCAATGCCTGCAACGATGCGAAGCACGGACCTTTTGTCCAGCTTATTCAGGAACTTCATGGCGTTCTTCGAGTAGCGGATCTTCATAACATCATCCTCAGCGCTCGTTTTTTCTGCGGGCCTCTGGCCCTATTATAGTCCATTCTCCTGCAAACGTCAATTGTTTTTTGCCGAAGATCCGTTCATTACAGCACCGCGTCCGAGACGATCTTGCCCAGCAGGAGCACCAGCACCACAAGCATCATGGGGCGGATGAACTTTGCGCCGTTCTTGAGGGCGAAGTGGGAGCCCAGCAGGTTGCCCACAATGCCGCTGATGGCACAGGGGATGCCGATGGAGAACACCACCAGCCCGCTGGAAAGATACGTTACCAGGCTGGCGTAGTTGCTGGCAAGGTTGAGCACCTTGGCGTTTCCGCCCGCCGTGCGCAGGTCAAAACCCATCAGGGTGGTAAAGGCAATGATGGCAAAGGTGCCGGTGCCCGGGCCAAAGATGCCGTCGTACAGGCCGATGCCCAGCCCGATGGCAAGGGCCAGCACCGCCTTTTTGGCGTTCAGGGTGCCGTCGTCCCGGTTCTCGTCGGGCAGGTCCCGCCGCCATAGGATGAGCACCGCCGCTACCGGCAGGATGATGAGCATCATGGTGCGCAGCATCTGATCGCTGAGCAGGAGCACGATGTGGGAACCCAGTGCGCTGCCCACAAAGCTGCCCACAGCCGCCAGCAGGCCGACCCGGATGTTCATGGCTCCCTTCTGGAAGAACTGCGCCGTGGCAAAGGTGGTGCCGCAGGCCGCGCTGAATTTATTGGTGCCGTAGGTGTAATGCACCGGCAGGCCCGCAAACAGGTAGGCGGGCAGGCTGATCAGACCGCCGCCGCCCGCCGCCGAGTCCACAAAGCCCGCAAACCCGGTCATCAGCATCAGAAACAGCAGCATTGGCAATGATAATGTAATTTCCATTCGTTCTACTTTCCCACTCTTTCGTTTACTTCAGATACAGCTTTCCCTCGCAGGCCAGGATCTGATCCAGGATCATCCGGGACACCCGGGCACCATAGACCATGGCGGGGTGGTCGTTGTACTCGATGATGTCATGGAACTCCTTGTTCATCAGAACGATCACATACTCGCCGTAGGGGGTGTGGATGATGCCGCCGTCGTTGCGGCAGGCATTCATGCTGCCGCTCTTGCTGGCCACCCAGATAAGCTCCGGCTCGCCGGTCTCCTCGCAGTCCAGATAGAACTGGGGGAAATCGTGGGTCAGCATGGTGTTGTAGTGCTGCTGGCGGAAGATGCCCAGCATGGCGGCGCTGGCTTCTTTGCTGACCAGCGTGCCCTTTGCCACCTGCGCAAACAGGGCGGCGTAGTCCCGGGGCGTGGTGGTGCCCAGCTTGTCGTAGCGGTCAAAGTGGAGGGGGTTGTGCAGGACGGTGTGCCCAAAGCCCAATTCCCGGATGCAGGCATTGATGGTGTCCAGCCCCAGGTAATCGATGATCATATTGGTGGCGATGTTGTCCGAGCAGATGATCATCATGGTGGCGGTGTCCTTCACCTTGAGCTTTGCCCCCACGCCCAGGGCCCGGAGCATCCCGGAGCCGTCCACGAACTGGCTGGCCTCGTAGGTGATCTCCTCTTCCAGGTCAGCCCTGCCCCGGCTGGCCTGCAGATACAGCACCGCCAGAATGAACGCCTTGATGGTGGAGGCCGTCTCAAATTCCTCGTCGGCACCGATCTCCACCGTGCTGCCGCGCAGGTCGTCCACAAAAACGCTCATCTTGCCCTGATAGGAATAGAGCTCTGCGGCAATGCGCTTTTCCAATGTCATATTCTGATCCATCTGGAATCCCCCAACTTTTCTATACTTTCCGTTATACTTCATTCTTACCGTTAAGACATTATTATCGTTGATATCGTTGTTATCGTTGCTAACTTTTCTTTTTCACCAACGTTATCAACGATTGCAACGATGATTTTGATACTAACGGTGATTACAAGTTGTTTTCAAAGAAACGCTGTGCGTTGCGGAAGAAGATGGCTTCCACCTCATCCTCGGTGAAGCCCTCTTTCCGCAGGGCATCGGCCAGCAGGGGCATTTTGGAGCAGTCGCTCAGTTCCAGCTTGCCGCCGATGCCGTCAAAGTCACTGCCCAGACCGATGATCTCAATGCCGCCCACCTGCTTGAAATGGGCGGCGTGTTTGGCCATCAGGGCCGTGGTGCTGCGGCACAGGTCGGGGCTGGGCTGGTCATCCAGAAAGCCCGCGCAGTAGTTCAGGCCCACCAGACCGCCTTTTTCCGCCATGACCCGGATCATCTCATCGGTCAGGTTGCGGCAGTGGGGGGCCAGAGCGCGGCAGTTGGAGTGGCTGGCCGCAAAGGGGCGGGTGCTGTGCTCCGCAATGTCCCAGAATCCTTTATCGGACAGGTGGCTCACATCGGCAATGATGTGCAGGCGCTCCATCTCGGCCAGGAACTCGAAGCCCTTCTCCTTCAGGCCGGTCTCGGTGTTGGGCATACAGGGCCAGATGGGGCCGTTGCCGGGCACCACGTTGGGGCTGGCCAGCTCGTTTTCGTGGTTCCAGGTCAGGGTCATCATCCGCACGCCCAGCTCGTACATCCGGCGCAGCACGCCCAGACTGCCCTTGCAGCAGCCGGCCTCCTCAATGGTCAGCATTCCGCTGATCTTGCCCGCCTCGGCGTTTTTGCGGATATCCTCGGGGCGGTAGACAGGGGCGATCCTGTCGGAATACCGCTCCATCATCCGCTTGAACACATCGATCTCTTCCAGCGCCGTCACCAGCGGGTCCGCGCCCGGGGTGGGGTCGGCCAGATTCACAAAGGCGGCAAAGCACTGGAGCATGTAGTCGCCCTTCTCCAGCTTTTCCAGATCGATGTGGCCGTTGTTGTGGGCAAAGGTCTGCCCGTCGCCCCGCATCTCCGCGCGCCGCAGCTCGCTCAGGGTGTCACAATGTAGATCAAAGACTTTCATCGTTCATGTCCTTTCTTGACAGTTTCTCTGTTAAACCTCTCCGGGATGCTGCCCCTTCGCAGCAGCTGGCGGGGTTAACCCCCCAGTCACGCTTCGCGTGCCAGCCCCCCTAATAGTGGGGCCCTTGGCATGGCGGAAAGCCTTTCCTTTTTGCCAAGGCTGCCCCTACTAGGGGCGGTGGCATTGCGAAGCAATGACGGTGGGGTTTCACCTTCAGAACACACTCCCCACCGCATACAGACTCTTGACCAGATCTTCCCGGTACAGCGGGTCGGCGGGGTCAAGGCTGTTGATGACCACGCCGCCGCTGGCGGACGCGCCGGTGGAGTGGATGTAGCGGCCCTCACCAAGGTAAAGGGCGATATGGCCGGGGAAATAGAGGGCATCGCCCCGCTTTTTGTCTGCAAAGGGGATCTGGTGCATGGGCCAGCCCTCCACGATCCTGGCATCCCGGTAGATGAGCACGCCGCACTGCATATAGGCGCTGCTGACAAGGCCGGAACAATCAATGCCCCGGCCCGATTTGCCGCCCCAGCGGTACTCGGTGCCCAGATACTTTTTCGCCTGCGCACAGACGGCATCCCGGAACGCTTCCTCGCTGCCGTCGTACCACGCCTGCAGTGCCTGCGGCACCAGCTCTCCGGCGGTAATATTCCGGGCCTCCGCCAGCGCGTCATCAAAGGCCAGCCCCTCCCGCTGGGAGAATACGGCGGTCATCTCAAACCGCACCGGCTCCAGCGCCACGTCCCGGACATAGCCGGTGCGGCCATCCAGCAGGGCCACCTTGGCCCAGCCGGTGTGGGCCTCGGCTTCCTCGGGCGGTTCGGGCAGGCGGCAGAGCAGGCAGCCCCGCTCCAGCTCCAGCATCCGCACCCCCTGCACCTTGGGCAGGCTGAGCACATCGGTGGCACGGCCCACCAGCACCAGCGGCTGGGGCAGGTAGTCCCGCAGCGCATCCTCGCTGACAAATTTCAGCGCATCCCGCCGGACAAAGCCGTGGTAACCGTAAAAGGTGACCACCTCGGCCACCTCCGGGGAGAGGGGCACTCCCTCGGCGGTCACGCCGCCGGGGGCGGTGCGCACCTGACAGGCCTGACCGTACAGGCCCTCGTCCCCGATGGTGGAAACAAGGCCCGCCTCGCTCTGTTTGGTGGTCTGGGGCAGGTCGTAAATGGTCACGACCGGCCGGGCAAATAGGGCGTATTGCATCATTCGGTTCCCTCCAACAAATTCAGCAGCTCCTCCGGCTTCATGCGCAGGATGGCACCATCCGCGCTGCCGGTGACGGTCTCGGCCAGATCCTGCTTGGCCTGCTGCAGCTCCACGATCTTTTCCTCAATGGTGTCCTGGGCGATGAGCTTGTACACCTGCACCGGGTTCTGCTGGCCGATGCGGTAGGCACGGTCGGTGGCCTGATTCTGAGCCGCCACGTTCCACCACGGGTCGTAGTGGATGACGATATCGGCGGCGGTCAGGTTCAGGCCGGTGCCGCCTGCCCGCAGGGAGATCAGGAACACGCTGGCCTCACCGCCGTTGAAGCGGCGCACCAGCTCGGCACGCACCGGCTTGGGGGTGGAGCCCTGCAGGGTGAAGTGGCTCACGCCCTCTGCGTCCAGCCGCTTGGCCAGCAGTTCAAGCATGGAGGTGAACTGGCTGAACAGCAGGATGCGGTGCCCACTCTCCACGGCACTGGTGACCAGCTCGATGCAGGCATCCAGCTTGGCGCTGCCGCCTGTCCAGTTGTCGGCAATGAGCCGGGGGTCGCAGCAGATCTCCCGCAGCCGCATGAGGACGGCGAACACCGCCATCTTGTCCTCGGGCTTGGCGGCCCGCAGCTTCTCCCGGGCATCCACCACGGCGGCAAGGTAAAGCTTGCGCTGCTCCTCCTCCAGCTCGATGCGGTAGACATTCTCTGTCTTGGGGGGCAGCTCCTTCAGCACCTCGGACTTCATCCGGCGCAGGATGAACGGCCCGGTGAGCTGGTTCAGCCGCCGCACCGCCGCCGGGTCGTTTTCCTGCGTGATGGGCTTTTCAAACCGGCTGCAGAAGCTCTTGTAGGGCGGCAGGTAGCCCGGCATCAGGAAGGAGAAGATGCTCCACAGCTCACCCAGGCGGTTCTCCACGGGGGTGCCGGTCAGCGCAAAGCGGACACGGCTGTTCACCCCGCACACCGCCTTGTATTTCTGGGTGGTGTGGTTCTTGATGGCCTGGGCCTCGTCCAGGATGCAGGCGTAGAATTTCTGGTTCTCGTACAGGGTCTCGTCGCGGCGGAGCAGGTCATAGCTGGTCACCACCACGTCGGCCCCGTCCCACTGCTCGGCCAGCTGGGCCCGGTGGGCGGCATCCCCGTCCACCACAACGCAGTTCAGCTCCGGCGTGAACTTTTGGCATTCCTCGGCCCAGTTCAGCACCAGCGAGGCCGGGCAGACAATGAGGCTGGGCAGGGGGTTCCCGCCCTGCTCCCGGAGGGCCAGCAGATAGCTGAGCACCTGCACCGTCTTGCCCAGACCCATATCATCCGCAAGGATGCCGCCCATGCCATAGCCATCCAGCGTGCGGAGCCAGCGGTAGCCGTCCCGCTGGTATTTTCGCAAAACTTTTTGTAGAGACGCGGGCGGTGTATACTCGCTGTCCTTTACCGCATGGAAGCTCCGGCTGAGCTGGCGGAAAGCATCGTCCCGGTTGAAGCGGATGCCGTTCTGCCCCGAAAGCGCCCAGTCCAGACTGGGGGCCCGGTACAGAGGCAGCCGGGCGTGGGCCTGGCCCAGTTTGGCCCCGGAAAGCTCCAGCGTCTCGTTCAGCTCGTCCAGCACCTCCATGGAATCGTCCAGCCGGAGCAGACGGCCATCGCGCAGGCGGTGGTAGCGCTTTTTCTGGTGGAGCGATCTCAGCAGGGCTTTCAGCTCTCCCACCGGGAACTCCCCCGTGTCCACCTCCAGGTCGAGCACGCTGCCGTGCACCGACACCCCCACCGAGATCTTCGGCGGTGCGGCCTGCATACTGCGGAAGGCATCGGTCAGGTAGACCTCGCCCTCAGCCAGCAGGGCCGGGATGCCCTCATCGAGGAAGCGGTAGACTTCATCCTCCTCATAGGCATCGTAGTGGGCGGCAAGGCCGTTGCCCATGGTGTCTGGCCCCGGCTCCAGGTACCGCCCCAGCAGCCGCCCGGCCCGCTGTTCGGCGCGGGCATCCCGCAGCAGACCGGCAGGCCCCGGTTCCTCCGGCGTGACGCGGTCCTCGCCGTACAAAAATTCAAGGTGCGCCCGCACCGTTTCCCGCGTGGGCGCGTCAAGGTAAAACTGCACCACCGGCTCCAGCGGGATCTGATTCAGCAGCAGGCGTTCGGGGTCCTCAATGGTCACCCTGCTGCCCAGCTCCGGCAGGACGTAGCTGCAAAAGGCGGTGGCATCCCCGGTGGTAAAGAACAGGCTCTTGCCGCACAATGCCTCAAGGGCGGGCCGCATCCGGGCGCTTTCGGCCCGGTCCAGCTGCCAAATCGTATCCTCACTGTATAAATAGTCGTTGTCTAAACCCGTTTTCCATCCCAACGCGGGGGTCACGGACACCTCCACGCCGCCCCGGCGCTTTTCCACCCGCATGGTCAGGGCCGGGATGCCGGTCTTGAGGGTGTAGCCGCCCAGATTGCCGGTGGGGGCATAGAGGGCCACCAGACCGTCAAAGATCTCGCCGTTCAGCGGGATGCCCCCGGCAGGCCCGTTGCGGGGCGCATTGCCGTAGCTGCGCAGGGCCGCCTCGGCTCCTTCCTTTGCGCTGAGCTGCCGCCGCAGCAGGCGGAGCAGCTGCTGTGCCTCCGGGGCAAAGGCCTCCCAGCTGTGCTGGAATTCCAGCGCCTTGCCGTAACTGATGAAACCGTGCTTCTCCACGGCCCGCAGCAGGTCCGGGATGCTCTTTACCACATACTGCCGCCCGCCGTCTGCCGAGATGCGCAGCCGCAGCCAGGGCAGCTCCCCGGGCAGCAGGGTCAGCTCCGGTTCCAGCTCTGCGGAATGGGGGCGCAGCTCCGCGTGGCCGGTCACGCCGTCCACCTCGGCCAGTGCTCCCTCCTGATAGGCCCGGAGCAGCCGCCGTGCCTCGTAGTCAGATTCCGGTTCCTCGCCCCGCCACTTCTTGCCGAACAGCATTTCCAGGCTGGAGGCATAGCTGTCCCTGCGGGGCGGCTCCTCAGGCTGGGGCGTTTGCAGGTTGGCCGTGCCCCGCACCACGCCCGGGATGCTCTCCGGGCTCTCCGAGGGCTTTTGCGGCGCTCTGCCGGAAAGGCCCTGACTCTCGCTGTCCCACATCAGCAGCGCGCCGATGTGCTTGCAGCAGGGCCCCTCGCCGTTTTCGTTGTAAGGGCAGGAGCAGCTGGCGCTGACAAAGCTGCCGTTTTCCCGCAGCCAGACCTGGGTCTGGTACAGGCTCCGCCCGCCGCCGCGCACGTCGGCGCTCAGGTGGCGCACGCCGTTCCCGGCCACTTCGCAGTTCAGATCCTGTATCCGGTCCGTGTAGGCCTTGGCCCGCGCGAATACCGTGCCGCCCAACAGGTAGCGGATCTCTTCCATGTCCATCCGGGGTCTCCCTCCCTCTGCAATGCTCTATTGGTTAAGCATACCGCACCGGCGGGCGGGATGCAAGGCTTTTGCAGAAAAAATCCGCCGCCTCTTTTGCAGGGACAGCGGAAGGAAGCCTTATGTATAAATCTGATAGATATTTTCAATTTGATACGGGTCACTCAGCAACACCCTGCCATCCGACAACACCGTAAGTTCATCCCCTACCGCAAGGTCTTCCAGCTTTGCTTGCTTTCCACTTTTTGTCCGCAGCTTTTCTGAAACCTTGTGGAACGCATATAGCTTCCCGTTTTTTTCTTCCGCCATCAGAAAATCATTTTTCTCGTCAATTGCAGTGACGGTAACTGCCGTATAGGTGCTGACTGACGCTAGAATTTCCTCGATTTCCTGATAAACTGCCTTTCCTCCCGGAAAAACGTATGCCTTTTTCCCGTTGACCAAACAGATTCGGCTGTCCGCATAAAACGCAAGCCAGACCTTCGCCTCGTCGTCGCTGCCGAATTGAAGGACCACATCCTGCCCACCCGCATCGAAGGTATCCTGATTGATGCAGGGCAGGTAGAGTTTCTTTCCTAGATATTCTTCGAGCGCCTGATACAGCTCCGTCGAAGCATCGGTCTGGAGATCGTTCATCTCCACATCGCCCCGGAACGAATTCAGGTTCATTTCCGCCACGGCAAGCGTATCGCTTTCCCGGATGGGCTTGGTAATCTTCTGCACCCGGTACACTGCAAGGGAGCCGAATGCCACGCACAGAAACAGCATCACCCCGGCAGCCGCCAGAATGCGCTTGTGCTTTTTGCTCACTTTCACCGAAAAAAGAACGCCCACAAAGCACACTGCCATTGGCAGCAGACACATGACCCAGTCCATCGTTTCATCTCCCTCGCGGTAGTTTCTTTCATTATACCGGAAGCCGTGCAAAAGTGCAACAAACGCGCACTGATATTCCGACATAAACACAGCGGCCCCGCTTACGCTGGTTTTCCCAGCGCGGTGGAGCCGCTTTTTATGCCGTTATTGGGAGATACGGTAATGTCCCACAATGTCCGTTCGCTTTTCCAGAATGTCCTGTTCGTAAGCAGTCTGCCACGGATCGTTATGATGGATCACATAGGGCACACCGTCCCAGTTCCGCCGATCAGAAACGATGCCGATATGCTTTTCAAAGATCACGATGTCACCGCCCTGCCACTGCTCCACATCTCACGGCACATTCCTCCCTTTGTATAGAACACGAATCCGAATGTTATTTCAGTGCACTTCGTCAAATTTACGAAACAAAAAACGCCTCAGGAAAAATCCTGAAGCGTTCTGTTCAAGTCGGCGACTACCTATTTTCACGCGCCGTTTCCAGCGAACTATCTTGGGCACGAGTGAGCTTAACTTCTGTGTTCGGAATGGGAACAGGTGGAACCTCACCGTCATCGTCACCGACCAATATGACTGGTTCAGTATAACATTTCTGTTCTACTTTGTCCAGTGTTTTTAGAAGGACGTGCCTTCAAAACTGAATAATCACTGCTCACATTTTGTCATTGACTTGAGAATTCAAGCGAATTGTGGTCAAGCCCTCGATCTATTAGTACACACTTGCTGAATGGATCGCTCCACTTACACATCGTGCCTATCAACCTCGTAGTCTACAAGGGATCTTACCTGATTGAATCAGTGGGATATCTTATCTTTGGGTCGGCTTCACGCTTAGATGCTTTCAGCGTTTATCCGATCCG
>OLVZ01002695.1_pt1 | contig 12657 bp, 11 predicted proteins | sample 1673341 | NCBI WGS metagenome assembly OLVZ01 (sample SAMEA3178944, study PRJEB25190) | human gut metagenome | biome: human gut; feature: human-associated habitat; material: faeces | place: Austria | collected 2013 | reverse complement strand
TGATAAGCCAGCTCATCGTGCTTATTTACAACATGGCCGACACCTTCTATGTCGGACAGACCAACAATCCGGACATGGTCGCGGCCACCTCGCTTATTCTGCCCGTGTTCAACATCTGCCTTTGCCTTGCCGGCCTGGCCGGCGTGGGCGGCGGCTCTCTCATATCCCGTCTGCTCGGGCAGGGCAGGGATGACGAGGCTCGGCGCGTGGGCGTCTTTTCGATATATCTCGGTCTGGCTGTCGCCCTGCTTTTTGCCGTACTCATCGGGGTGCTCATTCGCCCGCTGCTCGGCCTGCTTGGAGCCGACGAGCACACATACGAGTACGCGCGCCAGTACGCCATGTGCGTCATCGTCGCGGGAGGCATACCGACGGTGCTCTCCAACGTACTGTCAAACCTGCTCAGGAGCGTGGGCCGCTCGGGCGCGGCGGGCTTCGGCATCATACTCGGCGGTGTACTCAATATAATCCTCGACCCCATCTTTATGTTTGTGCTGCTACCGGACGGGATGGAGGTGTTCGGCGCAGGCGCGGCCACCTGCCTTTCAAACTGCATTGCCTGCGTGTACTTCTTCGGCGTGCTGTACATGGGCAGGAAGGGCTCGATAATCACCTTCAGCCCCCGCGTGGGCATGGCCTCCCGTGAGAGCATATTTGCAGTATTCGCCGTGGGGCTGCCGTCGGCGGTCACCAGCTTCCTCTTCGACCTCGACTACGTCATCCTGGACAAACTCATGGTCTCCTACCACAATACGGCGCTCGCCGCAATTGGCATAGTGCTGAAGGTTGAGCGCTTCCCCCTCAACGCCGGCGTGGGAATATGCCAGGGCATGATGCCGCTGGTCGGCTACAACTATTCGGCCGGTAACCGCCGGCGCCTGAGAGATACGATCCGCATGTCGCTCGCGGTCGGGCTGGTCATCGCGGCAGTGAGTATACTGCTCTACGAGCTGTTTGCAGCGGAGCTGGTGCGTGTGTTCCTGGACGACGCCCGGACGGTGGAGCTGGCCGCATCCTTCCTTAGAGTGCGTGTGCTGGCTACGCCGCTCATGTTCGTGAGCTTTTTCACCGTCTATCTTTTCCAGGCGCTGGGCAAGGGAAACACCTCCACCGTACTGGCCGTCGTGCGCTGGCTGGGCTTCAACATACCCATGCTGTACATACTCAACGCCGCTTTCGGCATGTACGGCCTGGTCTGGTCGCAGGTGACAGCGGACAGCCTGACCGTTGTCCTCTCCATAGCCGTGTACCTGAAGTTCCGCCCTCCCCTGCTCCGCTCAGGAAAGCTGTCCGAGCGCTGAGTAAAATAGCATGGCCTCCACGGGTTTTCCGCGGAGGCCTATTTATCTGATGAGCACCTGCGCTTCCGGCAGCGTCCGCAATTGCATCCGTCCTAGGCCCCTGCACCGTCACGTTATTCGCTCCTGCGCCCATCTGCTCACCTATCTCGCGCGGTGTAACCGTCGTCCATGAGGCGCGGAGCAAGTGTAACCTTTTACCCCATCTGACCTTGTGTTACAACGCACTTACCGCTCTATTTTCGCAAAACATCTGACCGCGTATGCAAATCGTGGATTGACCGCAGTTGATTAAGAAAATATAATTGGGTTAAGTATAAAAAATACATGAGGAATGTGTTTTATGAAAAAAGCAATCATAATCCCAGACTCCTTCAAGGGGACGCTGAGTTCAATTCAAATATGTGCCATTGTCTCCGAGTGTATACGCCGGGTATTTCCCGGCTGTGAGGTGCTGGAGATGCCTGTAGCCGACGGTGGTGAAGGCAGTGTTGACGCTTTCTTGTTTGCTGTTGGGGGAGAACGTCTGCATGTGGAGGCCACAGGTCCGTGGTTTGAGAGACGTCAGTCTTATTACGGTCTTCTAGCCGGAGACACTGCTGTAATAGAAATGGCCTCCGCTGCCGGTCTTCCTCTTGCCGGTGCCAGGCTTGATCCTGAGCGTACTACAACATATGGGGTGGGAGAACTGCTGTTGGACGCCGTGCACCGCGGGGCAAAGCAAGTCATAGTAGGTTTAGGCGGCAGCGCGACAAATGATGCAGGCTGCGGCGCTGCCGCTGCTGCAGGAGTTCGTTTTTATAATGCCTCCGGTATTAGCTTTATCCCTACTGGCAGTACCCTTTGTGAAATTGAGCATATAGATCTCACCGGACTCGACTCATATGTCGGACGCTGTAGTATAAGTGCAATATGCGATATAGACAATCCCATGTACGGTTCTTCGGGCGCGGCACATGTCTTTGGGCCACAAAAGGGCGCCGACCCGGCAATGGTTGAGCGCCTAGACACCGGACTGCGTCATCTGGCTCATGTTATCTTTCAAGAGCTAGGCATCGATGTTTCTGCGCTTCCAGGCGCCGGTGCGGCCGGAGGTATGGGCGCCGGGATGGTAGCCTTCTTCGGCGCCAAGCTCAAGCCGGGCATTGACACCGTTCTGGATATAGTCGGCTTTGATAAAGCCGCGTCAGACGCAGATGTGGTTTTTACCGGCGAGGGGAAGCTGGACAGCCAAAGTCTGAGAGGCAAGGTAGTTATAGGCGTCGCGCGCAGTGCGGCTCGGCTTGGCAAACCAGTCATCGCAATCGTCGGCGGCGCGGATTACGGAGCCGAAGCTGCCTATAACGAAGGCGTTTCAGCCATATTCCCAATCAACCGTTTACCTCAGGATTTTTCTCTGCTGAAAGAACACAGTGCTGAAAATCTTGCTTTTACCGTAGAAAACGTGCTGAGATGCCTGAAGGCAGCCGGAATGTAAATAATATATCCTGCTTTGCCGCTACGACTCTGGACTCGCTGCCGTATTCCGGAGCTATCCTGATGCTTCTGCCCCTGTGCCATATGAAGCTGCGCGAGGTCTACCCTCCTCTGTTCATAACCACCGTCGTCGCCACGACCTGCGGCACCATAGCCGTCATCGTCATGTGCGCGCTTTTCCCAGGGTTGGCGGTGTGAGGCAGCCTTCGCCACAACTGTGAAAAATACCTGCGCTCCCCGCAAGAGCCTAACCTTTACCCGGAGCGCATCGGCACAAAACACCCCGGATTCCATAGCATCCGGGGTGTTTTCATATGTGCAATGCAGCCGTGGGCGCACTCCCCTTGCACGTAAGTACCGCAAAGCCGTCCGCAACAAGAAGACAACCGCCCACGATTCCGTTGTATTGGGCAGATTCGAGCGATATAGTCGTCTAGACTCAGTGTTTTACTTGTTTACGGATGCCGGTTGCGGCTGTCCTTTGAGCAAACGCTTGAAAATAATTCTTTGTTAGAGTATTTGATACAAATACGCCGATAAATCGTTCAGCAGATATATCACATATAGAACTTTTGTGGAAGAAAAGATTTCGCTTACTATCTTGCTATTTTATTCTGAAGAAGAAAAAGAAAAATTTAAGGATTATGCAATTTCTAAATGGGGCAGCAGAGACAAGTATTTAAAAGATATTCATATCCCCTATATGGAACTTCCAGATTCATATCGTCCAGAAGCTTTTAAAGAAGATTATGAAAATGCCTTAATCTTCAAGAAACTATTAGATGAGTTCCGAACATATTAAGTAGAACATTTTACAAAAGGATGCTAAAATGGGACAGTAGCAACACGCCCCCATTCTTACTACGTTTTTACTACTTTTGACGGCCTCAATATGCCGCATTTTGCCCCGTTTTGCTTACTCAGTGGTTGTTTTAACAATCTCAGAGGCGATTACATACCCGGCAAATTGCGGCAAAACAGGGCAAACTAACGCAAATCAGGAGGACTTGAAAATATGATACGAGTGCTTTTCGTCTGCCACGGCAACATATGTCGGAGTCCGATGGCGGAGTTTATGTTTAGGGACATGGTTGAAAAGGCCGGGCTTGACGGGGAGTTTGAGATTGCGTCAGCGGCGACGTCGTACGAGGAGGTGGGCAACGGCGTATACCCGCCGGCGCGCAAAAAGCTCGCCGAGCACGGCATCGGCTGCTCCGGGCACGCGGCTCACCGCATGACGCGTGAGGAGTACGACGAGTACGACCTCATCATCTGCATGGACGCCGCCAACCTGCGCAACCTGCGCCGCATGACTGACGGCGACAGCGAGGGCAAGATCTCCCTCGTACTCGACCACTGCGGCCGCGCCGGGCAGGAGGTGGCCGACCCGTGGTACACCGGCGACTTTGAGAGCACCTGGCAGGACTTGAGCCAGGGGCTGAGCGGCCTGCTGGAAGAACTCACCGGCAAAAAACTTTAAAAATGACCCGTCCACTGCTGTGTGGACGGGTCATTTGCACGTTTTAAGCTATTTCGCCAGCAATCTCGCCAGCAGCGGACGGTGCACGGTGACCGCGCCCTTGGGGCAGAACTCCTGACAACAGAAACAGCGTATACACTTTTTGGCCTCTATCCTCGCCCTGCCCTCGACCACCTGAGCGGCCTTGGGCGGACATACCTCGGCGCACTTGCCGCAGCCGATGCACTTGGCAGCATCCACTTTCGGCCGGGCGCTGAACGCGCGGCGCATGAACGCCCCGCCGAAGGGTATCTTGGTGCCGAACTCGGTGCTGCCGTTCACGGGCAGCTTTTCAAAGTCCGGGATGGCAAAGCGCTCCACGTCGCCCGCTATGCCGAGATCGCGCCAGTCGGCCGGGCACAGCCCGCGCCTGACCGACTCCGCGACGCTGGGCGCGTCCATCGCCTCCATGCCTATCAGGCGGGCGCAGACCAAGTCCGCGTTGAACGGCGTATCCGCCGCCAGCAGCGCGCCCATATGCCGGGGCTTGCCCTGAGTCGGCCCGTTCCCCTCCATGCAGTCCACCGCGTCCACCAACGTGAGCCGCGGCGCGTTGAACAGCGCCAGATCTACCAGCATGGAGCAGAAATCCGCCGCATTCGGGTAGCGATAGTGCATTTCCGGCTTACGAGTGCCGGGTATCGTGCCGAAAAAGTTCTTGACTGCGGCGGTCATGCCGGCCATGCCGTGGGTCTTGAGCTTGGCGAAATCTATGATGGCGTCCGCGCTTTGCAGCCACGAGGTGTATGTGAAGGCGTGCAGGGTCTTCCCCTCCGCGAAGCTGACCTCAGTCTCGCCGAAGTCGCCGTTCAGCTCGCCGCCTGCCGCCTCCACGGCCTCCATCCCCGTGCCGTGATAGACCGAGCGCACCCACGCGGCCGTCCACGGACCGCCGGGGCTGTCGCCGACGACGACGCGCGCTCCCCGCGCTCTCAGCTCCTCCGTCAGCGCGGCCAGCAGCGCCGGATGCGTCACGGCGGCGCTCTCCGGCTTCATGCGCGAGACCAGGTTGGTCTTTATCGCGACGGTCATGCCCGGCTCCACCCAGTCCAGTCCTCCCAGCGGCCCCAGCGCGGCGGAGAGCGCGCGGCGCACGTTTTCGCTCGAGTAGTCCGGACACGGTACGATGCTGACGTTTACAGGCATAGCATTGGCTCCTTTCGCTATTGGCGCAGGTGTACACTGCTTCATTTTACGTATTTTATGAATTTTGTCAAGATTCTCTCTTGCAATTTGCACAGAATGTGGTAACATGGTCTTAGACACGCCGCCACGCGGAGAGAGAGCGGCAAATACTTTGAGGGAAGAAGGTAGAACCAATGGACAAGATCGAAATCACCAGGACGACCGCCCCCAAGGAAAAGACGCCCAGCGACAAGCTGGGATTCGGAAAGATTTTCTCTGACCACATGTTCCTCATGAACTACGACGAGGGCGAGGGCTGGCACTCGCCGCGCATAGTCCCCTACGGCCCCATCGAGCTGATGCCCTGCGCCAACGTGCTGCACTATGCGCAGGAGATTTTTGAAGGTCTCAAAGCCTACCGCACCGAGAGCGGCACCGTGCAGCTCTTCCGCCCGACGGAAAACATCAAGCGCATGAACAACTCGGCTCTGCGCATGTGCATCCCGCCCGTGCCCGAGGATATCTACCTCGAGGCGCTCAAGACCCTGGTGACCGTGGATGAGAGCTGGGTCCCGCACGAGTACGGCACCAGCCTCTACCTGCGTCCGTTCATAATCGCGACGGACGCGCAGCTGGGCGTCCACGCCGGCCACCACTACCTGTTCTGCATCATCGCCTCTCCCTCCGGCAGCTACTACGCCGGCGGCATAGACCCGGTGCGGATAATGATCGAGAGCCGCGACGTGCGCGCGGTGCGCGGCGGCACCGGCTACGCCAAGTGCGGCGGCAACTATGCGGCCAGTATGCGCGCCGGCGAGGAGGCCGAGAAGAAGGGCTTCGCCCAGGTGCTCTGGCTCGACGGCGTGCACATGAAGTACATAGAAGAAGTCGGCGCCATGAACGTCATGTTCAAGATAAACGGCAAGGTCGTCACGCCCGACATCTCCGGCGGCACCGTCCTGCCCGGCATCACGCGCAAGAGCTGCATCGAGGTGCTCAAGGACTGGGGCTATGAGGTGGAGGAGCGCGAGATCTCCGTCGACGAGCTGGTGGAGGCCGCGGAGAGCGGCGCGCTGGAGGAGGCCTGGGGCGTCGGCACCGCCGCCGTCGTCTCGCCCATGGGCGTCCTGGCCTACAAGGACGTCGAGCACGTGATAAACGACAACAAGATCGGGTCTCTCACCCAGAGGCTGTATGACGAGCTGACCGGCATACAGTGGGGCAAGATACCCGACACGCGCGGCTGGATAGTAAAGGTCTGCTGACAGCAGCCGAAAACGGATGCAGGCGTCCGGGGAACCTCCCCGGACGCTTCAAATATTTTAACTTCATTTTAAGGAACAATAGACGGGGAGCCGCGTCTAACGCATATCTCATGGCTCACAGCCGGAAGGGAATTTAACTTTATGGATACAAAAACAGTCAACAAGACCCAGAAAATGCTGATTGTTATACTGGCACTGGTACTGGTGGCGGGGATAGCCGCGAGCTGCACTCTCGGCGCCCTGGCAATTCAGCGCATATCCGGTCAGGCGGAGCAGATCACGCAGCTGGGCGAAACGCTCAGCGCGGTCGTGGGCTCCAACTCCGACACCGTGACTCAGGAGGACGACGTGGCCGTCGCGGGCGAGTATTACATACGCTCCACCCTGCCCATCTCCGACGCCTACAAGTCCGGCGACACCTCGGCTCTGGACTCGAAGCAGCTCGAGACTCTCAACATGGCGTCAAAGGTACTCGACGAGATCGTCACCGACGGCATGACCCCATATGACAAGGAGCTGGCGGTCTACGACTGGATGTGCGCCAACCTCGGCCACGAGAGCGGCGTCACCGTCGTAGTCCCCACGGCCAGCGAATACAGCGCGGAGCCCTACGGCGTGCTCAAGTACGGCGCGGCGGTCTGCGTGGGCTTTGCCACGACGTTCAGGCTTTTCATGCAGATGATGGACATAGACTGCATGGTCGTGCACAACTCCTATCACAGCTGGAACCTCGTCAAGCTGGACGGAGAGTGGTATCACACCGACATCTACTCCGACGTCGACAGCGGGAACTACGCCAACTTCAACATGACAGACGAGATGTGCTCTGTCGCCCACGATTGGGACAGGGATTTCTTCCCCGCCGCGAACGGGCTCAGCTACTGCTACGCCTATCGCAGCGCCAAGGAGCTCTCCGACGTCTACACCCTCCCCGCGCTCGTACGCGAGGTGCTGGACTCCGACAGCCTCAGCAATCTCTACTTCCTGTTCGACGCCGACAAGCACACCCAGCAGGTGGTGTCTTCCATGATGGGCCTCGTGGACGGCGCGCTCTCAAGCTACGCCGATCAGAACGGGCGCACCATCTGGATGGAATACAACATGCAGCTGGTCGAGAGGCGCGTACTGCTTACGGTCGGCCTCACCGAGTACAGCGAAGACGATGATGAGCCGGCGCAGGAGCTCGGCGAGGACGAGCTGACCCGCATCAGCGAGGCTGTCGACGCTGCCTTCGGCGACGTCACCGGCGACTCGTCCGAGGTCGACGGCGCCGACGACGGCTACTATGAGGATCTGACGGCGGACGCCGCCGCAATGGCGGGGGTGAGCGCATGAAACGCCTTGCGGCCCTTGCGCTGACGCTCGTGCTCGCGCTCTGCCTCGCGGCCTGCGGAGGCGGCGGAGCCGGAGCCTCCTCAGCCGACCCCGTCGCGCTGGGCAAGTCGCTCTCCGGCCAGGCAGCCAGCCTGCCCGGCATGGAGACCGTGTCCAGCGAGTCCGAAGACGGCGAGCAGCTGTTCAAATACCTCTCCGACCTGGACTACGGCAAGGTGGCCGGCTACTACATGTCCTACGCCTCCGCAGGTACGGCGGAGGAGATAGCCGTGATCCGTCTCAGGGACAGCGCGGACGCGGCCGAGGCGCGCGCCTCGCTGGAGCGCCACCTTGAAAGCCGGCGCGGACTGTTCCGGGTCTACGACCCGGAGCAGGCGGCGATGCTTGAAAAAGCAGCGCTCGTCTCCGAGGGCGACGTAGTCGCGCTCATAATCTGCGAAAACGCCTCCGACCTGGCCGGCAGCCTGCGCAGCGAGCTGCGCGGCTGAAAACCTATCCTTGACCCAAACAGCGAAGGGACACCGCCGGTGTCCCTTCGTTTTACATTCGACAGATCACACGCCGCTGTTGGCGTCCAGCCAGGCCTTGGCGGCCTCGGCCACGGCCTTGAGCGTCTCCGGCTCGAACGGGGAGTCCAGCCCCGCCCTGTCCAGCAGCTCGCGGAAGGTAAGCGTGCCGCCCAGGCGGGTGTAGGCCATGTACTTCTCCCAGGCCGCGGCCTTGTCGCGCTTTATCATGGCCCAGAACTCCAGCGACACGGTCTGCGCCAGGCAGTAGTCTATGTAGTAGAACGGGCTGATGTATATGTGCCTCTGCCGCTGCCAGGCGCGCCCGGAGGAGTAGAAGCCCAGGCTCTCCTCGGGCTTGAGCCAGGGCATGTAGACCGCGGCCAGGCGGCTCCAGGCGGCGTTGCGCTGCTCGGGCGTGTACTCGGGGTGCTCGTAGCACTCGTGCTGGAAGTGGTCGACCAGCGTGCCGTAGGGTATGAAGGTCACCGCGTCGGCCAGGTGCTGCCAGCGGAACTTGTCCGCGTCCGCGCCGAAGAAGCGCTCAGCCCACGGCTCGGCGAAGAACTCCATGCTCATGGAGTGCACCTCGCAGCCCTCCAGGCTGGGGGACGAGCTCTCGGCCGGGACTATGTCGCGGCTCGTCCAGCTGGCGAAGGCGTGCCCGGCCTCGTGAGTTATGACCTCCACGTCGCCGCTGGTACCGTTGAAGTTGGCGAAGATATACGGCGTCTTGTAGGCCGTCAGCGTGGTGCAGTACCCGCCGCCCGCCTTGCCCGGGCGGGACAGGACGTCCATCATGCCGTTTTCAAGCATGTGGTCTATGAACTCGGCGGTCTCGCCGCTCAACTCGTGGTAGAAGCTCCGCCCGGCCTCCAGGATGTCCTCCGGCGTGCCAACGGGGCGGGCGTTGCCGTCGGTGAACCACATGGCGCAGTCGGCGTAGCCCATGGGCAGGCTCTTTCCCAGGCGCTTCGCCACCGTCTCGTACACGCTGTAGGCTATCGGCACGATGTAGTCCACGACGGCGGCGCGGAAGCGCTCCACGTCGGCCTTGTCGTAGCAGTTGCGCTGCATACGGTCGTAGCCCAGGGGGATGTAGCCGTCGTGCCCCAGCTTCCGCCCCATCTTGTCGCGCAGCGTCACCAGCTCGGCGTAGATGGCGTCCAGGCTCTCCGCGTGCTCGGCGTACCAGGCGTCCTCAGCCGCCCAGGCGGCGGCGCGGCGGGACGCATCCGCGTCCTGCTTTATAGGCGTGAGCTGCGAGAGCGTGTACACGCCGCCCTCAAAGGGTATCTGCGCCCCGGCCAGGAGCTTTGAATACTCCGTGGTCAGCGCGTTCTCGCGCTGAAGCTCCGGCACGATCTCCGGCGAGAAGGTGCGCGCGTCGATCTCGGCGTTCAGGAACATGACGCGGTTGTACTTCTCCTCGAAGGCGGCGCGGTACGGCGTCCTTAGCAGCGCGTCCTGCCAGCGCTGAACGTACTCCTCCAGCTCCGGCGCGTGCTCGTCTATATACGCGACCTCGGCGTCGTAGAACTCGTCACGCGTGTCTATGTCGTGGCGGATGTTCGCCACGGTGAGCGCGGTGTCGAACTTCGCCGAGAAGTCCTCCACCTCCAGGAACACCGCCTCGGCCTCCTCAAAGCTCCCGGCCGCGCTCAGGCGTTCGGCGGCGGAAGCGTAGAACCTCGCCGCGGCGTCGAAGTCCGCACGGGTGTAAGATATATCCGCAAATTTCATGGCATCTTCCTCCTAAAAAGAACTCGCAATTGTATCAATTGATAGTAATTAAGCATAATTTGCTCGCAAAATCAGTCACAGTGTGCTATAATGTCGTCGGCAGGAAGGCACGGCCGGCCTAAACGGCTAATCCACTTCCGGAGGTAATACCAAATGGGTAGACTCGAAGACAAAGTTGTAATCATAACCGGCGCAAGCTCCGGCATCGGCGCCAAGGCCGCCGAGATCTTCGGCCGCGAGGGAGCCAAGCTGGCGCTCGGCGCGCGCAGAACCGAGCTCCTGGAGCAGTCGGCGCAGAAGGCGCTCAACGCCGGCGCCGCGGATGCCATCGCCGTCACTACCGATATCCGTGAAGTCGACCAGTGCGACGCCCTTGTCGACGCCGCGCTCAAGCGCTACGGCCGCGTCGACGTACTCGTCAACGACGCCGGCATCATCGAGCTGGGCCTCCACCCGGTCGACGCCTTTACAGACGACGAGCTGGAGCGCATCGTGGAGACCAACCTCAAGGGCACTATGCGCATGACCCGCTCCGCTCTGCGCGCCTTCAACGCCCAGGGCACCGGCAATATCGTCACCGTGGCCAGCATCGCCGCGATAAACGGCTGCGGCGCCGGCGTGTACAGCGCCGCCAAGGGCGGTCTCGTGAGCATGACCAAGCACATAGCCATGCGCTACGCCAACCGCAAGCCCACCATCCGCGCCAACTGCGTCTGCCCCGCCACCGTGTGGACGGACATGACCCGCCAGGAGATGGCCGCTCAGCCCAACTACAACGACGCGGCGAAGGCGTTCAACGACTCCGTCGGCAAGCACACCTGCATGGACGTCGGCATCTGCAAGAGCATCGACGTGGCCAACGTGCTGCTCTTTCTCGCCTCTGACGAGTCCGCCTGCCTCAACGGCCAGGTCATGACCCTCGACTACGGCTACGGCCTGTAAAAGACAAAAGCACCGTTCCACCCGTCTCCATGCGTGGAGACGGGTGGTCTTTTCCTATGGCCGCGCCGGTCTCAGGCGATTTCCACCTCGACGCGCACGCCCAGGCGCCTGGCCAGACGGCGCACCGCCCCGGCGCCGAAGCGCTCGTTGAGCGAGTCCATCAGCGCTTTGAACCTGCGCAGCTCGGCCGTGTCGCCCGGCCAGTACTCGGCCATGGCCTCCTCGCCTATGTCGTCCATCACCAGCGCGAGAGCCATCAGCGCGACGTAGACGTCGTCCAGCACGCCGAAGGGCAGCGCGTCCAGCGGCATGGCCAGATAGGCCGCCGCCAGTCCCAGCTTGAACTTGGCGCGCTTCGGCACGCGCCCGTCGCGCAGCAGCCTGAACAGTGTGTAAATTATATCCGGCGCTCCGGCCGCCACCTCCGCCAGTCTGCCCGCACCCAGGTCGCGCGCAGCCGCTATCGCCGAGTCCCGCAGCCTGCAATAGGTGTCCTTCATATAGCTTGGCTCTGCCATTTCGGCTCCCCCTTGTCATTTTTGGTGCCTACATTTTATATCATCCGCCGCGCTTTGTAAATCCCCGGCGGCCGCGTCGCTTATGCGTCGCGGCGGCGCGGCAATTAGCATGAAAAAGGCGCAAGAATCCCGTCGTAATTTGTCGAAAAGCCAGTTGCATTAACCCCCCGTTATGTTGTAGAATTGAGTTGTTGTTAACACGCCGTTAACATTTTACGGTTTTCGGCAAATTTTACGTGGATTGGAGGCGAACGCCCATGCAGCTTCTGGAGCGCCGCATAATGACGGACGGGGAAGTCCTGCCCGGCGGCATACTGAAGGTGGACGGCTTCCTGAACCACCAGATGGACCCCCAGCTGCTCACCGCCATGGGTGAGGAGTTTCACCGGCTCTTTGCCGGCTCGGGCGTGAACAAAATACTTACCATTGAGGCGTCGGGCATCGGACCGGCCTGTTTTGCAGGCCTGGCTTTCGGCTGCCCTGTTTTATTTGCCAAGAAAAACCGCACCAGCAATCTGGCGGGCGAGTTCTGGACCAGCAAGGTCTACTCGTTCACCCACCACGTCGAAAACACCATCCTCGTCTCGAAGAAGTACCTCGGCGAGGGCGACCGCGTGCTGATAATAGACGATTTCCTCGCCAACGGCGCGGCTCTCGACGGCCTCATCACCCTGTGCCTGAACGCCGGAGCGGAGGTCGCCGGCGCGGGCATCTGCATAGAAAAAGCCTTCCAACCCGGCGGCGACCGCATCCGCAGCCGCGGCATCAGGGTGGAGAGTCTGGCACGCATCAAGAGCATGACGGATGATGGTGGGATCGAGTTTTGCTGAATCCCATCCACATTCCTTTTCTTACCTTTAACTTTAATTATTTCTGAGGGATTTCTTTTTGTCTTGTCAAAAAGAAACCCCTCAGACTCCAAAGAGAAAA
>OLVZ01002693.1_pt1 | contig 12674 bp, 12 predicted proteins | sample 1673341 | NCBI WGS metagenome assembly OLVZ01 (sample SAMEA3178944, study PRJEB25190) | human gut metagenome | biome: human gut; feature: human-associated habitat; material: faeces | place: Austria | collected 2013 | reverse complement strand
TAAACAGTCATAATAAAAATAGATTTATCAACTAATGCATAATATTATACAAATGCGCTGGTGTTTGAGCTGGGCATCGTCGCGGGTGTTATGTGGGCATGTGCCATAACTGCCTTGCGCGAATTCCGAAATGCCCCGCTTGTGCCGTTTGAACTGGGAGATGTTTTGGGAACCTTGGGTCTGGCACTCATGGGCGTTGAAGGCGAGGCAAGCCCCAGTTGGGTGTGGTGGATCTCTCTGGCGCTGGCGATTGTCGCCACCCTTGCTTTGCACGAGCTGGTTCATGCGTTTTTCTTTAAACAGTTCGCTCCTCCGGGCGCCCACATCTCGTTTGGCGCCAATATGAAGACGGGCATGATTTATGCGAGCGCCACGGATATCGTGTATTCCCGTGCACAGTACGAGGTTATCGCGCTTGCCCCCACGGTTGTGGTAACGGCGCTGGTATTTGCTATTGGATTCGGTTTTACTTGGCCTTTGTGGACGCTTTTGGTCGCGGTCGCGCACCTTTCGGGTTGTACGGGAGACTGGGAGTATGTTCGAGCGATTCGTCGGGATGGGCGCATCACGCACTGTCGCGACACCGAATGGGGCGTTGAGTTTTACAGCGATGCCCCCATTGCTCAAGAAAGGGCGCGGGTCGTTCAAGGCGGGTCTTCTGCCACACGAAACGACAAGCCTGTTTCTGTAAGCGCCTCAGCTCCCACTTCCATGGGCGTTTCTGATTCCATTTCCTCTTCCACGAGCGACTTCGCCCCTGCTTCCGATGCATCCGTCGGGCAAGACGAGGCGTCGAAGAAACGCGCGGGCTTTTCCGTTGTCGATGGAGGCAAATCCTCATGACGCGTCTGCTTTTACATGCCTGTTGCGCCCCCTGTTCGCTCGAACCGGTGCGTTTGTTGATGGAAGAAGGGTTTGAGCCCACGATTTGCTGGTCTAATCCCAACATCCAACCCCTTGCTGAGCATGATCGCCGTTTGCACGAGCTGCGCGTGTGGACGCGCAAACGGGGGATTCGCCTCATCGAGGCGGGGGACGATCGCGCGCGTTGGGATCGTGCTGTCGCCCCGCTGGGGGCTGACCGCGAGCGGAGATGTCGCGCATGTTACGGCATGCGCCTTGCCGAGGCGTGTCGCGTCGCTCAAGAGGAGGGCTTCACGCATATCGCCACCACGTTGGCCGTTTCCCCGTATCAGCTGTTCGATACCTGCAACGAAGTGCTTGAAGCGCTGGCCGCAGCTCATGGCCTCATTCCGGTGATTCGCGATTTTCGCCCGTGGTATCCCGAGGCAACGCGTCATTCGCGTGAGCTTGGGATGTATCGGCAAAAGTATTGCGGCTGCAGGTTTTCCGCCGCCGAGGCAGCGATGGATCGCGCTCGTCTGCGCGATGAACGTAAAGCTGAGAAGGAGCGCAGTAAGGCTGAGCGTAGCGAGGGTCAGGCTGCGTTATCATGAGCTGCTGGTATTGAGCAACTCATGAAAGGCGCCGTTATGCGCACCGACGATTTCGATTACAATCTTCCCAACGAACTCATTGCCCAGGCGCCCGCCGAGCCACGTGACTCGTGTCGTCTGCTCGTGCTTCATCGCGATGCGCCGGCGAGTGAATGCGGTGCGGGCGCGGTCGCCCTGGCAAGCGGGGGCGCTGTTGAGCACAAGCACTTCTACGACATCATCGACTATCTTGAGCCGGGCGACCTGCTTGTCGCCAATCAAACGCGCGTGATGCCGGCGCGCCTGATCGGCCGCAAGCCGACGGGCGGCGTCGCTGAAACGCTGCTACTGCGTCGTCGCGAGGATGTCGATCCGCTCGGACACGTGTGGGAGTGCCTGGTCAATCCAGGCAAGCGCCTCAAGCCGGGCAACCGTGTGGAATATCGTGCCGGCGGCATGCTGGCACCTGAGGATTCTCCTGTGGTGCTCACGGCGGAGATTCTCGATTTTGTGGACGATTCCAAGGGCGGGCGTTTGGTGCGCTTTGAGCCGGTGGGGGAGAACGAGACGGGCAAGCCCCGTTCGCTCGACGAGGCGATTCATGCCGCGGGCCATGTGCCGTTGCCGCCGTATATCACGAGCTACGAGGGCGATCCCGAGAAATACCAAACCGTGTATGCCGTGAGTGAGGAACGCTCCGCTGCGGCTCCGACGGCAGGTCTGCACTTCACGCCCGAGCTCATTCAGCGTATCAAAGACAAGGGCTGCGGTTGGGCCACCGTTGAGCTTGAGGTGGGTATCGACACGTTCCGCCTGGTTGAGGAGGACGATCCCACCGAGCATGTCATGCACACCGAGCGCTACCACGTTCCCGCTTCGGTTGTGGAGGCGGTGCACGCCACCAAGGCCGCGGGCCATCGTGTGATCGCGGTGGGCACTACGGCGGTGCGCTCGCTCGAAAGCGCGTGGGACGCCTCGGTTGCCGCGAGCGTTCCACCTGTGACGGCGCGCGGATTCGAGGGCCGTGCAGATAGCGCCGACACGACGGGCGCGGGTGACATCGTGGTGCGTGAGGACGCGACCACCAACCTCTACCTCATGCCGGGATCGACGTTCCATGTGGTCGATGCGCTCATCACCAATTTCCACGTGCCGCGTTCGACCCTCATGATGCTCGTGAGCGCGCTTGCCACGCGCGATCAGATCATCGAAGCCTATACCGAAGCGGTTGAGCAGCGTTATCGCTTCTTCTCTTTCGGTGATGCCATGTTCATCGAATAGGAGAGGCCTTTCATCTTTCTCCATTTATTTCAAATTTTTTTGGATATCAGGTATAGATGTATGCGCTTTGGGGCATACACAGAGTAAGAAATACAAGCGTCGCAACGTTACCGCGACCGGATAAGGAGGTGGGCCCGTGGTGATGGATGATATAGCAGCCTTTGGGTCCGTTGCCTGCGAAACCGAGGTCGAATTTTGAGGTAGAACGCGAACGTGTTCGCGTGTTCCCGGCGATGTACCGGATAACGATTGGTGAGGATACGCATCGATGGACCCAAAGCAATTGCATGGCGTGTTCCGGCGATTGCGGAAGGGTGTGGTTCCACCGTACAGAGCATAGAACGAGCGGCGGCATCGTAGCGGTGCCGCCGCTTTTTTGTGCAGATGCGGCACGTTGCACAAAAAGCCCGCCTGGCGAAAAACCAGACGGGCTTTGTGCGTATATCACGCGATGCGAGCGATGGAAATCCTTACGGACGCTGGCCCATGCCGCCCTCGAGGGTGACGGTCTCGCCGTTCATGTACTTGAAGTCGGGACCGCAGAGCTGAACGACCACGCGGCCGATCTCGGTCTCGACGTCACCGTAGTGACCCGCCGGCGGCATATGAACGTTGGCCTCGAAGGCCTCGGGATATGCCATCTGGAAGTTCTCGAGCTGAGCGGTCCAGGCGAGCGGGCACACGATGTTGACGTTCACGCCGTCCTTGCCCCACTCGTTGGCGGCAACGCGGGTCAGGCCGCGGATGCCTTCCTTGGCGGCAGCGTAGGAGCACTGACCATAGTTGCCGAACAGACCGGCGCCGGAGGCGAAGTTCACGACGGAGCCCTTGGTCTCCTTGAGGTGCGGGTAGCACTTCTGCATATACAGGAAGGTGGCATACAGGCCGGAGTACAGAGCGAGGTCGAACTGCTCCATGGTGTGGTCGGCGATGGTGACGCCGGAGGCGGAAGCCTGGGCGTTGTTCACGAGCGCGTCGATGCGGCCGAACTTGGCGATGGCCTCATCGATAACGTGCTGCACGACGGCCTCGTTGTCCTGACCGGCGGAAACGTCGGCCTTAACAGGGAGGACCTCAATGCCGTACTCAGCCTCGAGGGACTCCTTGGCAGCCTCGAGTTTGGCGACGTTGCGGCCGGTGATAACGAGGTTGGCGCCCTCCTTGGCGAAGGCGATGTCGATGCCGTAGCCGATGGAACCGGCGGAGCCGTCCTTGAGCGTGGCCTTGCCGCCACCCGTCACGATAACAGTCTTACCAGTGAAAAGTCCCATACCCAGGTCTCCTCTCGGACAATGCGGCGGCACGTGCCGCCACTTGCATGCATTCCTTTTGCATGCCACAAACAACGGATATTCTACCCCGAATTTGCGTTTTCTCGAATAGCCGTTTGCTTTGTCCACAATCGACTCGCCAATATGGCAATGAAGGCTAATTATTTGCAGATACGTGCAACTTTGATTTCCTTTTGCGGTAATAGATGCGTCAGGCGATTCGTTGTCCTACCGAGACGATATGATGATAGACAGAAAATGAACGTGCGGCATCCTGCCGACATGAGGGGATCACATGGACGAGATCGGGAAGAACAACGGCGAGTTTGATGGCTTGACCAGCGGCTCGAATAACGATAAGACAGCCTCGACTATGCCGGCTTTTTTGGAGCGGGCAGCCAGGGGCGAAGTGCCAGTGGCGTCATCCGAATCGAGAAAGAGGGAAGACAGGCCCGATGCCCAAGCCTTCACTCAGGAAGATGAACCTGCTGCCTCCGAGCAAAAATCGAATGAGCTTGCAGGTAACTTCTTTGCCGAGGGCGTGGCGAGCGTAAAGGAGATGAGCGCCGCGCGTCGTGCCCACGCAGAGGCGCGCGATGAACTCGGCCGTTTGGAATACACCATTTCAGAGCGCGAGTGCGAGCTCGAACATCGTCGTGATGTGGAGACTCGCTACGAAAGCATCGTCTCCAGCGAAAGCTCCCGCTTGCAGGATGCGTCAGCTGCGAAGCGTGAAGCCGAGCAGCGTATCGAGGAGCTGGCGGGCGAGATTTCCCAGGCAAAGAAAAAGCTCGATGACATGCGCGATGTCGATGCCACGACGGAGCGCCGCTTGAAGTCCGCGCTCGAAGCGGCGGAGGACAAGGAGAAGTCTGCGCGAGAATCGGGTCGCAGGTTGCAACGGCGCGTAGATGACGCCAAGCGCAATCTCGAACGCGCGAAGCAGGAACGCGAAGAAGGTATCGTTGCTGCTCAAAAGGCCATTGAAAGCGCTGTGGCGCTGCTCGATACGCTCAATAACGAGTTCGCCGACCTGCAGCGTACCCCTTCCGTCAATCCCGCGGAGTATTCGGTTCGCTCTGCTCAGCTCGATGGGGAAATCGCCGATGCCGCCGATGCGTTGCGACTGGCTCAGGAGGATTTGCCGCGCGTTCAATATGAGACCCAGGCGGCGGTTGATGCCGCCGTGGTGGCCGTGGGAGAGGCGGAGCGCCCCATTGCCTCCGCCAAGGCATCCTTCGAGGCCGTCGCTGCAGCGGCTGATGAAGCGCGCGATGCGTACGGGACCGCTAAAGACGAGGCGGAAGCGCGGCAAAAGGAGCAACGCCGCGTGATCTCAACGCTTGAAAAGGCGTCGAAGGAGCAACAGCGTGTGGCAACGGAGCAGCAGGAGGTCATCGATGCTTCTCAGGCTCTCATCGATGAAGCGAACGATATCCATGCACATCCCGAGGTGACTGAGGCGCTTGCCCACGCGCTCGAGGCAGACCGCGCCGAACGCCTTGAACGCGAAAGCGAGATTGAGGAACTGGCTGCCACGGAGCATGCTGTTCGCGAGCGCACGCGCAATTCCCGCATACGTTTTATGGTGTTTGTGGCGGGTATCGTGCTGGTAATTGTCCTTATAATCGCTTGGATTGTTTTGAGGTAGGAGTGGTATGGATCAGTCCCTGTTCAAATATGAAATCGTTGCCGAGGATCCCAAAACCCATGCGCGCGCAGGCGTGCTCCACACGCCGCACGGCGATATCGAGACCCCGATCTTCATGCCCGTGGGCACCAAGGCCAATGTGAAAGGCATTCCCACCGAGACGGTAAAGGGACTCGGCGCGCAGATTGTACTCGCCAACACGTATCATCTGGCCATGCGCCCCGGTGCGGACACCATTGCGGAGCTGGGCGGCTTGCACACGTTCATGAACTGGCATGGTCCCATTCTCACCGATTCCGGTGGTTTTCAGGTGTTCTCGCATAGCGACGCGGTCAAGCTCACTGACGAGGGCGTGCGTTTTATCGCGACGGATTACGACGGTTCGCATGTGTTTTGGACCCCGAAGGACAACATGGAAATCGCCATGAAGCTCGGATCCGACATCTGCATGCAGCTCGATCAGTGCCCCGGTTACCCTGCTACTCGAAAGTTCGTGGAGCGCGCCGTGGAACTTTCCAGCATGTGGGCGGAGCAGTGCTATCAGGCCCACACGCGCGATGACCAGGCGCTGTTCGGCATCGTGCAGGGCGGTATGCATTTGGACCTGCGCCTGCGCTCGCTCAAGCATCTGGAAGAAGCCGGCGATTTTCCCGGTTACGGCATTGGCGGCTATTCGGTGGGAGAGCCGCACGAGGTCATGTTCGAAACGCTTACTCCGCTGGTCAGCGAGCACATGCCGCGTCTTAAGCCGCGTTATCTCATGGGCGTGGGCAATCCGACCACGCTGGTGCGCGGTGTGGGTATCGGCATCGACATGTTCGACTGCGTGTTGCCCACGCGCACGGGCCGCATGGGCACGGCTTTTTCGAGCACGGGCCGCATGAACCTCAAGAATGCGAAGTACGCCAAGGATCCCCGCCCTATCGACGAGAAGTGCACCTGTCCCGTGTGTACGGGTGGATACAGCCGAGCGCTCATCCGTCACATGGTTTCCCAAAAAGAGATGCTCGGCGGCATCTTGCTGTCACAGCACAACATCTATTTCTTGCTCGATCTCATGCGTCGCGCACGCCAAGCGATTATCGAGGGTCGTTATGCCGAGTTCCAACAGGAATGGATGGAGAGCGAAGCGGCGGCGGATTTTTAAGCCAGTTGCAAAATGTGACGTCTGTCGTGCAGCACTGAGGGGAAATTGCAAATATGTACAAAGCAGCCTTTTTCGATGTTGACGGAACGCTTATGGAGTTCAAAACCCATCGTGTTCCCCAGAGCACTTGGCGTGCTATCGAGTCGATGCGCGAACGCGGTGTTAAGGTCATTATTTCGACGGGTCGTTCTCCACGCGAGATTCCCGAGGAAGTGCGTGAGGGTTTCGATTGCTACGTAACATTCAACGGGCAGCTTTGTTATGACGAACAGGGTATTTTTCGAGAGGCGAGCATCGATGAGGCCGATGTCCGCGCCGTCGTCGATGGTTGCTACGCGGGCCTTTACGAGATATCGGTGATGCAGCGAGACCGTTCGTTTATCAGCAAGGTCACTCCGCGCATCCGTGAGCTTTCAAAGAAAGTCGGCCTTACGTATGTTTCGGGGGACTTGGAGGATGCCTTTACCTCGCCCGTTTTCCAGCTCAACGTGTTTTGCGATGCCCAGGATGAGCATCTTTTCTTTGACAAGACGCGCAATGTAGAAGTGACGCGTTGGACCGAACTATTCTGCGACGTGGTGCCCCGTGGTGGCGGAAAGCACCGAGGCGTACGCGCCGCACTTGAGCGCCTTGGCGTAAAACCCGAAGAGGCAATCGCGTTCGGTGATGGTGAAAATGATCTCTCGATGTTTGCAGAGGTGGGCACGAGTGTCGCCATGGGAAATGCCTGGGACAATGTGAAGGCGCAAGCGACGTATGTCACCACCGATGTTGATGACGATGGCATTTGGAATGCCTGCCGGCACTTTGGGCTGGTGTAGGTTCTGCGGTTGAAACGGGATAGATAATCCCACCCCATTTATGCAGCGTCCCATAAGGAAGTAAAAAGAAATTTGGCAGGAACCGGTGTGTTAAATCACGCCGGTTCCGATTCGTTTAGGGACTCCCTTCCGATCTTTAAAGGGATGCGGATTTGCCCCACATAGGTAAAGTATAAATCTATCTGCACATGCTTCCTCCCGTTCTCCCTTACCGGGCTGTGTACCACGATTTTGCTCACAAGCTCATTGAGGATGGCGGCGTCAAGTTCCGGAATATCCAGGTACTTGTCCACCAGCTTCAGAAACTCGTTCACATCGGAAACCTGCCCGGCCTGTGCCTCAATTTCCCGTTCCAATACGGCGGCAAGCTGCTCAATCTCTGCCTGCTCCTTCTCGTATTGGCGGGATAATTTTAAGTACCGGCTGTCAGACAGCTTGCCCAGCACATTGTCCTCATAGATGTGCTGGATAATCCGGTCCAAATCCTCCATCCGTTTTTTTGCCCCGGAGAGGGCTTTCTGCTTTTCCGCCAGTTCTGCCTTGCGGCTTTCCTCGTCCTGCGCCAGCATTTCCAGCTTGAAATCCTTCCGGAACATACGGACATAACTCAATGTCTGCCGTATGGTCTCCAGTACGATCCGGTAAAGCACCTGTTCCCGGATATAGTGGATTTTGCAGGAGCCGGTGTTGCTCTTGTAATTGGAGCAGACGAAATGGTTCTGGCTGTCATCCTTGTAAGTGCTGCAGGTGCAGAAATACAGCTTTGCTCCGCAGTCGGCGCAGTAGAGAAGGCCGGAGAATATGCTGGTTCTTCCTGTTTTTGTCGGCCTGCGTTTGTTCTTCCGCAGTTCCTGCACCCGTTCCCACTGTCCCTTCTCAATGATGGCGGGCTGGGTGTCCTCAAAAACCCGCTGGTTCTCAACCGGGTTTTCCATCCGCTTTTTGAATTTCAGGGACTTGGTATAGGTCTTGAAGTTCACGGTACAGCCCGTGTACTCCCGCCGCTCCAAAATTCTAAGCACGGCGTTGGTATTCCAACGGTATAGGTTTTCCGGCATGGCCCAGTCTTTCTGCTTCGCATGATAGGCGGTGACGGTCAGTACCCTGTCGGCTGTTAGGATTTTTGCAATCTGCATGGGGCCTTTCCCCGCAATGCAGAGGTTAAAGATACGCTGTACCACCTTTGCCGCTTCTTCATCCACGATCCATTTCTTTTTGTCCTGCGGGTCTTTTATGTAGCCATAGGGCGGATTGCTGGCGATATGCTCCCCGGCTTCACGGGGTGGGATTTTTTCGATGCGTTTGGGCAGGCAGATAGAGCTTTTGTACAGCGGAGTCCGGCGAGCTCGTTGACGCTACTGTTTGTCTGCAGGGAAAGTCACGCCCATCTGACGGCGTGCTTCATCCATGACAGCAAGCGATGCGAGCGTAATGGCGCGGAAGCTTCCCACGGTTCCGAAGGGGCCAGCGGGAGCTTCAGCCGGCTTGGTGCCGGCGGCGACTGCCTCGCATGCGGCGGTGAAGTCCTCGACTTCGTGCAACATGAGATTGGCGGGCTGGGCGGGGAGCTCAAGTTCGCTCGTGACGGTTTGAGCGACCGAATAGCCAAGGGAACCGAGCGATGGATTCTGGACGCGCATATCGAGGCGCACGTGTTCGGGATTTGCGATGGCGTCGATCGTGAGCGTGCCGAGTTCTCCTTCGATTTGGCTTTCGGCGAGGTCGTTGACGTTCTTGGCATGATGCGTGCTGGCTACCATGTTGGGGTAGGTTGCCAAGATGATGCCTGCGCAGTCGATGGGACCATTCGTGAGGTCATAGAGGGACTCATCGAGCAGGGCACCTGCCGCCTTGACCGAAGTGGGAGCACCGAATAGGGTGATGAGAGGTTCGACGCTATAGATTCCGATGTCCATGAGCGAACCGGTGGCCAAATTGCAATCAAAGACGTTCGAGTGGCGTTTGGCGAGAATGTCCTCGTAACGGGTTGAGTATTTGCCGAAGCGAATGGTGGCGCGGCGGATAGTTCCCAGCTGGGGGAGGGTATCGCGTATTGCGTAGAACGCCGGGTCGTGAAGTGGGCGCATGCCGTCGAATGCAACGACGCCCGCTGCGTCGGCGGCGTCGAACACCTCACGGGCTTCGCGCTGGTTGGCGCAGAAGGATTTCTCGACGAAGACATGCTTGCCGCCGGCGATGCAGGTAAGAGCATGGTCGTGATGGAGGGCGTTGGGGCTTGCCACGTATACGGCGTCGACTTCGGGATGGGAGGCCATTTCCTCAACAGAGGCGAACGAATAGGCACCGCCGTGCTCTGCCGTGAACTTCGCCGCGCGCTCAGCGTCACGCGAACAGGCGCCGATGAATGTCGCACCGGGAGTTTGGGAGATTGCATCGATGAATACGGAGGTGATGGTGTTGGTGCCAATGGTTGCGATGCGGATCATGGTTTCTCCTTCTACTTGCTCGCGTACGGATGAGGACTGGGATGGATGGAGCTTGACGGAATGCGTGCTTTTCAAGGGCCCAACAAGGGTGGACGAACTGGCTGGGTACTTTTCATAGTTGACACTACTATTTTGAGACGTTGTTCGCCTTGCGTCTAGGCCTCCGTGAATCCGGTGTCGATGTGATGGGGTCCGTGATCGGCGGCGACGGTGGCAAGTTCGTCACACCGTTCATTGAGCTCGTGTCCGGCATGCCCCTTCACCCAATGAAAGCTCACGTGATGGGGCTCCTTGGCTGCAAGTAGGCGTTTCCACAGATCGACGTTCTTCACCGGTTTTTTGTCGGCGGTTTTCCATCCGCGTTTGATCCACCCCTCAACCCAATGCTGATTGAAGGCATTGCAGACATATTGCGAATCGGAGTGAATCTCAACATCGCACGGGCGGTTGAGTGCTTCAAGCGCCGCGATGACCCCCAGCAGCTCCATGCGGTTGTTCGTGGTGCGCTCATAGCCGCGCGAGAGTTCGAGCGTATGTTCTTTGCCCGAGGGGGCGGTGTAGGACAGTACGGCGCCGTAGCCTCCGTGCCCGGGATTACCGCGCGATGCGCCGTCGGTGTGGACGATGACTTTCACGAGTTGATATGCTCCCCTCGAATCGAATACGTATTTCATAGTAAGGCATGCGAGTGGTAGGGCAGTGGGGGAATTCGTGTACACCGCGCGGGGCACACGGTGGTGCAAGCCGTCTGGGTATGATGGTTGGCAGGGTATCGGTCCGGTGCTTTCGTTGGTTTGTTGGATGAAGGTGCCGGTTGCATGCAATGAGGAGACGTGTGGTGCGGAGCAAGCGCTTTCAGGGATTTGCAGAGGTTGCCAGTGCGCCTGCGCAGAGATTGGGCAGTGATGAACTGCTTGGCGTGTTCGGAGATGAGGATGCGTACGTTGCCCATGCGCTGGTAGAGGACATGGAGCTTGCGTACGAGTGCACGCATGCGGCGACCTGTGAAGGAATGATATTTCGTTCGTGCGAGTTCGATCACGTCGATTTTCGTGACAGCACCTTCCGCGACGTAAGGTTTGAGAACTGCCGATTCATCAAATGCGACATGGATAAGGGCTGGCTCAACCGCGTGGACTTTGTGGGATGTTCCGCTCCCGGACTGAGCTTGCTTCAAGCACGTCTTGCGGGGGTCTTCGCGTGCGATACGGATTTTTCTTACGCGAATTTCTCAGAAGTTTCGGTCGATCAGTTCGTGCTGTATTCCTGCCGCCTTCGGGAAACGGCTCTGCAGAGAGCCAAGCTTAAGCGCGTGAGCTTTGACGAATGCGACCTTACTCGTTTGGACGTGTTTGGCACGAAGCTCGCGGACATCGATTTCTCAACCTCGATATTCCAGGCACCGGTGTTGTCGGGCGATTACCATGAGTTGCGCGGAATCATCGTTGCGCCCGAGCAGGCGATTGAGTTGGCGGGCTTGCTGGGCGTGCGTGTGCTCGATGAGTAGGGTAGGGGAAACACTATGCTGACGATTGGATGCCATCTTTCCACTTCAAAAGGTTTCACCGCTATGGGCAAAGCCGCGTTATCCATCGGGGCGAATACGTTTGCCTTCTTTACGCGCAATCCGCGCGGCGGCAACGCCAAGGAGCTAGACTTGGATGATGTTGCGGGACTTCAGCGCATATTGGACGAGCATTCGTTTGGGCGTCTGGTTGCTCATGCGCCCTATACGTATAACGCCTGCTCATCCAAGGAACGTGCCCGCGAGTTTGCCCTCGAGGCGATGGCGGAAGACCTCAAGCGCATGGAGGCATTGCCGGGGCAGTATTACAACTTTCATCCCGGGGCACATGTGGGGCAGGGTGCCGATGTAGGAATCGACCTGATTGCAGAGACGCTGTGTCACGTGATGTTTGAGGGGCAGCGCACGTGCGTGCTGCTTGAGACGATGTCGGGCAAGGGTACCGAGATCGGGCGGAGCTTTGAGGAGCTTGCGCGGATTATCGAGGCGGTTGCGATGCGCCGACCGGAACTTGCAAGGTCGGAGATGCTCGGTGTTTGCCTTGACACGTGTCACATTCACGACGGCGGTTACGACATCGTGCATGATTTGGACGGTGTGTTGGCGGAGTTCGACCGCGTGGTGGGGCTTGAGCGCCTCAAGGCCGTGCACCTCAACGATTCCAAGAACCCGTGTGGTGCACACAAGGATCGCCACGCACGCATCGGCGAGGGGTATCTGGGTGACGAAGAGCTCGACGGCGGTGAAGATGTGCTGCGTGCACTGGTGACGCATCCTGCCCTGCATGACCTGCCGTTCATTTTGGAAACGCCGCAGGATGACCTCTCTGGCTATGCTCGCGAAATCGAGTATCTGCGCGATTTGGCGGAGTAACCTCAAAAAATCGAATCATTGTTACCGATAGATAGTTGGGACTCGAATCCATTTCGTCGAATGCGAGTTCCGCACGAGCCGAAGCGTCCAGTGGGCGCTTCGTGCGAGCAGGACTGCCCGATCAGGCGATGAAATGGATTCGGGATCCCTGGCGAGTTATTCCGTCTCTAGGAACGCGCCGGTCTGACGATTCCACAAAGCGGCGTACTCGCCATCGGATGC
>OLVZ01002692.1_pt1 | contig 12675 bp, 18 predicted proteins | sample 1673341 | NCBI WGS metagenome assembly OLVZ01 (sample SAMEA3178944, study PRJEB25190) | human gut metagenome | biome: human gut; feature: human-associated habitat; material: faeces | place: Austria | collected 2013 | reverse complement strand
ACGTCGTGGATACGATACGAGCCAGTTGAAGTGGATCGAGCAATTCTGATCGCAATCTGTGCCTGATAACCTAAGATTATTTTGCCGGAGTGCCTGACGAACAATGAGACAATTTTAAAACAACAGAAATTATGGATTACGAAATTATTCATCAACCCGAACAAAAATTGTTCAAGACAGAAGTAGACGGTCGCACCGCCTTTGTACAATATCGCCTGATAGGTGATTCTCTTGATATTATCCACACAATTGTGCCACAACCCATTGAAGGGCGGGGGATTGCCGCTGCTTTGGTGAAAGCTGCTTACGCCTATGCATTAGCTAACGGGATGAAGCCGAAAGCAACATGCTCTTATGCAGTGAAGTGGTTGGAAAGACACCCGGAAATAAATGGTTAAATACTCGCTTTTGATTCGTCGGAAAAGGAAATAATATTATCTTTGTAATTGGAAATCAATGAAGAAAAATAGTGTTATGATAAAAGAAGGTGAAAAGGTAAAAGTGGATCCTAGGTTAACGGGACTCGATGAATGGATAGAGGGTACAGTAATTGATATTGAACATAATCCGTTCAAAGGCTTAGTTATAGCGATTCGTGATAAATTTAACCGTATTTTCTTTGGTGAGCAGAAATATTTTATTCCTGTAAATGAGGATAATGTATGTATGCAATAGCCTTTGATATGGTCATTACAGACCTACGTGCCAATTATGGAGAGCCTTATAACAATGCCTATTTTGAAATAAATAAAGTGTTGCGTCAGTATGAGTTTTATAATACGCAGGGTAGTGTATATCTAACAGAGAAAACTGATATGGCAAATCTTTTTCGTGCAATTGATGCATTGAAACGTATTCCTTGGTTTCAGGCGTCAGTTCGTGATCTCCGTGCGTTTCGTGTAGAAGACTGGTCGAACTTTACGGATTTTATAAAAGAAAATAAGTAGATAAGCTTTCAGGTCTGAATATGTATTCATGCCTGAAAGCTCTTTTTATTTCTCAATTACTGTTTCCACCTCTTCAACTGTGGAAAGTACTCTTTCATCGCTTTCCGTGCTTCCTCCACCGTGTATTTTACTTTCGAATCTTTATTGAACTCGTTAAGAAAATTTAGATTATGTTCGATCATCTCGTCCATGGTGCACTCTTTCGTGAAATGTCCGTCCGCATAGCAATAGTGGCAATAATCTTCGTTCTTGCTACCATTTGCTTCTTTTCCAAAAGTTGAGTCGTCTATCGGCATACCGCAACTTTGACAAAATTTTTGTTCCATTTTTTAGTTAGATTATAAGTTTATGTTACAGGCAATCGTTTCCACATCCAGCGGGGAATCATTTTCCAGAAAAAGACCAGTATCCGGTAGCGCCAGTCGATCACCACTATCCGTTGTTTCCGCTCCAGTGACCAGGCAATGTGGCGTCCCACTTTTGCTGCGTCCATCAACATCGGATAATGTTTTCCGTCATTCAGCAAATCGGTGGCAACAAATCCGGGACGGATATCGGTAAAACGGATATTTAGTTTTTGTAAATATGAAAGTTGTTCGAGAGCATCTATGTAAGTGTTCTGGAAACGTTTGGTGGCAGAGTAGGCAGGAGCCACCCCAAGCCCTTTCGTTCCCGCGATGGAGCTGATGACTGCCAGGTGCCCGCCTCCGTTTTTCCTGAAATAGATGAAAGCGGTATCTACCATGCGGATAAATCCCTCAACATTGGTGTATGCCGTGTTCAGTTCCACCTCCATATTTAGCTCCGTATTCTGGAAACCGATGCCCGAACTAAGAAGAAACAAATCCATGCCGCCCACCTTGTCGATGAGCATATTCAATTTCTTGCCTGCATCTTCCTGTGTTACGTCCAACGCTTGAATCTGAATCTGATCCGGTGCTGCCCGTTGCAGGTTTTCGAGAGCGGATTGCCGTCTGCCGGCTACTCCGATTTGCCATCCATCCAGTAACAGACATTTTGCAACTTCTTGTCCGATGCCGGAGGTAGCGCCAATGATAATGGCTTTTTTCATTACTGATTTTTTTTAGTAAGTTATAGGTTCAATAAATGTCGTATGGCCTGCCAGGGTGCATAAAGCAACATCCTCGGTCCGGAGAAACGCATCACTTGCCGCATTCGTTCGCGCATGGCAGGCTTGTAGCAATGTACGGTGCATTCCTTGCACGCACCCTTTTTCTCTCCAAACGGACAATGGGCATAGCGAAGCAACTCTTCACAGTCGGCACAAAGAACTGTATTTTTTTCTTTTTTCCGGCAATAGAGGCGGATCATCAATTCTACTGTTTTCTTTTCACGTTCAATGTGTGATGCTGTCATCTCTTTCTTTTTACACTTTGAAGTGACAAAGATAGCGAAGATTATGCAGAAATACAGGCGTATTCTGTTAAAATACACCTTCTTCTTTTTTCTAATTTGAAAATCACCCTTTCATTTTGGTAGGGTATTTAGAGATTACTTTTTCATAATGAAAAAAATATTGCATTGATTATAAGTGAATTATCAGCATCCTTTTCATTTTGGCATACTCTTGGCTATGAGGGGAGCATACAAGATAATTCATGAGTTATGGAAGAGTACATTTCAGATAACAGTCTGTATATTCGGAGTAAGAATAATAGCATGATCAACCGGAAGATGATAGGGCGTGTGCTGGGTATGTTGCTATTCATCGAATTGGGGATGTTTTTACTTTGTGCCGGAGTGTCTTTTACCTTTTTCGGCATGCTTCCTTTTTATTTCAGCGGAAGCATTGATACGATAACCAATGCCTTTTTCGAAACCATGTCCGGGTTTACCACCACAGGAGCCACCATTCTCGATGATATTGAATCCCTTTCCCACGGTATGCTTTTCTGGCGAAGCCTGACGCAATGGATCGGTGGTTTGGGGATTGTGTTTTTCACGATTGCCATTCTTCCTATCTTTACCACCGGAGGAGTGCAACTCTTCTCTGCTGAATCTACGGGAGTGACACACGATCGTACCCATCCGAAAATCAATGTTATGGCCAAGTGGTTATGGACCATTTATCTGGTACTGACTATTTCGGAAACTGTCTTATTGATGTTTGGGGGCATGAGCTTGTTTGATGCCATTTGCCAGTCGTTTGCCACTACTGCTACGGGAGGATATTCTACGAAGCAGAACAGTATTTCTTACTGGAATTCTCCGTATATAGAATATGTGGTGGCTATCTTTATGATTGTTTCCAGTATCAACTTCTCTTTGTTTCTGATGTGTTTGAAAGGAAAAGTCAGTCGTTTGTTCAAAGATGAAGAGTTGCACTGGTTCCTGGCGTCGGTGGGTATTTTGACTTTCCTTATCACATTGGCACTTGTCTTTCAAAATCATTACGACTGGGAGCTGGCTTTCCGGAAAGCATTGTTCCAAGTGTCTACGGTGCATACTTCCTGCGGTTTTGCTACGGACGATTATAATATGTGGCCTCCTTTCACGTGGTTGTTATTGTTTATTGCGATGCTTTCGGGAGGATGTACGGGGTCTACCAGTGGAGGTATCAAGAATATGCGGTTGCTGATTGTGGCACGTGCCATCCGGAATGAGTTCAAGCATCTGCTCCATCCGAATGCCGTGCTTCCCGTTCGTATCAATAAGCAGACGGTGTCTTCTTCTATCGTAACTACCGTACTGATTTTCTTTGCTTTTTATTTGGTCCTGATCCTGATTGGGTGGACGGTTCTCTTGTTTTTGGGAGTTGGCTTTACCGAGTCCGTCAGTACGGTTATTTCGAGTATAGGCAATGTCGGTCCGGGATTGGGAACTTGCGGACCTGCATTTTCATGGAATTCTTTACCTGATCCGGCAAAGTGGATACTCTCTTTTCTGATGCTGGTGGGACGTCTGGAGCTGTTTAGCGTACTCCTGTTGTTTTATCCGGGATTCTGGAAGAATAGATAAACAGTAAATCATGGGCGGGCTTCTTAAACTTCTTAGAAAGAGCTTGTTGTTGACGGAAACAATCTGTATCTTTGCGGCATGAAAAAGTTATTGTGTCCGCAATGCAAGATTGCAGCTATGTATGTGAAGAATGGACAGGGTGAAAGGCTGCTGGTTTATGTGCTCGAAGATGGTGAAGTGGTTCCCAAATATCCGGAAGATTCGGTGGAGGGATTCGATTTGACAGAAGTCTTCTGCTTGGGATGCTCGTGGCATGGTTCACCTAAACGGTTGGTGAAACGATAGACCGGGGTATTCATACTCTCATACTCATTTATTGATTTATGTCAACTAAAAGAGGAACGCAAATCGAGAACTAATTCCTTGAATTTTCCGTATCTTTGCGCCCAATTTTGGAACATAGACGTATGGCAACTTCTAAAGAGATGACGGCAGGGCCGGCATTACCTCTCATTTTAAAGTTCACATTGCCGCTTTTACTCGGCAATCTCTTACAACAAACGTATTCGCTTGTTGATGCTGCAATTGTAGGAAAGTTTTTGGGAATTAACGCGTTAGCTTCTGTGGGAGCCAGTACATCGGTTGTTTTCCTGATTCTCGGATTCTGTAATGGATGTTGCGGCGGTTTCGGGATTCCCGTTGCGCAGAAGTTTGGTGCACGAGATTACAGTACGATGCGCAGTTACGTTTCCGTCAGTTTGAAGCTGGCAGCAGGGATGTCTGTGGTCATTGCTCTTGTTACCAGTCTCTTTTGTGCGGACATACTCCGAATCATGCGCACACCGGAGAATATTTTCGAAGGAGCTTATGCTTATTTGCTTGTAACGTTTATCGGTGTTCCTTTCACTTTCTTCTATAATCTTCTTTCAAGCATCATCCGTGCGTTGGGAGACAGTAAGACGCCTTTCTGGTTTTTGCTGTTCGCTGCTGTTCTGAATATCATTCTCGACTTGTTCTGTATTCTGGTACTCGGCTGGGGAGTGGCGGGAGCTGCCATTGCTACTGTCTTTTCGCAGGGGCTGTCGGCTGTCCTTTGTTTTATTTATATGTACCGGAAGTTTGAAATATTGCAGGGTAGTCCGAAAGAACGCCGGTTTCAGGCGAAACTGGCAAAGACATTGCTTTACATCGGTGTGCCTATGGGATTACAGTTCTCTATCACGGCTATCGGCAGTATCATGCTTCAGAGTGCGAATAATGCGTTGGGAACGGCGTGTGTGGCTGCTTTTACATCTGCCATGCGAATCAAAATGTTCTTTATCTGTACGTTCGAAAGTCTGGGAATTGCGATGGCTACATATAGCGGACAGAATTATGGGGCGGGGAAACCGGAACGTATCTGGTTGGGAATCAAGGCGAGTGCTTTGATGATGATCGTTTATGCGGCATTTACGTTCGTTCTTCTGATGGTGGGAGCCAGATATTTCGCGTTGATCTTTGTAGATCCGTCAGAAACGGAAATTCTGTTGGATACCGAGCTATTCCTGCATATCTCCTGTATGTTCTTCCCGATGCTTGGATTGTTGTGCATCCTGCGCTACACGATTCAGGGAGTGGGATATACCAATCTTGCCATGTTTTCGGGAGTGGCGGAGATGATTGCGCGTATTCTTGTCAGCATTTACGCTGTGCCTGCATTCGGCTTTGTTGCTGTCTGCTACGGTGATCCGATGGCTTGGATAGCGGCAGACTTGTTCCTCGTGCCGGCATTTATCTACGTTTATCGCAGGTTGAAAAAGCAGGTGTTCACAAGCACGGTTGCAGCTTAGAAGTCGGCCTCTTTCTGTATGCATAGAATCTTTCCGCTGATGGGATGACGGAATTCTATATATTCGGCGTGGAGGTATAACCTGTCCGCTTTCTTTCCATAAAGTTCATCCCCAAGAATGGGGTAACCCAATCCCTCCGGATGGGCGGCGTGTACCCGTAATTGGTGTGTTCGTCCGGTCAACGGATAGAAAGTAATCCGGGTATATTTTTCGGATTCACTGATGATCCGGTATTCTGTAATCGCTTCTTTCCCGTGTTCTCTACTGACGATTTGCCGGGGACGATCAAGAGGATTCAAACAGAGAGGAAGGTTGATTCTTCCTGCTCTTCCAAATGGTAGTGTTGTCTTTTCCGTTGATACTGTCTTCTCTGTTCTTGCTGTTACCCCATCCAATACAGCGGTATAGCGTTTCTTGATACTTCTGTCAGCAAATTGTGCTTGTAAATGTTGATGTACCTCTTTCGTTTTCGCTACGAGCAATAATCCGGAAGTTGCCATATCGAGGCGATGTACAATCATAGGTCCGGTGGCATCGGGATACTTCTTTTTCAGGCGATGATAGACTGAATCTCTGTCCTCCGCCTTTCCCGGAACGGATAACATTCCTGCCGGTTTATTGACTACTACTAGCCATTCATCTTCATATACGATTTCCAGTTCTTCATCCTCATGGATGGAGTTTAGCAGCGGATTCTTGTCTACTTCCAATCCTTGCAACATGTGCAGCAAAATAGGTTCACACTTTCCTTTGCAGGAAGGATAATAATATCCGTGATGCCGGATTTCGTTTTTAGGAGAGTCTCCCCACCAAAATTCGGCCATAGCCAATGGCTTTAATTGATGAAGATACGCATATTGCAACAATTTAGGCAAAGCACATTCACCCGCACCGGCAGGAGGAACTTTCTGAACTGTCTGTTCGAAGATAGTGTATAGGTCTTTCACTTCTCCTCTGGCATTCAGCATCCGGAACTGCTCGAACAACTTTCTTTGCAAGGCTGCCGAACGTTCCTTCCGTTCGGTTTTCAGTTGTTCTATTTCAGTCTCGAAGTGTCTTGTTTCCGTTTCGAGTTCTTCCAATCGTTTCTTCCATTCTTTTTCCAGTCGTTTGTATTCCGCTTTCTGGTATTGGCTTTCCCGGATCAGGGAGGCTTGTTCCTCTTCGGAAAGGGCGGAGGATGATTGGCGGCGAATCTCTCTCGCCTCCTTTGCTGCTTTGAGTGCTGCTTTAGCTTGATTCAAAATAGCTTTAGCCTGTTCTGTTCCCGTCTTCCACTTTTCTTTTGAATCGAGATAAGAACGACTGTTTTCTAATTTACGAATACGGATATTGATGGAAGATATTTGTTCTTCTTCCATTTTGAAGAATCCTTCCGGTTGCAATAAGTCGTAGACAGGAGGGACAAAATAAGGATGCAGATTCTTCCCTGCCAGATTGCCGGAGAAAGCAGCGAGATAACCAATTTCATTGACCGCTTCTTTTTTTGTAGTCTCTTGTTTATTCTCTTTTTGTACAATCAACACCCCGAACATTTTTCCGAAAGCTAGCTCTTCTTGCCATTCTTCTCGGCTCGCGATATATTCTTTCACTTCTTCCGCTGCCAACACGCACAATGGATGAGGCGTATAGTGGAAAGGATAAGTGAATTTATCCGGTAACTCAAGGTGAGAAATGGGTTGCTTGAAAAAATGTATCATCGGTTTATATATATGAATGAATGTGATTACCTTTGCAAAAGTAAAGTAAATCCGTGAATTATTGAATGAAGTAACATGAATAGAATGGGAGAGAAACCTAAATTTGCCTTTCTTGGCAACAGTCACATGGCATTTTGGGCATTGGATGTCTACTTTCCTTCATGGGAATGTCTGAACTATGGTGCTCCTGGTGAAGGACTGGTTTATGTGGAGTCTTTTACCGTAGACACTTCCGATTGCCAAGTCGTCATTCAATTCGGAACCAATGATATTTATCAGTTGAATGATGAAAATATGGACGATTATGTGGAACGTTATGTAAAAGCGGTTCTTGCCATCCCTTCACTGAAAACATATCTTTTCTGTATTTTCCCACGTAATGATTACGATGATTACAGTACGGCTGTGAATCAATTCATTCGTGTCCTTAACCGGAAGATATACGAGAAATTGCAGGGGACGGACATTGTCTATCTCGATGTTTTCGACCGTTTGTTGCTGGATGGCAGGCTGAATCCGGAGTTGACTCTCGACGATTTACATTTGAATGGCAAGGGTTACAGTATTTTGTCAGAAGCACTGAAACGGGCTTCCGGTTTGTAAAACATACCTAAATACTTCATTCCTTGCTTTTATTTATAAATTTGGTGGCATATCAGTTTATTTTTCCTATTTTTGTCCCCAATTTAATAGTAAATAACCCCCATAAAAACGATAAGACTTATGGAAAAAGTAATTATCAATTCGTATGAAGAATTTGAAAAACTAGTAGGCCAACAGATAGGTGTTTCCGATTATGTGGAACTCTCGCAGGAACGTATTAATCTTTTTGCTGATGCAACGCTGGATCATCAATGGATTCATGTAGATACGGAACGTGCGAAAGTAGACAGCCCTTATCATAGCACGATTGCTCATGGCTACCTGACATTGTCTATGCTTCCTTATCTGTGGAATCAGATTATCCAGGTAAATAACCTGAAGATGATGATTAACTACGGTATGGATAAGATGAAATTCGGTCAGGCTGTATTGTCAGGACAGAGCGTGCGTCTGGTGACTACTTTGCACTCACTGACCAATCTGCGTGGTGTGGCAAAAGCAGAAATTAAGTTTGCTATCGAGATAAAAGACCAACCGAAGAAGGCGCTGGAAGGAATTGCTGTATTCCTTTATTATTTCAATTAATGGCAAGCTGCTAAAGAAACAGATTTTATCCCCGGAAATGATCGAAATACGTCTCAAAAGTTAGATACAAAAACTTTTTGGGTGTGCTTCAGATGGATCGTTTCCGGGGATAATTTTATCCTTTTACTCCCATAAATCTGAACGGCTGTGCCGGTTTAAACTCTTTCGTTGCATTTCCATGATAAGTTTCACCGTTGGCGATAGACAATTTGAGTACCGGAGCTCCTTCCGACAAGTCTGTTTCCCGCAGATTTACCCAGAATGTATTAGGTGTCAGACTTGATTCGAAGAAGTAGAGCAGATTCTTACTATCCGATACCGTTCTCCATTGTGTGGTGGAAATTTCCGGAAATTCGGGAGTGGATATGCCATAAGGAACAGAAGTATTACGGATAACGCTGAATACACTTGCCACGGCTATCCTCACATCATCTGTTGGGGGCAGGGCATTGATATAAAAACTGGCTCTTGCAAAACGGTCGGACGGTCGGTTGGTTCCGGGCAGGAAGCTCAATCCTCCTATTGATTTCCAGTATTCGTTTAGTGCCAGTTGTTTGTTGTAGGTAGGGGAGTTGGTCATCACTTTGTACTCCTTGCTGTGGTAGACAGTCAGCTTTCCACCCGTATATTCGAATATCGCACAATCGCCCGTTGCATCGGAAATGGATAAATGCAAGGTTGCCAGGCGGGAACCATCCGGCATCAGGTCCGATACCACTTGGAAAGTATTCTCATCAATGAAAGCGACGGCCTCGTCTACGGTGGCGAAGTTATCCAGCATATATTGCACCCATGCAGTAATGGCAAGCCCCGGTTTAGTTTGATCTCTGACCGGATACTCCGTTTCGGGCAGCCACAGCAGATTGGCAACCAGCCCTTTCTCATTCATTCCGTCCGTACTGGCAATCTCGAAAGCCGAAGTTACCACACTGCCATACTTGGAAGTCCATTTCAGGGAGTTGGCTCCCGTTTCTCCATTTCTTTCCATACCTTTGGGAAATACCCAAAGATTACTGTGCATTTCTGTTTTCCAATCCATAGACCGGCCGGTTGCCACCATTCCATTTTTTCCCGAATAAACGACTCTTGTACACATAATTTTAATTTCTAGTTAAAGGTTTATTATAAGCTGCTTTCATGAGGAATTCAACCGATGCGGATTCCTTTCGCAAAAGCATATTCTCAAAACAATAACGTTCCATTTATGTTTTAGATACATATCAGATATTAATAAAGTATCAAAAAACAGGTATTATGTCATTAAGCAATCTTCTAATCATATTTTCGTCATCGTTTATGGCACTGTTTCCGGTGATAAATCCTTTGGGAAATGGTTTTGTCGTTAATGGATTCTTTACAGACCTCGATCCTCAACAACGGAAAGCAGCTATTCAGAAACTGACACTCAATTTTATAATGATCGGTGTAGGGACATTGGTGATAGGGCATTTGTTTCTGTTGATTTTCGGTCTGGCTATTCCTGTTATTCAGTTGGGAGGTGGAATACTGATTTGCAAGACGGCAATGGAGCTGTTGGGGGATTCGGGTTCGTCTGATAAAGAAGAAGCCAGCAAGAATGTAGACGGTTTCAGATGGAAAAACATCGAGCAGAAGATATTTTATCCCATCACGTTTCCTATCAGTATCGGGCCGGGCAGTATATCGGTTATCTTTACTTTGATGGCGTCTGCAAGTGTTAAAGGCAAGTTGCTGCAAACCGGAATTAATTATTTGGTCATTGCACTTGTTATTATTTGTATGGCAGCCATCTTTTACGTTTTCCTTTCACAGGGACAGAGGTTTATTCAGAGGTTGGGACCGGTGGGAAATCAAATCATTAATAAGCTTGTTGCTTTTTTCACTTTCTGCATCGGTATTCAGATTTCGGTGACGGGTATATCCCAGATCTTCCATCTGGATATACTCTGATCAAACGATGAAAAAAAAGGCGATGAAAACAATCAGCTTTTCTTTGCTTGTATGGCTTTCAGCGTGTTTCTTCGCACAGCACGGATAGCGGGAACCAATAAGTCGGGTTCCATGATTTCCAACATGGTGCGTAGTTCCTGTTGCAGTTCCGGTATGGAGCGTGTCAGTTGATAAGCCAGTTTCATGCAGAGCGATTGCACGCCCGGTGGTTCCTCGCGGGATATCATGCGTTCCATGCAGAAATCGAGGAAATCCACTCGTGGCGGGTTGGCGACAGGTTGCTGGCATATCAGGTTCAGAATCATTCTCCGTTTTCCAGAGTGTGGGCAGGTCATGGCAGCATCAATCAATACGTCTTGTTTCCCGCTTAACCATTCTACATCTGCCTTTGAGAAATGAGTACATACCCACAATGCCTGATAGGAGACGATAGCATCTTCGTCGAATATCAGTTGGTAGATTTCTTCTCTAAGTCGTTCATCATCCTGTATAAAGTGGAGTACCTCTCTGATGTCTTCAATGTGTACTCGTTCGGATAATCTTGCACGTAGGTTCATGTAACTTTCTTTTTGAGGGTTAACCTTTACTCTTACTTTTTTCGACAGTTGCTTCTTTCAGCTGCAAATGCAGGATCGGATAAGGTTTTCCCATACCGTCCGTTGCGTCCCTTCCGATGATTTGGAATCCCATGTGAAGATAGAAGCTGAGTGCTTTTTCATTCTGCTCGTTTACGTCCACCTTATCCAACTGCTTTTTCCGAGTAGCGTATTCCAGTAATCGCTTGCCGTATCCTTTTCCCTGTTCGCCGGGATTTACGAATAACATCTCGATTAGTTCATCGCTCAGTCCCATGAAAGCTACAATCTTTCTGCCGGCATCCCGGATAATGTATAGTTCTACCGCCGGTAAATAATGATTGCGCACCAATGGCTTGTAAAACTGGATATGTTCTTCCGTGAGAAAATGATGCGTGTGGCGTACCGATGCTTCCCAAACTTCCAGAATCTCGTCATAGTCTTGCGGGGCAGGCTGGCATATATTCGGAAGATAGTAACACAAATGGTCGAATATATTCCCGTTGTAAGTCAGTTCCGCCTGATGCAGTACACCTTCATAGATAAATCCGTTCCGTTCAAGCACTTGTTGTGACCGTTTGTTGTGTGGGTAACAATTGGCGGTGATGAGGCTGAGTTGCAGTTCGTTGAAACCATAGTTGAGTATAGCCTGCACCGCTTCCGTCATATATCCTTTGCCCCAATGCGCTTCGTCAAGCCAGTACCCCAGCATACGTACCTGTGGATTCTCCCGTTTCGGGTCGGGGACGATTCCGATCGAACCGATAAGTTGCTGCGTATCTTTCAGTATCATCGCCCAGATATTCTCTTGGCCGATAAACACATCCTGAAGAATCTTCCGCGATTCTTCTATCGTCTTGTGGGGCGCCCAACCGGCATTATTACCCAAGTTTGGGTTCTGGCAACAGGCAAAAAATGCATCCGCATCCTCTTCTTGAAAAGGGCGGATCAGCAGCCGTACCGTCTCTAGGCTACGGGGCGTCACAGTTTCCTCTGTCTCAGTCTTCTTCTCCATATTCTTTCTTGTATACACATTCTATACGGTTCCCGTCCGGGTCAAGGATGACACTTTCAAAATAGCCGTCTCCCGAAGTGCGCGGCTCACCGGCAATGGTGTAACCTTCGGAACGCATTTCCTCAGTGAAACGAAGAACTTCCTCCTGGCCGGGAAACGTGAAAGCGAGATGTGTCAATCCGACTCTGTTTTCTTCCACCACCGTATTCTGTACATCGGGACGGCTCATCAATTCCAAAGAAGGACCTTCACCGAAAGATATGAAGTAAGACTCGAATCCCTTCTTGGGATTCACATATTTCTCATTGCTTTTTCCACCCAGAAAGCGGACATAGAACTCTTTCAACTCTTCCAAACGGAAAGTCCAAATGGCGATGTGGTGTAGTTTCATTTTTAATCTGATTTTTCTTTTTTATCATTAACTATTACTCTCTTTATTTGGCAGACTGCATCATGTATTCATAAACAATACGTGAAATATCAGCGATAATCTTACTGTTTTCCGCAAAGCTTTCTTCGGAATCTTTCACAAAGACAGCTATGCTGTAAGTGCATCCGTCCGGCAAAAGAACA
>OLVZ01002690.1_pt1 | contig 12678 bp, 6 predicted proteins | sample 1673341 | NCBI WGS metagenome assembly OLVZ01 (sample SAMEA3178944, study PRJEB25190) | human gut metagenome | biome: human gut; feature: human-associated habitat; material: faeces | place: Austria | collected 2013 | reverse complement strand
CGGAGCACGCGCACGCAGACAATAGGCCAGATCCTTGACGAATTCGGGCGTACGGTCGGTCTGCGTGGCGATCAGCTGCACGCCGCGGCGTTCGGGCGTCGAGGCGATGATCTTATCGGCCCACTGCGCAACCTGCTCGCGGCGCATGGTCTCGACCTCCTTCGACAGCGCTTCGTTGCTCTCGAACATCTTCTTGACGGCCTGCAGCACCTGCGGGTTGTGGAGGTATTCGCTGATGTCGCGCATCGTATCCTCGGCGGCGTAGATGATCTTCTCGGCCTGTTCGCCCGTGACGGCTTCGATGCGGCGCACGCCGGCCGAGATGGCGCTCTCGGTCAGTATCTTGAAGAACCCGATGTTACCCGTGGCGCTGGTGTGCGTACCGCCGCAGAGCTCGACCGACGTACCGAAGCGCACCATGCGCACCCGATCGCCGTACTTCTCGCCGAAGAGCATCATGGCACCGCATTTCTCGGCCTCCTCCTTGGTGGCCTCGCGGTTCTCCTCCAACGGATAGTTGGCGCGGACGGCGCGGTTGACGAGCATCTCGACCTGGCGCAGCTCGGCGGGAGTCATCTTCTGGAAATGCGAAAAGTCGAAGCGCAGGATCTCGGGCGTCACCATCGAACCCTTTTGCTCGACGTGCGATCCCAGCACCTTGCGCAGCGCCTCGTGCATGAGGTGTGTCGCGGTATGGTTGTTGGCCGCGGCCTGGCGTTTGGCAGCGTCCACGACGGCCGTGAACTCGGCCGCAGGGTTTTCGGGAAGCTCCTTGACGATATGGATAATCAGTCCGTTTTCCTTTTCGGTAGCCACGACGGCGATGCGCTCGTTGGCATTCTCGATATAGCCGATGTCACCGATCTGACCGCCCGAGTTGCCGTAGAACGGCGTGCGGTCGAAAACCAGCTGGTACGACGTCTTGCCCTTCGACGTGACGCGGCGGTAGCGTGCGATGCGGACCTTCTCGGTCAGCGTGTCGTAGCCCGTGAAGACGCTCTCGCGAATGGGGAACAACTCCACCCAGTCGTCGGTATCGACGGCCGCAGCGTTGCGCGAACGCTCCTTCTGCGCCTGCAACTCGGTTTCAAAGGCTGCGAGGTCAACGCCGACGCCCTGTTCGCGGGCGATGAGCTCCGTCAGGTCGATCGGGAACCCGAACGTATCGTAAAGCTCGAAGGCGTCCTTGCCCGAGATCAGTTCGCGGCCCTCTTTCTTGGTCTTTTCGACCACGCCGTCCAGCAGGCTGATGCCCGTGGCCAGCGTACGCAGGAACGAGGCCTCCTCCTCCTCGATGACCTTTTCGATCAGCGCCTGCTGGGCCTTCAGTTCGGGGAACTGGCCCCCCATCTGCTCCACGAGCCCCGCAACGAGCTTGCAGATCGTAGGTTCCGTGAAGCCGAGGTAGGTATAACCGTAGCGCACGGCGCGGCGCAGGATGCGGCGGATGACGTAGCCGGCCTTGACGTTCGACGGCAACTGCCCGTCGGCGATCGAGAAAGCGATGGCACGCAGGTGATCGGCGATGACGCGCATCGCCACGTCACACTTCGCGTCGGCGCCGTAGGTCTTGCCCGAAAGCTGCGAAATACGCTGGATCGTAGGCTGGAACACGTCGGTGTCGTAGTTCGATTTCTTGCCCTGGAGGATCATGCAGAGGCGCTCGAAGCCCATGCCGGTATCGACGTTGCGCGCCGGAAGCTCCTCCAGCGAGCCGTTGGCCTTGCGGTTGAACTGCATGAACACGAGGTTCCATATCTCGATCACCTGCGGATGGCCCGCATTGACCATCCCGCGCCCGGGCTTGGCGGCGATCTCCGCCTCGTCGCGCAGGTCGAAATGAATCTCCGAGCAGGGGCCGCAGGGGCCGGTCTCGCCCATCTCCCAGAAATTGTCGTGCTTGTTGCCGCGGATGATATGGTCTTCGGGCAGAAACTGCTTCCAGTAGTCGTAGGCCTCCTGGTCGAAGGGCACGCCGTCCTCCTCGGAGCCTTCGAAAACCGTGGCGTACATGCGGTCGGCGGGAAGTTTGTAGACGCCGTGGAGCAGCTCCCACGCCCATTCGATCGCCTCTTTCTTGAAGTAATCGCCGTAAGACCAGTTGCCCAGCATCTCGAACATCGTATGGTGGTAGGTGTCATGCCCCACCTCCTCCAGGTCGTTGTGCTTGCCCGAAACGCGCAGGCACTTCTGGGTGTCGGCCGCACGCGGATATTTGCGGGGCGCATTGCCCAGGAAGATATCCTTGAACTGGTTCATGCCCGCGTTGGTAAACATCAGCGTGGGATCCCCCTTGACGACCATCGGTGCCGAGGGCACGATCACATGGCCCTTGCTCTCGAAGAAGTCCAGAAAGGCCCGGCGAATTTTATTCGATTCCATATATAAGATTTTATCCGATTTCCACGTTTGTGATTTCGGGTTGCAAAATTACACAATTAAAGTTAAATTTGCATCCTATTAACCGGAGTTTTTTCCGCAATGAAGCAAAAAGGGCAGAGATTCGACACGCAGGCGCTGACACAGGAAGCGCAGGCGCTGACGCGCGACGTGGTCTCGGCGCCTTTCCGCCTGCGCACCTACCGCCTGATCCGGAAAATACTGATCGGCTTCATCCTCGTCTCGATCGCCAACGTGCTCTTCTCGTACTTCTTCTACACCCCCAAGATGTACCGCATCATCCGCGACAACCGCGACCTGGTCATCAAGTACCGCATCCTGCAAGACCGCATACGCACCTCGCAGCGGCGCGTGGACGAAATCCGCCACCGCGACAACTACGTCTACCGCTCGCTCTTCTCGACCGACACGGTGTCGATCGACGGCGTGTGGCAGCCCTACCCCGACACCAAATACGCCCCGATGGCCGGGGACGACTTCGCCCCGCTGATGGTCGGCACCTGGAAGCAGCTCGACGCGCTGGCCCGCACGCTCTACCTCGAATCGGTGTCGTTCGACGAACTGCAGGCCTTCTCGCAGGACAAGGAGAAGATGTCGGCGGCGGTTCCGGCCATCTGGCCCATCGACCGCTCGGCGCTGCACAACAACCACATCGGCGCATTTTCGCCGCGCCGCTACCACCCCGTACTCCACCGCGTGCAGGCCCACACGGGCGTCGATTTCGGCTGCGACCGGGGTACGCCGGTATACGCCACCGGCGACGGCGAGGTGGAGCTGGCCGTCGGCAGCGGCTACAACGGCGGCTACGGCTATCAGGTGCTCGTAAACCACGGTTTCGGCTACAAGACCCGCTACGCCCACCTGAGCAAGGTGCTGGTCAAACCGGGCGAACGCGTGACCCGCGGTCAGGTGATCGCCGAAACGGGCAACACGGGACGCTCGACAGGCCCCCATCTCCACTACGAAGTGATTCACAAGGGTACGCCCGTGAATCCGGTCAACTATTTCAACCGCGACATGACCGCCGCCGAATACGACGACCTGATGGCGCGGATGCGTGAAACCAATTTCGAAATGTAACGTATGGCCGGGAAAAAGGACCTGATACGGCTTCGCAAGCGTAAGCGCCGCAAACAGAACATCATACGCGCGACGGTGCACTTTTTCGTGTGGGCCGGGGTCGCCGTGCTCTACTACGTCGGGTTCTCGCTTTTCTTCGACACCCCCGTGGAGTACGAGCTCAAACACTCGACCGACCGCCTGCGCCGCGAATACGCCGCCCTCACCCAGCGGTACGACTCGCTGACGACCGTCATGCACAACCTCTCCGAGCGCGACCGCAACGTCTTCCGCATCCTCTTCGAATCGGATCCCTACGACTTCGATTCGGAATACGAACGCCGACAGGCCGTCACCTACGAAAACATCTTCAACCGTTCGTCGCGGCGGCTCAAGCTCGAACTGCGCGAACGGGTCGCCGACATGGAGAAGCGGCTCGACGAGCTGAACGCCTCGTACCTCGACCTGCAGGCGCTCATCGACTCGGCGGGCAGCGGCTGCAACAACATCCCGGCCATCCAGCCCGTGATAAACAAGCAGTTGACGCTGCTCACGGCCTCGTACGGCATGCGCATACACCCCTTCTACAAGACCCTGCAATCGCACCAGGGCGTGGACTACACCATCCCCGAGGGGTCGCGCGTCTTCGCCACGGCCGACGGCGTGGTGCGCGACGTGGCGCTGCGCAACTCCACGTCGGGGCAGACGGTCGTGATCGACCACGGCAACGGTTACGAGACTTCGTACAGCCACCTCTCGAAGATCAACGTCCGCAAGGGACAGCGCGTGAGCCGCGGCGAGATCATCGCCCTCTCGGGCGACACGGGCCTTTCGCTCTCGCCCCACCTCCACTACGAAGTGCGGCTGAACGGGATGCGCGTCGATCCGATCCACTACTTCTTCATGGAACTCACCCCCACCGAATACCAGCGCCTGATGCGCATCGCGCAGTCGGGCATGCAGTCGTTCGACTAAAAACAAAGGAGATGGGAAGCGACTGGACAAAGGATTTCGGCTTTGCGCGCGAAGAAATTTTCCGCAGCGAAGAAACGCTCCGCACAATCCGCCATATCCGTGCCTCATGGGGCGGCGAACCGGAGTTCCTCTGGGAGAAATTCCCGGACTACGCCGTTTTCCGGCGGCAGGACAACGCCAAATGGTATGCCGTGATATTGACGGTGCAGGCCGGCAAACTCGGCCTCGCGGACGAGGAGCGGACAGAGATTCTCGACATCCGGGCCGATGCGGAGACCATGGCGCGGTCGCTGGACTTCGAACATTATTTCCCCGGTTACCATATGAACAAACGCACGTGGCTCACCGTACGGCTGGACGGCAGCGTACCCTTCGGGGAAATCGCCCCGCTGATCGCCCGCAGTTACGAACTGGCCGGGAAAAAGTAGCCCGTCATGCAAATCCGACTCATCCTGCTCGACTTCGACGGCACGCTGGCCGACACGCGGCGCGCCAATACGCTGGCCTATGTGGCCACACTGCGCGAGGCGGGCTATGCGCTCACCGAGGAGGAGTATGCGGCAAAGTATTTCGGCATGCGGTGCAACGAGTTCCTGACCCGTTACGGCATCGCCGACCCCGCAGAGCGCGAGCGGCTGCGGCTGCGCAAGATCGCGCTCTACCCCGCGTTCTTCGACACCGTGCGGCTCAACCGCCCGCTGTGGGAGTTCTGCAGGCAGTTCCGGGCGCAGGGCGGCCGCGTATGGATCGTATCGACAGGCAGCCGCGCCAACATAGACAACGCCATGCGCCACCTGGGGATCACGGTCGCGGGACAGCGGGCGGGGAGCACGGGTGCGGCAACCAGAGACTTGACAGGTGCGGATGAGGCATGGCTCCGGACAGCCGGCACGGCAACGATAGATGCAGGTACGCCAACACACGCAACAGTCACCCCCGAGCCGGGCGAAGGGCCGAACGGCTCCGTGGACGGCATACTCTCGGGCGCCGACGTCGAGCACAGCAAACCCGCCCCGGACTGCTTTCTGGAGGCCATGCGCCGCGAGGGCTGCACGCCGCAGGAAACGCTGATCTTCGAAGACTCCGAAATCGGGCTCGAAGCGGCCCGCCGCAGCGGAGCGGCCTATTTCAGGGTAACGCTCTGACCATCGCCGCCCAGGCCGTTCCCGGCATCCTGTATCCGGCATCTGCACCCGACATCCGACATCCGGCATCCGCTGCCGGACGCACTCATTCCTCCGCGCCGTCCCCAACAGCATCCATCCGGCCGATCTTCCACAACCGAGCCATGTAATTTCCGGGAGTAATCACCATCCGGCAGCGGAACTTGTCCGCCCCCGTCACGACACAGCCGGTCAGCGCTTGCAGATCACGTTGAAGTCGCAGTACTTGCAGGTATCGGCATCCTCGCACTGGCGGAACGGAACCGAGGTGTCGTAGAGTTCGGCGAGCTGCGCGCGCAGCAGTTCCTCGAAACGCTCGCGGTAAAGCGTATAGCGCGCCCCCTTCACCCCCGTTTGCTTGTCGTCCAGCTGCGGCGAATAGCCGGGGCGGTTCATGTTGCGGACGTAATAGAGCGCCGGTTCGACGTCGCAGCCGCGCGACCGGTGCAGCATCATCGCGTAGAGCAGCGTTTGCAGGATGTTCGAAAGGCGTTGTTTGCCCGTGCCCGTGAACAGGCTCTCCACGCCGTCGAATTCGAGATGCGGCGCCCCGGTCTTGTAGTCCACCACCCTCAGCGCCCCGTCGTCGAGCGTGTCGATACGGTCGGCGATGCCGGCGAATTTCATCTCCAGGTCGCGCCCGCCCGCGCGGAAACGGAACGGATAGGCTACGGGCTCCTCCAGCCCCGACACGGAGAAAGCATCGTGCGCGGCGTCGTAGGGCATCACCCCGCCCCGCAGGTAACGGATCACGATGTCCTTCACCAGCAACAGGTTGCCCGAATAATCTTCGGCTGTGGCATGTTTATCCTGCAAATAGTTCTGGTTGATGGCCGCCTCGACCGCCTGCGCCACTTCGCCCGTACGGATCATCGCACGCAGGGTTTCACCGGGATGCGCCTCGCCCGCGATGCGGGCGTAAAGCGTCTGCACGGCGGCATGGAGGATCGTACCGAACATCGGGGCATCGACCTCCTCGGAAATTTCGTCATCGGCCTCCAAGCGGGCTATGGAATGGAAATAGAAGCGCAAGGGGCAGGCCACGTAGCGGAAAAAAGCCGTCGGCGAGAGCGTCGCAGGGCTTTGGGCGTCGACGAAACGCTCCAGCCGGACCATCACCCCTTCGTCCTTGGGCACCTCGATCGGCGCCGTTTCGGCCAGGTTGACGTCCACCCCCACTTCGACCTTGCGCACGTCGAAGCCGCTCTCGTAGTCCAACTGGTAGATATAGCGGCTCGGCTCGCCCGTCGACTTGTCGTCGGCGTGCGAGCAATAGAGCATGTGGACGGTCTTGGCGCGCTGGATCAGACGGTAGAAATAGTAGGCATAGACACCCTCGTGGTGCTCGGGCGTGGGCAGCTCGTAGGCGGCACGCAGGTTGTAGGGGATGAACGATGCCTGCGCCATATGGTTGCCGGGGAAATTGTCGTCGTTCATCGAAAGGATGATGACGTTTTCGAAATCGAGGTTGCGGGTCTCGAGGATCCCCATGATCTGGATGCCCTCCAGCGGCTCGCCCTCGAAGGGGATGCGCAGCGTCTGCAAGTGCCGGCGCAGCAACGAGGTGTAGACCTCGGCCGTAAGGTCGATATCGCACTCGTCGAGCGAGTTGCGCAACTTGGTGACCTGCTCGGCGATGACCGCCAGGAATTCGACCCGCTGCCGTGCATCGTCGCCCTCGTAGGGCTGGCGCGCCACGGCGGCGACCACGTCCAGCATGTAGTCGGACAACTCGCGCCACGTCGCGGCGGGCGTAAAGATCCGTTTCAGCAGTTCGTTGCGGCCCAGCCACGCGGCATCGACCGAAATGCGGCGGTCACGGACGATCTCCTCGTGCATCGTGCGCGTGAGTGCGGCGTCGCACTCGGCCACATAGGGGTGTGCGAGGATGCCGGCGACGTCGGCATGGTAGAACGTGCAGCCGTCGCCCTTGCGGCGGCGGTGGTTCTGCAACTCCACCAGACGCTCGACGAACGTGTAGGCCAGGCTCTGCCGCAGGGGGAAGCCCATCGTCACGTTCACCCGTCCGATGTCGGCGGGCAGGGCGTACAGCAACGGCAGCAACAGGTTCTCGTCGGTAAGCACCACGGCGGTCTCCTTGCCCAGCGCGGGCCTGGCGCCCGCGGCGATGCCGGAGTCTTCCTCCCTGCGGCGGCGGGCCAGATCGGCGAGGATCGCCGCGGCATACTTGCACTGCACGGCGTTCGAGACGGCGGCGACCGACACGATCTGCTTCTCTCCCCGCATGTTGTCGTACCGAAGTTCCGTGCGGGGTGGGAACTGCGCCACGTTCGAACGCACGAACATACCCGCCTCCTGTTCGGGGTCGTCCTTATAATAAGAGTCGTAGTCCCAGTAAAAATCGGTTTCGGCCGCCGTGGCGAGGAACCCGAAAAGGCGCTTCTCGCACTCGGAAAGGGCGTTGAACCCCGCCACGACATAACGCCGGGGCTCGGGGAAGGCGAACCCGCCCCCGCGGATGCGGTCGGCGGCGGCGCGCTGCACCATGCCGTTGTAGGCGATGCCGAGCGACGAGAGACGCTCCCGGAAGCGGCGGTAGATGGGGCCGAGGGTCTTCCAGATCGCCAGAAAACGGCGTTTCTCCTCCGAAAGGTCGGCCTGCTCGCCGAACGAGGACCAGAACGAAAGGATGCGCAGCTGCGCGGGCGTGAGGTAGGAAATATCGGCTTCGATCTCCTTGATCTCCGAGATGTTGCGGAAGAGCATCTGCGCGTCGATCAGGTATTTGTCGATCGTATCGAAGTCCGTGAGGAGCATATCGCCCCAGAAATAGAACTTGTCGAAGGGTTCGTTGTGGTAGGCCGAGTAGACTTTGTAAAGCTCGGTGATGAGCCGCACGCGGTCGCCCGTATGCAGCCCCGATATTTCGCCCGTCAGGTCGTCGATCGTCACCCATTCGGGCTGCCACATCGGACGCCCGGCGATACGCCCCAGGGCATCGACGAAAAACAGCCGCGCACGCCGCGACGGGAAGAGCACCGCCCGTTCGGACAGTCCCTCGCCATAGCGCGCATACAGGTCGGCGGCCACCTCCTCCAGAAATCCCTTCATAGCAGTTCGGACAGCCCCGGCGACTTCCCCGGCGGTATTGTCCGCCCGGGATCCGGAAGCCCCCTTCGCATTATTGTTCCATGAGACTATTCTACGTGGCTGATCTCACCGCCCATGAACTTGGCGCCGCCGCGCACGACGGCAGGCTGCCCCTTATAGGTGATACGGGCGTTAGTCGTGGTCTTGCCGATGAACCGGTCGGTGATCCACAGCGACACGTCGGCCTTGCTCTGGGCATTGACCTCGGCCGACATCACCTCCAGCCCCGAGGCCGCGACCCTGCCCGTCGAAGCGAACAGCGTCAGGTAGCTCGCCTTGCCGGTGAGCGTCGCGCTGCTGCCGCCCGTGAGCTCCATCCTGAGGTCTTTGACATCGAACGCCGCTGTGAGCGACGCCTTGCGCCCCAGCGTCAGGTCGAGCTGCACCGCATCCACCGTCCCCTCGAACACGGCTGCGGCGCCCGACAGCGAAACGGACTGCAACGTATTGTAATAGACCGTCACCTCGGTGCGGTCGGGACGGCGCGAATCGGGCCTCTCGCTGATACGCAGGGTTTTGTCCTTCACCTCGGCGCGGAATTTCGAAGTATAGGAACCTTTCGTGTCGTATACGATCTTGGGGGCCTCGGTGTCGGGGACTTTCACGAATTTGATATCCAGGTCGGCATCCACCGCGACGGCCTCGAACGTGGTCAGCCACTCGTTATGTTCCGTAGGACTTGCGGCACCCGCCTCCTGTGCACGGCCGGAGGCTGCGAAAACCAGCATCACGGCGCTCAGAATCATCTTCTTCATACATTGTAGGTTTAAATACGTCGCTAAAATACAAAATTATTGCGAACCCCGGTTTGCCGTTCGGGATTTGTTTTGTACTTTTACTACCTAAAACGACATTTCGGACAGTGAGGGCGAGAATTCTGAATGCAAGCGCGGGGTCGGGCAAGACCTACCAGTTGGCGTACAAATACGTGCGCGACGTGGTCGAACAGCCCGGCATTTACCGCCACATCCTCGCCGTGACCTTCACCAACAAGGCCACCGAGGAGATGAAATCGCGCATCCTCAAGGAGATACACCTGCTGGCCTCGGGACAGCCGAGCTCCTACCTCGACAACCTCTGCCGCGAATTGTCGCTCGATGCCGCCACGGTGCGCCGACGCGCCCGGGAGGTGCGGTCGAAGATCCTGCACGACTATTCGCGCTTCACGGTGCTGACGATCGACACCTTCTTCCAGCGCATCCTGCGCGCCTTCATCAAGGAGCTGGGCATCGACCTCAATTACAACGTCGAGATCGAAACGGCCTCGGTGCTGACCAAGAGCGCCGACACGCTCATCGAGCAGATCACCACCGACCGCGACCTGCAGCGCTGGCTCACGGACTTCGTGCAGGAGCGCATTGACGAAGGCAAGAAATGGGACATCCGCGACGGCATCCTCACGCTGGGCGGCGAGCTGTTCAAGGAGAAGAACAAGGACGCACTCTCGGCGGCCCGCCCGCGCGAGGAACTGGCGCGTATCGTGGGCGAAGCCACGGCGCACGCCGCGGCGACCAAAAAACGGATGCAGGACGCTGCGGCCGAAGCCGTGCGGATCATCGGGGACGCAGGCGCCTCGGTCGCCGACTTTCCCTACAAAGGCTCGGGCTTCGCGGCCTATTTCTACGCCGTGGCGGGCGGCAGCTTCGAGCGCTACGGAAGCCGCGCGGAGGCGGCCTGCACCAGGGACGAGGCGTGGGGAAAACCCGGCAGCACGGCACAGGGGCTGCGTTCCCGGCTGCAACCCCTGCTGCGCGAAATGTGCGGCCTCTACGATGAGAACGTCCGCGCGTGGAACACCTGCGACCTGCTGCGCGAGAACTACCGCAGCTTCGCGCTGCTCTCCGACCTCTATGCCAAGGTGCAGCAGATGTGCGACCAGGAAAACATGATGCTCCTCTCGGAGACCAAATACATCCTCTCGGAATTCATCGGCCACAACGACGCGCCGTTCATCTACGAGAAGGTCGGCAACCGCTTCGAACACTTCATGATCGACGAATTCCAGGACACCTCCGTGAAGGAGTGGGAGAATTTCCTGCCCCTGCTGCAAAACGCCATGGCGCAGAGCGAGGCGACCTCGGTGCTGATCGTGGGCGACATCAAGCAGTCGATCTACCGCTGGCGGGGCGGCGACTGGAAAATACTCCACTCGCAGGCGCAACGGGCGCTGGGCGCGGACAGCACCGAACTGGTCAACCTCACGGAAAACTACCGCAGCCTGCCCGCCGTGGTGGATTTCAACAACAAGGCCATCGGCCGCGTGGTCGAAGCCGACAACCGGGCGCTCAACGCGACGCTGGACGAAGCGGCGGCGCGGGGCGACATGGACGCCCGCACCGCCGCCGGGCTGCGCGACACCCTGCAAAAGGCTTACCGCGAACATGCGCAGACACCCCGCCGCCTGGGCGGGGTGCCGGGCTATGTTTCGGTGGAGACCTTCGCCGAACGGCCGCCCGTCGTGGAGCGCATCTGCGAGGTGCTGGACAAGGGTTTCCGTCCGTGCGACATCATGATCCTGGTGCGCGGGGCGACCGACGGCGCCAGGGTGGCCGCCGAGCTGCTGGATTTCAAACGCCGCAACGACGACCCGCGCTACCGGTTCGATGTGATGACACAGGAAGCGCTGATCGTGGGCAACGCCCCCGTCAGCTCGTTCATCGCCGCGGCCCTGCGGCTGGCGCTCAACCCCGACGACTCGCTCTCGCGCGCCGTCTACAACCACTACCTCGGCCGCCCGTTCGACCGGCCGCTCGACGATTCGGAACGCGATTTTTTCCGCTCGGTGCGGCTCCTGTCGCCCGAGGAGGCGTTCGAGCGGATCGTCATGCGGCACGCCCTGCAAGGCGACCGTCGGCAGACGGCCTACCTCCAGGCCATCCACGAGCAGATCATCTCGTTCTGCGCGACGAAAATCGCCGACATAGCGCTGTTCCTCCGCTGGTGGGAGGAGACGGGCAAAAACCGCTCGCTGTCGGTCGAGGAGAGCGCCACGACGGTCGAGATCACCACCATCCACAAGGCCAAGGGGCTTGAAAAGCGGGCCGTGCTCATCCCCTACTGCTCGTGGTCGCCGGACCCCAAGTCGAGCGGCACGGTGCAGAACATCGTCTGGGCCGAGGCCCGCGGCGACGGGGCCGAAGCGATCGGCCGCTTCCCGGTGAGGTACAAGAAGGCGATGGCCGAATCGGGCTTCTCGTCGGAGTACTACCGCGAGCTGGTCTACGCCCACGTCGACAACGTCAACCTGCTGTACGTGGCCCTCACGCGCGCCGCCGAGTCGCTGCACATCTTCATCCCGCAGAAGGGCGGCCGCACGGTCGGGGGGCTGCTGCTCCAGAGCATCGCAACCGACGGCGACAAGGCCCTGCTGGGCGACTTCGAAGGCCGCTGCACCATCGACGAAGCGGGCGAACACTTCGCTTTCGGGGAGTTCGCGGGCCCCGTCGCGGGCGGTTCGAAACACTCCGAGGCCGAGCACGTCATTCTGGAGGAGTACCCCACGGCGCAGGCTGACCTGCGGCTGCGGCTCCCCTCGCAACGCTATTTCGAGGACGGAGACGCTCACGCGCCACTCTCTCCGCGCAACTACGGCATTCTGATGCACAAACTGCTCGAGAACGTGGCCGACAAACCGCAGATCGACCGGCAGCTCGAAGCCATGCTGGCCGAAGGAGCCGTATCGCGAAACGAAGCGGGAAAAATCCGGGAACTGCTGTCCGAGGCCTTTTCCGATCCGATCGTCGCATCGTGGTTCGACGGCAGCTGGAGCGTCGTGCGCAACGAACACGACATCGTCGTCCCGGGCAAGCGATCGACCCGCCGGCCCGACCGCGTGCTGACCAAAGGAGCGGAAGCCGTTGTCATCGACTACAAGTTCGGTCTCAAAAAACACAACCGGCATACCCGTCAAGTCGAGGAGTACATGCGACTGCTCGGGCGAATGGGCTACCAGACGGTCAGAGGCTATCTG
>OLVZ01002687.1_pt1 | contig 12691 bp, 11 predicted proteins | sample 1673341 | NCBI WGS metagenome assembly OLVZ01 (sample SAMEA3178944, study PRJEB25190) | human gut metagenome | biome: human gut; feature: human-associated habitat; material: faeces | place: Austria | collected 2013 | reverse complement strand
AGGTGCGCCCGGTGAACCGTTCGGTAAGGTATCTCATCCGGGCTAAATAATAGCTAAAATATATATCATTCCAGTGTACCCGGAATTGCAAGATTTTTTTCTAGTATATTATTAAGTGCAGAGCGAATATTCAAATAAATTTGTTTTAAAGCACATTCTTTTGTTTTATATATACGAAAATTTATTTTTTGTGGGATGATTACCTCTGTATTTAGGTATATTTGTTGAATTTTTTGTGAGATTATATTTATGCAATTATTGCAAGCATAAACTGATTTATATTTCTTTTTATTTGGTATGTTTTTTATATCAATAAAACCTTTATCTATATTTTTTTTGATTCTTATTTCATCTTCTTTCCATATTTTTTCTTGGTATGCCGTCGTTGGAACAATTATATGTTCAGAAAAATCTTTTCTCCAAAGGAGGAAGTCGTTTTTTATTTCTATAAAAAAATCTTCAGATATAATAAAAAAATCAAAATCAGAGCATTTTTTGTCAAAATCTTTCATCCATTTATATGGACTTAATGAAAACCCAAGTTTTGAACTACCAGTTAAAAAAATATTTTCATATTTTATATTTAGTTGCTCGGATATTATAGTACGTATTATATCATAAATAAAAGTATTCTCAATAAATGAATATGGTATACCTTCAAGAATATATAGTCGAATGAAGGATTCTATTTCATTTTTACTTGGTATTTCAGAAATATTAATAAATGCATGCTTAGGATAATGACCATTTAATTTCAGGCACCATTTGTTTATATACATAACAACCTCTTTTGTATATACTTTGCACGATAAATTATTTTGTTGAGACGCTCTATAGTTGGATTTTTAGGTAATGGATACTTTAACAAAGATACTAAAATAAATTCTACAGGCAATTCAAATTTAAATAAACGAATTCGATTAATTGCTTGGTTATAACCGTTCATATGCCATCCATAATATGCAAAATATATATATGACTTAGCAATAATATTTTTGTTAAATATATAATTTATGGCAACTGATAAAACTATTTCTTTTATTTTTCTGGTAATAGATATCCGCTTATCTAGCGTTATCGTTCTAACAAGTTGTTGATCTATTGTACTTGCGCCTGAAAACACATTGTAAAATATATATCTATAAAAAAAAGACAATGCTGACCAAAAATCAAAACCACCATGTTGAAAAAAACGTTTATCCTCAGCAACACACAATATATCAACCAAAAAATTATCTATATTTGTAATATATAGATAATGGTTATCTATTTGTGTTTTAATTAAATTTAGATCGTGATTATATGTATAGGTTGCCAAATAATAAAATATTTTTTTAATAAAAACAAACATATTATACATTCCATAATTCTATATACTACAGAAGGATTAATAGGGAGAACAAAGTCTGATTGTTGTTTAATGTTGCGATTAAACTATAAGATACAATCTGCCGTTTGCTTGGCAATTCACCTCCTTTCCATCCCTACCTGTCCGCGGAGAGAAGGCTCCGTATTGCCCCTTGCGGGACTTCGTTACCCTATGGACATATTCCTTGGAAATCAAGGCACAGCAAGCCCTTTCTGCCTTCCTTCCAGTGTATCCGGAACTGGTTGGAGTTATAGGCAGCCGAGTACCCGATTACCGGGGCCGCTTCCTGCGTGGCCTCCAGTCCGGTCACTCCGTGGGCGAGACGGTGGCCAACACGCTCAAAAGCCATAATCACACGCAGCCGACGCATCGCACAGCTTCTCAGGGTAGCTCGTCAGCACGGCTCTGAGCGGTACAGCGGGCGGTCAATCCTTCACCGAACTGTACACAAACAACGACAATCTACTTGGACATCGCTGCCGTCTATTCAGATTTTCATCCCGACAGACTCCGAGAAGAACTGCTCAAAGATGGAGAAGTTTTTCTTACTCATGGCATCCCGCTGATTTTCCAACAAATTAGACTCAGCTGGTGGTATCATTTAATCTGGATACCTGTATATACCTGCTTTGAGGCTCTACCTGCTAAGCGGATGGACTGTTTTAGGTGTCATACTACCTTAACGCTAATGATATGTTCAGACTTTCTAAAAGTGTAGTTGAAGTATTACATTATTGAGAAATAAATCACGTTATTGCACGGCAAGAGTTCCCGTTTTCCACTGTGTAGCGGGTAAGCTGTTTTTGTGTGCGGAAATGCACTTGTTTGTGGTATTTTTACATTTTTCATAATTATACAACATATTATAATATTAATATATTCTTCTTACCCCTCCCAGACTTTTTTTCACGAAACATCATAATATTTAAAAAAATATTTAAAATAACTAAGTTACAAGAACTGTAAAATACAACGCTCCTATTTTACAGATTGTACAAGTTTTTTTTGGGGGGGGGTGTAATTTTAAATTATATTTCAATATATTATAGATAAAAGCATTTTGGCACAAAGATTGCTAATATATCGTTAGGATTTGTCCTGCAAAAAACAGGAATGGCTCGTTTTTTAGCCATCCCATCCTCTGCATCATGGAGTTACAACATGCGTTCAGACCGTGTTCTTGCCAAAAAGCAGCAAACCATCAGGCCGTTTGATGCCATCAAATATGGTATCTGTGCAAACTGTCCAGCGGGATGTGGCGTCAAGGCGTTCATGAATGGAACGACCCCCGTTGATTTCTTCGGTGACGAAGAGCATCCTCTTAATAAAGGTTCTCTCTGTCCCAAAGGATTCGTACTCTACGTCGCCCATGACCACAAGGAGCGTGTGCTGGTACCCGGCATAAGAGAGGATACTTGCACGGCTTGGAAACAAGCCTCCTGGGATGAGGCAGTTGCCACCGTTGCCGATAAGCTCAATGAACTTGATGAAGGTGTTGTTCTTGCGCTGCCTGCGTCCACTAAGGCTCCTATGGACTATGTTGCTGGAGCTGAATGGCTAGCCTCGGTTCAGTCCAAGGCTATTGCTCCTGCCGCGTTCGTGCCTGCGGCGCTCAGCGTCAACGGCGCTATCGCCAAAATGTTCGGCCTTCCTGCCAGCGAGCTCTGTATGGGATCCCAGCGCGATTGGGCGGCCAGTCGAGTCATCCTTGTGGTTGGGGCCGACATGGCTGCTGAAACCCCCGTTACCTTCGGTCCTCTGGAGGATGCAAGAGACCGCGGCAGTCAGGTGCTGTATGTCGGTGCCAGTGCGGGCATGACTGCCATGCGCTGCAATGAGGCACTGCTCGTGTTGCCCGGCACTGAAGCCGTCATCGTGGCTGCCATCATCAATGTTATCCTGCGCGCCGGTAAGGAAAATAAAGAATTCCTCAAAGAATTCACCGAGGGTATTGAAGTTCTTCGTTCCGCTGTCGCCACCACCACTCCGGAATCCGCCGCCAAAGTCTGCGGTGTGACTGCCGAAGAAATTGAGAATTTCGCCACCCTTCTCACTAAAAAATTCCCCATCTCCGTAAAACCTGCTGCTTCCCTTGATGATGACGCCCTTGCCATGTGCGGTGCCCTCGTTGCTATCCTTGGCAGTATCGGCGTGTCTGGTGGTGGTCTCAATATGCCCGCTGTGTCTCCTTTCCGTGCTGGTACTGGTGAGGCCGTTTCTCTGGAGCAGCTTCTGCTCGACGGAAAGTGTCAGGCTGTCATCGGTTTCGGCGACTGGGCATCCCGTCTTTCTGGTGGCGAACGCGTGCGGAAGGCCCTCAAGGCATGCAAACTTGTCGTCCACATTGGCAGCTTTAATGATGCCACCCGCTCCATTGCTCACGTATCCCTACCTGCCGCTCACTGGAGCGAATATGCTACCCTGCGTGATGTTAGTGACTCCCGCACCCTGCAGTGGAGCGATGCCCTGTTGCCTTCCGCTGGCAAAAGCCGCACTCCCCTTGACATCTTTACCGCCATTGTGGCGGTCGTCGCTCCCGAAGCCAAGGCTCCTTGGGCTGAAGCGGCTGGCGAAGACGATCAACAGCGCATGGCATCCTGGCTGTTAGCCTCTAATCCGCTAACTGCCGGCATATCCTTGGCCGACCTCGCTGTTGCCGAGCATAAGTCCGCTGGTGGTGTACAGTGGCCCTGCGCTTTTGCCGAAGACGTGAAGCTCGAAATAAGCCGTTTCCTGCGCGCCAACATCCGCGGTGCCAACGTACTGTTCAAGAGGTTCAGCAAATGGCCCGGTACCTCCTTCCGTTTTCCCACAGAGAACGGTCTCATCCAGCTCAGTTCTGTCAGCGCTCCGAAGCTCCCTGTGTCCGTAGGTAAAGAAGAGATGTTTCTTGTGCTTTCTGGTCAGGTGTTGCACTCCGCTGATCAACCTGCTGTCGTTCTGCCTGTGGCCTCCATCAATCCTCAGACTGCTGCCACTCTGAAGCTCAAGACCGACGACAAGATCGTCATCAACTCTGCCGAAGCTTCCGTCAACGCTTCTGTTCGAACTTCTTGGAGCGCTCGTCCCGGCACTATAAATATGGAGCCTGAATACGCTGCCGTTCTTCTCCCCGCGGGCGCAACTACTGTGGCGATCAAGGTCAACAAGGCGTAATTTTGGAGTATTTTACCATCGAACACAAACGTGTTCCTCATGAGGACACCGATACGGAGACCACCAATGAGGGTTATTTATATAGGAACCAAATACAACGAACGCGGCACCGCCCTACGCGATGTCCATCCCGACGAAATCGTCATGATAGTGGATATGGACCGTTGCATCGGCTGTGGAGCTTGTCGTCTCGGCTGTCAGGCCGAACATGGTGATGCCTTCACTGCTCCTGTACGGCGCATAGGCATGTGCCATGTCAACAATAAGCCCACGAAGCTTCTTGCTCTGCCCACATCCTGCGAAAGTTGTGAATACCCCTGCGACTATAAGCGTGTCAGCTATTGGAGCGTTTGCCCGGCAGAGAAGACCGTCTCGTATCAGGGGGCTCTGTGCGATTACTGCGTTGATCGCGTCGTCAAGGGGCTTACCGCCGCCTGCGCTACGCGTTGTGCCATGAAGTGTCTGCATGTCGGCCGTGCCGCCGACATCATGTTCACGTTGGAAGAAAAGCGCCTGCGCGATATGGGCGAAGCTGAGTTCAAAAACTAGCGGCCAGTGGATCCATTATGAAGCTGCGTACGCCTTCTCCCGAGATCCATGCAGGTATCTATCGTCAGTTCGTCACAGGCAAAGACCTGAAGCGTTTCTGGGTAAGTGAAGAACAGAGTGATCTGCTTATCAGCGCCCATGGAGTGTTCGTGGAAAAAGCTCGTGCGGCCCTACTCGAAGCCCGTTCCCAAATCATCGGTTATGCCGCAGGGCGCAAAAGTTTTTACAGTTCCTTGCAGCCTCTGGAGATGGATGAGTCCGCCCCTCCCGTAGTCCGTGACATGCTCATGGCGGGCATCGCAGCAAGCGTCGGCCCCATGGCCGCTGTAGCGGGCGCGGTGGCACAGTTCGTGGGGGAAGCTCTTCTGGGCCTCTCGGACGAAGTTATCGTGGAGAACGGCGGCGACGTGTACGTCTGTACCCAAACTCCCCGCACCATGTGCGTGATGGCCGAAAGCGCTGAAGCTGGATACGTGCATATACGTCCCCATATGGACGGCTACACCAGCTACGGTGTGTGTACGTCTTCTGGCAGGCTGGGGCCTTCTTTGAGCCTCGGTAATGCCGACAGCGTGACCGTACTCGCAGAACGTACGGCTGTGGCAGACGCTCTGGCTACGCGGCTATGCAATTTGGTACGGCACTCCAAAGATGTGTCCAAGGTGCTCGAACATTCACGCAGCACTCCGGTAAAGGGAGTAGTCATCATTATGAAAGACTATTTTGGTGCCCGAGGCGCTTTGGAAATAGTGGCCTGACCTTTTCGGTAGAACAACTAAGGTGGAAGTAACATGAACGGTCAAACAAAGACTATTGCAGAAATCAATGCAAAACTAGCGGCGGGTGAAGCTATTGTTATGACGGCGATGGAACTGAAGGCCCGAGTCCGCGGCGGTGAAAAACTTTTTGTGGCAGACGTGGATGTGGTCACCACCGCGACCAGAGGTGTCATGTCGGGCACCGCCGCCATGCTTTCACTACCTATTGGCGTAGAGAATACCAAACCTGAAGAAGTATTCATCAACGGCGTTCCCTGCTTGCCGCAGTTCAGAACGCGTGACTGCTTCACTCCCGTACTTATCAACGGTACGGAAGAAAGTATGGAAAACCACGGCAATTACGGTGGAGGCCATGTTTTACGTGAACTGGTCGAACGCAAGCCTGTGGAAATTTTCTATAAGATCGGCGGTAAATCTGTTTGCACCACAGCTACCATCGACGATTTCCCTTTTGCTCGCTTATATACAACGCGTAATTCGTTCCAGAATTACATGGGATTCACTAACGTGAAAAACGCAGAATCCTATCGCCGCAACCCAACGTCCATCTTCTCCTGTCGTCCCATTCCGCCTCTCAAAGGTATGACATCCATTGGCAGTGGCGAAATGAATCCCGGTGAGAACGACCACAGCCGTCAAATCATTCGTCCCGGCATCCGTGTTCTGGTGAACGGTACCATTGGTCTCATCGCTGGTTATGGCACTCGTGCATCCGCCGAGCAAATATGTCTGGCCACAGTAGCTGACATGAAGGATATGGATCCGCAGTATATGGGCGGTTTCCGTACTAGCTATGGTGTAGAAATCACCAACAGCCTTGCTGTTGCCTTCCCCATCATCAATCAGGTTGTGCTTGATAATATTATGGAGTGCCGTGACGAAAAAATCAGACACAAGATCGGTGACCTTTCCGACCGCGGCAAGATACTCACCATACCATACTCCGATCTGTGGCACGAAGCCCCCCTCGAAGTTCAATTCGATCCTGAACGCTGCATCTGCTGCTCCTACCAGTGCGAAGCAGAATATTACTGTCCGATGAATGCTATTTCTTGGAAAGACAAGACAATCGACCAAACTCTATGCGTGGCCTGCGGTGCCTGTACCGGCAACTGCCAGGGCGGTGCCTTCATGGGCAAAGGCTGGTCGCCTCGTCGTGGTCTCGGTGATGTCCATATCTTCGATCAGGATATCCCGATCATCTTCCGCCAGTCCAATAGACTGCGTTCAGAACGTCTAGCCAGAGTGCTCAAGGAACGTTTACTCGATCGTTCCATGTATCTGGTTGACACCGACACCGAATGCAAACTGTGGAACTAATAGCCTAATATTCAAACGTCCCCCAGAGGTACGCTATGTCTCGGTTTTCTAATAATTCTACTATGCAGGAATGCCTTCGAGAGAGCACGCGCTGCATAGGTTGCGGTACCTGTTTGGTGAGCTGTCCGGTTTATGCACAAGAACCTTGTGAAGAGCTTACCGCACGTGGTCGCAACCAGCACATATTCGATCTGCTCGAAGCCAAAGACGATGAGGCCAAGAAAGACCTTTTCAAGTGCCTGCTTTGCGGCCGCTGCACCATGGTATGTCCCCGTGGCATCCGCAATGATATCGTCGTGGAAAGACTGCGTGAACTACAGGTGAAGCGCGACGGTCTGCCCAAGGCCAAGAGTCTTGTGTTTCGCCACCTCCTGAGCAATCGTAAGACTATGGCCAAGGCGATCCGTCTCGCCGCCCAGGCCCAGAAGCTCCTACCCGCTGAAAAGGTTGTAGCCCTCGGCGTCGCCAGCGATCCTAGCAAGCCCACCGTGCGTCATTTGCCCCTGTTCTTCTCTGGCCTCATGAAGGATCGCCGCCTGCCCGCTGTGGCATCCGAATTCCTTTTTGAGAAACTGCCCGAAGTGAACCCAGCTCCTGTTGCCAAGAGCAAGATACGCGTCGCCTATTTCGTGGGTTGTGCTACCGAGTTCGTACTACCCGCCTCTGGTGAGGCTATCGTGCGGGTACTGAACGAAGTCGGTGTGGACGTCGTCATCCCCAAGGAACAAGGTTGTTGTGGTCTTGCCGTCCATGTAAACGGCGATATAGAGACCGCCACGGCCATGGCCTTACATAACCTCAAAGTGTTGGAACAGGTTGAGTGCGATTACATTATCACTAGTTGTGCGACCTGTGGTTCAGCCCTGCGTGACATTTGGCCCCGTCTCGCTCGCACTCCCGAAGAAAAGAAGCGCTTTGAAGCTCTTGCTGCCAAGGTACGTGACGCATCTGAGTTCATCCTTTCCTTCGGCTTCACCGATGTCTTCCCCTATAAGCCCATCTTGCCTCGCGGTACTACCGTGACCTGGCACGAACCTTGTCATCTGGGGCGTCACCAACACGTCAGCCGTGAACCTCTTACCATTCTGCGCCGTACCTTCGGTAAGGACTTCCACGAACTCAAAGAAACCGGATGCTGCGGCTTCGGTGGTTCCTTCAACGTGTACAACTACGATCTATCCAAAAAAATTGGCAGAATTAAGGCTGACAATATCCGTGAGACCGGTGTTGATTACGTGATCTCCGCCTGCCCTGGTTGTCAGATTCAGATCATGGATCAGATGGCCCAGCACGGCATTCCCGGCCGCGTGATCCACTTGGCGGAAGCCATCACTTTCCGGGGTTAGCCGGAAAAGCACAGGAGATTCACCTATGAGTAACACCATAAGCACTACGATGGCTGTCGCTGCTCTTAGGAGCAAGGCCCAAGCTGGTACTCTTGATGTGGCCCTCGCACATGCTCTCGACGGCTCCGGCAATCTCCCCGATATCTTAGTGATCGCCACTCAGGCATCCGCTGTCGATACCGGCTGCCTATTTCTCGTTCCTGTGGCTGGTCGTGGTGCCTTCACCCGTGCAGGCATCCTTGGCCTGAACGATGTGCATGGCTTCATTGGCCCTGCCCCAAACGAGCGTCTCGGCGTCGTAGACGTGCTCTTCACGTCCGACATGACCTCCTTAACCAATCCTTCATACGATGGCCTGAAGCTCTTTACCGACATTCTTAACGACAAGCAGCTCAAGATCTACTGCCAGTCTTTGGAAATGACGGAACACCACGCCGTCACCAGACTTTCCAAACTGCAGTTCGCCCGAATGACAGTGTATGATTCCGTTGTGGATAAGGAACTTCTGGCCATGGCCTCTGGCAATGCCATGTTCCCCGGTGCACGTCTGCATCTGAACGGTGCAGACGCCATCGTGGCTGGATCCGGTTGCCGCAGTTCGGATGATAAGCCCTCTCTGGCTCTCATTGCAGATATGTTCACCATGAAGCCTGAACTCCTCCTTACTGATGAAGCGGGCGTGCTAAACCGTCACAATATCGTTTTTGCTATTCCAACGGCCTCCGTTGCAGATCCCAAAGCACTTATGAAACGTGCTGTCGCCATCGCTGCTACTGCCGATGCCGATGCCGAGAAGCTGCTTGCCGCTGAGAAGATTCTCGCCGCGGAACTCATCTCAGATGTTTTCCATCAGGTTGATCCTGGTCCCAAAGCATAATAGCGGAAAAGGTTAGCCCTGTCGGAGGGCTTCTCCGGCAGGCATTTCGGCGTCACTGAAGGCGCCAAACCTCAACAAAGGAGTGTCAGTATGTTTTCTTTCGGTCGTAAAACTCTTCTTGCTGTGGTCGCCGTTCTAATGTTCTTTGGGCTCACCATCAATGCTGAGGCCAAAGAAATCCGCGTTGGTTACCTCGTTGCTGACCAGCTCCATTTTCCCGCTATTATGGTCATGAAAGAGCGGAACATGCTTGAGAAAGAAGGCTACACTGTGAAGTGGAGTGAATTTCTCGCTGGTTCCTACGTCATGCAGGAAATGGCTTCCGGCTCTCTTGATTTCGTATCCTGCGGCGCTGTTCCGATCTCCATCAGTCATGCTCAGGGGGTGAAGATTAATATCCTCGCCAGCGGTAACCAGGAAGGTTCCGCCTTGGTCGTCGGCCGCGACGTGAATTCCATCAAAGACCTTGAAGGTAAGAAAATCGGTACCCCCGGTACCGGTTCCATTCAGGACGCCATGGTTGCCCAGCTGCTCAAGGACAATAACGTCAATGCGCGTCGCATGTCCATGAAGGTTTCCGATATGCCTCTCTTCCTTGATAAGGGAGAGATTAGCGCCTTTGTCGCCTGGCAACCCCACTGTGCCCGCGCCGTAGCCAACAATTTCGGTAAGATCTTGTACACCTCCCACGATATGATGCCCGGTCATCAGTGTTGTGTCCTTGCCGCCCTGCAGTCCACCGTTAAAAAGGATCCTGAACTCGTGAAGACTTTCATGAAGGTCTACCTCGAAGCTTACAAGTGGTATCTTGAGAACCCCGACGAGAGTTGCAAGATGGTTATGAAGGCCACCGGCATGACTGAAGACGTGGTGCGTACCGCTATGAAAGGAGTGCTGTATCCTCCTGTTCCCTATGTCAACGATAAAAGCATTGCCTACATGGTTGAAGGTCTGATCGCCACTAAAAAGATCACTACCATCAAGAAGGAGCAGATCGCTGACTTCGTGAATGACCTCTACAATCCTTCCTTCCTCGAAGCGTTGACTACCACCAAGTAAGTAATATCCCTTCCGTGCGCCCCTTGCGGGGCGTACAGAATAAAAGTGTACTCTAGTTCTTTCCATACTGTTTAAGGAGATTGAGCTATGAATAAGTATAAGGAACGCATCTCATCTTTTTTGTATAACATGCTTAGCCTCGGTATAGTTATATTCCTTTGGTATCTGCTTTCCAACTGGCAGAATTCTCCATATTTCCCAAAACTTTCTGAAATTTCCTCTGCATTTACTTCCCTTGCTCAGGAAGGCGATATTGAAGGAGTATTCCTGAGTGAACATATTTGGGCTTCCCTTCTCCGCATATTTGCTGGCTTCGGAGCTGCCTGCATCGTGGGCATCCCCCTCGGCCTCGCCATGGGGCTGTGGCCTAAGCTGTACTATCGCACCCGTTCTGTCATCGAACCTATCCGCTTCATTCCCCCTCTGGCCTGGATTCCCATTGCCATTGTGTTCATGGTCGGCTTCCAGCGCTACGTGTTTCTCATTTGGCTCGGCGCTTTCTTCCCCATCCTTGTCACCACCTTGCTCAGCGTTACCCGTGTTGACCCCGTTCATGTGAACGTCGCCAAAGTGTTCGGTGCCAGCCGCTTATACATCATCCGAAAGATTGTTCTCCCTTCTGTTGCTCCTGACATCGCTACCGGCATGCGCGTTGGTCTTGGTATCGCCTGGATGTGCATCCTTGCAGCTGAAATGATCGGCGGTGAAATGGTCGGTGTCGGTCGCCTCATCCTGAAATACGCTGAATTACTCCGTATGAGTGAAATTCTTGTTGGCATGATGATCATAGGCTTCATAGGCTTCATTATGAACGAAATATTCATCATGGTCGAAAACTACATCTTCCGCTGGAGATCTGAAGTTTCCATCGATTAACACCTTGCAGCTGTAATGATATATTCTGGTCCCATTGGAGGAAACATGAACGAGCATCTTCTAGATGTGCACATCACAAAAAATTTTGAAAAACTAACCGTCCTCAAAGACGTCAAGTTTCATGTTAATAAGAACGAATTTCTGGTCATTGTTGGTCCCACCAGCTGCGGCAAGACCACCCTTGCCAATATCCTCAGCGGCATCGACACCAATTACGAAGGCGAAGTAAAGCTTTTTGGCGAAAGGGTGGACCCAAAGCGCCACAATATCTCCTACGTCTTCCAGGAACCGTCCTGCATCCCGTGGTACACCATGATCCAAGATGTGACCATGGGGCCCATCATCAAGGGCATGGCTCCCGCCAAGGCTGACGGGATCGGTCGCCACTGCATCAAGCTCGTGGGCTTGGAAGGCTTCGAACAGTACTATCCTCGTCAGATCTCCGGCGGTATGCAGCAACGTGTGGCCATCGCCCGCGCCTATGCTACAGCTCCCGACCTTCTTATCATGGACGAACCCTTCGGCCGTCTAGATGCTCAGACCCGCTATCTCATGCAGATGGAAATCATGCGTATCTGGCATGAGGACAAAAAGACTGTTGTATTCATCACCAACAATATCGAAGAAGCCGTGTATGTCGGGTCGCGCGTCATTGTACTGAGTAAGCTGCCAGCGACCATCAAAGCCGAACACATCATCGACCTGCCCCATCCCCGTGATCTTACGGATGCAGAATTTCTCCGCATCCGCGCTAAGATTGCCCAGCAATGCGAAGTCGTGGACTAGTCGGAGGTCAACATGAAACAGCGTGAAAGCAAGATTCAGGTTCGCGAACTAAGCAAGCACTTCAGCGACCTTGTGGTCCTCGATCAGCTCAACTTCGATATCTACAAAGGTGAGTTTCTTTGCGTGGTCGGCCCCACCGGCTGCGGCAAAACCACCTTCTGCAACGTGGTTACCAATCTGTTGCCTCCTACTATGGGGCAGGTAACGGTGGATCATGCCCCCATCAACTACAAAACACATAATATCTCATTCGTGTTTCAAGCTCCGTCCTGTCTTCCTTGGCGTACCGTATACGACAATGTAAAGATCGGTCTTGAGATCAAAAGCGTGCCCTCTAAGGAGATCAAAGAGCGTGTGGCCGACGTGCTCGATCTCACCGGCTTGACTCCGGTCAAAGATTTCTTCCCATCACAGATCTCCGCCGGTATGAAGCAGCGTGTAGCCATCGCCCGTGCTCTGGCTCTGGAACCGGAGATTCTGATTCTTGATGAGGCAACTTCCGCACTGGATGTATCTGTACAGCAGACGATCATTGAACTGATCGTAAAACTTCAGAAAGAAAAAAATATTACCA
>OLVZ01002686.1_pt1 | contig 12693 bp, 10 predicted proteins | sample 1673341 | NCBI WGS metagenome assembly OLVZ01 (sample SAMEA3178944, study PRJEB25190) | human gut metagenome | biome: human gut; feature: human-associated habitat; material: faeces | place: Austria | collected 2013 | reverse complement strand
AAGCCTTCTTTGGAACCACTCGCCTAGCGAGTGGTTTTCTACATACAAAAAGGACTGCCGGTAACGCGGCAGTCCTTTTTATGTTCTATAGGGGCTCAGGGGTTCTCCACCAGGATTTCCCCATCGGCGCCGGGAATGTCCCGGATGATCTCCCCCACCTGGGGCACGGTGATGCGGCTGCCCGTGAGAGGGTTCTTGATGCTGAGGATGGGCGCGGTGAGGCTGGCCTGGACGTGAGAGCGCTCAAAGGCCAGGTCGCAGTCCACCATCTTGCAGTTGATGAGCTTGAGCCCCTGGCAGTAGCACAGGGGCTGGGTGCCAATGATGGTACAGTTCTCAAAGGTGACGTTCTCGCAGTACCAGGCCAGGTACTCGCCCTTGACGGTGCTGTTGCGCACCACCACGTTTTTGGCGTGCCAGAAGGCGTCCTTGGTGTCGAAGTCGCAGTCCTCGAACACAGCGTCCTCGATGTACTGGAAGGAGTACTTCCCCTTCATGCGCACGTTGGTAAAGCGCAGGCCCGTGGAGCGCATCATAAAGTACTCCGCCTGGGCGTCGCAGTCCTCCATCTCGATATTGTGGACGGACCAGCCAAACTCCGGGGAGACGATATCGCAGCCGGTCATTTTCACCTGGGAACACTCCCGCAGGGCCTTGATGCCGTGAAGCTTGGTGTCCGCAATGGTAATGTGGTGGGAGTACCACAAAGCCGCCCGGCACAGCTCTGTCATCTCCGAGTTGCGGATGGTCAGCCCCTCATCGTGCCAGAAGGGATACCGCAGGTTGAAGAAGCAGTGGTCCGCCTCCACGTCCGCGCACTCCTTAAAGGCGCTTTCCCCGTCGGCGGGGCCGTCAAAAATGCAGTCCTTTACCAGGGTATCCCGCAGGCCGTAGAGGGCCCGCTCCTGGTCCAAGGTTTTGTTGGCAATGGTGTTCATCTATATACCTCCCATACTCGCTCATTCTTTTGGGGATTCCTTTTCCATCTGGTACACCAGGTAGTCCAGGCACTGAATGCGCCGCTCCTCCCGGTGGACCTTCTCCAGCAGGCATTTCCTGTGCTGGGCAAGGAGCTGGAGCTGGCCTTGCACATCCCCGGCGTCCCCCAGGGCCAAAAAGCGCTCCACCGTCTCCCGGCAGCAGCCGGCGTCCTTCAGATTTTGGATGACCGCTTGTTCCGAAGCCTCCACAGGGCCCTCCCCCTTCCATCCACGCGGCGGCCCTGCTTCCTGTCTATTATACCCCAGGCCCCAGGGAATGGCAAATGCCTAGGCCGCATGGCCGCCCATAGCTTTTCTTTTCTGCACCCCTATGATAGCACCCAGGCTTTTAAATAGCAAATACTTGGTTTAAATGGGCATGCATAATTGATTTTTATAGAAATTTGTGTCATACTTAAGGGAGGAAAAAAGGAGGCGTTTTCAATGGAGCTTCGCGTTCTGCATTATTTTTTGGCGGTGGCCCGGGAACAGAGCATCTCCGCCGCGGCCCAGTCCTTGCACCTGACCCAGCCCACCCTCTCCACCCAGCTGAAAGCCCTGGAGGAGGAGCTGGGCAAGCAGCTGCTGGTACGGGGCACCAAGGGCTCCCGGAAAGTCATCCTCACCGAGGAGGGCATGATTCTCCGCAAGCGCGCCGAGGAAATCCTCACCTTGGTGAACAAGGCCGAGGAGGAAATCGCCCACTCCGACGACACGGTGGTGGGCACGGTGTCCATCGGCGCCGGGGAGACGGACATTGTGCGGTACTTCGCCAAGGCTGCCCGGACCCTCCAGAAGCGGTACCCGGACATCCGCTACCAAATCTCCAGCGGCAACGCGGAGTACGTGCTGGAATACCTGGACAAGGGCCTCATTGACTTTGGCCTGATCTTTGGGGAAGTGGACCAGCGGAAATACCAGTCCCTGCCCCTGCCCGCCAAGGACACCTGGGGCGTCCTCATGCGGCGGGATTCCCCCCTGGCGGAGAAGGAGGCCATCACCCCCCAGGACTTGTGGGACAAGCCCCTGCTGCTCTCTCACCAGCGGGGCGGCAGCGGGGCGCTGTTCCGCTGGCTAAAGCGGGACGCCTCCCAGCTGAACGTGGTGGCCACCTACAACCTGGTGTACAACGCCTCCCTGCTGGTGGACGAGGGCCTGGGCTATGCCCTCACCTTGGACAAGCTCATCCACACAGAGGGCACAGACATGTGCTTCCGGCCCCTCTCCCCTGGGATGGAGGCCACCGCCGCCATTGTGTGGAAGAAGTACCAGGTGTTCACCAAGGCGGCGGACACCTTCCTGCGGTGCTTAAAAGAGCAGCTGCCCCAAGAAAGTTAATTTTACATACCGCAAGAATCTATCCTTGACAAGCTTGCTGCTCTCTTGTATACTCAAAACATACCAACCGAATGAAAAGGAGGTTTCCCATGGCCCGGAACAAATACCCCGAGGTCACAGAAGAACGGATTTTAGAGGCTGCCCAGCGGCTCTTTTTGGAAAAGGGCTATGACAACACCACCATCCAGGACATTGTGGACCAGCTGGGCGGGTTGACCAAAGGTGCGGTGTACCACCACTTCAAATCCAAAGAGGAGATTCTGGACAAGGTGAGCGACCGGATGTTTTTCCAGAACAACCCCTTTGAAGCCGTGAAACAGCGCGGCGACTTAAACGGCCTGGAAAAGCTGCGGGAGGCCGTGCGGCTGAACCAGGCGGACGCTTCCCGCACCAACCTGACCCTGCAATCCTTGCCCTTGAACATAAACCCCCGGCTGCTGGTGGAGATGATAGATTCCAACCGGCGCGTCCTCACCCCCTACTTTTTGGAGCTGCTGGAGGAGGGCAACCGGGACGGCTCTTTGCACACAGAGTATCCCCGGGAGATTGCCGAGCTGCTGCCGGTGCTCACCAGCCTGTGGCTGATGCCCAGCCTATTCCCCGCCACCAAGGAGGAGATGAAGCGGAAGTTCACCTTCCTGGGGGAGATGCTGGAGCGCATGGGCGTGCCCCTGTTTGACGCGAGCATCCAGGCTGTGGTGGACCAGTTCTTCGACCAAATGCCCGATTTTTCATAAGCCTGCCGCAAGGCAGCTTATTTTTGGAAATTTACATTCATTCGGTAGGTATTAAAGCTTCTTGGAGGTGTTCGTATGACAGAACGGCAAGCAGTACGATGGATGGAAAGCGCCGCGGGCAGGTGGGAGAAACGCCTCACCCGCGCCCGGGAGGAGCGCCCCCTTCCCTGGGCGGGGCTGAGCCTGGCGCTGTGGTGCCTTGGAAAGGGCAAATCTTTGGCGGCGCGGCTGGCGGCTTTCCTGCTGGCCGGAGGGCTTACCGCCTTGTTGGGGAGAGTGCGGCCATGAAGCGGCTGTTCACCCGGAACTTCACCTTGCTCCTTTTGGGGCAGGCCAGCTCGCTGCTGGGAAATTACACCCTGCGGTTTGCCCTCTCCATGTTCGTGCTGGAGGAAACCGGCTCCGCCGCCACCTTCGCAGGGATTTTGGCCGTCTCCATGGTGCCCACCATTTTGCTCTCCCCTTTGGGCGGCGTGCTGGCGGACCGGGCCAACCGGCGGAACATCATGGTGGCCCTGGACACCCTCTCGGGGCTGGCGGTGCTGGGGGCCATGGCCCTTTTCCCCCTGGGCGACAGGGTCTTCCTCACCGGGGCGCTGCTGGTGATTCTCTCCGTCTTGGGCGCCTTTGAGTCGCCCACCGTCCAAGCCTGCGTCCCCCAAATGGTGGAGGAGTCCCAGCTGCTCCGGGGCAATGCCCTGGTCAACCAGGTTTCCTCCCTGGCTTCGCTGGTCACGCCCTTTCTGGGAAGCCTGCTGTACACCGCGGTGGGCCTATCCCCCATCTTCCTGGGGACGGCGGTTTGCTTCTTTCTCACGGCGGCGCTGGAGTGCTTCCTCCGCCTGGGAAAGCAGCCTGCCAGGCCCAAGGAAAGCCTTGGCGCCATCCTCAAGGGGGACCTGGCCCAGGGGGCGTGCTTTCTCCTGCGGGAGGAGCCGGGCATTGTAAAGCTCCTGCTGCTGGCGGCGCTGGCCAGCTTCTTTGCCGCGGGGACGGCTGTGGTTGGCTTCCCCTACCTGGTGCGCACGGTGCTGGGGCTCTCGGCGGAACTCTACGGCGCAGCGGAAAGCGCCCTGGGCGTGGCGGCCATCCTGGGCGGCGTCTGCGTGGCGGCGCTGGGGGAACGCCTGCGGCTGCGCTCCCTGGCCTGGGTGCTGGGCGGCATCGGCCTTTGCCTGCTGCCCTGCGGGGCCGTGTTCCTGGTGCCTGCCAGCGCCTTGGCCCGCTACGCCGTGCTGCTGGGGATGTTCTTCCTGCTCCAGCTGGGGTGCAGCCTGTTCTCCACCTGCGCCATCTCCCTCATCCAGGCCCGCACCCCAGAGCGCCTCATGGGCAAGGTGATGTCCTGTGTGTTCACCCTGTCCCTGTGCGCCCAGCCCCTGGGCCAAGTGGTGTATGGGTTCCTGTTTGACCAGTTCGCCCAAGCGGTGTACTGGGTGCTGCTGCCCAGCGGGCTGGCGCTGTGGGCGGTGGGGATGGGGGCCCGCCATTTCTTCAAAAGCCTGGAAAAAACATAAAAAAGAAGCCCTTCCACAGGGAAAGGGCTTCTGGCGCGTATACTTTCTTTAGGCGTTCATACGCTTCAGGGCGTTGCTGCGGATGAGGTAGCGCAGCACGTTGCAGGCGCCCCGCTGGAGCTCGGCCAAGGTCAGGCCGCCCTTGCGGTAGGACTCCAAAGCGGAGGGGTCGGGGGTGCCGGCGTGGTCAATGGCGCCGGGCATCAGCACGTCCACCTGGGCGCGGATGCGGTAGGCGCTGTCCCACAGGTCGGGGAAGTCCGGGTCGGGAGAGGAGCGCATCCACCAGTCGGTGATGACAACGCCCTCGTAGCCCCACTCGCCGCGCAGCACGGTGGTGCACAGGTCGTAGTTGTAGTGGCTCCACACGCCGTTGATTTTGTTGTAGCTGGACATGATATTCTGGGGCTTGCCCTCGGCAATGCAGATTTCAAAGCCCTTCAGATAGATTTCCCGCAGGGCCCGCTGGGACACCTGGGAATCGTTGTAGGCGCGGTTGGTCTCCTGGTTGTTGCAGGCAAAGTGCTTGGGGCAGGCGGAGACGCCGTTCTTCTGCAGGCCGCGGACCATGGCGGCGCCGGTCTTGCCGCTTACCAGGGGGTCCTCGGAGAAGTACTCAAAGTTCCGGCCGCACAGGGGGTTGCGGTGGATGTTCATGCCGGGGCCCAGGAGCATATCGCTGCCCTTCATCACCATCTCACGGCCGTGGGCCTGGTAGAGGCTCTCCACCAGCTGGGGGTTCCAAGCGCAGGCCAAAGCCGTGCCGCAGGGCAGCAAGGAGCAGTAGTACTGCAGCCGGATGCCGGAGGGGCCGTCGGTGGTGGTGGCAGGGGGCACGCCCAAGGCCCGCAGGCTCTCGGTGATGCCGCCCAGCACGCCGGCGTTGCCCAGAGCGCCCAAAGAGCTGCCCATGATATAGTCGCCGCGGCTCAGGGCCTCCAAGTCCTCGGGGGTGAGCTGGGCCACAAAGTCCTCCATAGAGGCCAGGCCATCGGCCACGTCCTGCAGCTTGATGCCCTTGTCCCCGGTGAAGGGAATCTCCTGGGGCATATTCTCCACAATGCGGTCCTTCAAAGAGCGGGTGGCCTGGGGCACAGGCTCGTAAGCCACCTGGCCGTCCTTGTTGACCATGCGCTCAAAGGGCACCACCGGGGCGCAGACCTCTTCCAGCTGGGAGAGCACCCGCAGCTCCGGCACAGTGACGGCGCCCTGCTTCTGGGCGGCGCGGACATCGGAGCCCACATACACGGCGTAGTCGCCGGCCTCCAGCACCCAGGCGTCCTTGTGGCCGGTGGCGCCGGAGTCGTCATAGCTGGCCAGGTTGTTCACAGGGAACTTCATATCCAGCACCTGGCATTCCCCGGGCTGGAGCAGCTTGGTCTTTTCATAGGCGCACAGCACCCGGGCAGCCTTGCCCAAAACGCCCTGGGGCGCGGCGCCATACACCTGCACTACTTCCTTGCCGGCGTAGCTGCCGGTGTTCTTCACGGTGGCTTTCACCCGGACGGTGTCGCCGCACAGCTTCACCTGGGCATTCTCCAAAGCGAAGGTGGTGTAGGACAGGCCAAAGCCAAAGGGGAACTGGACCTTGTCCTGGGCGAAGGTCTCGAAGTAGCGGTAGCCCACGTAAATGTCCTCGGCGTAGACGTTGGCGTCGTTGCCCAGGAAGTTGGAGGCGCTGGGATGGTCCTCATAGCGGTAGGAGATGGTGTCGGTGAGCTTGCCGCAGGGAGTCACGGCGCCGGTGAGCACATCGGCCACAGCGTTGCCGCTCTCCATGCCGCCCTGCCACACCACCAGCGCGGCGGAGATGGGATACTCCTCCAGCCAGGCCAGGTCCATGATGCTGCCGGAATCGATGAGCACCACGGTCTTTGCGAAGGCGCCTGTCACCTGGGTGAGCAGCTTCCGCTCCGCCTCGGTGAGGTAATAGCTGCCGGGCTCCAAGGTGTTCTCCCGGTCCTCGCCGGCGGCGCGGCCGATGACCACCACGGCGGTCTGGCAGCGGCTGGCGGCCGCCTGCACCTGGCTGTCCTCCAGGGGCATCTCCTCAAAATAGCGGGGCCAGTTGCCCCAGAAGCCCATAAAGGGCTGGTTTTCCTCGCTCCACTTGGCGTAGGTCTGGGCCAGCTCCTGGTCCACCTGGACGCCGGCGTTCCCCAGGCCCTCCATCAGGTTGACGGTGTAAGGCGGGTTCACATCGCCGCCGGAGCCGTAGCCCACGTAAAAGTAATCCAGCTGCACCCGGCCAAACACAGCCACGGGGGCATCCTTCTGCAGGGGCAGGGCGCCGCCCTGGTTTTTCAGCAGCACAATGCCCTCGGCGGCCGCCTGACGGCACAGGGTGGGCAGGTGCTCCTCAATCACTTTCTCACCAAAGACCGGCTTGCGGGTTTCCTGCATCAGCTGGTCCAGGTTATCCAGAAACTCCGGGGGTATCTGGTCCAAGATTTCCTTGGGGATATTGTTGATATCCATGTTTATTCCTCCTTTGTTTTCTTTAAAAAGTCTTACTGCTATTATCTTACCCTATCCCTTTCTGGGCGTCAAGAGCGGCTCTTTTCGCCACAAAACTCTTTCGCATAAAGAAAAGCCCGGATACAAGCGCATCCGGGCTTTCCCCCCAAAAAAGGGAATTTCATCAAACTGTAGGCGTTCCCAGCGATTAGCCCTTCACAGCGCCAATGGCAATGCCTTGGACGAACCACTTCTGCACGAAGGGGTAAATCACCATGATAGGCAGCACGCCCATCACAGTCAAGGCCATACGCACAGCCGTAGAGGGCAGCTCCGCAGCGTTCATGTTGCCGCCGCCTTGGGCCTGCTGACGCAGCTGGTCCAAGTTACGCTGGATCTTCTGCAGCAGCACCTGGATACTGTACAGGTTGTCATCGTTGATGTAGTACAAGCCGTTCATCCAGTCATTCCAATAGGCCAGGCCAACCAGCATGCCAATGGTGGCAATGATGGGCAGAGCCATGGGAAGCACAATCCCGTAGAGGATGCGGAACTCGTTGGCGCCGTCAATACGGGCAGCCTCGATCACAGCATCGGGGATGTTCTGGGTGAAGTAGGTGCGCATCATAATGACGTTGAAAGCACCCATCATCAGGCCGGGGATCAACAGGGCCCACAGGGTGTTGCGGATGTGGAAGGTCTGGGTCCACATCATGTAAGAGGGCACCAAGCCGCCAGAGAACAGCATGGTGAAGAACAGGTAGAACGCAAACCCGTTCCGGCCGGGCAAATCGCGGCGGGAGAGGGGATAGGCGTACAGGGTGGTGAGCAGCAAGTTGCACACAGTGCCCACCGCGGTAATCAGGAAGGAAATGCCATAACCGCGGATAACCGAGGTGGAGTCTGTCAACAAGTACTCATAAGCGTAGGTGCTGAACTTAGCCGGGAAGAAACTATAACCGTTGCTAATCAGGACCTGTTCATCCGTAAAGGACGACATAATCAAAAGGATAAAAGGAGCCACTGCGCAAATGCTGAGAAGGGCCAGCAAGACATTGGCGAAAATTTGGAAGCCTTTTCCTTTTTCTACCATTTTCTGCTACCTCCTTCTTAAAACAGCGCACTGTCACTGTCCAGCTTGCGGACGACCAGGTTCGCGGAAACCACAAGGATGAAGCCCACGATAGACTGGTACACGCCTGCAGCGGAGGACATGCCGATGTTGCTCGTTGTCATCAAGCCACGATACACATACGTATCGATGGTCTGGGTCACGTTGATCAGGGGGCCAGAGTTCTGGGGCACCTGATAGAACAGGCCGAAGTCGGAACGGAAGATGCCGCCCAGGGCCATCAGGGTCAGGATGATGATGGTGGACTTCAGGCTGGGCAACGTGATGTTCCAAATCTGCTGCCAACGGTTGGCACCGTCCACCACAGCGGCCTCATACAGGCTGTGGTCAATGCCGCAAATGGTGGCATAGTACAGAATCATGTTGTAGCCCAGGCCCTTCCAGATGTTGATAATCACCAGGATAACCGGCCAATACTTGGGCTCGTTGTACCAGTCGATGGCACCGGCCTCGCCAAACAAGGGCTTCAGGATACCATTGTTGATGAAGCCGTTGCTGGTGCTCAGGAAAGCGAAAGCCAGATAGCTGACGATAACCATGGAGATCAGGTAGGGGATGAGGATAACCGTCTGGTACAGCTGCTTGGCGCCCTTGCTCTTCACCTCGTTGAGGATGATGGCCACGGCGATAGCCAGCACTGTGCCCAGCACGATGAACACAAAGTTGTACAGCAGCGTGTTCCGCGTCATAATCCAGGCGTCATCCGTACGGAAAAGGAACTCGAAGTTCTCCATCCCACACCAGGGGCTCCCGTAAATACCATCTCTGGCATTATAGGTGCGGAAGGCGATCTGAATACCAAACATGGGGATGTAGCAGTTGATAAACAGATAGATAGCGCCGGGTAAGAACATCAAGTAGAGGGGCCAGAAGCGCTTCAGCGTTTTTCCGACCTTCTTCATATTCATGCCTCCCATTCTAAAGTATGTTTATTTTTTTGGAAAAAAGGCGGGCCGGGCAATCTCCCGCACCCGCCTTCCTTCCAAATGTACCTTGTTACGAGTTAGGCAAAAGCTTACTCGGCAGCCTCAGAGGAAACCACAGAAGCCTCAGAAGAAACTTCGGAAGTATCGCCATCCTCAGCGGAATCGCCCTTGGAAGCCAAGAACTCATCCAGCTGGCGCTGCTTCTCAGCAACGATTTCGTTGATACCGGCAGCTTCCAGGTCAGCGTTGAGCTGGTCGATGTTAGAGGGATCCATGGTGCCCCAGCGCAGAGCAGTGTTATACTCAGAAATAACGTTGTTCACAGAGGTAACCTGGTTCTGCACGCTGCTGGAGTCCCAAGAGAAGCCCATAGCGGGGCTGACAATACCGGTGGTGTTGAACTCTTCCAGCTGCTCCCACAGGTCGGCTTCGTTGCCTTCCCACACGGGGGTGATGCGCTGGTTGGGCCAAGACCAGTCCACAGAGGAGTAACCGCTGGTGTTGGGGTCAACACCGTCGGGAGTGTTGATGAAGGTCTCGGTGTCATCGGTGTAATCCCAATGCTTGCCCTGGATGCCGTTGATGAACAGGTTGGACACTTCGGCGTTGGTGTACATGAGATCCCACAGCATCATAGCCTTCTCGGGGTTCTCGGAGCTCCAGGGGATAATGAAGGAGTTGCCGTTGGCGCAGCCGGTGTACTTGATGTTGTCTTCGTGCAGCTTCATGAAGACAACTTCCTTGCCGGTGGACTTGTAGTTCTCGTACTCCTTGCCGGGCTTCCAGTTCTCGATCATAGCGAAGCCGTTGCCAGCCAGCAGGTTGTTCTCGGTGCTGGTGGTGATGTCAGGCATGATCAGGCCTTCCTGGTTCCACTGATACATCCGCTCGCAGTACTCGCGGTAGCTGTCGGTGGCATGCAGGCTGACGACCTCAGTGCTGTCAGACTCGATGATGTTCTCCAGAACACCCAGGCTGTCGTCCAGGGGGTCGATAGGCAGGGTCTCCTGATAGCCGCCGCCGGCCCAAGTGGAAACCACAGGATACATATCGGGATAAGCCTCGTGGACCTGCACCAGAATCTCGTGCATGTCATCCCAAGTGCCCACTTCGGGAACCGTGATGCCCAGCTCGTCCACGATGTCCTTACGCATGGAGAAGCCGCTGTTGCGGGAGGTGTCCTTCTGGTCAGGCAGAGAGTACAGCACACCGCTGAAGTAGTTGGCCTCCAAGTCGGTGGGGTTGATCACTTCCAGAGCGCCCTGGCCCCAAATCTGCACCAGGTCATCCAGGGGGGTAGCCCAGGAATTGCGCACGCAGGTGGACAGCTGGCCGGACAGGTTGTTGTAGTTGAGCAGGTCGATCACTTCGCCGGAGGACAGGGCCAGGTTGATCTGGTCGTTGTCCTGGCCGCGGATCAGCTCCACCTCAACGCCAATCAGATCGCGGGTGATGTCGCTGACAGCAGCGGCAACCTCGTTGCAGTCCTCGGTCTCAGCGGAACCAGTGTTCCAAACCACCAGTTTGGTCACTTCGCTGGTATCGGTGCTGCCAACGGGCTGATAGTCACCCATGTCAACAGAATCGCCCTCGGCAGTATCGCCGCCCTCGGCAGAGCTGGAAGTACCGCCATTTTCTGCGGTGCTGGAGTTGTTCCCGCCGCCGCTGCAAGCAGCCATGCCGACGGTCAACAGGCCGGCCATCAGAATGGCAGCAGCCCGTCTCCACAGTTTAGTCATTTTTACCTCGACTCCTTTCATCCTTCCAAAGTTTTTCATGGAAGTTACAAATATTATAACGTTTGCCTAGGCAATGTTTCTATCAATTTTCCGTTTTCGGCTGTTGAGAATCCTACTACATTCACATTCTGTTCAAAAATGAATGTTGAGAATCCGACTTTTGTATGTTGATTTTCCGACCACAAATTGCCCTATTTGGCTTTACAGCGTCCCGGCTTTATGATATAATCGCTAAAAAGGAGGCTTGACTGATGGGGCAGATGGGGCATTTGTTCAAAAAGCGCAAAGCTGTTTCCTTTCGCGGCACCGCGATGCTCTCTTTAACGGTAATTGTTATCCCGCTGTTTATCGCTGTTATCATTTTTGACAGCTATACCGTGTTTCAAGAACAGGCCTCCCTGCGGGAATCCCGGGAGAACACGCTGCGTATGTACCAGATACAGTGGGAGGAAACTTTGGAGATCGTGGAGACGTTTCTCTCCGAGTCCATCGCCATGGATTCCAACTTTAGCGCCGCCACTTTTTCCGATTCCCTTACCAACACCCACCTGGCCGCCTATCAGCTCTCTGAGCAATGCCGCACTTTTTTGCAGGCTTATGACATGGTAGAGGCGTTTTTCTTTTATTCCCGCCCCTACGACTACCACCGGCTCACCTATTTGGATTCTTACGACCTAGGGGATATCAGCCACCTGTGGAACGTGGTGGAGACGGCTTCCCTTTCCAACAAGACGGTTGCCATGTGGACCAAGGTGGAGCTCTCCGACCGGACCGTGCAGTTCTTTATATATGTATACCGTCACACGGTAATTGCCGCCATGGTAGACCCCGCCTCGTTGGACAGCGTGGGCCTGGGGGAGAATGAGTACATCTACTTCACCCAGCTGGATGGCGCCCCCTACTATCCCCCAGCCTCCCTTGGCGGGGAGGAACTCCCCGCCGCCGGCGCCCAAGGGGGCCAGCGGTTCCTGCGCACCGAGGACGGGCAGCGCTATGAGCTCACCTCCCTGCCCCTCTCCCGGGATATGGGGTTCATCCAATACGCCAGCCCGGCCCAAAGCTTTTGGGAGCAGCTGAGCCCCATCCAAATTTTGCTGCTTGCCATCACCCTGGTGCTGCTGGCGTCCATCCCCCTGTGCTGGATCATCCTCCACCGCAGCCTGCTGGAGCCTGTGGGCAGCCTGACCCAGACCATCCGCTCCATCCAGGACGGGGACACGGAAATCCGGGTGCCACAGGACTCCCGCATCCAAGAGGTCAACCAGATTGCCCAGACGGTGAACGCCATGCTGGACACCATCCGCCAGCAGAAGATAGACTCCTACGAACAGCGCCTGGCGGCCCAGCACGCCCACCTGCAATATCTGCACTTGCAGATACGGCCCCACTTCTTCTTAAACAGCCTGAACCTGGTGTACTCCCTGGCAGAGGAGGAAAAGTACGGTGCCATCCAAGATTTGGTGCTGGACCTCTCCACCTACCTGCGCAGCATCTTTAAGGACGACAGCAAGCTGGTCACCTTGGAGGCGGAGCTGGCCTCGGTGGAAAGCTACGTGCGCATCCAGCGGGCCGGGGCGGAGTACCCGCCCCAGCTGCACCTGCTTTTGGACGCGGAGACTTCCCACCTGCTGGTGCCGCCTTTGAGCCTGCTCACCTTTGTGGAGAACTCCTTCAAACACTCCCAGCGCCAGGATTCCCCCTTGGAAATCCGCATCAAGTGCACCACCCTCCCCGGGGAGGGCGGCTACCTGTACATCTCCATCAGCGACAACGGCGGCGGCTTTTCCGCCGAGGCGTTGCATGAGCTGAACTCCCCCGCCCAAGAGGGAAATATCTACACCGACCAGCATGTGGGCATCTCCAACAT
>OLVZ01002684.1_pt1 | contig 12701 bp, 9 predicted proteins | sample 1673341 | NCBI WGS metagenome assembly OLVZ01 (sample SAMEA3178944, study PRJEB25190) | human gut metagenome | biome: human gut; feature: human-associated habitat; material: faeces | place: Austria | collected 2013 | reverse complement strand
GTAACATTTATTCCACATTTTTCAAGTTTTATTTTGAAATTCTCCACAGCCTGTCGAGTAGACCTCACATAGGAGCGTTCCTTGATGGGATTGACCGGAATCAGATTTACATGGCAATTGATGCCTTTTATACGGCCTGCCAGCTGTCTCGCATCTTCTTCACTGTCGTTGACGCCGGCTACAAGACTGTACTCAAAGGTGATCCTTCGGCCTGTTTTGTCAAAATAATTTCTGCAGGCATCCAGAACCTCATCCATGGAATACTTATTCGCGATCGGCATCAGTTCCTGTCGTTTTTCATCATTTGGAGCATGAAGGGAAAGTGCCAGAGTGATCTGAAGCTTTTCTTCAGCCAGATCATACATCTTCGGCACGATCCCACAGGTAGAAACCGTCACATTTCTCTGACTGATCCCAAGACCGTTTTCGTCGGTAAGGATCCGGACAAAACGGACAAGATTGTCATAATTATCCATCGGCTCACCGGTTCCCATCACAACTACATTGGCCACACGTTCACCGGTATCTGCCTGGATACGGTAAATCTGATCCAGCATCTCGGACGGTTTCAGGCATCTGGTCAGTCCTCCGATGGTAGATGCACAGAATCTGCATCCCATACGGCAGCCCACCTGAGAAGAAATGCACACAGAATTTCCGTGGTGATACCGCATGAGAACACTCTCGATCACATTTCCATCTTCCAGCTGGAACAGATATTTTCTGGTTCCGTCAATTTTTGAGATCCTTACATCTGCCTGGGTCAGTGCTGTGATCGGATAAGCCGAAAGCTTTTCCCTGAGGCTTTTGGAAAGATTTGTCATTTCATCCCAGGAGGTAACCAGCTGCTGATGAAGCCATGCATAGATCTGTTTCGCCCGGAAAGGCTTTTCACCGATCTTTGTCATGAATTCCTTCAATTCCTCCATGGTCATGGATTTTACATCTGTCATTTTCTGTTATTTCCTTCTGAATCTGGCAATAAAGAATCCATCTGTCTTATGTATTCCCGGCAGAAGCTGCAGATAGCCAAGCTTCGTGGATTTACAGTGCAGTTCCTCCGGAATATACGGATCCAGGCTTTCCAGCCGGTACGGATAATTCTTTAAAAACCATAATACATTTTCTTCGTTTTCTTCCCGGGCAATGGTACATGTGCTGAAGATCAGCGTTCCATCCGGTTTCACATACTTTGCAGCCTTATCCAGGATCATTCTCTGGAGCATTACGATCTCTTCCTGTTTCTGCGGAGTTGCCCGGTATTTGATTTCCGGTTTCTTGCCGATAACTCCATAACCGGAGCACGGTACATCCGCGATCACAATATCCGCAGCCTGTTCGGAATCCGGATCATATACCGTTGCATCCTGAACTCTGGCTTCCACATTGATCACTCCGGTCCTGTGGATGTTTTCTTTGATAAGATCTGCCTTATACTGACTTACATCTCTGGCATCCACATTTCCATAATCCCCCATTTTGTCTGCCGCATGGATGCTTTTTCCACCTGGTGCAGCGCACATGTCGATGATATGGTCACCTTTTTTCGGACTTGCAGCTTCCGCTACAAGCATAGAGCTTACATCCTGCACCAGGATCTTTCCCTGAAGGAAGGTCTCAAGTGTCAAAATATGATTGTAATCGGAAATCTTCAGTGCATAGGGAAGATAAGGAGCCTGTTCCACTGTCACTCCCTGAGACTTCAAACTGGTGACGATTTCTCTCAGAGACGCCTTATGAGTACGGCACCGTACTGTGATCGGTCTTTCTGTCAGAAAATCCTCCAGGATCTTCTCCGTAGTCTTCACTCCGTAGGCTGCTTTCCATTTTTCTACCAGATATTCCGGCATGGAATATTTCACAGAAAGATAACGGACTTCGTTTTCTTCCCTGGAAGGAAGCTCCAGATCACCGATCTCTCTTGCGATCGTACGGAGCACCCCGTTGACAAAGGGCTTTAGATTATAAAAGCCTTTTCGCTGTGCCAGCTTTACCGCTTCATTGCATACTGCACTGTCCGGAACACTGTCCATAAATTTCAGCTGATATACCGCACTTCTCAGGATCTCACGGATCTGCGGTTTCATCTTGTTTACAGAAACCTTGGAAAAAGAATCGATGACATAATCAATATAGATCCTGTATTCCAGGGTTCCCTCACATACTCTTGTAATAAAGCTACGTTCCTGTTTCGGAAGAAACTGATATTTGGAAAGCGCATTCCGGATCGCAATATGGCTGTGCTCACCCTCCTCCTCGATCTGTAACAGGATCTCAAGGATCAGTTCTCTGGTATTTACTCCGCTGCTAATCACGATCTCTACCTCCTGCAAGGATAATCAGTCTCAGAAGCTGCAGAATAGATGCCGCCAGAGCTGCTACATAGGTAAGCGCTGCCGCTGTAAGTACTTTTCTTGCACCCTTTTTTTCATCTGCACCTAAGATACCTGTACTTTCCAGCATTTTAAGCGCTCTGGAAGACGCATTGATCTCAACCGGAAGTGTCACCAGCTGAAACAGTACTGCCAGTGAAAACAAAACAATTCCCAGAGTTACCAGCGGATCAATGGAAAAGATCAGTCCTGCAATAAACAGCGGCCATGAAAGCTGGGAACCAATATTTGCGGCAGGTACAATGGCTGAACGGATATTCAGTGGTGCATAATTGATCGCATCCTGGATCGCATGGCCACATTCATGTGCTGCCACCCCCACAGCCGCCAGAGAATTTCTTCCATAAATATCTTCTGAAAGGGAAACCGTTTTCGTTCTCGGATCATAGTGATCCGTAAGACTTCCGCGGATCGGAACCACCTGTACGTCTGTGATCCCAGCCGCTCTCAGGATCCTCTGTGCAGCTTCCGCACCGGTGATACCTGAATGACTCCGGACCTTTTTATAGACTGCAAAGGTACTGCGCAGCTTCGCAGATGCCGCAAGAGAAAGAAGCATTCCGATCACGAGCAAAAGAATCGTGGGGTCCATTCCCCATCCGTAATAACCATATCCGTACATAACTCATCACTCCCTGGAATCTCTGAACATGTCTCCTGGTTTCAACTGATATCCCCGAAGGAACGCATCCGCTTCCATGCGTTTTTTGCCTTCCAGCTGCACTTCATGAAGCACGAGTACCTTCTGGCCGCATGCTACCTGGATTCCTCCTTTGTCAGCGGCTATCACAGTTCCCGGTGCTTCCTGTGCCTGTTTTTCCAGAACAGAGCTCTTCCAGACCTTCAATGTTTTTCCATTGATAAAGGTAAAAGCGCTTGGCCATGGATCAAGGCCTCTTACCAGACGCTCCAGTTCTTCCGCATTTTTGCTGAAATCCAGAAGCCCCATTTTTTTGGAGATCATGGCAGCATATGGTGTTGGACTCTCCTCCGGCTGTTTCTCGCGGGTTGCAGTTCCGTCAAAAATGGACGGTAAAGTCTGTACCAGAAGCTCTGCACCTGCCTGTGCGAGCTTATCAAACAAGCTTCCACCTGTCTCATCTTTGGCAAGCGGAACCACGATCCTGGAAATCATATCACCGGTATCCAGACCGGTTCCCATCTGCATAATAGTAACGCCGGATTCTTTTTCACCGTCGATCACCGCCTGCTGGATCGGTGCAGCTCCACGATATTTAGGAAGCAGAGACGCATGGATATTGATACATCCGAATCTCGGCATATCCAGGATGCTCTTTGGAATGATCTGCCCGAATGCCGCAACAATGATGATGTCCGGTGCAAGATTTTTCAGTTCTTCCACAAATTCAGGATCTCTTACCTTCACCGGCTGCAGTACCGGGATCCCGTGTTTCAGTGCTTCTTCTTTTACAGGAGTAGGCATCATAGTTTTGCCTCTGCCCTTCGGTTTGTCCGGCTGTGTGATCACAGCCTCCACTTCATATCCGTTCTCTGCCAGTGCTACAAGAGGCGCCACCGCAAAGTCCGGAGTTCCCATATAAATAATCTTCATAGTATCCCGCCTTTAGTCTTCTTCATCATAAGTTACCTTGTGAAGTTCTCCCTCCACAAGTTCTGTATACATTTTTCCATCCAGATGGTCAATCTCATGACAGAATGCTCTTGCCAGAAGGCCCTCTCCCTCGTAGATCTGTTCGTTCATATTTACATCAAGTGCTTTTACCTTCACATAGTTCGGACGTGTTACCTGTCCTGCCATTCCCGGAACGCTCAGGCATCCCTCGTCACCGGTCTGCTCGCCGCTTGTCTCAAGGATCTCCGGATTGATCAGCACAATCGGGCCCTCACCTACATCGATGACAACGATACGTTTCAGGATTCCTACCTGTGGTGCAGCGAGGCCAACACCCATTGCATCATACATGGTATCCAGCATATCTGTGATCAGTTCCCCGATCCTCGGTGTCATTTTGTCTACTGTCCGGGATTTTTTTGTCAGTACAGAATCCCCCTGTACACGGATTGTTCTAAGTGCCATTTTTCTTCTCCTTTAATTCATATCAAATTGAATGTATATTTTCCGGAATCCGGAATTTATCTCTATATATTTCTCCAGCTTCTCTCTGACTGCCGTGAGAAAGCAGATATCCCTGTGCTTCAGATGGATCACCTGACGATAAACATCCTTTACCTTACCTACCGATGCAGCTGCAGGTCCGATCATGTGAAGCTCTTCCTTCGGACTTACCCTGCGGATAAAAACTTCTATATAATACATGGCATTTTTCAGAAGTTCTTCATCCTGGCAGGCGCCAAAAACAGTCATCATATGGGCTGCCGGCGGATAGTCCAGAAGCATCCGATACCCCATTTCTTCTTTATAAAATTTCTTATAATCCTGAATAGCCGCAGCCTGGATACTGTAATGCTCCGGCTGATATGTCTGGATCACCGCCTGCCCCGGCCGATTCCCTCTGCCGGAACGTCCAACTGCCTGAGTCAGAAGCTGGAATGTACGCTCCCCGCAGTGATAGTCATCCATATTCAGCGAAAGATCTGCTGCAATCACTCCTACCAGAGTCACATTCGGAAAATCATGTCCCTTGACGATCATCTGGGTCCCCACCAGAATATCTGCCTCATGCTTTGCAAAAGAAGCCAGGATCTTCTCATAGCTGTCCTTGGTCCTTGTGGTATCAAAATCCATTCGAAGTACCCTGGCTTTCGGGAATTCTTTTTCAATGACCTTCTCGATCTGCTGGGTTCCTGCCTTAAATCCACCAATGTGCGGTGAACCACAGGACGGACAGATTTCCGGTTTCACAGTCTCATAGCCGCAATAATGACAGATCAGACGATTGCCATTGTGTTCACTTAGAGATACATCACAGTGGGGACATTTCATAACGTGACCGCAGGCTCTGCAGGAAACAAAGCCCGCATATCCTCTCCGGTTCAGAAACAGCATGGCCTGTTCTCTTCTTTCAAGGACCTGCTCCAGATCCCTCTTCAGCTCCAGACTCAGTACCGAGCGGTTTCCTTTCTTTAATTCTTCCCGAAGATCCACGATTGATACCTGTGGAAGAGGCCTTTCCTCATAACGTGCGTTTAACTTTACCAGAAGATATTCTCCGTCACAGGCATGACTGTAGGCTTCCAATGACGGAGTGGCTGATCCCATGACCACACGGGCATGTTCCATTCGTGCCCTCTCAATGGCAGTCTCACGTGCATGGTACCTTGGCGTATTCTCACTTTTGTAGGTGGGTTCATGCTCTTCGTCGATAACGATCAGTCCCAGATCTGAAAACGGTGTGAACAGTGCGGATCTGGGTCCTACCATCACCTGGATCTCACCACGTTTTGCTCTTTTGAACTGATCATAACGTTCTCCCTGGGAAAGTCTGGAGTTCAGAACCGAAACCTTATCTCCGAACATGGCATAAAAGCGCCTAACTGTCTGATAAGTAAGCGCGATCTCAGGGATCAGCACGATCGCCTGTTTTCCCTCCTCCAGTACCTTCTGGATCAGGCGCATATAAACCTGGGTCTTTCCGCTTCCGGTCACTCCGAAAAGAAGTGCAGGCCTTGGGTCCGGCTCCTGCCATTCCCGAAAGATCTGCTCTGCCGCCAAAAGCTGTTCCTGGTTCAGACTCAGTTCCATGTTCTCCTTCACCAAGCCGAGCCCCTCGGGAATGCGATACATTTCCTGACTTTCAATAGTTATCAGACCTTTTTTCTCAAAAAAATCAAGAACGGAAATGCCGGCTCCAAGCTCTTTGGAGGCATAGGTATAATCTAGGCTCCCGGCCTCCAGGATTGCCCGAAGGAACCGCTCACGTGCTTTAAAGCGGCTGCCTTCCAGCTTGCCAAGAAGTGCCTGCCCCTCTTCCTTTTTCCCTGTAAAAAGGATCAGTCTTTTCTCTTTTGCACGGACCTTGTCTTTTACAGGCAGAACTGTTTTCAGTGCCTGGATCATGGTGGAGCCATAGGTCTCCTTCATCCAGGCCGCAAGTGCGATCAGCCGGGATTCTGTTGTTTCACTGTCTGTGGACACTCCCCGAATCTCCTTGAGCTTTGACGCATCATATTTCGCCGTTCCGGAGATCCCGGTCACATAGCCTTTCCGAAGGGTATTTCCCTTTCCGAAGGGCACTGTGACCACAACTCCAGGTTTTATTGCCTGCACTAGTTCCTCAGGTACACGATACTGAAAATCCCGGTCCAGCTTTTCATGGGAAATATCAATGATCACATCTGCATAGATCATCCATTTACGCTTTCTGATCTTCTTCCAGGATCTCCCGGATCAGTACACGCTCATCCATGGGATATTTCTTACCCTTGATCTCCTGATAATCCTCATGGCCCTTTCCGGCAAGGACGATGATATCTCCCGGCTCACCGTGATGGATCGCGTAGGCGATCGCCTCTTTACGATCCGGGATCTCTACATATTTTCCATCTGTTTTTGCCATTCCGATCTTGATATCATCGATGATGGCCTGTGGATCCTCATCTCGCGGATTATCTGAAGTAATGATGGTCAGATCTGCCATCTTTCCTGAAACCTCACCCATCTCATAACGGCGCAGCTTGGAACGGTTTCCGCCACAGCCAAACAGGCATACCAGTCTGTGCGGATCATATTCCTTCAGTGTTCCAAGAAGGCTCTCCAGCGCCATGGCATTATGTGCGTAATCGATCATCAGTGTGAATTCGTCAGATACCTTGATCATCTCAATACGGCCTTTGACCCTGGCCACCTTCAGAGCTTTGATGATATTCTCCTCGGATACCTTAAAATGGCGGCAGATGGCAATGGCAGTCAGAGAATTGTAAATGCTGAACTTACCTGGAATATCGATCTCCACAGGAAAATCCATAAGTCCCTTAACATGATAGGAAATTCCCAGATAGCCCTTTCTTCCAACGAGTCTGGCGCCCTCTGCACGGAGATCTGCTTTTTCGGAAAATCCATAGGTTTCAAGTTTACAGGTGTGGCCTTCGATAATGCGGTCAAAGTGTTCATCGTCACGATTTACGATACCAACCTTACACTGTCTGAGAAGCATGGATTTGCAGTGCAGATAATCATCGAAATCTTTATGTTCATTCGGTCCGATATGATCTGGTTCAATATTTGTGAAAATTCCAAAATCAAACACAAATCCCTGGGTTCTGTGAAGCATCAGTCCCTGTGAGGAAACCTCCATAACGACCGCATCGCAGCCTGCTTCTACCATATCATGAAAATATTTCTGTACCATATAGGATTCCGGTGTCGTGTTGGCTGCCGGGATATGCTTCTCCCCGATAACAGCCTCGATGGTTCCGATCAGACCAACCTTATATCCGGCATTCTCAAGGATCGATTTCACCATATAGGTTGTAGTTGTTTTTCCTTTGGTTCCGGTGATACCGATGGTTTTGAGCTTTTCTGCCGGATGTCCGAACCATGCTGCTGAAATAAAGGCCATGGCGTAACGGGTATCCTCTACCTGGATCACTGTCACATCCTCCGGTGCCTCCACCGCTTCTTCCACGATGAGTGTCTTCGCACCCTTTGCCACAACATCAGGTATAAATTTATGTCCATCCACGACCGCACCTCTGATGCAGATAAAAAGGCTCCCTTCTTCTACTTTGCGGGAATCATATACAACAGAAGAAACCTCCTGCTCTGTACTTCCCTGAAGGCATTTGTATTCAAGATGTTCCAATAAGGATAAAAGATTCATTTTTCTCCTCCATCTTCCCTTTTTCCGGTCTGACGGGCAGCACACCGGAGGCGGGAAATATACTGTTCTTATTTTCTGTACATACCATATAGAATAGCACACCTCCCCCCTGTTTTCAACGTTTCTTTGAGGTACGGCCGCCTTGTAAAATATCAGCTTGTTACTGTTCACTCCGTTCTCAGTAACATCAGCTTTTTCCATAAATATCCGCATATTTTTTCCGGAGCCAGATGCCGCCCAGCACAGTCACCAAAGCTGTCACTGCCAGAAGCGTCCACAAATCCCTCCTGGTATCATCTCCGGTCTTCGGATGTGTGGACGCAGTTCTTGCCATCTGTATCTGACCGGAAGCCGGACCCTGGTCATCTCCCTGCAAAGGCAGCCCTTCTTCCGGCGTAATAGCCACCTCTCCTTTTACCATGACAGAAGCGGAGGCCTCCATCAGTCGCTCTCCGGTTTCCTGGCTTGTGACCGTCACCTGGTTAAAAAGCTTCTGATCCGCTGTTTTTCCCGGAATCTTCACCACAGCCTGAAGAGAAACTGCCTCTCCCGGCGGGATCTGTTGGATCATTGCCTTTGTACGGCTGCTGTTGAGCGTTACACCTTCCTGCTCCAGAAACTGTGCATGGATCCCTGCTGCCTGAAAGCGCTCCGTTCCCACAACCGAATGAAGCGTTTTTTCACCGGTATTCACGATACAGATCTGATAGGTCACAGTCTCACCCGGTGCAGCGGTTTCTTTGTCTGCAGTTTTCTTTACAGAAAGATCCGCCTTCAGTGCCTCCAGACCATTTATAGTGGAAGCGTTCTTCCGGATCCCCTCCTCCACTCTGTCCTTCCCCTGGCCTCTGCTTCCACCTGGTGCTCCAGATCTTTTTCCTGTTCATCCAGAAGCGGCGCCTGTACATAAAAGCTCCTGCTCTCTCCGGCTTTTAATTCTGCAAATTCCGCCACAGCCCCTTCTGTTAGAAGGCCTTCTGCATCTTCCCACAGCTGCCGGATCTTAGGGCATGAAAGGCTGCTGGTCAGACGGATATCTGCAAGATCCAGCTTTCCGGTATTGGCTATCTCTACCTGATAACGGATGGTCTGCCCTGCTTTCATTTTTTTATTCTGTGCAATTACCGACAATTCCATATCAGCCTCAGCAGCCTCCACGTCCAACATAGGCGAGATCCCCTCTGCGATCACCAGCTTTTCCCCGTTTTCTTCTGTCATGAGAAAGGTTCCCGCACCGGTACAGTCCTTCTGAAGCGGTTCCTCCTGAATCACAGGATAACTGCTTTTCTCTGCCGGAAAACGGTATTCCTGCCGCAGGATCAGCGGGATACGGAAAAAAATCTCATCCTGCCCGTTCTGCTCCACGTTCAGCACGCTTTCCAGCTTTGTGATCTCTGTAGCTTCACCGCTCTGGCTCCTTACAGAAATCTGCTGTGCAGCCATATTTTTCGGGACAGAATCCGTTTCCGGAACAAAATACTCCGAAATATACGTGACCAGCGTCAGCTTTTGCGTCTCCTCAAACTCACCTTCCTCTTCATTCCCTACATTTTCCCCTCCGGTCGACGTTCCTTCCGGTGTGAGCGGACCCGTTTTCTCCTGCTCTTCATCCTCCGGCTGTACTGTTTCCCCGGATGCCAGCTGCTCCACGTGCTCATATCCTTCCTCCATTTCTATTCCGATTCCTTCCACAACCTTATCCACCGGCAATTCCTGTTCTGCCTTCTCTTCCTGCTGCAAGTCATCCTCATCCTTTGAAAGTTCCTGTTCTGGCTCTTCTTCCTGCTGCCAATCATCCTCTGGCAGCTCCTGTTCTGACTCCTTTTCCTGCTGCAAGTCATTCTCTGGCAGCTCCTGTTCTATCTCTTCTTCCTGCTCCACCGATGGATCTTCAATCTTCTGAAGTTCATCGTCCCACTTCTCATTTTTCTCCTTATCCTCCGAAAACCTTCTCCCGGACAGCCATTCATTCAGGCCGCGAATCCGGATCCCAAGCTCCGCCTGTCCGGATTCTATGTCTTTCCAGAACACACTCTGATCGATAAACGGTGCCTGTCCCGGCAAAAAATCTGCTCCCAGAGTCAGCTCCGGTTCTATTGTTCCTCCCAGCATGGCTCCTGCCAGCACTGTCACAATTCCGGCTTTCTTCATCTGTTTCCATATTCTGTTTTTCATGGCTCTTCCTCATTTCTGCCTGATCTGGCATTTCTTATACACATGTTTTTTTTACAGAAACTTACTTTTCCACAGACAAAGGCATCCCTCCCCGGAAAAACGGTGCATAACCGTCGGCAAAACAATATTTATCAGTAAAAATAGGATTTCTGCATCGAACTGATGCGTGAATATATTCCGCAGAACACGGACTTAAGACTCTTCCAATGTAGCACATTCCTCAATCAGGTGCAACCAGATATAAAAATTATAAAGTTTGTTTAAACTTTCTTTATAAATTTTCCATTTCTTTTAGATTAACGACATATTTTAAACATATTTTCTCTATATAATAGGTGTTGGATAGATGAAAAACCACTCTCTATCTCCCCCCTCAAAAAATAGTAGGAATCAAACCGTCTGACTGGATCAGGCGGTTTTTCCTGTCTCGGAAAACACTCGATTTTCTATTGCATTTCCCACATAGGTCTTTTATAATAAAATATAATATTCGTGCATCGTTTTCGATGTACTCGTTACTGAATACAGTAACTGATTTCATTCCAATTTTTAAGAGAAACGAGGTATTTCCTATGAGCGAAAAAACCGTAGTAGTTGCATTAGGCCACCGGGCACTTGGCACCACACTTCCAGAGCAAAAAACAGCTACAAAACTCGCAGCGAAGGTAATCGCAGATCTGGTAGAGGAGGGAACCCGCGTAGTGATCTCCCACAGCAACGGTCCGCAGGTAGGGATGATCCACACCGCAATGAATGAATTCGGTAAGGCACATCCTGATTATACATTTGCACCAATGTCCGTATGTTCCGCCATGAGCCAGGGTTATATCGGCTATGACCTTCAGAACGCCATCCGTGCTGAGCTTATCTCCAGAGGGATCTACAAACCGGTCAGCACAGTTCTGACACAGGTTGTCATCGATCCATACGATGAAGCATTTGCAGAGCCAGAGAAGATCATTGGACGTGTTCTTAACGCAGAAGAGGCCGAGGCTGAAGAAGAAAAAGGAAACTTTGTCACAAAGGTGGGCGAGGGCCAGTACAGACGTATCCTTGCAGCACCGAAGCCACAGAAGATCGTAGAGATTGAAACCGTAAAGGTCCTCTCTGCAGCAGAGCAGATCGTCATTGCCGCAGGCGGTGGCGGAATCCCGGTTCTTGAGCAGGGAACTCAGCTGAATGGTGCCAGCGCCATCATCGAGAAAGACCTGGCAGCAGGACTTCTTGCAGAAGAACTGAACGCTGACACTCTGATGATCCTTACAAGCGTCGAGAAAGTAAGCCTTGACCATAATACGGATCACGAATCTTATCTGGATACTATTTCCACAGAAGATGCCAAGAAATATATTGCCGGCAAACAGTTTGCGGCAGGCTCCATGCTTCCTAAGATCGAAGCAGGTGTTTCCTTCGTGGAGAAGGGAACCGGACGCCGTACCATCATCACAGACATGGCCCATGCAAAAGACGGCTACCGTGAGAAGACCGGAACTATCATTAAATGATCATTTTACGGACTCAGAATACAAAGTGAACTATAAAACTTCACTTTACATAAAAATATCCCGCAGACGGCTGCTGGTCTTACCGGCAGCTCTGCGGGATATTTTTATATTGTCTGGCTGTCCGATCACTGTTCCACAGTTGATCGGACAGCTAGCATTTACATAGATTTTCGCTCAGCGATCTCAGCCATCTTCGCCTCATTCAGGCGGGTATCTCCATGGACACGGCTGTAGGAAAGATATCCGTTCATACGGTCGATCTTGGTCAGGTTTCTGGAACCGCAGACAGGGCATACATCCATCTCCAGTTCCTCATGACCACAATCGTCACAGTATGCAAGAGAAAGGTTCACTCCCTCATAATATCCCAGATCCATGGCTCTGCGGATCAGTGTACGGATAGCTTCCTTATTGTAGCCGATCGGATAACGTACATACTGAATCTTACCGCCATTGCAGAGCTCCCAGAAACGTCCCTCCAGATCCTGTTTCTCGATCGGAGTCACATCCTCTGTTACATGGCAGTGGAAGCTGTTGCTCACATATGGTCTGTCAGAAACGCCCTCAATGATTCCATACATCTTACGGAACTGCTCTACCTGCAGGCCACAAAGACTCTCTGCCGGTGTTCCGTAGATCGCATAAAGATAACCATCTTCCTTCTTGTACTGATTTACCTTGTCATTGATATATTTCAAGACCTCCAGAGCAAACGCCCCATCCTCGGCAATGGATTTGCCATTGTAAAGTTCCTGAAGCTCATTTAACGCTGTGATACCGAAGGAAGCTGTCATAGGCTTCAGGATCTTACCGATCTTTTCATTCGGTTTCAGATGTCCGCCGTAGAAACCGCCTTCACAGTATGC
>OLVZ01002680.1_pt1 | contig 12724 bp, 8 predicted proteins | sample 1673341 | NCBI WGS metagenome assembly OLVZ01 (sample SAMEA3178944, study PRJEB25190) | human gut metagenome | biome: human gut; feature: human-associated habitat; material: faeces | place: Austria | collected 2013 | reverse complement strand
TCTATTCCCTAGGCCGAACGTATTAGTTACGCAGTGCTTTTTCACGCACTTCCGGTGTAACTGCTTTCAGAAGATTATAGAGGTCAATAATATCGGTGATTGCCTGCCGGTCCTGCACCGTCCATGTGTAATCAAACTTGCTATAATCCGTTCCCTCGAAACGCATGATAACGGTATCGGCACTCAAAAGGTTTCGCAACCATTCGACTTCACTGTCTTCCATTTCAAAGGTGGCCCATGCAAACCATTTACCAAGCTCTTTGTCGTATCCATAACCGGAGTTATCATAATCGCAAATGTAAGTGTACTTATAATCTCCACCGCGCAGAATGATGTCATCGATATCCAGCTCGGAAGAGCCCATGTAAGTAAAATCTTCCCAGAAAACAATAGTGTTCCCCTTGTCCCAGATATAAAGGTTGGGGCCAATGCCACACGTCTTGCGCTTATCGATGCTGTCATCATGCGGGGTTGTAATCGCCCAGCAGTCTTCTACTGCATCGTAGTTGACATTGCACTTTGCAAGTGCATCCTGAATACCAAGAATCTGCTGTGCTTCTGCCAGCACACCAAAATTGGTGACAGCAGCTTTTCCTGCATCATCCAACTGGTTATAGGCATCCAAAGCGGCCACGATTGCCGCGCGTCTGCTGCGCGTGACAGTACCGATCTGGCTGATCAGCGCTTCTACCTGCTCCGGGGTCACAGCACTATTCTGCTGCGCGAGCACCGCAAAGGGAACGTCCCCGGCGGGGCTGGCGGCCAGCGCAGGCAATGCAGTACCTGCCATCAGAGCGGCCACAAGGCTGCCTGCCACAATAACTTTGCATTTTTCTGTAATTTTCATTTGATTTGCCTCTTTCCTCTGGATTTCAGCTTATAGCTGTTGTAACACAAAATTATAGATACAACAAAGGTGTCAATGGGCGGGCACCGGGTGCAAAATAAGTATACCATAAACTCCGACAAAAAGATACAGGAAGCGATGCCACGAGCCGCAACCTGGCCTTGTCGAACGAAGTGAGACTGAGAGAGCAACCCCCATAAGTACGACTTATGACGAAAATATGAATAAAAACTCGAAAAAGCCCTACCGTTCCCGGTTCCGGTCTGCTATAATTTTCTATGCTTGTTACAAAAACCTGAAGTGAAGTAAAGGAGCCAGGATATGATAAAAAGCGCTGAACTGGAAAATTCGGCATACGAGTTTGAGGCGAAAATGCCGCTGCGCCACGCTGTCCCGCTGGGATTGCAGCACGTGTTCGCCATGTTCGTGGGCAACCTCACCCCGCTGCTCATCATCACCAGCGCCTGCGGCCTCGCGGGCGGTGAGTTCGCAGACCTGCAGGTGAGCCTGCTGCAGAACGCCATGTTCGTGGCGGGCATCGTCACGCTGGTGCAGCTGTATGGCCTCGGCCCTGTGGGCGGCAAAGTGCCGATCATCATGGGTACCAGCTCGGGCTTTCTGGGCGTGTTCAACAGCGTGGCTGCCACCATGGGCGGCGACGTCACGGCCTACGGCGCCATGATGGGCGCATCCATTCTGGGCGGCCTGTTCGAGAGCGTGCTGGGCGTCTTTCTGAAGCCCCTGCGCAAGCTGTTCCCGCCGGTGGTCACCGGCACGGTCGTGCTGTCCATCGGCCTGTCCCTCATCTCCGTGGGCGTCAACTCCTTCGGCGGCGGCAACGCAGCCAAGGACTTCGGCTCGGTGGAAAACCTGCTGCTGGCCGTCTTCGTGCTGGTGGTCATCCTCTTCTTCAAGCACTGGACCAAGGGCTTCCTCAGCTCTTCCTCCATCCTCGTGGGCATCATCGCGGGCTATCTGGCAGCCATCGTCATGGGCTTCGTCCTGCCCACCACCGGCGTCACCGCCGACGGCGTGGAGTTCACCAAAGCATGGGTGCTGAACTGGAACAAGGTCGCTGAGGCCAGCTGGTTCGCCATCCCGAAGCTGGTGCCGGTCAAGATCGTCTTCGACCTCCGCGCCATCCTGCCCGTCATGATCATGTTCATCGTCACCGCCGTGGAGACGGTGGGCGACATCTCCGGCGTCATGGAGGGCGGCATGAGCCGCGAGGCCACCGATAAGGAGCTGAGCGGCGGCATCATCTGCGACGGCCTCGGCTCTACCGTCGCCGCCTGCTTCGGCGTCCTGCCCAATACCTCCTTCAGCCAGAACGTGGGCCTCGTGGCCATGACCAAGGTGGTCAACCGGGGCGCACTGGCCACCGGCGCCATCTTCCTGATGCTCTGCGGCCTCATCCCCAAGCTGGGCGCACTCATCTCCATCATGCCCCAGGCCGTTCTGGGCGGCGCTGCCGTCATGATGTTCTCCTCCATCGTGGTGTCGGGCATCCAGCTCATCACCAAGGAGAAGATGACTCCCCGCACCCTGACCATCGTCTCTGTGGCGCTGGGCGTGGGCTACGGCATGGGTGCAAACGCCAAGATCCTTGCCAACACCCCCCAGTTCGTCCAGCTCATCTGCGGTGAGAGCGGCATCGTGCCTGCTGCCTTCGTGGCCATCCTGCTCAACTGCCTGCTGCCCCGCGATGAGAAGTAAGCGTTGAACCACTGCGGCCTCCCTGTCTTTGCAGGAAGGTCTTTTTGTGTTATAATCTCCCCAGTCTTACAAGAGGGAAGGAGGACTCTATGGAACTGCAAACTGCCGCCCGCTATCGTCTTCTGGACGAGCTGCGGGGACTCGACCTCATCAGCATGATGCTCTACCACGGGATGTGGGACGTGGTGTTCCTCTTCGGCGTGGCCCAGAAGTGGTACACCGGACGCCCGGGCTTTGTGTGGCAGCAGAGCATCTGCTGGGTCTTCATCCTGCTTTCGGGCTTCTGCCTGCCGCTGGGGCATCATCCGTTCCGGCGGGGAGCTGTCGTCTTCGGGGCAGGGGCGCTGGTCACAGCCGTCACCCTGCTCTTCCTGCCCGAGGACGTGGTGTGGTTCGGGGTGCTGACTCTGCTGGGCTCGTCCATGCTCCTCACCGCCGCGCTGGACCCGCTGTTTCGCCATGTCCCGCCCGCCGCGGGTGTGGCCGTCAGCGCCCTGCTGTTCTGGGGGACCTACCCCACGATGAACGGCTTCTGGAACCTGCCGGGCGGGCGTCTGGCCCTGCCGCAGGCCCTCTACGCCAGCTGGCCCACGGCCTATCTGGGCTTCATGCCGAAGAGCTTTTTCTCCACCGACTATTTCCCGCTGCTGCCCTGGCTGTTTCTGTTCTGGGCGGGGTACTTCCTCCACCACCTCGTGGGCCGCGGACGCCTCGCGCCGCTGCGCCGGTCGGTCTGCCCGCCGCTGGGCTGGATGGGCCGTCACTCGCTGGTGCTCTATCTGCTCCATCAGCCGGTCATCCTGGGGGTGCTGACGGTGGCGTTCCGGCTGGTGAGAGCGGGGTAAAACTTCTGGAAAAGTTAGCCTCTGTGACCGCTTGACAAAGCAGCGGCGCTGTGGTATCCTATGGACGGTTAGAGAAATCTAACCAAAGAGATGCGTCTGAGCCTGCTTCCGACGCATTTTTATGGAGCAAAAAGTTAGAAGCAGCTAACCCAATAAATCAAAAGTGAGGCTGAACATTATGAGCAAAGTAGCAATCGTATTCTGGAGCGCGACCGGCAACACCGAGACCATGGCAAACTGCATCGCGGAGGGTGCAGGCGCTGCCGCCGCCATCGTCCCCTGCGCCGAGATGGACGCAGCAAAGCTGGGCGAGTATGACGTGGTGGCCTTCGGCTGCCCGGCCATGGGCGCTGAGCAGCTGGAGGAGAGCGAGTTCGAGCCGATGTTCGCGGGCCTCGAAGGCTCTCTGAACGGCAAGAAGGTGGCTCTGTTCGGCTCCTACGGCTGGGGCGACGGCCAGTGGATGCGCGACTGGTGCGAGCGCGCCAAAGAGGACGGCGCACAGCTGTTCAGCGACGAGGGCCTCATCTGCAACGAAACGCCCGACGACGACGTTCAGGCTGCCTGCCGCAAGCTGGGCGCTGATCTGGCCAACTGGTAAAAAATAACATCGGCTCATCCTGCATCATCCCGCGTCTTTGGGGCAACCTAGGGACAAAGAGGTGATGAATGAATGGAAAACACAGGTGTCCGCTGTGATGTCTGCGAATGCCGCCACAACGTGGGGAGCAGCAAGTGTGACTTGCCCGAGATCACGGTGACGGAGCGCTGCACCTGCTCTTCTCAGCAGGTGGACATCCCGCACTACTGCCAGAGCTACGAGAAGAAGTAAGTTCTGCGCAAAAAAAAAGACCTCTGCCCGACGGCCTTGCCGGGCAGGGGTCTTTTGTTGTTAGAAGCTGTTTTCATAGGCGGTGTGCAATGCTTATGAAAACGGCTTCTCTAGTGGAGGCTGACGCCGAAGGTTGGCAGGCTGCGCAGCAGGGTGCCGACGTTGTGCATCTCGTAGATGCCGAAGCCCAGAGCGCTGGCGGCTACGAGGTTTTCGGCCCGGTCGTCGATGAAGATGCACTCATCGGCCCGGAGATGGTATTTGTCCAGCAGGGCCTGATAGATGCGGGGGTCGGGCTTGTTGATCTTCACTTCGCAGGAGGCCACGCCGCCGTCGAAGAGACCCTCGAAGTCCCGGTGCATCAGCAGGTCCAGCACGTCCTCGGGGATGTTGCTCAGGTAGTAGACGCAGTAGCCGCGCTGCTTGAGCTGCGCCACCAGCGTCTGCATCCGGCGGCGGGGACGGAGCATACTCATCCAGTCGTCCAGCACGCCCTCCACCTCGAAGCCCCGGCCCACGGCTCTGGCCCGCTCGAGCATCCGCTCGTTGGCCTCCCGGCGGGTGATGCGGCCCGCGTCCAGCAGCCGCCATTCTCTGCTGCCGAAGGTCAGGTCGTAGACCTCCTCTTCCAGCCCCCGGTTCCCGAACAGGTCGATGAGGTACTTGTGGGGGTCGAAATCCACCATGACGCCGCCGAAGTCGAACACGATATTTTTATACATCGATGATACCTCTTTAAAAAAAGTTGGGATCGCACTGCGCCCAGTATAGCACATCCGGGGCAGTATTTTCCAGCCCTTTTGCATCGTCCGGCCCGCACCGGCATAGGATGGGACTGTAAGGGGGCGGGGGAGATGACCTTTCGGGAGCTGTGCAGCAAGGAAGTCGTCCAGCTGAAGGACGGGGCCTGCCTTGGCCGGGTGGACGATCTGGAGCTGGACGCCGACACGGCCCGCATCGGGAGCCTGCTTCTGCTGGGGCGGCCCCGGCTCTTCGGGCTGCTGGGCCGGGACGAGACCCTGACCATCCCGTGGGCCGACATCGAGCGCATCGGTCTGGACGCCATCCTCGTGCGGACGGACATCCCCGCCCCGCCGCCCTCCCACGGGGGACTGCTGGATAAATTGCATCAGTGGCTGAACGGATGAAAGATTTTCACCCGTTTTTTGTCCGTCAGGGCTGGATTTTGGAGGCGGGATGATTATAATAGAGGACTGGGGCGGAGTCTGCCGCCTCAAATAAGCTTCAAATAATAAGAAAAACGCAGAAGTGAAAGGAACTTCTTTATGACACACCATCCGAGTGCTGCGTCCCTCCGGCTGCATGGGGCGCGGCTGCTGTTTCCGCCTGCGGCCACCCTTCTGTTTCTGGTGCTCACCGAGTACATCGCCCGCGGCGCCCTGAGCGGAGATACCTTTGTGCAGTACATCTTTCCCCACCCAGAAGCCTACCTGCTGGCGTGGGGGCTGCTCTTCCTCGTCTGGATGGCGGTGGACTGGCTCACCCGCTTCGCCCCGCTGGCCACCCTCCTGTCGGCCCTGCTGGGCTGTCTGCCCGCCACGGTGGACTTTTACATCCTGCAGCTCCGGGGCGAGCCCTTCCTCCCGTGGGACTTGATGCAGGTGTCCGAGGCGGCCGGCGTGGCCTCTGCGGCGGGCATCCACGTCCAGAAGAGCATGGTCGTCTCCGGCGTCGTGGTGCTGGCTCTGACCGTCGGCTCCTTCTTCCTCTACCGGGGCCGTCAGAAGCTGCCGTGGGTGCAGCGTCTGGCGGGCTTCGCGGCCAGCACAGCGGCCACCTGCGCCCTCATCTTCGGGGTGTTTTTGCAGCCTGCCGTCACCCAGTCGCTGGGCATCCTGCCCGACGCATGGATGCAGGACCGCTACTACCGCTATTACGGCGTCATCACCAGCTTCCTCACCAACCTGACGAATCTGGAGATCGACAAGCCCGAGGATTACTCTGAGGAGGCCATCAACGCCATCCTCGACAACGTGGAGGCAGGGGAGAAGTACACCACCAGCCCGGTCTACCCCGGCTCCTACGCCGCCCAGACCCCGGCAGACGAACAGGTGAAGCAGCCCACCATCCTCTACGTGATGGACGAGTCCTACTGGGACGTCTCGGAGCTGGAACAGTACGGCTTCCAGTTCGACACCGACGTCTCGGCCAACCTCCACGCTCTGCAGCAGACCAGCGCCTATGGCCGGGTCTACAGCCCCAGCTTCGGCGGCGGCACCTGTGACGTGGAGTTCGAGGCCCTGACGGGCTACTCGGTGTCCTATCTGCCCAGCGGCAGCAAGCCCTACCAGCAGCACGTGACGAAACCCATGTTCGCCCTGCCCAGCTACCTCAAGACGCAGGGCTATCAGACGGCGGCGGTCCACTGCTTCTGGGCCAGATACTGGAGCCGCGACACGGCCTACCCCAACCTCGGCCTCGACGACTTCATCAGCCTCGAGAAAATGCACGGCGTCCAGAAGGTGCGCCGCCACTACTGGACCACCGGCCTCGTCACCGACGACTCCATGGCAGACCAGATCATCGGCCAGTACGAGACCATGAAGGCCCAGTCCGACGCCCCCGTCTTCCTCCACGCCGTCACCATGCAGAACCATACCAATTATAATAAGGATAACTACCCCGACGACCAGCGGGTGAAAGTCACCGAAGCCCCGGCGGGCCTCAAGGCCAGCACCGTGGGTGCGCTGGAAGACTTTGCCACCGGCATCCGGGACGCCGACGCCATGCTGGGCAGGCTGACGGACTACTTCTCGCAGGTGGACGAGCCGGTCATCCTCGTGTTCTGGGGCGACCACTACAACCCCATCGACTCCAATTACGACATCTACACCCGCAGCGGCTATGCCAGCGGCTCCAGCGCCGACCCCCGCCTCCATCAGACCACCCTGCTGATGTGGTCGAACTACTCCGACCGCGCGGTAGACCTCGGCACCATCGCCGCCTACGACATCTCGCCGGTGATGATGGAGCTGTTCGGCCTGCGTCAGCCCGCCTACTTCCAGTTCCTTGGCCGTCAGCTCCGGGCCGCCTACCGGGCCAACACCCGCGGCACCATCCTGGAGAAGGACGGCACCGCCTCGAATGAGCTGACCCCCTTGCAGCAGAAGTGGAGCGATGAGCACTGGCTGCTCCAGTACGACCTCATGTTCGGCAAAGGCTATGCTCTGAGCCGGATGGGCCTCGAGAGCATCGCCGAGGGCGCAGATTGACGAAAAACTACGATTCTTTTTAGAAAAAAGCACGAAAACCCCTTGCAACGGCCAGAGGTTTGTGCTATTATTACTTAGCATTACACACGCATCACTATGCCCTTTTGTGCTCTGACGAGTGGAGGGCAGTCCGCAGGCATCCGATATGTCAGTGGATCACGGTGTGCGGAGGCAAAACAAATTTTGGAGGTAATTTTACTATGGCAGTCGTTTCTATGAAGCAGCTTCTCGAGGCAGGCGTTCACTTTGGTCACCAGACCCGCCGCTGGAACCCCAAGATGGCGAAGTATATCTTCACCGAGCGCAACGGCATCTATATCATCGACCTGCAGAAGACCGTCAAGAAGCTGGACGAGGCTTACAACTACGTGAAGGAAGTTGCAGCTGAGGGCGGCGACATCCTGTTCGTCGGCACCAAGAAGCAGGCTCAGGAGTCCATCCGTGACGAGGCTCTGCGCTGCGGCATGCACTATGTCAACGCTCGCTGGCTGGGCGGTATGCTGACCAACTTCCGCACCATCCGCAAGCGCATCGACCGTATGGCTCAGCTGCAGAACATGAAGGACAACGGCACCTTCGAGCTGCTGCCCAAGAAGGAAGTCGCCAAGCTCGAGCTGGAGATGGAGAAGCTGGACAAGTACCTCGGCGGCGTCAAGAACATGAAGACCCTGCCCAAGGCCATGTTCATCGTTGACCCCCACAAGGAGCGCATCGCTGTTGCTGAGGCTCGCAAGCTGAACATCCCCATCGTTGCTATCGTTGATACCAACTGCAACCCCGACGAGATCGACTACGTCATCCCCGGCAACGACGACGCTATCCGCGCTGTCAAGCTGATCGCTGGCGCTATGGCTGACGCTGTGCTGGAAGGCAAGCAGGGCAACCAGGAGGCCGCTCCCGCTGAGGACGCAGCAAACGCCTGATTTCCCGAAATTCTCACAAACCAACAAATACTGTGTAAGGGAGAATACCAAAATGGCTATTTCTGCAAAGGACGTTATGGAACTGCGCAAGCAGACCGACTGCGGCATGATGGAGTGCAAGAAGGCTCTGACCGAGGCTGACGGCAACTTCGAGAAGGCAATCGAGATCCTGCGTGAGCGTGGTCTGGCTACTGCCGCCAAGAAGGCAAGCCGCGTGGCTGCCGAGGGCATGGTCTACGCTGATTACTGCCCCGAGTGCAAGGTGGGCGTCGTCATCGAGGTCAACGCCGAGACTGACTTCGTCGCCAAGAACGACAAGTTCGTCGCCTTCGTCAAGGAGGCCACCAAGGTCATCATGAAGCAGAACCCCGCTGATGTCGAGGCTCTGATGGCATGCAAGACCGAGAGCGGCGAGACCGTCGATGAGGCTCTGAAGAACCTCATCCTGGTCATCAAGGAGAACATCAAGGTCCGCCGTTTCGTCCGTTACGAGGGCGTCTGCTCTGCATACGTCCACGGCGGCGGCACCCACGGCATCCTGGTCAACTTCGAGACCACCAACGGCATCGAGGCTAAGGACGAGTTCGCTGCATACGGCAAGGATGTTGCCATGCAGGTCGCAGCTGCCAACCCCAGCTACGTCGATGAGGTTGCTGTCCCCGCTGAGGTCGTCGCCAAGGAGAAGGAGATCCTCCTCGCTCAGATGGCTAACGACCCCAAGAACGCCAACAAGCCCGACGCTGTCAAGCAGAAGATGATCGAGGGCAAGATCAAGAAGTACTTCAAGGAGAACTGCCTGGTCGATCAGGAGTTCGTCAAGGACAGCGACATGACCGTCGGTCAGTACACTGCCAAGGTCGCAAAGGACCTGGGCGGCGAGATCAAGGTCATCAAGTTCACCCACTTCGTCAAGGGCGAGGGCCTGGAGAAGCGTTCTGACGACTTCGCTGCTGAAGTCGCAAGCATGGTGAAGTAAGCCAGCTTCTACTGCTAAAGTTGAAGAAAGCCGCAGTGCCTGTAACAGGGCGCTGCGGCTCTTTTTGTTGGTGCTTGTAAGGGAAACTGAAGATGGATGTATGGCTCCACGACAGCTATACAGGAGTCGGTAGCTTTCTCTTCGGACACGGTTCGGGCCATTCCATCGCCCGCCCTATTGCCTTCGGCAACAGGGTCCCACCCCAGCGGACGGTCCTCAGAGAAACTACCGACTCCATCTACGCACCGGACGACACCCCGCATTGCCGCGCATCCAGCCAGAGCAGGGGAAAACCATCACCACCACACAATAAGAGCAAACAAAAACGCCGCCGACGGTTCAGAAGCCGTCAGCGGCGTTTTGCTTATTCAGTCAGCAGCGGTCAATGGATCAGGCCTTGGCCTCGCTGTTGTGCTCTGCCTTCTTGTAGGCGGAGAAGGAGTGGAACACGATGTTCAGGCCCAGAACGATCAGCAGCACAGCCAGGATGAGCTGCAGGCCGTTGGCGATGAACACAGCGCCCCAGGTGGTCTCACCGGCAGGGATGGTGACAGCAGCGGCATTGCTGATGGCCTTGACCATAGCCATGAGACGCTGCACCAGAGCGGTGAAGGTGACGCAGAGCATGATGATGAGCGGGGGGAAGAGCATCTTGTTGCTGCGGCCGGTGACCTTCAGGAAGACGCACAGGGTAGACAGGACCAGAGCGCTCAGCAGCTGGTTTGCAGAACCGAACAGGGGCCAGATGTTGGCGTAGCCGATCTTGGTCAGGATGAAGCCGAACACCAGAGTGATGAAGGTGGAGAAGTAGACGTTGCAGAGCAGCTTGCGCCAGCCCTCAGCGTGCTCCATGTCGTCCACGCTGAACAGCTCCTGGAAGCTCATGCGGCCGATGCGGGCCACGGCATCAAGGCTGGTCAGGGCCAGTGCGGAAACGCACATGGTCATAAAGACGGTAGCGGCATAAGCGGGGACACCGAACATCTCAAAGAAACCGGCGACGCCGCGGCTGAAGATCTGGAAGGGAGTACCGGCGGCGGGGGTGCCGTCAGCAGCGGCAGCAGCACCGGCGACGCAGAGAGCCAGAACAGCCAGCAGGCTCTCGAGGATCATGGCACCATAGCCGACCTTCAGCATATCCTTCTCGTTTTCGACGGTCTTGGAAGAAGTGCCGGAAGAGACGAGGCTGTGGAAGCCGGAGACAGCACCGCAGGCCACGGTGACGAACAGGATGGGGAACATGGTACCCAGCTTCTCGTTGGTGAAACCGGTGAAGACGGGCAGATTCATGGTGGGATGAGCGACCAGCAGGCCGACCACAGCGCCGATGATCATGGCCACGAACATGAAGGTGGTCATGTGGTCACGGGGCTGCTTCAGCAGCCACATGGGCAGAACTGCGGCAAAGAAGATGTAGACGAAGGTGATGTAGCTCCATGCAGCCTTGCCCAGAATGATGGGCAGGTTTGCACCGATGACGAAGGAAAGCACGATGAAGACGATGCTGATGACGCTCTCTTTCCAGCCGGAGAAGTTGAACTTCTTCTGGATGAGGCCGAAGACGACAGCGAAGACCATGAACATGATGGAGACCATACCGGCAGCGCCGTTGGTCTGCGCAGCCTCCACCAGAGCACCGTCGGCGCCGAAGGCGTTGAAGGTACCGGCCACCATGTCAGCAAACGCTGCAATGACGATGCCGCAGAACAGCCAGCAGAACAGCAGGAACAGCTTGCGGCCGGTCTTGCCGATGTACTTCTCGATCAGCATGCCCATGCTCTTGCCGTCGTTCTTGACGGAAGCGTACAGAGCGCCGAAGTCGGTGACAGCGCCGAAGAAGATGCCGCCCAGCAGCACCCACAGCAGGACAGGCAGCCAGCCGAAAGCAGCAGCCTGGATGGCACCGGTGACAGGGCCTGCACCGGCGATGGAGCTGAACTGGTGTGCAAACACGGTCCAGCCGTCGGTGGGAACATAGTCCCGGCCGTCCTCATGGACAACTGCCGGGGTCTTGGCAGAGGGGTCGATGCCCCACTTGTTAGCCAGCCAGCGGCCGTAAAGCATATAAGCGCCAAACAGACACACGGCTGCGATCAATACGATGACCAGCGTATTCATTGTTTTTACCTCTTTCCTTTCTTGGCATCCGGCAAATGTCAGCGGCATGGGCTCTTTTGCGGCGGCAGAGTGTAAAAAAGGCCCCGTCCTCCCGGGTCCGTTCCATTTGGGACGAACCATCGAAGACGAAGGCCTTCACATACACTGCACATTGTGTATGGAATACTCCGCGGTACCACTTCGTTTGCTGCACAGGCAGCCACTCCCAGCGTACATACATACGCAGCCCCGTAACGTGGGCAAAACGGCCATACATTACTGCGGACGGGGTCGGCGTCCGGTTCACACAGGCTGCTCGCAGGGGAGAACGCTTTGCTCCTGACTACCGCCGTTGCATCAGATGGGCGGCTCTCTGGGAGAGGGTGCTGCAAAGAATCATGTCCTGTTCATCGCATTTGCCGAATGATTGTCCGTATTTTAGTGCGGAATTCACAAATTGTCAATATCTTTGGCACAAGTTCGGAGGATGCACTAATTCAGAAAAGCGTTCTGCAAAAATTTTTAGGTGATTTTTGTTCATGCGTGAAACGAAAAAAAACTATACACATCCACGAATGAAAAGAGTTCACGCTCAGGGCTTGACTTTCACACTTTGATGTGCTAAAGTGGTGATGCAAGAAAGAACCTGAACATTTCCGGACCACCACGGCGGTCACCGCGCCGCCGGCCAGAACGATGCGCCGCCGGGCCATCAGGGCTGTGTGGGGATCGTGGGTGACAACCAGCACCAGCTTGTCGCTCTTCTGAAGCAGGCCCAGCGCCCGCTCCTTGTCGATGCCCGCGTTTTCAATCTCGTCAATGAGGACGATAGGGCTGTCACAGATCAGGGCGATATCCGCAATCATCAGCGCACGGGACTGGCCGCCGCTGAGCTGGTTCAGCCCCTGCCGGAGAGCCACCGGTTCTGGGGTGATTTCATTGGCAAGGGCCAGAACTTCTGCCGGGGCTGCCCTCCGGTCACGGCAGCGGGCGTGGAGTTGAAGAAACTCCTCCACACTGACATCCAGCACAAAGCGCATATTCTGGCCCAAATGGGCCACCAGATGGGCGGATGTGCTCTGCCGCTCTGCCAGTGGGACCGGCACTCCGTCCAACAGGACCCGGCGGCCTGTGATGGAGTCTCCGCAGGCCAGTTGCTCGATGTCCTTGATGAACCGGGACTTTCCGGAGCCGGTGTTGCCAACAATGGTGTATAGCCCCCCGCGTTCCAGGGATATGGAGTCAAAGGGCTCCG
>OLVZ01002678.1_pt1 | contig 12740 bp, 10 predicted proteins | sample 1673341 | NCBI WGS metagenome assembly OLVZ01 (sample SAMEA3178944, study PRJEB25190) | human gut metagenome | biome: human gut; feature: human-associated habitat; material: faeces | place: Austria | collected 2013 | reverse complement strand
AGCGTCATCCTTATCGCCGCAACCAACCGCCCTGACATCCTCGATCCCGCGCTGCTGCGTCCGGGCCGCTTTGACCGCCAGATCACGGTCGACCGTCCCGACGTGAAGGGGCGCAAGCAGATCCTGCGCGTTCACGCTGAGAACAAGCCGCTGGATACCGACGTTAAGTTTGATAAACTCGCCCAGCTCACGGTGGGCTTTACCGGTGCCGATTTGGCCAACTTGCTCAACGAGGCCGCGCTGCTCACCGCACGCCGCGGTCGCTCGCTCGTCTCCATGGACGAGATCGAGGAGTCGATGGAGCGCGTCATGGCCGGACCGCAGCGCAAGAGCCGCGTGATGAGCGAGAAGGAGCGCACCACGATCGCCTTCCACGAGAGCGGTCATGCTTTGGTGGGCCACATTCTCGACAACGCCGATCCCGTCCATAAGATTTCGATTATCAGCCGTGGTCAGGCACTGGGTTACACCATGCAGCTTCCCGCCGAGGACCACTTCCTCAAGACGCGCGGCGAGATGCTCGACGAGCTCGCCGTGTTCCTGGGCGGCCGCGTGGCCGAAGAGCTCATGTGCGACGACATCACGTCGGGCGCGAGCAACGACCTCGAGCGTGCCACCAAGATGGCCCGCGAGATGGTCACGCGTTTGGGCATGAGCGAGGAGTTGGGCACGCAGGTGTTCGGCGAGGCGCAGCATCAGGTGTTCTTGGGTCGCGACTACGCCGATCACCAAGATTATTCCGAGGAAACTGCGCGTCGCATCGACGCCGAGGTTCAGCGCATCATGCGCGAGGCCCACGAGCGTGCCCGTACGATTTTGGATGAGCGTCGCGAGCAGCTTGAGCTCATGGCAAAGGTGCTGCTTGAGCGCGAGACGGTCGAGGGCGACGCCGTTGCGGCCCTGCTCGACAACGAGTGGGATGCCTACCTCGAGCGCGAGGGCGATATCGTGGCTGCCAAGGAAGAGCGCAACACCGCTGCTGCCAACGGCGCCAGCCCTGCTGCGATCGATGCTGAGCGCGAGCGTAAGCGCCGTCCGCGTCAGAGTGACGAGGAGATCGCCGCCGAGGCGGCCGCGTTTGCTCAGGCCGCCGTGGCGCAGGAGCAGGGCGTGGATGCGGCTGTGCCCGAGAGAGAGACTTCCGAGCAGGTTGCTGTCGAGGAAGCAACCCCCGAGCAGGCTGTTCCCGCTGCGGTACAGGAGCAGGCCCCGCAGGCAGACACCTCGGCAGAGCAAAGCGAGGACGAAGAATAGAGCGGAGAGCACGATGATTAACGAGGCGATGTACGCGCGCGGCGCGGAGAGCTCGAAGATTCGCGAGATTTTTACGTATGCGTGCGAGCGCAAGCAGCAAATCGGCGCGGACAAGGTCTTCGACTTCAGCTTGGGCAATCCGAGCATTCCCGCCCCTGATTCGGTACGCGCCTCCATCGAAGCCTCTCTTGCCTCCGTTCCGCCCGAGGAACTGCACGGATACACTGCGGCTCCCGGCGCGCCCCAGGTGCGTGCGACCATCGCCGACTCGCTCAATCGCCGTTTTGGCACGAGCTACCAGGGCGTTGACGTGTTCATGACAGTTGGCGCTGCCGCTTCGGTTTCGTGTGCGCTGCACGCTCTCACCACTCCTGGCGAGGAAGTCATCGTGGTTTCCCCGTATTTCCCCGAGTACAAGGTGTGGATTGAGACGTGCGGTTGCACGTGCGTCGAGGCTCCCGCCAAACCGGATACGTTCCGTCTCTCGGTGGGCAGCATTCTCAAGGCCATCACGCCCCAGACGGCCGCCATCATCGTGAACTCGCCTAACAATCCGACGGGCGCCATTTACGCGCGCGAGGTCCTTGAGCGCTTGGCCAACATCCTGCACGAGGTCAACGCCGAGCGCGAACAGCCCATCTTCCTCATCGCCGACGAGCCGTATCGCGAGCTCACCTATGGCGATGAAGTGCCGTGGATTCCGAGCATCTACGAGCACACGGTGGTGTGCTACTCGTATTCCAAGTCGCTTTCGCTTGCGGGCGAGCGCATCGGCTGGGTGCTGGTGCCGCCTGCGTGCCACGAGAGCGCGCGCGTGATGGCCGCTGTTGCCGGATCTGCCCGTGCGCTTGGTTTTGTGTGCGCGCCTTCGCTCTTCCAGCGCGTTGTGGCCGATTGTGTGGACGAGCCCACGGACGTTGCCGCGTACGATCGTAATCGCCGTACGCTCATGAATGCCCTGGGCGACATGGGCTACACCTTTGTGGCACCGCAAGGCGCCTTCTACCTGTGGGTTCGTGCGCTAGAAAAAGATGCCGAGGCGTTTTGCGAGCGGGCTAAGCGCTACGAGCTGCTGCCCGTTCCCTCGGATAGCTTTGGTGCTCCGGGCTGGGTGCGCATCGGCTATTGCGTGAGCTACGAGACGATTGTGAACTCGCTGCCGGCTTGGCGCGCGCTCATGGAGAGCTATCGGTAATCGTCGGCTTGGAGGTGCCGGTCCACTGTTGTGTGAATGCTTTTTGCACATAGGGGCTTCGCCTGCGTTTCCCGACTGACGGAACTATAGTCGAATAAAAGTTGCAATTTGAAGGGAGAGCAATGCCGTACCAGATCTTGAGTGATGTTCATACGCATACGCTGTTTTCGCGTCACGCCTATTCGACGTTGGCAGAGGATGTCGCCGCTGCGCAGAAGCTTGGACTCGAGCTTTTGGGCATCAGCGACCATTTCAGCATCATGTCGTACCGCGACCAGTTCCTCTACAACTTCCAGTACCTCTACAACATGGGCTGCTGGCCGCGCGATTGGGACGGCGTGACCGTTTTGCGCGGTTGCGAGGCGGACATCCTCGACTACGACGGTACGCTGTTCGGCGAAAAGGAGATTGTGACCGAGAACATCGTGGGCCGTCCCTTCCCCGAGCCGCGCCCGCTGCTCGAGCTGGCAACGCAGCATGTCGATTACGTGATTGCCAGCGTACATGATCCGGTGCTCGCCGCGGAAGCAACGCTTGCCCAGGCGACCGAGATGTACGTCAAGGCCCTCGACAAGAAGGAAGTTCTCATTCTGGGTCACACGGGCCGCGCGGGTGCGAAATACGACCTCGACACCGTGCTTTTGCATGCGAAGGAGAAGCACAAGCTCATCGAGATCAACGAGCATTCTTTTGATTTGGGAATTTACGACGAGGTGTGCACATCCGTTGCCGAGCACTGCGCCGAGCTGGGCGTGGGTATTACGGTTTCGAGCGATGCCCATATCGCGCACGATATCGGCCGCTATCCGCGCACGATCGAGATGCTCGAGGAGATTCACTTCCCCGAGGAGCTCATCATGAATCGCGACCGTGACACGTTCCTCGCCGCCCTCGAAGCGGGAGGCTGCTACCTGCATTAAGTGCGGGGCCGCTTTTTCTTCCAATTATTCCGGCGTTGCCTGCGCATTATGCCACACTTCGGCTGTTGCCTGCGTTTTTCTGTCGCTTTCCCTGCCGTTGCCTATGGTCTCCTTGCGTTGCCTATGAAATCTTGCGCTTTGATGATCTGAAAAGGTAGAAAACCATAGGCAACGGAAATGGACCATAGGCAACGGGATTTGTCTGTGGCTCCCTGCTATTGCCTGTGAAATAATGCGGTTTGGCGCCTCTAAAGTGCAGAAAACCATAGGCAACGGGCGCGGTAATGCTCTGTACGCCTGAACGTCACAATAATGTAAGGAAATCGCAACACTTCCGTACGACTCCGTTGATATTCTGACGGAGTCGTATCTGTAAGGAGGTGGCGTGTCGTGGAGCAAGAGCATGTGAGCCCCAAAGAGGTGCGCCGTCTCGTTGCGCGCATTTTGCTTGCCGGCGCACTCGCTTCGTGTGCCGTCGGCCTGATGGCGCTCGCTTTTCGCCATGTACAAAAGACCGCGGCTGGGGTTGAGGGCGTCGCGTCGAGCACGGAGACCCCCGCCATCGTTTCGGATGACTCTGTGGTCGATGCGCCGGCGGCGGATGACCCCGCCCATCGAACCGTTGAACTTGCGTATACCAGCTTGGATATTCCCGCAGATGGCGAGGCTCACTCGCAGGTCACATGGGATGACGCATGGTTTTCTGCCGATGAAACCGTGTATAACCAGGAGCTTGCCCGCACCGCCGCAGTGCTTTCCGCGCTCGCGTATTCAGAGTCCGGGTATTACAAGACGGATGTCGATCAGCCCGCCTATATGGAGCAGGCGCTCGAAAAGCTCGGGTTCTCCGATATTTCAACTGAGTCGTATCGGTATCGGAGCGAGGTCGTGGACGAGGTCCTCAACTTGGTGACTAACGACAGCGATACCGTTGCCTACACCATTGCGCGGCGCCACCTTGTGACAGATGACGGCACCAAGCGCGATCTTATTTTGGTCAGTGCGCGCGGAAGTTATGGTTCGGAGTGGCTGAGCAACCTTGATTTATCCGATGCCAACTCAAACGACCATGGCGGCTATGTGCGCGCTGCGCGGGAAATCGACGAGGAAATCGCCGCGTGGACGGCAGAGTCGCGTCGCGCAGGTGCAGAGGTTTCCGTGCTGATGGTGGGTCACAGCCGCGGTGGCGCTGTGGTCAATTTGGCTACAGCGGGCATTGACAACGTTCGCGCCGATACGCCTTCCGACGAGATATCTTCCGAGCTTTCCCAGGTAGATCGCGTGTATACCTATACGTTTGCCTCCCCGCGCACCACGCTCAACGCGGAAGTGCACGCCGAGCGCTATGCGAACATCTTCAACATCGTGAATCCGTCGGACATCATGCCGTTTTTGCCGCTTGAGGAGTGGGGTTACCAGCGCTATGGAACAACCCTGCTGCTTCCCGGGGTGGGGGATGAGGGATTCGATGAGCGCTACGCCGCAATGCAGGACGTCTATGAGCAGATAACAAGCGTTGCCTACGCCGCTGATCCCACCGACAAACATACGGTTGAAGCGGTTATCGACTCGCTGTCGATGGAAGTTGGATCCATCGAGCAACTTGTCACACCCAAGGGAGCAGTGGCGACCTTCTTTGCGGTTTCGGCACATGTGGACCCGGTGCGCATTCTGTACAGCCACTATCCCACCACGTACATCGCGTGGATGAACACCTTGGACGGCGGCGAACTCACAGCGGAGCAGCCAACGATTATTTATTAGATTTATTTTTGTTTGACGTGCTGGTTGCGGCGCCCGCCCATTCTGCTACAGCTGTGAGGCGCCTCGGCTGGATTCTCGAGAATGTCGCCGGGATGGATGGGCTGGACGATTTGGTCGACGTTGCTATGGGGGAAGAAAAGTCGCCGTCCTACCTCTCTCCAACTTCTTTCAAAATGGGGCATCTCGACTCACGTTGGAATATTATCCTGAATAAGGAAGTTGACCCGGACATATGATTCCAGGAAACATTGTTACCGCATGGTCGGTGGAGCATCCTTGACCCGATTCGGAGATGCTCAAGAAGCCGGGCATCTTGTGATGGAAACAATAATCCCGTTGATTTGAACAACTGAAGGCCTTTCGATTTGAGCGGATTGAAAGCGATGCATCCTGAGCATCTGACAGCTTTTTACAGTTAGTCAACTAGGTTTCTATTTTGTGCCAACGGGTTTTATCGCCACCGTCTGCGTTATAACAGGAGGGCACGGTACCAGAGGAAAGGACCATCACAATGGGAGTTAATCGTATCGGCATCATCGGGTTGGGTCACGTGGGTGCACATGTGGCAAACAGCCTAATGCTCCAGGGCATCGCAGACGAGCTGTATCTTGCTGACATCTGCTCCGGTGAAGAGGACAACAGCGCCAAGCTCACGAGCGAGGTCCAAGATCTCAACGACTCGCTGGCCTTCTGCCCGCACAACGTCAAAATCGTATCCTGCGGCGAGGATTACGCGCGTCTTGCCTGCTGCGACGTCATCGTCAACGCCGCCGGCAAAGTGGCCCTTGCCGCCGGCAATCGCGATGGCGAGCTGTTCTACACCACCAATACCGCCAAGCGCTTCATCACGCCCGTCACCGAGGCAGGTTTCCAGGGCATTTGGGTGACCATCGCCAACCCCTGCGATGTGGTGGCAACCGAGATTTGGAAGATCTCCGGTATCGATCCGCGCCGCGTCATCGGTTCCGGCACCGCGCTCGATTCCAGCCGCTTCAAGTACATCCTGTCCGATGCCACCGGTATCGACCAGCATTCCATCTGCTCGTATGTGTTGGGCGAGCATGGCTTTAGCCAGTTCGCCGCGTGGAGCACGGTGAATTTCGGCGGCAAGCCCCTCGCCGAGCTCGAAAAAGAGCAGCCCGAGCGCTTCACCTTCGACTACGACGATTTTGAGGACAAGGCCCGCCACAACGGGTATGTCACCTATGCTGGCAAGCAGTGCACCGAATACGCGGTGGCCAACGCGGCCGCCCGCCTGGTGCGTGCCGTCGTTTCCAACGAGCACGTCATCATACCGTGTTCCACGCTCATGACCGGCCAGTATGGTGAGGAGGGCATCTTCGCCTCGCTGCCCTGCATCGTGGGTGCCAACGGAGTTGAAGAGGTCATCGAACTCGACCTCACGCCCGAGGAAGTCGAGAAGTTCCACGCTAGCTGCGCGCACATCCGCGAGAACGCCATCCGCGCCGGCGTGATCGAGTAGCCCTTCCTTCGTCCACGGCGGTCGTCGCAGTGGGCGGGCTTAGAACTCCTGCTCGCTCGCTTCAAATCTCGCCTCTAACCAGTGGGCAACGCCGTCTTCGTCGTTTGAGCCGATCACGGCGGTTGCCCGCTCCTTCAACTCGTCCACGGCGTTTTCCACCGCATAGCACTCGTCGGCGATGTCGAACATATCGAGGTCGTTCTTGCCGTCGCCGAACACCACCAGCCTGTCGCAGCCCAACAGCTCCTTGAGGTGCAAGATGGCGTGGGATTTCGACGTCTTCTTGGGCATGAATTCGAGCCACTGCTCGTGCGAGTACACGTCCCTCTGGTATACGCAGTGGTAGCTGTTCCGATATTTTTCGTACAGCGGTTCGAGCTCTTGGGGCTCATCGATGCAGGTGATATAAAAGATGTCGCCGCGTTTCAAATCGTCAAAGTTGGCGACCGCATGAGTCCGTATGTCGCCTTTTCGGCTGTTCAAAAACGTGGTCATGCCCGGTGTGCACGCATGGGGGATGAATGAGAACTTCTCTTTTCCGTCAATGTAGGCGTACACGATCGGATAGACTCCCGCGCTGTGCAGGTCGTCGAGCAAGTCGATCGCCGTTGCGTCGAAGTACCGTGCGGCGAGTATCTCTTCGGTGGCATTGTCGAAGATGAAAGCCCCGTTATACACGATGAGCGGGATGTGCGTGCAGATTTCCCCGGTCACCTTTTTCGCCGTGATGAGCGACCGCGCCGTGGCGTACGAGAAGAGCATTCCTCGCCTGGTCAGGAAGTTTATGACATCGTTCGTATATGACGAGATGGTCTCGTCGCTTCGCAGCAGCGTGCCATCCAAGTCGGACACGTACAGGGTTCTCATCCTGGCCTCCTTGCTTGCTTCTCGCGCTCTACCCGCTCGCTGCCATGCCATTTCCAACGCGGTGCCGTCTTGGCATCTATGACCGCTCCAGCACGGCGACCGTCTCGACGTGGGTGGTGTGCGGGAACATGTCCACGGGGGAGATGCGCAAGAGCCGGTAGCGGGCGCGTCCCAGAAGCTCGAGGTCGCGTACCTGCGTGGTGGGGTTGCAACTGATGTAGACGATGCGCCTCGGTGCGAGGGCGGCCGTCGCCGTGAGGAACTCGGGTGTGGAGCCGGCGCGCGGCGGGTCCATGATCAGCACATCGACCTTGGCACCTTCCGCCGCCCGCGCCTTCATGTAGGCCGTTGCGTCCTGCGCGACAAAGCGCGCCGACACGGGGGCGTCTTCGCCCAGCCCGTTGATCTCGGCATTGCGCCGCGCGTCGCGCACGCCCTCCACGTTGCGCTCCACACCGATGAGCTGCACACGGTTTCCCGCAGTGCGTAGCGCATCGGCGGCGCACAGGCCGATGGTGCCGCTGCCACAATAGGTGTCGAGCAGCACGTCGCCCTCATGGGCATCCATACCGTCGATGGCCAGTTGGTAGAGCACCTCGGTCTGCTGGGGATTGACCTGGTAAAACGAGGTGGGGGAGATTTCGAACGTGCATCCGAGCAGCATATCGGTCATGCGCGGCTCGCCGTACAGCAACCTCGTCTCCCCGCCCAAGATGGCGTTGGTTCGGCGCGGATTGATGTTCTGCGCGATTGTGACAAGCCGAGGTTCGTACGCATGCAGCACTTCGATCAACTCGTCGAGGTGCGGCACCTCACGGCTGCGCGTAACGAGCGTGAGCATGAATTCATCGGTGCGCCAGCCCGCGCGCACCACGGCGTAGCGCATTTGGCCTGTGCCCCGATCTTCGTCATAGGCGGGAATGCCCAGGCGTTCGCAGGCGCGGGCGACCTCGTTGAGGAGCTCGCGTGTTCGGGGTGCCTCCACAGCGCAGGAGGGGCAGGGGACGATCTCGTGGGTGCCGCGAGCGAAGAAGCCGGATCGCACGTCGCCTTGCCTCTCGCCGCCGGGCGCGAACGGAGTTGCCGCCTTATACCGGAATGCGCGCGGCGCCGCGAGTGGGGCATCCGCCGTGGTAACGGGTCCGCTCTTGCGGCTCTCGCCCATGCCGAGCACGGGTTCGACGGTCACGTCCCAACCAAAGCTCTCGATGAGCGGCCCGAACAGCTCGACCATCGCCGCGTGTTTGCGCGCGAGCTGCTTGCGGTAGGGGAGGCCCAGCCATTCGCATCCGCCGCATGAGCGCATGATGGGGCAGGGGCCGTCCGAGCGGGCGCCCTTTGAAGGGTATTTGTGTTGATGATTCTTCGCGGACCGGGTCATTGCATTCCATTCGCGTTGAGAATGTTTAGTCAATTTTATCAGGGTGCTTTTTTGTGAAGTATAGCCTGCGCGCTTTTGCTCGCGGTCTTCTGTTCTTAGAAGTAAGAAAGGGCATAGTAATAATCACCAAAGCCAAAAGTATAATAACGCCAAATACGAAAATAAAATCGCACCAAAGTCAAAAGTAAAATGGCGCCAAACACGTAAGTACTGTACTATTAACAGGTGAAAGGTGGTGCAGAATGAAGTATATACCACGTATCGCCGATATTGAGCTTAAGGAAAAACTGGAGCGGACAGGGGCTGTGCTCGTGCGTGGCCCGAAGTGGTGCGGTAAGACCTCAACATGTCAACAGATTGCCGCAAGCACGCTTGAAATGCGCGATCCAGATACATATGCGGCAAATATGGAAGCTGCTGCTATTCGCCCGTCGCTGCTCTTGAGGGGCGATCGCCCCCGTCTTATTGATGAATGGCAGGTTGTTCCCGTGCTTTGGGATGCCGTAATTCATGAAGTTGATATTGCCGGCGGCTTACCGGGGCAATTTATGCTTACGGGTTCTGCAAAACCTCTCGCTCTGAATAGCGATGATAAACCCATGCATACGGGAACGGGCAGGATCTCCCGGCTTGATATGGATGCAATGACGCTTGAGGAATCAGGAGCATCCACATGCGAGGTGTCTCTTTCTGCCCTTTTTAAGGAATGCTCTCAAGTCGAGGGCGCATCATCTTGCACGGTGGAAGACTATGCGAAGTTGATTTGCGCTGGTGGATGGCCTGCTCCAATTGCGCGCGGAGCGCTCGACTTGCATGTTGCTTCAGATTACATCTCCGCATTGTGTGAGGCCGATATTTCTGAGGCAGCTAATGTTAAGTTGGATCCCACACGCGCTCGTGCCCTTCTGCGATCTATTGCACGCAATAGTGCACAGAGCGCTTCGATTCAAACGCTTCTTGCCGATGTTAAAGATATCGGCGTGGGAATGAGCGAACCTACGTTGCGCGTTTACCTCAATGCGTTGCGAAGGCTATTCGTGATAACGGATATCCCGGCTTGGGCACCGTCTCTGCGGTCTCGCACCCCCTTGCGAAGCTCGGCGGTATGGCACTTGTGTGACCCATCTTTAGCTGCCGCTTCTCTTGAAACAAATCCAGAGGGACTGTTAAACGATTTGGTAACAATGGGATATTTATTTGAGACGCTTTGCGTGAGAGATTTGCGCGTTTATGCTCGACGGCTAGGGGGAACCATTGCGCATTATCGCGATAAATCTGGACTTGAGGCGGATGCAATTGTTCGGCTTGGAGATGGTCGCTGGGCAGGCATTGAAGTAAAGCTGGGGGGCAGTCAGCGTATTGACGAGGGTGCCAAGAACCTGCTCTTACTTGCAGAAAAGGTTGATGCAGAAAAGACCGGATCGCCAGAGTTCCTTATGGTGTTAACAGGCGGGCAGTTTGCCTATACACGACCAGATGGCGTTCATGTAGTTCCGCTGGGCTGCCTATGTAGTTAGTGCCGCTCTCCCATCTGGACTGTACAATTCGCACGCTTGCTCATGTGCATCTCCTACTTACTCGACTGCACCGAGTAGATGTAGTTGTCGGGGTTGATGATCTGGTGGTTGATATAGATGGGGTTGTCCGCGCTGTCGGCAACGACTTCCTCAACGAGCAGCAACGCGTCGCCCGGCTCGCAGTCGAGAAGTTCCGCCTGTTCATCAGTGGCATTCGTAATAAAAAAGCTGTCGGTGAAACTCGCCGCCACCGCACCGCGTTCCTCGCGGATAACCTTGAGAAGCGACACGTCGTTCAAATCCATATCGAGCAGGAAGTCAAAGGTGTCGGGCAGGTAGTCGATCTCCAAGATGCCGGGGACATCGTCGACGAGGCGCAGACGGTCGATGCGCACGACCTCGTGGCTGAAGTCGGTGACGTTCAGGCGCTCGAACAAGTCCTCTCCAACGGATTCCTTCGCAGCGCAAACAATACGCGTCGAAGGCTTTGCGTTCATGTTGAGACAGGTATCGGTGAAGCTGCCGTTGGCGAACACCGATTCGTGATAGACCTCTTGCTGGCGAACGAAGGTCCCCTTGCCCTGGCGTTTAATCAGCACGCCTTCGTCCACGAGTGCGGCTAGTGCGGCGCGCACGGTCACGCGGCTCACTCCGAAAGCCCCGATGAGCTCGGTTTCGCTCGGCAGTTTGTCGCCCGGACGATAGGAGCCATCGGCAATGGCGGCGTGCAGGCGTTGCTTTACCTGGTCCTGCAGGGTGAGGGGTGCCATAGAAGAGCTGTCGCGCATACGTGCGTCTCCTTGCGTGATGATATTCGAGGGGTTCCGTGCCCATGTCCTAAGGATACCCCACAAGGGGGCTAAAACGCTCACGGCGGATTTTCTACCGTTTACAGTTATCTTATCTCAACTCATTTTAATACAAGTTAAGATAAGTGCCGTAAGTTAGGCGGGCCGAAATGTTCAGCCCGAGACGGTAAGGGAGGACCAGATGGAGACCAACGAGGGATTCCTTTCGATCTTCAAGGAGAAGAAGCCGATTCTGGCCATGCTGCATCTTGCAGGCGAGACCGACGGCACGATGATGGAGCGCCTCAAGCGCGAAGTTGACCTGTATGTCAACGGTGGCGTTGACGCTGTTATCGTCGAGAACTACTTCGGCACCTACAACAGCATGGTTCAGGCACTCGAGTACATCACGAGCCAGGACCTGCCCATTCCCTTCGGCATCAACTGCCTCAACATCGATCATATGGGCTTCGAGCTCGGCCGTCGTTACAACGCCGCGTTCGTGCAGCTCGACTCCGTTGTCGGCCACGTCAAGAAGCGCGACGAGCCCGGCTTCCAGGCCTTCATGGATCTCGAGCGCTCCACGTTCAACGGCAAGGTTCTGGGCGGCGTTCGCTTCAAGTACCAGCCCGTTCTCTCCGAGAACACCGTTGAGGAGGATCTCGTCATCGCCAAGGACCGCTGTGACGCCGTCGTGGTGACCCAGGATGCCACCGGCCAGGAGACCTCCATGGGCAAGATCGAGCAGTTCCGCAACGGTCTCGGCGACTTCCCGCTGATCGTTGGCGCGGGCGTGACCCCCGAGAACGCTCACAAGAGCTTCGCCATCGCCGACGGCGCCATCGTGGGCAGCTACTTCAAGGACACCTACAAGGACACGGGCGACGTGTGCGCTGAGCACATCGAGGCTCTGATGACCGCCGTGCGCAAGATCCGCGCCGAGCTCTAAGGAAGGGAAGAACCGATGATCACCGTTACCCGCATCGACCATCGTCTGCTGCACGGCCAGGTGGCCTTCAGCTGGATCAAGTCCACGGGCTCCAACTGCATCCTCATCGCCAACGATGCCGTTGCCGCCGACAAGCTGCGCATGAGCGCTCTGCGCCTTGCCAAGCCCGAGGGCGTCAAGCTCGTCATCAAGAACGTTGAGGACTCCATCGCTGCCATCACCAGCGGTGTTACCGACAAGTACGAGCTCTTCGTCATCGTCGAGTCCATCGAGGACGCCTATCGCCTGGTTCAGGGCGTCAACGTCAACGGCAAGGTCATCCCCGAGATCGACCTCGGCGGCGTGAAGGTTGAGGAGGGCAAGCGCCAGATCTCCAAGGCCGTCTTCGTCTCCGACGCCGAGTGCGACCGCATCCGCGAGCTCGAGGCTGCCGGCGTGCATGTGTACGTCCAGATGCTCCCCGACGAGAAGGCCGAGAACGCCCTCGATCTTCTGTAGGTTAAGAAGGGGTGTCGCGTGCGAAAGCGCGTGCGCGGCGCCTTTTGTGTTCATACATATGTGAGGAGAACACCTATGTTGGTTCAATCGCTTCTTATTTTCCTCGTGGCCGCTATTGGCTACA
>OLVZ01002676.1_pt1 | contig 12746 bp, 6 predicted proteins | sample 1673341 | NCBI WGS metagenome assembly OLVZ01 (sample SAMEA3178944, study PRJEB25190) | human gut metagenome | biome: human gut; feature: human-associated habitat; material: faeces | place: Austria | collected 2013 | reverse complement strand
AGTGAGTGGTATAGTTATTTCGAAAACGATGTACTAGTATTTCCCTTAGAGCGTATAAAAAAGCACTTATCAGAATTATTTTTTCAGACAACCGTAGCTGCCTGTCTTATCTTTTCCATTGAAATATTTCTTTGAAAATTCCTCCGCCGGACAGGGTCTGGAATAATAGTATCCCTGAAGCAATTCCGGCTTATAAGTCTGGACAACGGAAAGGATTTCCTTATTCTCCACCCCTTCCACACAAACCTTTATTCTGGTCTGCTTACTCAGATTCATAATATATTCCAGAATCGCCTGATCCATCTCATCATCCTGAATGGAACGGACAAAAGTATGATCGATCTTGATCCACTGTGGTTTCAGCTTGCGAAGCAATGCAATGGAAGAGTACTCCGTGCCGAAATCATCCAGTGCCATATTGATCCCCATATTTTTAAAATATTCAAAATCATCCCGAAGGCCGTTGGGATCCGATACCTTACAGCTCTCTGTAAGCTCCAGGATCAGCTGCTTCTCCGGTGTGCCAGATTCTTCCACGATCCGTGTCACCATTTCTCTGAAGCCTTCCTGAAGTATCTGGATATAAGAAACATTCACGGAAATTACAAAATCAGGATTCTCCATGCGCCACAGTGCCGCCTGGGCAAGTGCCTTATTCAAAAGCCACTCTCCCACCTGTCTGATGGTTCCGTCTTCCTCCAGGATCGGAATAAATTCCATTGGGGAAACCAGGGTTCCATCCGGCAGATAAAAACGCATCAGAGTCTCAGCACCATAAACATCCTGAGTCTCTCCGTTCACCAGAGGCTGGTATACCAGTGCAAACCCTCTGCAATTATTGGCAACAGACTCACGGAGAACTTCCTGCAGTCGGAATTTCTCCACTGTTTTTCTGTGCATTTGTCCGGAAAACTGCGCAATGCTACCACGTCCCACTTTCTTCGCCTGCTCAAGGGCGTATTCCACATTTGCATGCAAAGTCTCGAAATCCTCTGCATCCTGCGGAAAAAAGGCCACTCCGCATGAAATCGTCAACTGGATCTCCAGATTCATCTCCCTGGGGACTTCCTCCGAAAATCTCTGCACTTCCCGGTAAATCCGGTCAAGCGCACTCTCGGATTTCTCCGTGGTAATACAATAGAATTTACCTCCTGGTCCTCGATAAGAAATAACGCCCTCCAGACTCTGACATTTCTGTCCCAGACGCTGCAGCACCTCATCTCCTACAAGATACCCAAGAATATCATTGATTCTCTGAAGTCTGTCCACATCAAAAAGAAGAACAGCACCTTCCATTCCATGACTGATAAATGCCGGAAGCTGCTTCTTCAGCTCATGAAACGTATATAAACCAGTGGGCTGGTCAAACTTGGCATTTACACCAAGATTCATCATCGTGCCAACAAAAAGGCCAAGGCTTCCATCCGCATTCCGCTCCACAATTCCCTGGCACCTTACCCATACATATTTCCCATATTTATTTAAAGCCCGGTATTCACAATTATGCCGGTTGCTTTTCCCCTCAAAAATGCGACCGATATCCTCCAGAAAAATATGCTGATCCGCAGGATGGATATGCTGTACCCATTCCTTCGCCGTATTCTCTATAAATTCTCCCGGCAGATTGAAGTAATCCACACTTGGCTTAGACCATCTGGAAAAATCGCGTTCCAGGTCTGCTATATAAATGTACATATTATCTGAAGTCTGAGACAGAGCATCAAATATATGGCTGTCAAAATTAGAGATATCTATCACACAAAACCACTACCTTCCCTTTTCCCCTAATACATCAATATTTTACCATACTTTGCACAATTCTGTCTACCGTTTTTGACAATTCTGCACATAAAATGTTAATAAAGTATAAAAAGAAGAATAAATAATACAAACATTTTTATGATAATCTGTAACCATTACGCGGATGCCAGAGCCTGTCTGAAAAATCATTCCCCCAATCTGCACGCCCCGCTTTGCGACATATTTTGCCCAAATTCGTAGAGCGTGTTTGTGAAATCATTCCTGAAAATTATGACGTGCCTCTTATGAAAGCTATTTCAATTTGCATACAAATAAGAACTGTATGTAGGATCATCAATGTTTGAGGAATCAATCCATGCCGGGTCGATACGCACATTCCGCTTGATTTCCACACTCTTCTTTGGTGCTGTAGTCAAAAGTGCTGTCCAGATAGTCTGATATCCCATCGCGTAAGGCTGCTGGGAAACCACACCGACCTCTTTAGCATTCCGGATAGCCTCCTGTTGTTTCGCTGTGGCATCCACACCAACCATCACAATGGAATCCTTTGTCTCATCCTTTTTCATGTCCAGATACAGATCGGCAATATCTGCATTATCGCAGAAAACACCGTCCAGCTGCGGATATTTGTCAAGAACCTCCTGCATGGCAGCTGTCATATCATCTACCTGATCCTGATAAACAATCTCCACAACTTCAATATCCGGATAATTGGTGATATAATTGGTAAAACCGCTTACACGTTCCTGAATGCTCTGCGTCTTTTCCTGCGCAGAAAAGACTGCAACCTTACCCATTTTTCCGATGGCTGTGGCTAATCTATACGCAGCAATTTCTCCCACCCTGGTATTATCCGTACCACGAAATGCACGGACCATCTTGCTGTCTGTAACACCAGAGTCAAATGCCACAACCGGGATTCCATTCTCCTTGGCAGCTTCCAGCTGCGCCTGAAGGGAATCCATATCGCTGGCAGAAACACAAAGTACATCCGGATTCTCTGCAATTACCGCATCTATGGTATTTACCTGGCTCTCCACATCTTTCTCATCACTGGCGCCTTCAAAGGTCATGGTCACCTGATCTTCTTTCTTGAAGCCATATGCCTCGTTTACATCGGCAATTGCCTGCTCCATTCCTTTCTTAACCAGTCCCCAGAACTCTCCACTTGTACTCTTGCTTACAACTGCTACCCGGGATCCTGCCTGGATTTCTACAGATGTATCGATTTCAGGAATAAGAGGATCCTTTTCTTCCTGGGCTTCTTCTGTGGATTCCGTAGTCTGCCCGTCAGAAACCAGTGGCGCGATCACTTTCTCCACTTCTTCTTTCTTACAGCCTGTGAAGGTGCATAATGCAGCCAGAACAACAGCAGGTATCACTGCTACTTTTTTCATTTTATTCACTCCTCATCTGAATGTTTAAAGTTTTTTCAAAAAAACTTTTTATAACTATTTTTCGCAGTCTTCATCTTTGTTTAATCTTGCTTTTACATTATACACAATTTCGGTTCCACGTCTATAGTTTTTATGGTTTTTTCACATTTGCGGGATAGAAATCCCCTTAAACTCAGTCCCTTCCGGCTTTGTCACGAATTTCATCACCTTTCCGGTTACCGGATGGAAAAAGGTAAGGCTTGCGGCGCACAGAGCCAGGCTGCCTGCCCCGATGGTCACATTCGTTCCGGCACCATATTTCCGGTCACCAGCCAAAGGCATTCCTGCATGAGCCATCTGAACCCGGATCTGGTGATGACGGCCTGTATCCAGATGAATTCGAAGCAGCCATTTTTTCTTTCCGGAAATTGCATCCACAGCCTCACCGAGAACCTCATAGGAAAGTCTGGCCTTCTTCGCACCAGGAGTGTGCGCATTTACCACGGAAGAAGTATTGGATTTTCCATCTTTTTTCAGATAATGTCCAAATGCGATAAATGCTACTCCCGCCAGATATAGACGAAATACAAGCATAAAGTTATACAATAATTCTATATTTGACTTATTGGAAAATACATAAATCAGATTGAGTGGATCACCGATCGCATAATAATTTAATGTTCCTAGAATGTCTGCTCCAAATCCAATGCTCATATCCCACATTGGAAATCTGAAATGTCCGTGGATGATATTAAAGAAGAAATTGCGGATATATTCTCCCCAGTACATCAGCGCGTTGATGTGTTGTGATAATCCATCCTGTCCCTCTGCTCCCCATATGAATGTCACTCCATTTTTGTAGAATAGATAAAATACAATCAGACTTATAATTGCAAATAAGATCGTATATCTTGCCATAAGCTGTTTCTTTGTAGTTAATTTCATTTAAACGATTCCTCTTTCATTATTATTAATGACTTTCCTTTTCAATATAAATCGGTCGATGTTTTGTTTCCAGATATGTCTTAGATAGATACATACCAACAACTCCCATTCCTAACAATTGAATACCACTTAAAAAACTGATAATACATACTAATGACGGCCATCCGGCAACGGGATCTCCAAATACTGCAGCTCTCACGATTACAAATATCAGAAATAAAAATGCAAAAATGCATACAAACACACCCATCAATGATACTGCCATCAATGGTGCTGTTGAAAATGCCATAATTCCTTCACAGGCATAACGAAATAGCTTCCAAAAAGACCACTTCGTCTCCCCCGCGGCACGTTCTACATTCTTATATTCCAGCCATTTTGTCTCAAATCCTACCCATCCAAAGATTCCTTTTGTAAAACGGTTATATTCTGGCATTGTCAAAATAGCATCTACCATCTTTCGTTTCATCATACGAAAATCCCTTGCTCCATCTACTATATTTGAATCTGAAATCTTATTGATTAGTTTATAAAATTGCCTTGCAAAAAAAGAACGAATAACAGGTTCTCCTTCTCTTGTCACTCTTCTTGTTGCCACACTATCATAGTTTTCTTCTTCAATACATCGAATCATCTTTGGAATTAAATATGGTGGATCTTGAAGATCTACATCCATGGTAATAACATAATCACCTTTTGCACGTTCTAACCCTGCATATAAAGCAGCTTCTTTTCCAAAATTTCTGGAAAATGAAATATAATGTACTTTAGGATCCTGCTCACTTAATTTTCTCATAATCTCTAATGTACCATCTTTACTTCCATCATCCACAAAAATAATTTCAAATTCAATGTTTTCTTCTTGCTTCATAACTTTCTGCATTTCATCGTAATAGATTGGTATAACTTTTTCTTCATTAAAACATGGAACAATACAACTACATAGTTTGTTCATCTCCACTTATATACCCCCCCCCATTTATTTTTTAATTTTATAGCTTAATCGTTTATCAGTATATCATTATTTTTATCTTTTGTCTTTATTTATTTTTCTTCTGTTCATTTCATCCTCATTCTGTTATGATAAAAGTGCTTTTTTTATTTGAATTTTAATGGAAACGAGGAATTTTATTACATATGATACAAGATATTTATCCACATAAACTAAACAATCAATATCATCCAGATCAAAAACCAGATGCTGACAGCATTATTTTATATTTTACACAGGACGGTCTTCTTCATCGTTTATTAAAGAAAGAAGACTTAGAAGAAATGGGGCAGGAAAATCTATTTTCTCTGGATGAAATGATCTATACCGGTGATGGTAAGAAACTTGCAAGACCAACTCTTTTAAATGAGGAACATCTATTTTTATCATTCCCTAGATTGAGTGATTTTGTGAATGACACTCATGTTACAGAAGAAACTCTTACATATCTTTTCTCTGTGGATGATGACAACTACTTCTTATTAAATGAAGCTCCGGAAGAAATTCCTGAAGATTACGAATTCAATACCGTACGTGAGCTTCGCAATTTACAGATTGGTCCAAAATACCGTACATTTGCGGCGATCACTGGTTTACATCTTTATAACTGGTACCGCACAAACCGTTTCTGTGGATGCTGTGGACACAAGACCGTTCATTCTTCCACAGAACGTGCTTTAAAATGCCCATCTTGCGGTCACTTGATCTATCCAAGAATCGTGCCTGCTGTGATCGTTGGTGTTAAAAATGGTGATAAGATCCTGCTTACAAAATACCGTAAAGGATTCACTCCATTTGCATTAATTGCTGGATTTACGGAAATTGGTGAAACTTTGGAAGAAACTGTTGCACGAGAGGTCATGGAAGAAGCTGGTATTCGTGTGAAGAATATTCAATATTATAAATCTCAGCCTTGGGGTGTTGTGGATGATCTGCTGGCTGGTTTTTATTGTGAGGTAGATGGAGATACAGAGATTCATATGGATGCTTCAGAATTGAAACTTGCTGAGTGGAAATCTCGTGATGAAATTGAATTGCAACCGAATGATTTTAGCTTGACGAATGAGATGATGCGGGCGTTTAAAGAAGGGAAGTTTTAGTTTAAAGACGGAAATTATTGGTGGAATATTATAAAAAGAGATCATGTGTCCGTACAGTTGCTGACACATGATCTCTTTTTATAATATTCAAATAATTTACGTCATTCAAACCACTATACATTGTGTATGTTAGACGGTATTGGTTGATAATTTTTGTATTTATTAACCAAAGGTAAAAGGATGTCTCTTTTTCATTTAATAAAAATATTTATTTTGCTGTAGCAGTTTCTTTATGCCCACTCTTTATCTTATCATACTGTGCAAACATACCTGCAAGTAATGTTCCAGAGATTGAATGCCATACACAAGATACTGCACAGATAATTGCTGATTCTGGTGTTGATGCGAACTGGGCTGTTGTTGTTGCAAGGTTTGTTGCTAATCCAGCATTCTGCATTCCAACTTCGATAGAAATTGTTCGTTTCTTTGCTGTGTTCATTCCAGTAAGTTTTCCCGCACAATATCCAAGGAAATATCCGAAACCGTTGTGTAAAAGTACTGCAACAAAGATAACGATTCCAGACTGGAAGAATTTTGATCCCTGTGATGAGATAACTCCACCAACAACACATGCAAGTCCAAGAACTGCCACACCCGGCATGACTTTCTGAACTTCTTTGAATGCTTCATTTTTTCCTAATGCGTAGTTTAATGCAAACCCGATCGCTACTGGTACGATAACCGTTTCTATGATAGATACAAACATTGGTAATCCATGAATTGTGATCTTGGCTCCGCTTGCCAGAAAGGATACCATCAGTGGTGTCATCACTGGAGAGAGGATTGTAGATACAGTTGTCATTCCAACAGAAAATGCAACATCTCCACCGCAAAGATAGGACATAATGTTTGATGATACTCCTCCAGGACAGCATCCTACAAGAATCAGTCCAAGAGCGATTCCATCTGGCAGATTCAGTAATTTTGTAATTGCAAATGCCAAGAATGGCATGATCAGATACTGAGCGATCGCACCAATACAGATATCAAATGGTCTTTGTGCAAGAATTTTGAAATCTTCTGTTGTCAGTGTCAATCCCATACTGAACATGATGACACCAATAATGATAGACTGACTCGTGAATTTATTTGCTACTGGATCCGTGAATAATTGAAAATTCACCCACCCCATCAACGATGGCAGGAAAAATGTAATGACTGCGATCGCTATGACAACGATAGATGTGTAGTCTGATAAAAATTTGCTTAGTTTTTGTAGTTGTTTCATATTATGTTACCTCCTGATATTCCTCACCGCCCTTCGCTATAAATCAAGAAAGAATCCTGCTCAGAGGACTTTTTATTTCATCGAAATTTTCTATGCAATAAAAATAATCCTCCTAAAATCAGAATGATTCCTCCTATGAATGAAAGCTCATCTGTCCGTCCACCTGTCTTTGGAAGATCCAATATAGAATCATTCGTAACATTGTACGTCAGATGATAGAAGAAATAATCATTTCCCTGTTTGATTGCTTTACTTGTATCCACATTCTGTTTATCCACCTCTGCCTGTGACATCGTCATTGGCAGTGTAACGATGATTGGTTCTTTTAACAGATTCTTTCCAACCGCTGTCTTTGTCTCTGTGATCGTATAAGTATCAGGAAGCAGTCCATCAAAAGTGACTTCTCCAGCAGAATCTGTTTTGGCCTTCGCTACTTCTGCTCCATCAGATGATGTGATCACAAATTCGATATCTCTTAATGATTTCCCCTTAGAATCTTTCTTGATAAGTTTTACAGATCCTTGGATCATCTGATTCATAAACTTCGCTCCACCTGTCAATTGTGCTTTAGCTGTCGTTCCAGTTGGTCCAATATCGAACGTCACAGTTTCTTTCTCCTGATCGATCGTTGCATTGCTGCTGTTGCTCGTAATATTGAGTAATTTGAAATACTTGATCATACCTCCTTCATTACACGTATAAGTACCATATTCCAGATCATCAAACGTCACAGACAGTTCGATCAGATCTCCCGGATGATCTTTCATCTGTTTTTCAACCTCTGCCTTTGTGAATTTGACTTTCTTCTCATAACTGTGTTTCTTTCCATAGACATCGGTTCCAGTCAGTGTAAATATAAAAGTCGGATCCCCAACATCCATATTCAGATTACCTGGGTCCAATGCTTTTGTGATCGTAATGCTTCCTTTCGGCCCTGTACGGTCATGTGTGTTTGTGATCACTGTAAGATCCTGATCATTTTCATCCGTATCATAGGTTGGTCTGTATCCGATCTCAGATTCTCCCGTGATCAATCCTTCTTCGACTTCTTTCCATGTATAATTGACTTTTTTCCCATTGACTTTCACAGGAAGTACCTTACTGGACGCTTTCCAGTTATTCTTCGCACTGAGCATCAATGTTTCTTCCACTTTACCATCAGCCAACAGATTAACTAAAACAGATTTGGGACGTATGCCATCTTTATTCCCATGATCATTCCATACCTTTTTAACCTTTTTCTTCGTCGTATCTGGTGTATGCGTATTCGTGATCATGATATTCTTCGTTGTTGTACCATCATCATCTATTGTCTCATTTGTCTCGTAAGTATCGACATATCCTGTTTTTGCATTACCTGTCAGCTTATCATAGACTTCTTCTTTCACTTCATACTCAAATGGTTCGCCAGCTTTGTCATACTTATCGAGGCAATGGTACGTTACATCATCTGACCAGTTATTTGTTTCGTCTAATGCAATAGCATTCTTGTATTTCTCACCATTTCGATATAATTGAGCTTTGATCGATATCGGCCTCAGATCATCTCCATTGTCACCATCTTCCCAAACTTTTTGTACATTGATATCGACATATTCTGGGTTTTCATGGAAGTTCGTAAACGAAATTACATACATCGCATCATTCCAGTGTGTACTCGTCAAAGTATAACCTTCGGGAACATCTTCACGAAACTCCCACTTTTCACGATCATCCTTCTTGATATCCGTAAACATTGTCCAGTTATTATCTTTTGTCAGTGTATACACCTTTACTTCTTTTGTTGTCTTATGTGTTACCTTGATCGTAACAACATCTGGACGGATCTTTGCTACATTGTCATGATCATCCCATATCTTCTTCAATGCAATATAATCCAGTTTCTGGTTGACTAAAGTATCTGAATCATGCACATATGTTGTTGTATCATTATCCGTATTATTCTCGGCTTTTACATCATGAATGAGATTTTCTTTCGTATCATTGATCACTTTACCCTTAAATGTTAATGTCTTGTCCGATTTCTCGTATCCATCTGGTGCGTAGATTTCTTCTACCTCATACATATCACTGTCTGTTCCATCCTTTGCATAGATATCGGTCGGCAATCCAATAAACTCCAGATATTCAAACTGATCATCCTGTGATGTAGTGGTGGCGATCGTATCACCCTTCTTAAAGATATTTTCTCCTTTGCTATTAACGATATCTGTTTTCGCTTTTAAGGCAAATATGGCTCCCGCCAGCTTGTTTCCGTCTTGATCGGTCTTGATCAGATGGATGCCGTATTTTTGCAGAGTATCATTAGCTTTGACATGAATACTTGCTTTCTTTGCAACCTTTAAGGCGATATCTTCCTCTTCTGGATCCAGAACCTCTACCGTAGTCTTGATCGTTTTCTCTGGCAGATCTTTATACGATCCTTGGTTGTTAAAACTGATATTGATCTCGTATTTTCCTGATTTTTCTGCATATGTCGGTGTAAATGCCACATCTTTATCCGTCACTTCCACATCTTCTGCTCCATCGTCATCATAAAGGATTCTCCAGCTAAAGTCCTCTGCCTTGAATTTATCACCTTTTAAGAACCTGTTCTTTGGCATGGCAACGATCTTTAACGGCTGTTCCTCGATAAACTTATCTTCTTCGATCTTTAAGATCTGATCCATGACATATGTTGTCTTAAGAACTGGATTTCCATAGAACATCTGGCTGACATCTTCTACATTGGAGGTGTTGAAAGATGAAAGATCGAGTGTTTTGATGGAATCCATGGCATAAAACATCTGACTCATATCCACGACTGCGGATGTATCAATATTTTTAAAATTGATCTCTGTAAGATTCCTACAATTTTTAAACATTTTAGATGATATTGCATTCATGTAGATGACCTGTCCGGCTCTTTGACTTGAGATATAACAATCTCCACCATCGTTCCAAAGCACAATACTGCCATCTTTATTCTGAGAAACATCCGTTGTCACAGCTCCTTCTGGTGCACTCTTCCACGTGAAAGTCACAGATTCCGCATCCTTGATCTTCTGGTTCAATTTTTCGCCTTTTTCCAACACATAAATACCTGTACTTACATTATTGTCTTCATTTCCAAACGGATCTTCCTTGTCTGATACTTTATCATCATCACGAATATCATTGATACTTCCTGCAGTTGTATCCCATGTCAGTTCTACTTCATGTTTTTCCTGATCTTTGATATAGCCTGTCGGAGACTTGATCTCTTTTATGTAATACTTTCCTAAATAGAAGTTAGTTGTTTCTTTTCCATCCATATCCTTTCTTGTAAAATGGATCTCCTTCTCTTTTGTCGTTGTCTTTTGATCGATCAGTTCGTCCTTCTTCCAGACAAGCGTTCCGTCATCTTTCTTGATATTCTCATCCGCATACAGCCCATAGACTGCTCCTGCGATCTGATCGTTGTCATAGATAAAACTCTGAAAATCCTTGTCATAATCTGTTAAGATATCTCCCGTCTTACTGAACGTAATTTCTCCATAGACTGGCGTATCCATCTGGTCAAACCTGCAGCTTCCATTTCCAGCGTTATCGTACGTGATCTTGATGCTTGTGGATTCCCCGCTTAACTCAAAAGATTTTTCTTCTGCGTCATCCATGTTGTAGCCTGCTGGCGCAACAGTTTCCTTGATCGTATATTTTCCATATGGAAGATAGCACTCTGCAGTTCCATCTCCACTCGTTCCTGTAGTCAAAGTTGCCACAATATCCTGATCTTCATCATAGATTTCATAGACTGCATCATTTAACAGCTTCTTTGTCTCTGATGAACGTTTGACTAGTTCGATCCTGATCTTATTTTCATCATCTTTATACGGACCAAACGTGACTGTCTTATGGACATCAGACTTGATCAAGACCACATCTTCATCTTCCATCATTTCATGCTTTGGATCACCCTTGATCTGATGCAATGTATAAACACCGATCGCTAACGAGATTGAAGTTGCTTCTCCTTTTTCATCAGTTATCAGAGTATCGACCACTTCTCCATGCGGATCAATGATCTGAAATTCCGCCCCAGATTCCGGTACATACTTATCTTTATTTACGGACATTTGCTTTTTGATCGAAATCTTTGCGGATTTTGTATAATCGTCTTTTAAAACGAATTCATACACTTTGACTTCATCCTCGATCGATGCTTTCATTTCTGTGGAATACTGCGGTAGCGCAAGGTCATAGCCTTCGACACCTCTGGTCTGCACGACTATAAACCCTGTCTTCTTTACGAAATCTTTTAGGAGCATCGCTGCCTTTCCTTCGGAATCTGTGACTAATGTTCCAAGAATCGCATCTCTATTATCTTTTTTCAGTTTTTCAATGTAATGAAGCCTGTCCTGTGACGTTGCCAATGTCTGATCCTTGAAATCTTTCACCATAGATTCATCCAGTACAACAAACTCAGCCCCTGGTTCTGGTTTAGACTTTCCATTCTTGACCATCGTTTTTCTGACCCGGATCTTGTCTCCATTATAATAATTATCCAGCTCAAATTTTTTAAATTTCTTATCGCCGTCTTTGATCGTTACATCAAAATCATCAGCGATCTTATAATTATCACTTCCTTTTGTCTGATGAACCGTGTAGATGCCAGGATCTAACTTTCCAGATTGAGCTGCACCATTTTCATCCGTGATCAATGTTTCTATGACTTTCTTTGTCGACTGATCGATGATCTGGAATTCTGCCTTATATTCTTCTTTTTTTGTATAAGTTCCAGTTTCCTTATCACTGATCCTTGTAACCTTTGTCAACATGATCCCTGCATGCTGCTTTGGATCGTTTGATTCAACCTTATAGATCATTTTAGATCCATCAATGCTTACCCATTTGTCCGGTACCATATCATATCCATCGGTCGTTTTCGTCTGATGAATACGGTAAGCTCCATAAGGAAGTAAATCTGTTTCTGCGATCCCTTTGTCATTCGTTGTGATCGTCTGTTTTAAGTTATTCTTGGAATCATAAACCTCAAAAACTGCCTGTGCTTCTGGAACATTTTCCCCGCCAAACGTCTTTACAACCTGTATCGTTCCTTCATATTGTTCTTCTTTCAGATACTGGGATGTATTTTTATTGACCGTGACTGATATATCATTACTAGATAACTTATATCCCAACGGAGCATACTTCTCATGTAAACGGTAATATCCCGGATACAGATCTGTCACTTTTGCATAACCATCCGCATCAGTTACCATCTGTGTCACAAGTGTTCCTGCTTTATAGACAACACTCTTGTTATCGGAGCCTGTGATATCATGGTCAGCATATAGCTCATAGACAGCATTCTGCAAGTTTGCTTC
>OLVZ01002674.1_pt1 | contig 12753 bp, 11 predicted proteins | sample 1673341 | NCBI WGS metagenome assembly OLVZ01 (sample SAMEA3178944, study PRJEB25190) | human gut metagenome | biome: human gut; feature: human-associated habitat; material: faeces | place: Austria | collected 2013 | reverse complement strand
GAGATTCCCTTGCCTGGAGGTGGTTCAATTCCGCTCACGGTTCGGCTGCGTGATGTGACGGGTGCATGGGGGAAGGGGTAATGGCCGTGGGAAGCGGTGCGCGCACGTGTGAAGTCATTGCCGAGGAGCGTGCACAGGCAACGGTTGAGATGGCTGTTGTGACTCCGGTTCTGCTCGTGATGGCGCTCATCGTTTACAACTTGATGGTCTTTGCCTCCGCGACTGCGCGCTTTGATCGAATTGCCCCAGATATCGTTTTGGCGCATGGCGTCGCGCCGTCAGGAGATGGTGATGAAGGGACGGGGGTGACCACCGCCTCGATTCAGGGGGAGATTGCTGAAGCGATGGGAGATTACGACGTGGAGGTTGAGGTTTCGGTGGAACAGGGAAGCGAACAGACGGAAGGCCTTTTGTCATTGGTGGGGGCGATGCGTTCGTATCGTTGCGAGATGAGGTACCGCCCCTGGCCGAGCAACTGGTCGATTGCGGGCGTTTCTTTGGGCGCGCCGTTGGAGTTGGCGCATGTGCGAGACGTTGTTGTTGACCCGTGGCGATCGGGGGTAGTTGTCTAGGCTGGTTGTTCGGGCGTTTTGGGCCAAAAGACGGGAAGTTCGGGACCCATGTTCGATGGCGGGGCTGCGTCCGATGGCGCGGTAAAGAGATGGGGTGGCAAAACGATGGGAAGGAAGTTGGGAGTTAAGGGCTCAACGGTAAGGAGCGCATTATCGAGTCTTGGCTGGAGCGGAAGGTTGCTGTGGGCGGATGGGTTCTGGAGTCGTTTACTTGGCATGATGATTGAGCCACCATGCAATGAAACGGGGATTCCGCCCATAATGGTTTTGCCAAGGTGCAAGTCAGTTCATACCTGTGGTATGCGGTATCCCTTGGATATCGCGTTTGTCGACCGAGATGGCGCGGTTCTCTCTACGTATGAAGAGGTAAAACCGTGGAGAGTTTTGTTTAATCCTCATGGGAGCTTTGTAATTGAACGCGCCTCGACGTGCGGATGCAAGTAAGCCGTTGTTTTGTTCAAGGGGGTGTGCCCGTAGTGTGTTTTGCGGTTTTGTCTCAACGGGTCGGTATACTAATGCGGCTAAGAATTACGTTGCACTACGCGATGCGTACGTGCGCCAGGAGATTGACCTATGCAAGACACCTTGGATCTTTTTTGGGAAAATGCCCAGCCGATGGCGCCTCAGCCCGTTCCAGAGCCGGATCTCGTGCCGCTCGATGTGTACGACGCTCCGTCGCTGCCTGTAAATCAGGTTAAGACCTCTTCGGTTGATATCGATTCTCTCAATCCCGCCCAACGCGAGGCGGTGCTTACGACGGAAGGGCCCTTGCTGGTGCTTGCCGGCGCGGGTTCGGGCAAGACGCGCGTTTTGACGTATCGCATTGCACACATGATCGCCGACCTGGGCGTTCGTCCGTGGCAGGTGCTTGCCATTACCTTCACCAATAAGGCGGCAGCGGAGATGCGTGAGCGTTTGGGCGCTTTGCTGCCTAATGGGGGCACGCGCGGCATGTGGGTTTGTACATTCCACGCTATGTGCGTGCGCATGCTGCGCGAAGATGCAGATTTGTTGGGATACACCAGCCAGTTCAGCATCTATGACGATGATGATTCGCGTCGTATGGTTCGCGACATCATGTCCTCGCTCGGCATTGAGCAAAAGCAATTCCCTATCAACATGATTCGCTCGAAGATTTCGGCGGCGAAAAACGCGATGATCGGGCCCGAGGAGTTTATCGAACAGGCGAACACCGACCAGGCACGTAAGGCGGGACAGGTGTATCTGGAGCTTGACCGTCGTCTACGCGCTGCCAATGCCATGGACTTCGATGACCTGCTTGTGCGTGCCCTTGAACTACTGCGCAAGCGTCCAGAAGTGCTCGAAAAATATCAGGAGCGCTTCCGCTATATTTCGGTGGACGAATATCAGGACACGAATCACGTCCAGTACGAGATCGCCAATCTGCTTGCCGCAAAGTATCAAAACCTCATGGTGGTGGGCGACGACGATCAATCCATCTATTCGTGGCGCGGTGCCGACATCTCCAATATCCTCGACTTTGAGGAGGATTTTCCCAAGGCAAAGGTGGTCAAGCTCGAGGAGAACTATCGTTCCACCGGGCACATTTTGGCTGCGGCAAATGCGGTCGTGCGCCATAACTCGCAGCGTAAGGACAAGAAGCTGTACACGAGCTCGGGCGACGGCGAGAAGATTCAGGCATATCAGGCGAGCGATGAACGCGATGAGGGCAGGTGGATTGCCTCCGAGATTGAGAAGCTTCGCTTGGGCGGCATGAGCTATGACGACATGGCGGTGTTTTATCGCACAAATGCGCAGTCACGTATTCTCGAAGATATGTTCTTGCGCGCGGGTGTTCCCTACAAGATCGTGGGCGGCACGCGATTCTTCGACCGCGCGGAGATTCGCGATGTGATGGCATATCTCAAGATGATCGTAAATCCTGCCGACGAAATGAGCGTCAAGCGCGTTATCAACACGCCTCGTCGTGGTATCGGTTCGACCTCGATTACGAAAATCGATCAGCTTGCCCTTATGAACCGCTGCTCTTTTTTCCAGGCATGCGAAATCGCAACGGCGGAGACGGGCATGTTTACCGCGAAAGTTCGCAACGCCCTGGCCGATTTTGTGAACATCGTTCGTGAGGGTCGTCGTATGGACGGCGAGCTCAAAGACGTCGTTGAGACGATTGTCGATAAGACGGGACTGGTCCAGGCGTTCCGCTCTGAGGCAACGATGGAGGCGGAAAGCCGTGCGGAGAACGTCCAGGAATTCCTGGGTGTCGCCGCTGAATTTGAGGAGACGCACGAGGATATCGAGGGAACACTCGAAAGCCTGGCTGAATTGCGTGAAGCCGGTGTCGTTCGCGCGTCCGAAGAACCCGTCTTGCAGCAATCTGGGGAGTCTGCTTCAGCTAACCTCATGACTGAAGGCGCCGCCTTACCATCTTCTGCTGCGGCGATTGCGGCTGCAGAAATTGAGCGCACGTATGGACCGCTTGCCTGCAAGGCGCTTCCCGCCCTGCTTGAATGGCTTGCCCTGCGCTCCGATCTTGACGCACTTGCAGGTGAGTCGCACGCCATCACGATGATGACCGTTCACTCCGCCAAGGGTCTGGAGTTTCCAGCGGTCTTTGTGGCTGGCATGGAAGAGAGCATTTTCCCACATGGCGCAAATTGGTCCGACGATCCGGCGAAAATCGAAGAAGAGCGTCGTTTGGCGTACGTTGCGATCACACGTGCCCGCAAGCGGTTGTTCCTCACTTATGCGGCAACGCGCCGAACCTTTGGTTCCACCCAGGCGAACCCTCGCTCTCGCTTTGTAAACGAAATCCCCGATGCTGACATCGAGTTTTCCGGGATCGGTTCTTCGGGATTCTCCGGCACTGGTTGGGAAAAGCGCGGCGATCGCCGCGGAACCTTTGGTTCGGGCCAGGGTTCTGATATGTATGGAGGTCGCGTATTCGGTTCGTATACGCGCTCGACCCCCGGCACCCAACGTCGTACGTCGATTAGCTCCAACGCGGGGCGCCAGCCCGCAGCGAATGAATCGATGTCCTCGCGACCCAAAAAAGCAAGCGCATCGGCTACGGTCGAGCGTACGCGTGACGTCGCTGCAGCTTCGACGGAGTTCGCGGCGGGAGATCGCGTGAGCCACAAGACATTTGGCGCAGGTACGGTCGTCTCTGCTTCGGGCGACATGATCGAGGTCCAGTTCGAGCGCAGCGGTCAAACCAAAAAACTCATGAAGGGCTTTGCGCCCATCGTGAAATTGGCGTAACAGCGCAGGGCCTGCGTTTCGTTCGACGTGTGCCATCTGGCGTCTTTCGAACAAAGCGGCGCGCTCATGCCGACAATCGACGTGCCGTCCCCACGCGTCGTCTGACATCTTTCGAACAAGGAAGGCAAGCGGGGCAGAGCGCGATACGCCCTCGCTTCAAAGAGCGAGCGCGGCATCCATTTGAAAGCGACCATTGGAATGTGTGATAGGTAGCCATATCGCACATCCCTTTCTGCTAGAGTTAAACATTACTAAAAACGCTGAGCGGAGAAAAATCGTGCAAAATAAGCTGACATCCCAACAATCCCTATTCGTGGGTGTGACCCTGTTCTCCATGTTCTTCGGCGCGGGAAACCTTATCTTGCCCCCGTTGCTTGGTTTGAAGGCTGGCGTTGACACCGTGCCGGCTATGGCGGGCTTTCTCATTACGGGCATCGGTCTGCCCATGCTGGGCATCATTGCGGTGGGCTTGGCGGGAACGGCGCGCAATCTTGCCGGACGTGTTCACCCCCTGTTCGCCCACGTGTTCGTTGCGGCGGTGTATCTGGCGATTGGTCCATGCCTTGCTATCCCGCGCACATCTTCGACCTCGTTTGAAATGCTGCAGCCCCTGCTCCCCGCAGGCCTTCCACTCGAGACGGCTCGCTTGGCATTTTCGGTGATTTTCTTTGTGGCTGCGTACCTGCTCGCGTTGCATCCCAACGCGCTGACCAAGCTGCTTGGACGTATTACTGGCCCCGCTCTTATTGCGTTGATCGTGTTCGTGGTTGCAGGTTCGCTTGTCAATCCAGGAGGTGCTCCCACGCCCGTTCAGGCACCGTACAACAATATGCCTGCAATCCAGGGCTTCCTCGTCGGCTATCAGACCATGGACTTGCTTGCCTCGCTGACGTTCGGCATTGTGATTGCCGCAAACATTCGCGAACTCGGTGTAACTGGTGAAGCGGGTCTTACGCGCGAGGTTTCGCGTGCGGGTGTTTTTGCCGGCGTGCTCATGGGCGTGATTTATTGCGGATTGGCGTACGTGGGCGTCACGATGGCGGAGAGCATGCCTGGGGCAACGAATGGTGCAGCTATTTTGACTGCTGCCGCCACTGCGCATTACGGTTTGATTGGAACCGTGGCAGTTGCCGTCATTTTCTTGCTTGCGTGCGTGAACGTGTGTATCGGTCTTATCAGCTGCTGCGGCACGTACTTTGCCGACGAGTTCAAGTTCATGCCGTATCGCGCCTGGGCTTTTGCGTTTGCCGCGTTTTCCTGCGTGGTATCCAACTTCGGCCTTGACGCTATCCTTACCTTCTCGGTGCCGCTACTCAATGCGCTGTATCCCATGGCAATCGTGCTGGTCATCATGGGCACCCTTCACAAGCTTTGCGATCGATTCCCCCTTGTGTGGCCTTGGATCGTGGGTATGGCGGGTCTGGTGAGTGTTACCACTTCCGTTCGCGACGCGTTTTTCCCGCATGTGGATCTGGTGTTCGACATCATTCCGCTGGCAGAGATCGGTATGGGCTGGGTGTTGCCCGCCCTTTTCGGCTTGCTGGTCGGCTTCTGTTTGTCGCTTGCAAAGAAAGATCGTTCCTAAGGAGGGCACATGGCTGAGAACAGTCTTTACTACATCGGTATCGATGTGGGCGGTACGTCCGTCAAGGAAGGCTTGTTCGACGAAGAGGGGAACTTGCTGGGCAAGGTAAGCGTTCCCACGCCACCGCTTACCGACGAGGCGGGTTTTGCCGCGGTGACCAACGGAATTGAGCAGCTCATGGCGGCCGCTCAGCAGTCCATGCTCTTTGTTCGCGGCATTGGTTTGGCGGTTCCGTGCCCCGTTCCGGCAAGCGGCCTTATTACCATGGCAGCCAACATCACCATTGATCCAACGGGGCTCAAAGAAGCCATCGAGGAGCGTTGCCCTCATGCAACGGTTCGATATGTCAACGATGCGAATGCTGCCGCCATGGGCGAGCTTTGGCGCGGTTCTGCCGAGGGACATCGAAGCATGGTGATGGTGACCATCGGAACGGGCCTTGGCGGCGGCGTGGTTTTGAATGGCGATGTGGTCGACGGTGCGTTTGGCGCCGGTGGAGAAATCGGTCACATCTGCGTCAATCCCGACGAGACGCGTATCTGTGGCTGCGGGCTGCGTGGCTGTTTGGAGCAGTACGCATCTGCTACGGGTGTGGTGAACAATTACCTGCTCGAATGCGAGGAACGCGGTGTCGAGCCGCTCGAATTGACGGGTCCGAGCGATTCGCTCACGGTCTTCAATGCCTGTCGCGCGGGTGATGAGGTGGCACGTGCGGCCATCGATACCATGATTGAGTATCTGTCGCGCGGCCTGCAGATCGTTTCCGCCGTTGTCGACCCCGAGGTCTATGTGCTTGGCGGTGGTACCTCGGCCTCCGCCGACCTGTTCCTCGAGCAACTTTGCGATCGCTACGCCACGCGCGCCTTCCCTGCGAGTGCCAACACGCCCATTGAGGTTGCAAAGCTCGGCAACGATGCGGGCATCTTCGGCGCTGCGTATGTGGCGCTCCGCTCTGTTGTGCGCGAGGCGTAAAAGCTCTCAAGCGCGTATGCGCAAGAGGGCCAGTAGCTAAAAGGGTTTATAGCTCGCAGAACATGGGCTCCATGTGATCGAACGTGCAGAACTGGGAATAGCCCAGCGCGCGTACACGGTCGTGGACTTCGGGGATGTGGGCGCCCAAATGCTCGGGTTTGTGCGAATCGCTGCCAAAGGTGAGGATGCGCCCGCCCAAGTCACGGTAGAGGTGCAGGATTTCCGTACTCGGCTGCAAGTCGGGCAGACCGTAGCGGAACGACGACGTGTTGACTTCGATGCCCTTTCCCTTGCGAATGACGCACTTGAGGATTTCCGCGACGATGTCGCGCGTGTTGCTGTCGGGCCAAATACCTGCGGGATCGTAGCGCTTAATGAGGTCGAGATGGCCAAGTACCGACCAATTGTCAAAGTGCTCCGCCACATAGAGCATCTCTTCGTAGTATGCCATGTTGTATTCGGCTTGCGTGCGCCCCTTTTGGAAGTCTCCCGACCAAAACTCCTGGTCGTCCACTTGATGGATGGATAGGATGATGAAATCCCACACGCTGGCATAGCGCTCGAACAGCGCGTTGAACTGTTCGAGGGTATGGGACTGTGCTCCAAATTCCATGCCCGTACGTACAACGAGATTGGGTGCAAACTGCTCACGCATTTGCTCGATGCGGGGGAAGTAGTGCTTATAATCCACGTTTGTAACGGGGATGCCGTTCTCGATGCGCACGCCCTTCATGTCGCTCGGGATGTTATCGAAATCGGGTTTTACACCGTAATCCACGTGGTCAGTGAAGCAGGGCTCAGCGATGCCCAACTCGCAGGCATGTGCGCAGACTTCATCCATGGGATAGCTCGAGTCGTCGGAAAACTCGCTGTGAACGTGGTAATCAGCAAACATGGACCGCTCCTAACGTATAAAGCTCCGCGCCTGTAAAGTGTCAATGGGCGATGCGTTGCGGTAACGGGTTCTGGTCGAAATGTTGACGGCAATCATGATAACGCGCCCGTATGCCGCCAACACCTTGGTTCGTGCTACGATGATTCGCACGATAATACCTTCAAAGGGAGGAACCTCATGAGCAACGTGTTGGTCTTTGGCCATCAAAACCCCGATAACGACGCAATCATGTCTGCCGTCGTGCTGTCTCAGCTGCTTAATCAGCTCGAGTACGCTGGCAACACCTATACCGCTTGCTGCCTTGGCCCGCTGCCTGCAGAGTCCGCCAAGCTTCTTGAGGACAACGGCGTTGCCGCCCCTCAGCTCATCGAGGCGATTGAACCTGCGGCCGAAGGCGAGGAGGCCCAGAAGGTCGTGCTGACCGACCACAACGAGCCCGGCCAGTCCGTTGCCGGTCTTGAGAATGCCGTGATTGCAGGCGTTGTCGACCATCACCGTTTTGGCAACTTCACCACTGCCGCCCCGCTTCACATCGTTGCACTGCCTTGGGGCTCTTCGTGCTCCATCGTTGCCAAGCTTTTCGACATCATGGGCGTGGAGCCTACCGACACCCAGGCCAAGCTGCTGCTCTCTGCCATGATGACCGATACCCTCATGCTCAAGAGCCCCACCACCACCGCTGTTGACGCCGTGATCGCCAAGAAGCTCGGCGATCAGATCGGTGTCGATCCGGTCAAGTTCGGCATGGAGGTCTTCCTTACCCGTCCGTCCGGCTCGTTCACTGCCGAGCAGATGGTGGGCAACGACATCAAGATGTTTGACGTTGCGGGCAAGAAACTCCTTATTGGCCAGTATGAGACCGTGGACAAGAGCCGTGCTCTCGGCATGATCCCCGAGATCCGCGAGGCCATGCGCGCTTACCAGGCCGAGAAGAAGGCCGACGGCATCGTTCTGTGCCTGACCGACATCATGGAGGAAGGCTCCCAGGTCCTGCTCGAGGGCGATACCGCTTCCGCGCAGAAGGGCCTCAACATCGCCGATGAGGCTGACGGCGTGTGGATGCCCGGTGTCCTTTCCCGTAAGAAGCAGGTTGCCGCTCCGATTCTTGCTGCCAACTAAACACATGGTCGCAAGGCGCTGTTGCCTTGCCATGTCTTGCATTCGCCTTGCAAAAGCCAACGGCTCGCATCACGTACATGGTGCGAGCCGTTTTTGTAAGGCAACTTATGGGGTCGTGTGAGGCGTGGTGCGAGCGTTCTCTAATTCGACGCCTTGCCGGCGGATTTCTTTCCAGGCTTCTTCTTGCACACAACCGACATGTGAACCATGCCCAGGATCGCCGCGGTGACGGATGCCGCCAGGATGGCTGCCTTGGCGGCAAGCACCTCAAACGGCGCGGCGGGGAATGCCAGGCCCGAAATCAGGATGGACATGGTAAAGCCGATGCCGCCAAGCAGGCCGACGCCGACGATGTGGGCCATCGTCACGTTGCGCGGTAGCTTGCAGACCTTCGTCTTAACCAGGATAAAGGTCATGCCCACGATGCCAATGGGCTTGCCGAGCACCATGCCAAAGTACGTGCCGAGCGCCACGGGGTCAAGCAAGAGCTGCATGAGGTCGATATCCACCAAGCGAACCTGCGCGTTCACGAACGCGAACAGCGGCAGAATGAAGAAGTTTACAAGCGTGGAAATCATGCGCTCCAAACGAGTGATTGGGGGAGAGACGCGATGCATGACGCGCTCAACTTCCACGGCGGCATGCGTGAAATCGTGCTGGCCCAGAACGTGAATGTCCTCGTCGTAGGTATCGGCAAGTTCGGTTTCGCGGTCGTTGAGCCAGTCGGTTAGATTACTCAAGCGCATGCCGCTTTTTGACGGAATGCAGAATGCCAAAATCACACCCGCGAGTGTGGCGTGCACGCCGCTCTGATACAGGCAGAACCACAGAATCAGGCCCTGGACCATGTAGGGTGCGAGGCGATAGCGCTGCGAGAGATTGAGGCCCACGAGCAGGAGAACGACCACGCCCGCCGCGATGAGCCACTCGATTTTTGGGCTCTGACCATAGAAAATGGCGATGGCGGCAATGGATACCAGGTCGTCGGCGATGGCGAGTGTGGAGAAGAACACGCGAACGCCCGAAGGAACGCGGTTTCCAAGCAGCGCCAAAACGCCGAGGGCAAAGGCGATGTCGGTTGCCATGGGGATGGCCCAGCCGTTAATCGCGCCACCCTTGTTGAGGAATGCGTAGATGCAGGCGGGAACCACCACACCACCGACAGCGGCGAGCATGGGCAAAAGCGCCTGGCGTGGGCGCCTCAGCTCTCCCACGGTCATCTCGTATTTGAGCTCGATGCCCACCAGCAGGAAGAAAATCGCCATGAGGAAGTCGTTGACGAACGCTTCGAAGCTCATGGATGCCACGAAATCGCCAAAGCCGATTGAGACGGGACTCAACAGGAAATGATGGATGGTCTCATAGGCATCGGTATTTGCGCAGATTACCGCGGCGACAGCGGCGATTACCATGACAGCTGCGGAAATGATGCCGTTTTCGGTGATGCTTTCTCTAATGTCGCGCCGTTCGAGCTGCTTGCGCTGGGCTTCGGGGAAAATTTGATTACGTGCGTCCATGCAACCTCCAACATGCGTGAAGAAAGCGGTTCGGGTCACGAACGTGATGCGAACCGCTTCGGTATCAGATAAAACAAGCGCTCGATTTATAGTACCCGCAGGGAATATTTCCCGATAACGAGCGCGGGTGCGGCTACAGACCGAATGCACAATTGCCTGCACCCAAAGGGACGGCAGACTGCACGGCCCGAGGGTGCAGCGGGTTGCCCGAACCAAAGCGGGTGTGGGCTGCTTAGTCCAAGGGGTGCGCCCGATTCAAAGCGCGAGAACTCAAAGGTATGGACCGGCTACTCCACGATGCCGTATGTGGCTCCCCACCCGTGTGCCGCAAGCGCGGAGTTGATCTGATCGCATAAACGCACGCGGTCATATTCCCCCGAAGGCACAAGATTCACGATTTCAATCATATCGGGCGAGAGATCGAGCACTTCTGCCTGGACAATCAAATCGAGGCGATCGACGATTTTACGGTCTGCAAATAGCCCATCAATCAGGCGCTGCAGGTCGTTGAACTCTTCGGAAAATGCATGGTTAGGTTGCATGATGACCTCCTAGTCCCACGCCGAGCGAATGCGGTCGATAACGGCATCCATGGTGGCGTCGATGTTGTCGCGTTTGAGTTCGCATTCCCAAATGGTAATCGCAGTCCAGCCGAGCTGTTCGAGTTCCTCGAGCGCACGCTTATCGCGTTCCACGTTGCGCCGAAATTTAGCTTCCCAAAACGATACGTTTTTCTTGGGCATGCTGGGATTGCAATGGGGGCATCGATGCCAGTAGCAGCCGTTGACGAAAATGGCGATCTTGCGTCCGGGGAAGGCGATATCCGGACGACCCGGCGCCTTTGCCCAGTCAAGGCGGTATCCCGTGTATCCCGCCTCGCGCAGGCGTTTGCGTACGAGCAACTCGGGCTTGGTGTTCTTGCGTTTGTTTCCCTGCATGGATTTGCGTACGGCGGCGCGGCGTCGAACCAGCGCGGTTTTAGCCTCATCAATGCTCGGGGCATCTTCGCCCTCGGTTTCATCGAGCCCCTTAAGTACGTTGACGAGCTCGACATCAGCGGGCATCCATTCGAGCGTGGCGAGAGAGGAGCGATGGACCCAACGCAGTTCATGTTGCTTGTCGTTGCGCTGAGGTTCGTCCGAGTTCTCGTCAAGGTTGCAAAAGAAGCAGTTCATAGAGAGGTGAAACTCGGGGTAGTCGTATTCCAGCGTGTAAAAATCCTGCAGGTTGGTGATGCTCACCTGGAGCTCTTCGCGCAATTCACGCGCACATGCCTCGGCTGCGGTCTCGCCCGATTCGATTTTCCCGCCGGGGAACTCCCACATGCCGTCCATGTCTCCATAGCCGCGTTGCACGGCGAGCAGTTCTTCCTGCCCGTCATTTCCCTCTCGCTGGATAATCCCTGCGGCTACACGTACTGTTTTCAAATTGTCTTGCACCTCTTTAGCTGGCGAGGAGCGATGTGAGGTAGCTTGCGACACCCGATTCGGAGCAGCTTGTTGTCACATGGTCGGCGGCCGCCTTGCACGAGGGCAGGGCGTTTTCCATTGCCACACCGTCTCCTGCGGTCGAAAGCATGGTGATGTCGTTGTCGTTGTCCCCAAATGCGACAGCGTTGCAAAGGGGGATGCCCAGCTCGCTGCAGAGCCATTCAACAGCCGAGCCCTTGTGAGCGCCCACGTCCGTCACCTCGACGTTGCAGGGAAGCGAGGTCGTCCTTCTCAGGCTGGGCACAGCGTCGATGATCGACCAAACCGCCTCGGCTTCCTGCGCGTCATGATAGAAGAAGTTGAGTCGCGTGACGCAGTGCACTTGATTGAGCAGTTCTTCGACAGAAAGGTCGTGCTGGATTCTGCTCGACTTGATGAAATCCCGTGTGGGGGCGCTGAGGTTGACTTCGTCGATGCGGCGGAAGCGGCTCCGTTCGATATAGACGTGTCCGTCGGCGAAGATGTCAAAGACGACGGGCATGTCGCAAATCTGATGAAAAATGTCGAGCACGAGCTGTTTGTCGATTTCCAAAACATGAAGCACGGCGTGAGTTTTGACATCGACGATGAGTGCGCCGTTGCAGCAAATTGCATGCTTGACGGCGGGATGGGCTACAAGCTCCGGGGGAAGGGCGTCTTCGTTTCGTCCCGTGCAGGGCACGAACTCTATACCACGACGGTACAGTTCATCGAGTATGGCGAGATTTTCTGCGGTGATGGTCTTTTCAGGGGTGAGAAACGTGCCATCCATATCGGAAAAAACGATGCTGACCATGGGTGATATGGTCTCCTTCCAAGATGTGGGCTTGAACCCAATCGCTTCGACATTGCATATTGTGAGCTGTTGCACGGCGCTCTTCAGTGCTTCTTTAGCAATCTTACGAGAATGAAATAGTAGCGTAAGCCAAATCGATGGTTGTCCCGATGTGTTCCTGCGAGTATACGAGTCGAGGAATTCAAACTCCGCTCAACGGTGGAGTAGGCGAAAGGAGCACATCATGAAGGACATCATGGATCAAAACATCGTGCAGGCGAACATGGGCCAGGTTGAGATGACTGTTTGGTTGGGAATCATGGCCCTTATGGGCTCGGGAATGATCGCTCTGCTGGCGATTTTCTCCAATTGACACCCGGGTTCATGCGACTTGGGGTGCATGCACTGAAGTATCTTGCTATCAACAACGTGAAATGAGGGAAAACATGACACAGAGTATTTCGGGTTTGGGCAGCACTGCGCCGGTGCTTGCCGCGCAGCATGTTGAGAAGGTGTACGGCGGACGCAGCAATGTGACCCGCGCCCTTACCTGCAAGCACAACGCCCAGCTCTCCGCAGGGCGGGTTCAGACCCCTACCCTGGCCCTCA